>Ga0302226_10003334_pt1 | contig 11004 bp, 9 predicted proteins | sample II_Palsa_E3_3_FD_193524 | JGI IMG/M metagenome (GOLD analysis project Ga0302226, IMG submission 193524) | Peat permafrost microbial communities from Stordalen Mire near Abisko, Sweden - II_Palsa_E3_3 | ecosystem: Environmental > Terrestrial > Soil > Palsa > Peat permafrost | place: Sweden...
GCACTTAGGCGGAAAAATTGACATGAAAAAGCCGCCATTTCACTGGGAAATAGCGGCTTTTTTGGGGTTTTATAGGGTTTATGCGGTGACGGGAACCTGGTCGAGAACGGAGGTCCAGTTTTTCCCTTTTCGGGATGCCTGGGCGTTCTTGTGGAAGGCATAACCGGTAATCAGGGGGAGAGCGAGGGTGGCTTCGGAGAAGACCATCTGCTCGTAGGTGAGGTCGACTTTGCCCCAGGAGCTAGCTTCCTTAAGTGTTGAACCCGACAGAGCGCCGTCGCGGGCGTCGGCTACGGTGATCTGGATAGCGTACTTGTGCATGGAGGCTTCGACACCGAGGATGTCGGCGGCAACGACGATGTCCTGGGCGAAGTTCTTGGGGACGCCGCCGCCGATCATGAGCAGGCCAGTGGTGGGGTTTGCGATCTTGAGCTGGGTGATCTCGTAGAAGTCCTTGGCGGAGTCGATGGAGACCATGGGCTTGCCCTGGCGCTCGTGCTGGTGGGCGACGAGGCCGAAGCCGGCGGAGCAGTCGGAGAAGGCGGGGCAGAAGATGGGGACGTTCTTCTCGTAGGCGGCGAGGACGATGGAGTCGCGGCCACCGGCTTGTGGGGTCTTGCCGTTTTTGCTGAGGTAGGCGCCCATCTCGCGGATGAACTCGCGGGAGCTGTGGGGGCGGGGCTCGAGCGAGTTGGTGATCTGATGGGTGGTCTCGTCGCAGATGCGGAGCTCTTCTTCGTCGATGAAGGTGTCGTAGATGCGGTCGATCATGAGCTCGCGGAGCTCGGCGTCGCCTGCGCCGTACTTGTACTCGTCGCCAGCGACGTAGTGGTTGAAGCCGAGAGCTTCGAAGAAGTCCTGATCGACGATGTTGGCGCCGGTGGAGACGACGGCGTCGACCATGTTGTTGCGGATGAGGTCGACGAAGATCTTCTGGAGGCCAGCGGAGATGAGGGAGCCGGCGAGGCAGAGGATGACGCCGCAGTCGGTGTCGCGGAGCATCATGTCGTAGATGCTGGCGGCGCGGGCGGTGTCACGCGCGGAGTAGGCCATGTGGGACATCGCGTCGACCAGGGGGACTACGTTGTGCTGCTTGATGTCGAGGTGCTGGATGGGGCGGGCGAGGAGTTCTTTTTTTGTCGGCATGGCTCTTCCATGATATCAACGTTTCGGTCTTGATTGACGCGGGTTTTACGTGAATTTAACACGGAGAAACGAGTGGCAGAATCCTGACCTCAGGGTTGTTGCGGAATGTAGATCCTACACGACGACTTTGGGTATGGCGCCTGATAGCCGATATTGCGCTTAGGCTGGGGCAGCGAACCAGCGACAGATCGTTTCTTCGAGAGCTGCCAGGTTCGGATCTGCGTCCGCGGCCCATGCTACGAAACCATCAGGCCTCAAGAGCAGCGCTGCGAGGCCTTTGTTATCTTTCGCCTGGGCAGCCACGTATTTCAGACGTCCGTTCCATCTTCTGCCTAGCGTGCTCAGGTCTTCTTTGCCTGTCAGCTCGAGCAGGAGTCCGGTTCCGTCCTGCAGGAGCGGGCCGAGGCGCAAGCCGTCTTCAAACTCCAGGTCGGGTGCGCTGCGGCCGGTGAGGGGATGGTCGCCGGGAAGGTCGTAGCGCAGCGAGATGCCGGAGACCTTCTCTACGAAGTAGGTTGTTGCATCTTTTGTGTTGATGAGGTCGCGGATGACGCTGGCGATGGCTTGCGCGTGAGGGTCTGGGCGCATGATCGCGACCTGCGCGCGCGTCCAGTTGAGGGCCCAGGCTCCGACGGGATGACGCTCTGCGGTGTAGGTGTCGAGCAGATCTTCGGGAGCCCATCCCTTGATGGTCGCGGCAAGTTTCCAGCCCAGATTCATGGCGTCGCCGAGGCCAGTGTTGAGTCCCTGACCACCAAGCGGTGAGTGGATGTGTGCGGCGTCGCCGGCAAGAAGCACACGGCCCTTTCTGTAAGTCGTCGCCTGACGGGCGCGATCGGTGTAACTGGTGGCGACGTGGAGCGTTTTGATAGTTACGTCGGTGTTGGAGACTCGGCGAAGAATGGCCTGCAGGGATTCGAGCGTGATCTCCTGTTCGCGATCAAACGCTGCATTGTCGAAGTCGATGAGCCCAATCCGGCCAGGGCCGGGACCATTCACGTACATGCCATGTGTCGTCAGATTAAAGCCGGGGCGGAGCTTTTCCGGGTCGACCATCTCGACCCATGCGCTGTAGCCGGTGAACTCGGGGTCGGTGCCTGCGAATTCGAAGCCTGCCAGTTTTCTAACTGTGCTGCGGCCACCATCGCAACCGACGAGCCATTTGCATTGAAACGATTTGTTGCCTGCGTGAACAGTCACGCCATCTTCGGACTGAGTGAAGTCTGTGACTGGCATGCCTCGGTTCACTTCAACGCCGAGTTTTACGGCGTGCTCTGCCAATACCTCCTCAAGTCCTTCAAGTGAGGCCAGGCCACCGGAGGAAGACGGTCCCTCCACGAGATATCGTTGGCTGGAGAGGTCGATGTTGTTGGCATCGAGCATGATGCCAGCGAAGTGGCCAGCAAAGCGCTGTGCACGCGCCGTGGTGTTTGGCGGTGCATTCAGTGCGAAGCCTGGCTTTGTTGGATCCATCCATGCAAGCGAGGATTCACGCACGTCTTTCAACAGTCCCCGCCGATAGAACGCGTCGACAGAGGGAAAGTTCAGGCCGCGCATTCCCATCCAGCCTTCCTTGAGCTGCGAGTGCGGATCTTCCATTCGCTCGAGGACGAGCACTGATGTTCCTGCCAGCCCAAGTTCAAAGGCGAGGAACAGACCGACCGGACCGCCGCCAGCAATGATTACGTCGTAAGTCAATGGACATCTCTCCCGGGTAAATAATTTCTTCTCTTATCTACGGTTAACAGACGAGGATGTTCTATTTTTATTGTTTGCACTGCAAAAAAAAGTCGATTGACTACTGAGTTGCGGTGCATTTCGCGACGATGAGAGTGATGTCATCGTGTTGCTCGTGTGGGCTGAAGATTTGGATCTCGTCGATGGTGGCGGAGAGGATCTCCGCGGGTGGAAGTAGGCTGTGTCTTTGGAGCGCGGCGATGAGGCGTTCTTCGCCGAACTCTTCTTCGGACTCATTGAAGGCCTCCGTCACACCGTCGGTGTAGAGGGCGAAGATGTCGCCGGGAGAGAGCTGGCAGTCGACGGTGGGAGAGTGCCACTCCTCGAATAGACCGAGGACGGTTGCCGTGGGGTGCAGGAGTTCGACCTGCCCGTTATGACGGAGGAGGATTGCGGAGAGGTGGCCGCAGTTGGCGTAGCGTAGACGACGTTCTACATCGTCGTAGTCGGCGAAGAAGACGGTGGCGTAGGCGCTGTCGTTGGTGCTGTGGAAGAAGAGGCGGTTGACGGACTGAAGGAAGAGCAGGGGTTCGTCGCGGGCGAGGGCGAACTGGCTGCGCAGGTTTGCCTGCAGGTTCGCCATGAGCAGGGCCGCGGCGATGCCTTTGCCAGCGATGTCTCCGATGACGAGGCCGAGACGTTGGTTGCCGAGGGCTAGGAAGTCGTAGTAGTCGCCACCTACGTGGCGGGCCTGGATGCAGATGCCCGCGTAGTCGAGGGTTTTGAGCGGAGGGAGGGTCTGGGGGAAGAGGCGAGCCTGGACCTGTTTTGCTATTTCGAGCTCCTGCGCGCTGCGACGCTCGGACTCGAGGCGTTCGGCTGCCTGGCGGCGCTGGCGCTCGATCTCGCGGGTGATCTGGTCGGAGCCCAGTAGTTCGAAGGAGTTTCCATCGATGTCGTAGAAGCCGGCGACTACGCCTCCGAAGAGCGTCTGCTGGGGAGGGTGATGAAAGCGGACGCCACGGCTGTTCCATTGCTCATAGGTGGCGTTGATGTCTTCGGAGAGAAAGCCGACCTGGGTGTTGCGTCCGATGAGCTTGTAGTTTTCAGAGCCGGGTCTGGGGGCGATGAGGGCTAGAACCGTTGAGCCGTCGGGTGGGGCGATGGCAACCCAGCGGCCGTCGAAGTCGAAGCGCGCGTCAGCGACAACGCTGAAGCCGAGCTGATCGACGTAGAACTTCAAGCTCAGATCGTGGTTGCGGACGTAGACCGTGGATTTGAAGACGCGCAGGTAGACGCACTCGGGGCAGTCGCGGGGCCCCGTTTCGGCGAGGAGGGAGGGGGAGGAAACGAGGCTTGCTGTGCTGGGTTTCAACGGATCTTCCTTGGACTGTTCTGCGTCGGCGGACGACTGGTCAGAATTAGGAATCAATCATCTCTCCGACGGAATTCGATGTATAGGGATTGTCTCAGACCCGGTTATTTGACTGGCTCTGTAATCAGGGTTGAGGAAAACTTGAACGGCTTTGTCAAAGGCGGTGGGCTGGTCGTACATGATGAAGTGGCGGGAGTCGTCGATGCGGGTGACTTTCAGATTGGGTTTGGCGGCGTAGGCGGTCGTGTAGAGGGCTGTGACCTGATCGGCGGGACCTTCCGCTGTCTCATAAGGATAGAGGAGTGTCATCGGGGTTTTGATGGTGGCGAGCTGAGGACGGATGTCGGTGCCGAGATCCTCGAGCATGGCGTTGGCGAAGACGGTGCGGTCGGAGGCGATGGAGGAGGCGGTGACCAGTCGCTGGCCTTCGGGATCTTTGACGAGACGGTTGGTGAATGCGGGAGCTGATTCGGCGAACTGGTCGTTAGGCATGGCGACGAACTGGCCGTGCATGGCTTGTGCCTGTGGCCGGATGGAGTCGACAGTAGCGGCGGGGTTGAAGACGAGGCCGTAGAAGGGGAGGGTGTCGACGATGAGGAGTTTGCTGACGTCTTCGGGGGCCTGGGCGAGCATGAGAGCGAGGAGGCCGCCCATGGAGTGGCCGATGACGGGGAGTGGCTGGAGGTGGTTGTCGGTGATGTATTGGTGCAGCTGCTCGACTACGGGAGAGAGGATGGGGCCTGTGGCGTTGGGGCCTGCGGGTTCTCCGGCGAAGCCTGCGAGTTGGACGAGATGGAGGCGGTACTTTGCAGTGAGGAGATTGGCTTCGGCGGCGTAGACGTCGCGGGAGCTAGCGAGCCCCGGCAGGAGAAGGACGTCTGGAGCGCTGCCGCGAGGTGCCCCTTCAGTGACGATGGAGAAGCGGGTGGGTGCAGCGGCGATGGTCTGGGTATCAGGCGTTACGGAGGCGGTTTGCCCGAAGAGTGGTTGGCGCAGTAGCAGGAGGGCAGCGAGGAGGAATAGAAGCGCGAGGAGGCGGAGAACAGTGCAGGAGGCGGTTGGAGAGGAAGAGGTCATGGTTGGCTCCTAATCGTTTCGATGACTTGAGTGTGCCGCGGTCGGGGCCTGGATGCCAGTGTTTCTAGTCATTGTCAGGGGATGACAGATGTCATTACGCAAGACGGTATGAGATTGCGGAGCTGATTTTATCTTCCGTTGAAGAGGTCGTCGAGTTGTAGGCTTATCTTGAGGACTCTTTACGTGAATGTGAACTTTGCGGAACGGGCGCATAACCATAACTGGAAGCTGGACCCGATTGTTCGGTCGCTGCTGGACACGGACTTCTACAAGCTGCTGATGCTGCAGTTCATCTGGAAGAACTTTCCGAAGGCTCATGTGACTTCGGAAGTTACAAATAGAACGGTGTCGGTACGGCTGGCGGAGCATATACCGATGGCGATGCTGATAGATCAGATGGAGCATGTGCGCGGGCTTCGGTTTCGGCGGTCGGAGATTATCTGGCTGGCGGGCAATACGTTCTATGGAACGCGGACGATCTTTGAGCCGGCGTTTCTGGAGTGGCTGGAGAGAGATTTTCGGTTGTCTGAGTACACGGTGACGGAACATGACGGGCAGCTTGTGGTGCGGTTTGAAGGGCTGTGGACCGAGGTGACGATGTGGGAGGTCTACGGGCTGGCGCTGGTGAGCGAGATGAAGACGCGGGCCGCGTTGAGCACGCTGAGTGAGCTGGAGCTGGATGTTTTGTATGCGCGGGCGAAGACGAAGCTTTGGGAGAAGATCGAACGGCTGCGGGAGGTTCCGGAGGTGAGAATCTCGGAGTTTGGGACGAGGCGGCGACATAGTTTTTTGTGGCAGGAGTATGTCGTTGAAGTAATGCGGGTGGCGCTGGGGGCGAGTCTTTCAGGTACTTCAAATACTTTTCTTGCTTATAAGCATGACCTGGAGGCGATGGGAACGAATGCGCATGAGTTGCCCATGGCGATGGCGGCGCTCGCGGATGGTGATGAGGAGTTGCATCAATCGCAATATCGCGTGCTGGAGCTTTGGCAGAAGAGCTATGGCGGGGAGTTGCTGATTATGTTGCCGGATACGTTTGGGACTACGCAGTTTCTTGAGGGGGCGCCGGATTGGGTTGCGGATTGGACCGGGCAGCGGTGTGACAGTAAAGATCCTTTTGTTGCGGGGGATGAGTATGTTGCATGGTTGACGGCTCGGGGGAGAGATGCAAAAAAGAAGCGGCTGATCGCCTCTGATGGATTGGATGTGGAAGATATTTTGCGGCTGCATGAGTACTTTCATGGGCGGATTCGATTTAGCGCTGGATGGGGGACACTGCTGACGAATGATTTTCGTGGGTGTCATCCGCGCGGAGAGACTGCGCTTGAGCCGATCAGTTTGGTGTGCAAGCTGATGACGGTGGAGGGACGGCCGGCGGTGAAGCTGTCGGACAATGCGCGGAAGTCGACTGGGCCGATGGAGGAGATTGAAAGGTATCGGCGGGTGTTTGGAAGTGTGGCAGTGAAGGGTGCTTTGGTTACGGTTTGAAAAAAACTGGCCTGCCAGCCGGGTCCACTGCACGCAGGGTGGTCACTTCGTGACTTGTGTACCTTGTTTTTTGCAGGCTTATTTTTTTGTAGGCCTCGCGTTGCTCGACTTATTCATTTTTTATGTAGAGGCCTCGTATACTTTTTGCATGATGAGATGGATTGGCGCGGTACGGGTTGCGGTAGCAGTGGCTTTGCTGCCGGTGATACTGGTTCAGAACGGCTTGGCGTGGGGCCGGGATGGACACATGATGATCAATCGGCTGGCTGGGGCTGCGTTGCCTTCGGATGTGCCGGAGTTTTTACGATCAAAGCAGGCGCTGGATGCTCTGGAATACTATGGGCCGGAGCCGGACCGATGGAAGTCTCCTCTGGAGCCGGAGTTAAACGCGGCAGGGTTTCCAGAACACTTTATTGATTTGGAGTGGGCAGATCTGATCGGCGAGTTGCCCAGGAAGCGGTACGACTATGTGCGGGCACTGGCGTTTGCACAGAAGTCGCATCCTGATCTTGCGTTGACGCCGGAGAAGGTGGGATTGCAGCCTTACGTTACCGTCGAGGTGTGGGAGCGGTTGAAGAGTGCGATGCGCGACTACCGTGCTTTGAAGGACGCGCATAAAGATACGAAGCCTTCGGAGTGCGAGATTGTTTTTCTGGCGGGATGGCTGGGGCATTATGTTGCGGATGGTTCGCAGCCGCTGCATACGACGATTCAATACAACGGGTGGACGGGACCGAATCCGAATGGATATACGACGGAGCACAAGATTCATGCTGAGTTCGAGTCGACCTTTGTGTCTGCGAATGTGAAGCCGGCGGAGGTGGCTCCGTTGATTGCGGAGAAGCCGGTGGTGCTGGGAGATGTGTTTACCGATTACATGGCTTATCTACGGCATACGAATTCGCTAGTAGAGAAGACGTATCAGTTGGAGAAGGCTGGTGCGTTCGCTGGAGCGGGGACGCCGGAGGGGAAGGCGTTTGCGGAGGAGCGGTTGGCGGCTGGAGCGACAGAGCTGCGAGACATGATCTATTCAGCCTGGGTGAAGAGTGCGGAGCCGCTGCCACCTTCGAAGTACGCGGACTAGCTAGTTATTTTTCGAGCTGCGTTGTTGAGAGAAGCGGGTATTGATGGTGTTCGACGCGTTTGAGGAGTTTTCGCAGGAAGGGCGTTAGTGCGAGCGCGATGATGGGAACCGCTATTGCTGCGAGGAGCGCCCATAAGAGGAATGCGTGCCACTCCCATAGCCAAAGCTGGCGGGAGAGCGCGATGGGGCGATCGCGGGCGGCGTGGAGTAGCTCGTTCGCCGAGAGAAGCATGGGGGCGGTGTGGAAGATGCGACTGGCTAGTCGGATGAACGGAATGATCAGTATGAGTTCTAGCGGGTAGACGACGTGGTTGGCGACCTGCGAGGCTGCTACGTTGAGGCGGAGGAGGAAGGCAACGGCGAGGCAAAAAAGGGTGGTGCTTCCGAGGATAGGGTTGATGCCGACGAGGAGACCGACGGCGATGCTCCAGGCTAGTTTTTCGGGGGACGCTCCCATGCGAAGCAGTGCGAGGATGGGAAGCGCGACGCGGCGGTAGAGCCAGTTGTGATGGATCTTGGCGGGGACTTCCGCGTGGGTGTTGAGACTGGATTCGCTGGGCTGCACTGCTGACAGGATAGACTGCGCGATGAGGCTTTGCTTAACAGCGAGCGGTTTTGTTCGAGTGAGGATTTGATCTGGTGAGTTTTTTTCGGGCTGTGGGGCGGAGTGTTCGACTGGTGGGAATGTTCGTGAGGGCTGGTGTCGAACTGGCGGTGACACAGCCGGAGACGCGAGAGCAGCGTGCTGATTGGCTGCACCGTTTCTGCGCGCGAGCGATGCGTGGGATGGACATTGAGGTCAGCGTTTCGGGTAACTTTCCGAAACGAGGTGCTGTGATTTCGAATCACCTAAGTTATATGGACATTGTGGTGTATGCGGCGGTGCATCCTTGCGTGTTTGTTTCCAAGGCTGAGATCAAGAGTTGGCCGGTGGTGGGCTGGATGACGACGATGTCTGGAACCGTTTATGTTGCGCGGGGGCATGGCGGGTCGGCGATTAGGGCTCGGGAGGGAATGCAGGCGGCGGTGGATGCAGGGTTGCCAGTGGTGTTTTTCCCTGAGGGTACGACGAGCAACGGGAGCGGGCTGTTGAAGTTTCATAGCGGGCTGCTGGCGCAGGCGATTGATGGTGGTGCTCCCGTGACGCCGGCTTTTATTCGGTATGGCTTTCGAGAGGACAATGGGCCGGATGTGAGCGTTGCGGATGATGTTTGCTATTGGGGAGACCGGAACATGCTGGGACATATCTTTACGTTTCTTGGGTTGCGTGGGGTGAGGGCTGAGGTGCGTTTTGCCGATGGGCCGATGGAGTTTTCAAGTGACGTTTTGCACAGGAAGCAGGCGGCGGTGGAGGCTCGAGCGGCGGTAGCTGCGCTTCGCACTCATACATTTGGAGGAGAAGAAGAGGTGGCGGGAGAGATGCACCATTTTTGATTCAACGAATGTTCATTTGACGTGAACATTCTGTAACAGGAGACGACGCAGACTGACATCGAACGCACCACAATCCTGGATGTTGCAAGGAGAGTCGATGCTCACAGTATCTGAGTCGCGGTCTATCGCACTTCTTCCGAATAAGGCTGTATCTCCTGAGCTGCCGTCGAAGAAAGATATTCGATTGGAGGCTGGAGACTACGTTGTGCGGCTTGCGCTGAGCGAGGTAGAGCGGGCTGCGGCGTATAGGCTGCGTTTTCTGGTGTTCAACCTGGAGATGAATGAGGGGCTTGAGTCGGCGTATGTGGATGGGTACGACAAAGACCACTTCGACGATGTGTGCGACCACATGATTGTGCAGGAGCGCACTACAGGTGCCATCGTGGGAACGTATCGGATGCAGATGGGCGACGTGGCTGGGAAGTACTTTGGGTATTACAGCGAACAGGAGTTTTGCTTCGCGCCGTATGAGGCGATGCGTGGGCAGATTGTGGAGTTGGGGCGGGCGTGTATTCATCGGGAGCACCGGTCGGCGGAGGTGTTGCACCTGCTGTGGCGGGGGATTGCGCGGTATGCGCTGGTGAACGGCGGGCGGTACATGATGGGATGCTGCTCGCTGACGTCGCAGGATGCGGAGATGGGTTATGCGGTGTATGAGTCGTTGCGTGGGTGCATGGTGGAGCCGGGGTTGCTGACGGTTGCTACGGCGGCGTTTCGATTGCCGAAGGCTAAGGTTCAGTTGACGGAGGTTCGTGCTCCTAAACTGCTGCGGGCTTACCTGACGATTGGGGCGAAGATCTGCTGTGAACCTGCAATCGATCGGGACTTCAAGACGATTGATTTTCTTACGTTGCTGGATCTGCAGACGCTACATCCGAGGGTGGCGAAGAGATTCCTTGAGGGGTGCTGAGGTGGTGATCGCTGCGTGGCGATTCTTGCGTTCGTGCTTGAGGAGCTTTTTGTTTGTGGGATTGCTGGTGGCGGCAGTAGTGGACTGCTGGATTCGAAGACCCAGGGTTGGTGCTGAAGGAGCGGTGTGGATTCATGGTTGGTGCCGACGGATTGTGAGGGTGTTGGGGTTTGAGTGTCGTGTCGAGGGGGCTGTGCCCGCTGGCGGGGCGGTGGTGTCAAATCACCTGAGCTATCTGGATATTCTGCTGTACAGCTCGGTGCAGCCGTTTGTGATGGTGTCGAAGACAGAGGTGCGTGGCTGGCCGCTGCTGGGTTGGCTTACGGCGCAGGCTGGGACCGTGTACGTGGAGCGCGGCGGTGGGCTGAAGACGTATCCGGGTGTGAATGCTGCTATGGCGGAGGCTTACCGGAGTGGGTTACCGGTGCTGTTCTTTCCGGAGGGGACGACTACGGAGGGAACTGAGGTGTTGCCGTTTCGGCGTGGGCTGTTTCACTCAGTGTTGAATGAGAGGGTTCCGTTGCGAGTTGCAGCTTTGCGGTATTCGCTTGATTCGTGTGAGGTGAACCGCGGAGCGACGGTGGGTGAGGATGTTTGCTGGTGGGGCGATATGCAGTTTACGCCGCATGTGTTTCGGTTTCTCGGGTTGCGTGGGTTGAAGGCGAAGATACGGTTTGGCGAGGAGATTCTCGATCGGGCGGATCGGTTTGTGTTGTCGGAGACTGCACAGGGAGCGGTGGCTGAGATGTGTGATGATTTGGAGTTAGGGATTGGGGCGAACCTGGGCAGGGAGCACGACGCCGAGTTGGTGGA
>Ga0302226_10003335_pt1 | contig 11003 bp, 10 predicted proteins | sample II_Palsa_E3_3_FD_193524 | JGI IMG/M metagenome (GOLD analysis project Ga0302226, IMG submission 193524) | Peat permafrost microbial communities from Stordalen Mire near Abisko, Sweden - II_Palsa_E3_3 | ecosystem: Environmental > Terrestrial > Soil > Palsa > Peat permafrost | place: Sweden...
GAATGGTGAAGAGCACGAGTAGCGCAAGTCTTCAGTCAACTAAACCAAATGCGGCGGATAGATGCGAGGTAAGACTCGCAGAATCCGCCGCAGCCGCGTATGAGCGCTTTCAAGCCGAAGTCGCAGCGGCTGAAGAACTCGGAGAAATGGCGAGTGCCGCTCATGCAGCGATGGCGTTAGTTGATCAGGCGCTTCAAGCTATTAGCCTTGACGCTGAAGCAAATAAAAAACACGCATTGGTCGGAAAACTCAAAAATATATATCGAGCTACGAACGGAAACATCAGAGTTTGTTGGCTAATTTCTTCCGGAAATCAAATTTTCGTCATCTCAATCATGGAAAGCACTGATATCGAAGCTTCCAACCCAAACAAGCAACTCTCAAAGGCAGTGGCAGCAGGTGACTTCAATCAGCTGTTTAGTAGTTTGGGAATGAAGGCGTGCCCCAGCGTTTATTCCGAAATCATTCAGTAGCGGATCCGACGCGTCAACGCCAGTTCGCAAGGCCGCCCGCGTCCATGGCTTTTAGGTCCAGAAGGTCCGCGCCACTCTCCACGAAGGCTAGGCACCCGCGGAACTTTCACGCCTCCCTCATGCCAATGAAACACACCCAGCCCTAGCATCTCCCACACCGGACAATCCGGTCACAGGAGATACCCCATGGCACACGAATCCCACCGCACCGCCGCCCATCATCACGAAGAAGCCGCCAAAGCCCACCACGCCGCAGCCGAGCACCACGAAGCCGGCAACCACGAAGAAGCCCACGAGCACTCCACCAACGCCCACCAGCACTCCCAGGATGCCCACAAGCACTCAGTCCTCGCCCACGAGGCCTCCCAGGAAGTCGCCCAGTAACCAACCTGCGGGCCGTAGGAGTCGCCCGGCTCCTATGGCCCCGCCCAGCAATGCTCGCTCTACGCCGTAGTAGTCGCCGTGCGCGTAGCACCTAACTAGCCGGCAGCACCGCAACGTCATCGGCCACATACGCGTGCAGCGCCTGGCCCTTTTTGATCTCCACGTTTTTCCCGTGCTTGATCAGCCCGATCGGTCCAAACAGCACCGTCAGCACCACCGCACTCGTCGTTCCGCTCTCACCCTCTTTGCCCTTGGTCCCCCGCAACAAAATCTTCGTGTCCCCCACCTTCATATAGTTCAGGCGCAGGTTCAACTCTCCGGCCTTGCCCATCATCCCCGACTTCTCCGCCTTCGTCACTTCGCCAAACGCATGCGTCCCAGCCTTCGCCACCACCACGTTCCCCACCTTTAAATCATCCGTAAGGATCAGCTCTACCGGATCGCCCTCGGACGACGTCTTCGAGCTAAGATCGTCCGCAAACTGAAGATCTACATCCTCACCCTCTCGCAGCATGTACTTCCCCGAAGCATCGGGAGCAGCAGCAGTGTGTGCAGCAACAACGGGCGTCGAAGGAACAACCGGAGCAGCCGCAACTACCGGAGCAGCCGCGACTACGGGAGCGGTCGCGGGCGCACCAGTTGCGGCAGGTGCGGAGGGTTCGGCAGCGACCGGCGCAGCCGTCTGTTGAGCAAACGCAGGAACAGCCAGCATGAGCGCGGGAAGAAGGAAGTATTTCGAAGTTTTCACGGAGTCCTCAATGTGTGAATCAAAGTCACAGCCAGCCTAAAACTCGCCTCGCCGCGATACAACATAATTCGTAACCAGCACCGAATACCGACCCAGGACATCCTCACCCATCCCGTGCACATCCATCTAATCAGTACACGAGGCCCCACGATGTCCAAACATGATTCCGTAGAGCACGAACAGAAGTCCAAGGAACAGGAACCCCACGCCCCCCACGAAGAACACACCAAGGGACCCCACGACCTCCACGAGATCAACCCCAAGATCTCCTCCGACATGGCCTACTGGGCCCACGAGTTCAACGTCACCACCCAGGTCCTCCACGAAGCCATCCGCGTCCACGGCACCAAAGTCGACAAGGTCCGCGCCTCCCTCCACGCCCACTAGCCCCCCGCGCTCCCGACCTCGCCGCCGGACTTCCGCTCGCGCAGCCAGGCGCTCCCGCTATCCTCGCAGCACCATGCCTGACTAGTCAGTCAGCTAACCCCTTCCTTTGCGACCCGAAACCACGCTCGCAACACCGCCCCGTACCCGAAACCAGGCTAAGTCGACACCAAACGCACCGGCCGCAGCCCCGTCCTTCCGGCCCCAGCCACCCAAACCCCGCGCAAACCCCACAAAAGCGCAACGTTTAGGCATAAACTCTCGTCTAGTACAACAGAGGTTCAGCATATGCCACGGTTTACCAATCTTCTCCTCGCCCTGACCCTGATAACGTCTGCATCTGCCGCATTTGCGCAGAATCCTGACTCCCAGAGCGATCAAATGAGCGCTCCGCCGCCACAAGCGCAACCGGCCCCCATTGAGCGCCCCGGCGGTAACCCCAATGATTACACTACTTCCCCAGTCCAACTGACCCCAAACCAGCTCCTCACCGGCGGCCGCGGCGCCTCCAGCGCCATCGCCGCCCCCGGCGTCTTCCTCCGCGTAGGCCGCCGCAGCGAAGTCCGCGCGATCACCCTAACCAATGAAAACACAGTGCTTAGGGTAGATCGCGGAGTCGCCAACATCAGCGTCCACAGCGCCATCAAGCACGCCCAGATCCTCATCTTCCTACCAGGCGGTCAGACCAACCTCCTAAAAGACGGCTTCTACACCTTCAACGCCAACACCAACACCGTCCGCGTCCTCAAGGGCGAAGCCTGGGCCTATCCCGGCACCAACCCCTCCCAGAAACCTATCAAAATAAAGGAGAACCGCGCCGTTATCTTCAACGGCCCGGACATCCGCTCCTTCGAATTTGACCCCTTTGAAGCCCGCGCAGACCTCATTCCCTACGGTTACGGCCAGGGCGTGGCAGGCCCCGCCCCCGGCTATTACGGCCCTTGGGCCGGCTATCCCTACTACGACTACGGCTACCCCTATTACTGGGGCTTCTATTACCCCTTCTATGCAGGCTTTGGCTGGGGATACTACGGCGGAGGCTGGGGTGGCGGTTGGGGTGGAGGCTGGCACGGCGGCGGAGGCTGGGGTGGTGGTGGTGGCTGGGGCGGGGGCGGTGGGGGCCACGGCGGGGGTGGTGGCGGCCACCACTAAACCCCGTGTTTACGTGCGTTTAGGACCACCGGGGGCGGCCTAAGCATCATTTAGTCCTGCACCAAAGACGCTATCAGCAGCGGCTCCCCGGGCCGCTGTTCTCGTAATAGAACGCATCAATGCCGGTTGTCGCCCGGGGTCCCAGATACAATCAGCCATCATGCGAATTGGCTTTTTCGGCGGCAGCTTTGACCCACCCCACCTAGGCCATTTTGGAGTGGCCATCGCGGCGGCTAAAGCTCTTTCGCTCGATCGCATTCTCTTCGCACCGACCGGCCGTCAGCCGCTCAAAACGAATGGTGCCACAGCTTCATTTGACGATCGTCTGGCAATGGTCTCCATGCTTTGTGAGTTGCAACCGCCGACCGCTGTCCTACGCCTCGAAGCCTCTTCGCTCGATGCGCCGCGCGCGGACGGCTCGCCAAACTACACCGTCGACACGTTATCAAAGCTGCGTACCGACTGCTCCATGGAGGACACGCTCTTCGTCCTTATCGGTGCAGATGCGTTTTTGGACCTGCCTCGGTGGAGATCTCCGGAGAGCCTGTTCCAGCTTGCCGAATGGATCGTTGTCAGTCGTACGGTCGTATCGCTGCAACAGCTGCAAAGCGTCGAGCTAACGCGTTGGCAGCAATCTCGAGTGCATCTGCTCGAGGACGTGCATGAACCCGCGAGCGCCACCGAGATCCGCGAGCTCCTGCGAGCTGGTTCGAACTGCTCTGGTCTCCTGCCTGGTTCCATCCTCAACTACATCCGTGCTCATCATCTCTACGGCACCTGAGGAGATGATCCTTCGCGTCGGGCCTTCGTGCGCTACCATTGAGGTTGCACAAGGAGGCGCATGGCAAGCACCAAGAAAACACAGGTTCAACAGCTTCTAGCTGTCGCGGCAGCCGCTTGCGAGGATAAGAAGGCAGAAGATATTCGCATTCTCGCGCTCGACCCGTCCGAGAGCGGCCTGACCGATTACTTTCTCATCTGCACCGGTCTCAGTGACCGTCAGAATGTAGCGATCACGGATGAAATCGAGATCCGTCTCAAGCGCGACTTCGGCACTTATCCGAACTCGGTGGAAGGCCGTCGCCAGGGCGAGTGGATCCTGATGGATTATGTCGATTTCATCGTCCATGTCTTCTCGGCCGAGAAGCGTGCCTTCTACGGGCTCGAGCGCCTGCGTAAGTCCGCAACCGTTCTCAGCATTGCGGACCTGAATGCCGAGATCAAGGAAGCCATCACCGCCAACCGCAAGAAGTCTCCTTCCGCCGGCGCACCGGCAAGGGCGACAACATCTAAGAAGGCCGTGGGTAAAACCCCCGCAAAGAAAGCAGCTCCGAAGAAGACAGCGGTAAAGAAGACTCCAATTGCGAAAAAGGCGGCGGCTACAAAGTCCAAGCCATCGAAGCCCACCAAGACCCCCTCGAAAGGCAAAAGTAAATAAGGAATACACGCCGGGCTGCGCTGCTTGTTTTTAGCGGCGGATCACGCATAACGAAAAAGGGCGACCCCATGGGGTCGCCCTATTTCATCGATGCAGGTTAGAAGTTGATGTTCGCCTTCAACTGGATCAGACGGGGCGATGCATCTCCACCAAGGAAGGATCCCAGGATGGAGGTTGGCGGGTTGACTGTTGCGCTGCTCTGACCGACCGAAGTGTTGGAGCAATCGAATCCTCCGTCAGCTCCAGCTCCGTAGCAAGGCGCGATATCGTGAGAGGGCTGGCCGAAGTTCGGGTGATTGAGCAGGTTGAAGAACTGAACGCCGAGTTTCAGGTGAACTGATTGGTACTTCGGCATGTCGAACGTCTTGTAAACGGACATATCTGTGTCGGTGTAGCTAGGTCCGAACATCTGGTTACGCTCTTGCTGTCCAAAGTCTGTCGCCGGTGCGAAATCAAGAGCGGCGCCGCATGGATTGCTGCCCGAGATGATGTTCTGAATGCTCGAGCACTTTGTGGGAAGGTGCTGCACTGTTTGCTGGGCATACAGTGCACCACCGTAATTTGCGAAGTTACCCGCCGTCGTTGAGTCAGTGAAAGTAAACGGCAGTCCGCTGCTGTGAAACACATCACCCGCAACCTGCCATCCCTTGACCAGGACCTTTGGTCCGCCCCAGTACGGAAGGTTGAAGACGTAGTTGGCGCTGATGTAGTTCCGGGTGTCGTAATCGGCGTTACCGTAGTTCTGTTTGAGGAGAGCAGGATCCGGGTTAGTTGGGCTGACCGAATTCGAACTAAACCCGTTGAAGCCGCCATTGGAGATCTCATCCAGTGCGTGGCTGTAGGTATAGTTGAACTGCAAGGTCAACCAGGTGGACCGCTTGGTAGCGGTGAGCGTAAGTCCATTGTAGTTGGACGATGCGCCGCTATAGACCTGGGTTACCTGCGCGAAGTTGGGATTGAGTGGGCCCTCCGTGGAAAGGGTTGGAAAACCCGCTGCGCCGCCCGCGTTGTACGTGTTGATGCTGTTGTTGTTCACAGGCTGCTTGTACGTGTGATTACCCACGTAGTCGATGCCAATGGTTGTCGTCCGTCCAATCTGCTGCTCCACCATGAAGTTCCACTCCTCATACGTTGGATAGGAGATCTTCTTTGTTGGGCTGGCGAAGTTCGGAGCTGAGAATGCCGCAACAGAATCTGAAATGGAATTGAAGCTGCCGCCAGAGTTGTATTGCGATTGGAATGCCGCACTCGATCCAGAGGCAATGCTGTAGAAGCTACCGGGAGCTCCAGAGTACAAGGGGCTGTTAGGACCACCTATTCCAGGACCAACAAGAGTGAATCCAATGTTGGTCGGCGCGTTATTCAGCAAGGAATCGGCAATCTGCGCGGGAAAGGCATCGGCGAACATACCGAAGCCACCACGGAAGACCGTCTTAGAGCCAAGCGCGGCGGGGGTATAGGCAAAGTCCACGCGAGGCTCGTAACCAACCTTCTGGAAGTCCTGGAAGGCCTTGTGTTCTCCGCTGTTGATGAGCCCATTACCCGCGGCATTGCTGTACGGCGTGTCTTGGGATGTTGGCAACGAGTAGAAGCTCCCTGGCAAAGTATCGAAGCAGCCGGTATGGCACACGGGATTGGAGTTGTGCTCGAACCGCATCCCCGCCGTCACAACGAGCGACGGAGTGGGCTTCCATTGATCCTGGACGTAGAAGCCAAGGTTATATACAGAAACGGGCTGCTCCAGACGGGTGGGGAACTGTTGAATATACTCGGTTGCACTGGCTGCCTCGAAGTCCGACTCGAAGGCCACAACGAGCGGGGTCGTCAGTACCTGGGGGCTAAGATCCGTTACGTCGTCCCGACGCAGGTAGAATCCAGCCTTGAAGGTGTGCTTGCCGTGCGTCAAGCTAAAGTCGTCGGCAAATTGATAACCGTTGACCTTACGTCCTTGAGGAAAGGCAAAGTCTTCGCCACCCGGGGTCGTATTGAAGGTATTGTTAGCCAAACTGCCGCTGATGAATTCGATGCTGCCCGGGAAAATGGCATTGGCCGCGGCTGCGTTCGTATTCTGGAATACGGCCTTGTAGTAGATTTCGGCAAACACGAACTGGTTAGTCGTGTTCGAGTTGAAGATGTGGGTCTCGTTGAACTGGCCCTCATATTGAGGCTGGGGGCTGTCCGTGTTGAAGACGGGGTTTAACAAGCTGGTGAAGGTCGGCTGAACACCCGTATCGTATGTGAAATGGATGAAGGCATTGTCTTTGGCACCGAAGCGCTGATCGACGCGCCCGGTGTACTGGGCCTCATGCGCAAAGTTTGCCGAGTTTGCACCGAACACCACAACGTTTAGGTCGCCGCTTGGGTCTGGAACTGCATTCGCATAGGCGGGAAGGCTTGTGTAGGTATTGAAGTAATTCTGGTAGAAGTTGACTGCCGCAGCACCTTGCGGAGCGGCATTGGCTTCCGTGGTAGCAATGAGGAGCGCGCTAGGAGCATAGACCGTTCCGCGGACCGGGATAATAACGCGCAGGCCTTCTGTATTGAAGAAGAAGAACGTCTTATCCTTGACGATGGGTCCGCCGATGGCGCCAGACCATTGATTTGCATTGCTGCGCGGTCTCTTGATTCCCTGCTGATTGTTGAAGTAGTCGTTGCCATTCATCGCGCTGCCGTTCCAGTAGTAGGTCGCATCACCGTGAAACTGGTTGCCGCCGCTGCGGGAGATCTCATTGATCTGTGTTCCGCCAAGCCCACCGTACTGCGCTCCATACGCATTGCTGAGAACCGTTACCGTGCCGATGTCGTTGTTGCCGAGCAGCAGGTTGGTGGCGCCGGAGTTGTTGACGTTCAGGAACGGGTCGTTCTCATAGCCGCCGTTGATGGTGAAGGTATTCGAAGTGGCAGGCAGGCCAAAGGAGGAAAAGTTGCCATAACCGCCCTGGGTGTTCATGACCGCGCCCGGGGTCGTCTGACCAATAAACGTAAGGTCATTGCCAGGGTTCGGCAAGCTGGAGATCTGCTCCTTGCTGAACTCGGTCGTGATCTCGGCGTTCTCCGTTTGCAGGAGCGGCGACGCTTCCGTCACCTCAACCGTCACGTTATTGCTTCCCAGCTGTAGTTTCGCGTCGCCTTCGGCAACCACACCAGCACTGACCACGATGTCGGTCTCGGCTTTGTTGAACCCGTTGCTTGTGAACGTGACATGGTAGGTTCCGGGGGACAGCAGGGAGAACCGGTACGTACCGGATCCGCCTGTGGTCGCTGTCTTCACGGCAGCTGTGGTGGTAGACGTCGCCGTAACCGTTGCACCAGGGATCGCCGCGCCGGTCGGATCCGTTACAGTACCAGCAATATCGCCGGCAGTGACTGATTGCGCGGTTGCTGCGTTGTTGAACACAAAGGCGGCAACTGGCAGGGAGAGTGCCAGCGCCAGAGCGGTCAAACGGAAAGATCGCATTGAAACTCCTATATACAGGTCTTGTTTGAATCTAAAGTCTAGAGCCGTCTGATCAACGTGGTCGTTCTCTCGTCCACAGATAGCTGTCTATGTTTATCTATTTCAAGTATCGGTAGTGCATGCGACGTGCCAAACTGCAAAAATTCACAAATGCTTGAAGTTTTCCCCATAAACCTATGAGCCGAAGTCCGCGAACGTCCGCTTGAATGTATAAGAATATGAATAATAGTAGGACATGGAGCCCCATTTCGACCTATGAAAATTGTCCTGGCTCTCATCTCGGCGCGCCGCACGCCGCCCGGCCCCTCCGCCGAGTTGGTCAAGCTTTACCTTGACCGCGCCACCCGATATACCCCCACCACCCTGCGCATATTTCCGAGCGAGGTCGCCCTTTTGGACTTCGTCACCGAGGCGACCGCCCGCACTCGCCCCGCACTCCTGCTCGCCGATAGTCGCGGTCAGCAGCTCTCCTCCGCGGAACTCGCGGCAGCCCTCGGCTCGTTCCAGGACAATGGGATCCAGCAACTCATTCTCGCCATCGGTCCGGCCGACGGCTGGTCTGACGTTGCTCTAGCTGCGGCCACGCGCACAGTGGCATTTGGTCGCATTACTCTTCCTCACGAATTAGCCGCTGTTATTGCAGCCGAACAACTTTACCGTGCACTCACTATCCGAGCCGGCCATCCATACCATAGCGGCCATTAGGGATTTCTTGTCCGACACGGGTGTGCGCTCAAGTAGTCTAGGCGGATGACATCGATGCAGGATTCGGCGGAGGACGCGCGGCGCGGGCTCATTCTTATCAATACTGGGGCGGGGAAGGGCAAAACGACCGCCGCCCTGGGAACGGCGTTTCGGGCCGCGGGAAACGGGCTGCGGGTGCTGGTTTTGCAGTTCCTTAAAGGCTCTTGGCACTATGGTGAGATGGAATCTGCTGAGGCGCTAAATGGTTTAGATGGATTTACTTACGCGATGCGCAAACTGGGCCGCGGGTTCGTTAAAGTGGGTGGAGCGGAGGCCGATCCGGAGGACCTTCGGATGGTCGAGGAGGGGTGGGTGGAGGCGGAAACGGCCATCCTTTCTGGGGAGTGGGATTTGGTGGTGTTGGATGAGATCAACTATGTGATCGGGTACAAAATGCTTGATCCTGAACGGGTTGCGGACGTTTTGCGACGGAAACCCGAGATGCTGCACGTGCTTTTGACGGGCAGAAATGCGCATCCGCTGCTGGTGGAGCTGGCCGACACGGTTACCGAGATGCGTGAGGTAAAGCATGCATATCAAAGGGGTATCCTCGCGCAACGGGGAATCGAGTTCTAGAAAAGAGTGCTGATTTAGCGCGGTTTCGTGATGCAAATCGACTGCTTTAGCCCGGTTTGAGGTCGCATTCTTTCGCCGCCGGATCGAAAACCCAGGGGGGTGGGTGAAATGACGCACCCGGGACCCAATTTGATGGTTTTCCGAAGGGGCTGACTGATTTCAGGCTCTATCTATTGTTTTTCGTAGGGCAGCTGCACGATGATGAGTCCCAGGCATGACAGACGATTCCTCGACGACCGATACGATTGTTGCGATCTCGACGCCGCCGGGGCGGGGCGGGATTGGGATTGTGCGGCTGTCCGGGCCGGAGGCGCTGGAGATTGCGGGACGGCTGATAACGGTGGAGCGGCCGCTGGAGCATGCGCGGGCTCGACTGGTCAGGGTAATAGATATAGAGGATGGGGCGAAGACGATCGACGATGCGGTGGTAACAGCATTTCTCGGGCCGCGGTCGTATACGGGCGAGACGGTGGTGGAGATTGCGGCGCATGGATCGCCGGTGGTGCTGGAGACGATGGTGCGGGGGGCGCTGGCGGAAGGTGCCCGGCTGGGATTGGCGGTAAGGCTGGCGAGGCCGGGAGAGTTTACGCAGCGGGCGTTTCTGGCAGGGCGGATTGATCTGACGCAAGCGGAGGCGGTGGGGGATTTGATTGCCGCGCAGACGCTGGAGCAGGCGCGGGTGGCGGCGCAGCAGATGGGAGGTGCGATTGCGCGGCGAGTCACTCCAGCGAAGGAAGAGCTACTGCACTTGATTGCGCTGCTGGAAGCTGGGATGGATTTTGCGTCGGGGGAGCTGGACGACGTGGAGGTGGTAGCGCCGGCGGTCATTGCCGGGGCGATTGAGAGCGTGAAGCGGCCGCTGGCGGAGTTGGCGGCGAGCTTTCAGCGCGGGCAGCTGATGCGCAACGGGGCGGCGATTGCGCTGATCGGGCCGCCGAATGCCGGAAAGAGCTCTCTATTTAATAGGTTGCTGGACCGGGAGCGGGCGATTGTCACGCCGCTGCCGGGGACGACGCGCGATACGGTGGAAGAGTCGCTGGCGCTGGGCGGGATTCCATTGCGGTTAATTGATACAGCGGGATTACGCGGCGGGGCGGTGAGTGGCTCGGCTGAAGGGATCGATTCGGCGGAGCAGATGGGGATTGCGCGGTCGCACGAGGCGCTGGCGGATGCGGATCTGGTGCTGCTGATCCATGATGCAACGCTTGCCGTTACGGAAGCGGAGCTGAAGCTGGAAGCTTCTATGGCGGAGAGGCCGCACTTGGTTATCTACAACAAGGTGGACTTGCTGGTGGGTGACGCAAAGCTTGTGGATGAAGCGGAGGTCGGCAGTGGAGCGGCTATTCGGACGAGCGCGCTGACCGGCGAGGGGTTGGAGGCGTTGCGCGAAGCAATTCTTTCCCACCTGGGGGCGGTGGGATCGTTGGCGGAGAGTGGGGCGCTGAACAACTTACGCCAGCAGGAAGCCGTGACCTCCACACTTGCGGGGCTTTCTGCCGCGGCCGCAGCGAATCATTCGAGGCTGCCGCACGAGCTAATCCTGATGGACCTGCATCACGCGTTACAGGCATTGGACTCACTGACCGGGGTAACCACACCCGATGACATCCTGGCGCGCATTTTCGCGACCTTCTGCATCGGCAAGTA
>Ga0302226_10003345_pt1 | contig 10982 bp, 11 predicted proteins | sample II_Palsa_E3_3_FD_193524 | JGI IMG/M metagenome (GOLD analysis project Ga0302226, IMG submission 193524) | Peat permafrost microbial communities from Stordalen Mire near Abisko, Sweden - II_Palsa_E3_3 | ecosystem: Environmental > Terrestrial > Soil > Palsa > Peat permafrost | place: Sweden...
GACGGACTGATCGTCCATCACAGGGTCTACTGGGGATGGGTCGGCTTCAGATCGCTGCATGCTTCGCTGGCGAAGCAGCACGGCTAGCCATGCCGTCATCCCTTTCGAATACGAGAATTCAACACGGCGAACAAACAACCTAAGCCAACGCCGTGGCCTCGACTTCGATCTGCAGGCCGAAGTGAAGCGCACTCACCGGCACCACAGCGCGAGCCGGCTTTGCCTCGCCGGCCCAGCGCGCGTAAATCTGATTGAAGCTCGCCCAATGTTCGACATCGACGATATACACGCGCACCTGGAGCAGTTGCCCGATGCTGCTGCCGGCGCCATCGAGCGCCGTCTTGAGATTCGTCAGTACCTGCTCGGCCTGGGCTTCGAACGACGCATTCGTGAGCTTGCGGCCCTGCGCATCGATCGGCAATTGCCCTGATACGAACACCAAGCCATTGCCCGTCGAGACGTGACTATAGTGTCCGCCCGGCGTGGCGAGACCTACGGGGTTTGCGGTGTGCGGCGCGCGCGTGTTGTGTTCGTTACCAGCCATGAAAGCGACTCCATTTGGTGATAGCGCCATCATCGGATAACGCGTGATAGTCGGGAAACTGCTCGCCCAGGGGCGCGTCGAATGTATCGAGTGTCACGGGATGAATGGTACGCGAGAGGATGCATCCGTACTCGCGCCGAAACTGCGCAACCAGGGGAGAAGCGCATCGAGATCCGACGCTTCGATTTCCGGCGCCGGCGCGCCTTCGACTAACTGCAGTCCCACGCGGTTATGCCAATACGAGCGCAACCCTACTGTGGCGGTGCCGAACATGTCGTAACTCGACCCGGCGACGAAAGCCGCCTCGCTCGCGTGCACACCCAGTTGCTCAAGTGCGAGCCGATAAGGTTGCGGATGCGGCTTATAAAAGCCCGCATCTTGCGCGGTGACGACGACGTCCCACTCGACGCCGAGCTGCCCCGCCGCTAGGCGCCCAAGCCGAGTGGAGCAATTAGTGACGACCGCAAGCCGGCAATGCGGCGAAAGCGCCTGCAATGCTTCGCGCGCGCCGTTCCATGGCTGCAAGTCAAGCCAGTTCGCTTCGAGGGCATGCGGTGCGGACTCGGATAAACCTGTGTTCGCCGCCGCTCGCCGCACGAGCGTTTCGTAGTCAACGTATGCACCGCAGCCGTAGGTGAGTCGTAGATACTCGGCACGCCAGGTTCGTCCGGCAGCCTCCGACCCAGCCGCAGCGTTCCACAGAGTCCACGAATCGAGTAGCGCGGTCAGCAGGTCGAACAGCACCGCCTTCGGCCAAGCGTCATGCAATTGGGGGGATGAGGTTTCGTTCATGGATCTGACTATAGAGCGCAGTCGATCAATTGTGATTAAAAGAAATCACACCCATGCATAAGCAAAATTGCATGCGCGTTGAGCGTCACTCGCAGAGACTGTCGGTACACGTGAACAAAATAACATTCGTCACGTAGCGTAATAGCTGTAAGAGCAGATGAAACCCAACGCGCCTCGCACGGGCCTACACTGGATTTGCCTCATCCCCCATGAGGCGTTGTTGTGAATCTCCTCAGCTTTAGCCCGCCCCAACCCGGCGGGCTTTTTTATGGCGCCACCCCGGCCCCACGCTGACGAATTCACACAGCCATCAACAGCTGCCTTTCTCGCGCATCTGCGCAACGGCGGTTCAGATCGCGATGTATGCCCGGACTATCGAGCAAGGCTGAGACGTCAGATAGTCCGTGATCGAAGCGCAACACGTATTCGATATCGGTGTAGTCGTGATACGCACCGCTGTCTGCCAGCTTGCGTGCTTCGGCGATGGCGGCATGCTGCCGCTCGCTTTTGGTCAAATCTCTGATCGCCATGATTGCCGCTCCGAGGAACAGTAACGCCATCATATCAACGCCGCTCACGCTACAAGGTCGCGCGCGCGCAACATCCGGGTTTTTCCGCAACATTGCTGCGGCACCATGCGCGTATTTGCCGAGGTTCGCCACATTCCATTCCTCTGACATGTGTCGAACGTAAGCATCTGTAAATGGGGCTCGCCCCTTATGACGCGGCGCACACGGTGCTGCGGCCTTGCGTCGGGATCGGCCTCGTTCGCGTCGTAACGCACCGTCACACGCTTGGCCGCACGAACGAAGCCGCGCCATGCTCCAATATCCAAAAGGAGAATTCATCATGACCAGACGACTTATCGCCCTTGCCTCACTCGTAGCAATCGCGGCCAGCCTCAGCGGCTGCATCGTCGCACCGACGCCGTACGGTTATGCGCCAGCGCCGGGCTACGGATACTATGCGGCGCCCGGATACTACGCGGCTCCAGCGGTTGACGTAGGGATCGGAGTAGGCGGCGGCTGGGGTGGTGGCTGGCGTCGCTAGGTGCGTGCGCGTCGTCGTGCTCTAAAGAGACGACGCGTGCCGCGCCGGCTTGCGCGTTATCGGCATCCGGTGGCGGGGTCAAAAAAATGCCCGCACGAAGCGGGCAAATATAAGACCTTCCACCGATGCCTCCTTGGGAGAGGCAATTGCAGTGTAGAGCGATTTGCTCATCTTGGAATTTCGTCAATGTTTCGTAGAATTACATAGGCGTTTTTCCGCGCCTTTATTTCCCGGCTGTTACCTCGTAACCCGCTGAAAAACATATGTAACGCCCGTAAGCCCCCCTTCTTCTAACATCGTCAGACGCTGCTTCACCAGCACCCGCGTCCTGCCGATGAATCTCTCACGTCCCTTTATCGAACGCCCCGTTGCAACCACGCTGCTTTCGATAGGCGTGGCGCTCGCCGGTATATTTGCATTCGTCAAGCTCCCGGTCGCTCCGCTGCCGCAGGTCGACTTTCCGACCATTTCGGTGCAGGCGAGCCTGCCCGGAGCAAGTCCCGATACAGTCGCCAACAGCGTTGCCAGTCCGCTCGAGCGTCACCTCGGACAGATTGCCGACGTCACCGAAATGACCTCGCAAAGCACCGTGGGGTCATCGCGCGTCACCTTGCAGTTCGGACTCGATCGCGACATCAATGGCGCCGCGCGCGATGTCCAGGCAGCCATCAACGCAGCGCGCGCAGATCTGCCGGCGAGCCTGCGCAGCAACCCGACGTATCACAAGGTCAACCCGTCCGACGCGCCGATCCTGATTCTCGCGCTCACTTCGCACACACTGCCGCGCGCCAGGCTTTACGATCTGGCTTCGACGATCCTCGCACAATCGTTATCGCAATTACCGGGCATCGGCGAAGTCGATGTCAACGGTTCGGCTAACCCGGCTGTACGCGTCGAGTTGAATCCAACCGCGTTGTATCACTACGGCATCGGTCTTGAAGACGTGCGGGCCGCGCTCGCCTCCGCCAATGCCAACAGCCCCAAAGGCATTATCGAAAGCTACGGTGAGCGCTATCAGATCTACGCGAACGATCAGGCGCGTATCGCGGACCAGTACAAGGATCTGATCATCGCGTATCGCAACGGCGCGGGAGTCAAGCTCTCGGACGTCGGCGAGATCGTCGATTCGGTCGAGGACCTGCGCAATCTCGGCCTCGCCCAGAACAACCAGCCGGCCGTGCTGGTGATGCTGTACCGCCAGCCGGGCGCGAACATCATCAGCACAGTCGACGCCGTGCGCAAACAGATCGAACAATTGAAGCCCGCGTTGCCCGCCGACGTCGACGTAATCGAAGCGTCCGACCGCTCCACGACCATCCGCGCTTCACTGCACGATACGGAAGCGACGCTGATCATCGCGGTCGGACTCGTGATCCTCGTGGTGTTTATCTTCCTGGGCAGCGGACGCGCGGCACTGATCCCGACCGCAGCGGTACCGGTGTCGATCATCGGCACGTTCAGCTTCATGTATCTGTTCGGCTATTCGATCGATAACCTCTCGCTGATGGCCTTGACCATCGCAACCGGTTTCGTCGTCGACGACGCGATCGTCGTACTCGAAAATATCGCGCGCCACATGGAGGCCGGCATGCCGCGCATGCAAGCGGCGTTGGTCGGCGCGCGCGAAGTGGGCTTCACCGTGCTGTCGATTTCCATTTCGCTGGTTGCCGTGTTCATCCCGATTCTGCTGATGAGCGGCATCATCGGACGGCTGTTCCGCGAATTCGCCGTGACGCTGTCGCTCGCCATCGCCGTCTCGCTGGTGGTCTCGCTCACGACGACCCCTGTGATGTGTTCACGCCTGCTGCGCACGACCGGCCCAAAGAGTTCGACGCGCGTCGGCCGCCTGTTTGCCGTGCCCTTGCAACGCCTGAACGACGGTTATGCGCGCTCGCTCGAATGGTCGCTACGCCATCCGTTTCTGCTGCTCATGACGCTCGTGGCGACGATCGTGCTGAACGTCTATCTCTACACGGTGATTCCCAAAGGCTTCTTTCCGCAGGAGGACACGGGGCGTCTGACCGGTGGCATTCAGGCCGATCAGGACACTTCGTTCCAGGCCATGGGCCCGAAGCTGCAGCAACTGATGAAGATTATCGGCGACGACCCCGCAGTCGATAGCGTCGTCGGCTTTACAGGCGGCCGGCAGACCAACACCGGCTCCGTCTACGTCGCACTGAAGCCGCTCTCGCAACGCGCCGAAACCGCGGACGAGGTTATTGCACGGCTGCGGCCGAAACTCAACGCCGTGCCCGGCGGCAGACTCTATCTGCAAGCGGTGCAGGATATTCGAGTCGGCGGACGGCAGAGCAACGCGCAGTATCAGTTCACGCTGCTCGGCGATTCGACCACCGAACTCTACCAATGGGCGCCGCGCCTCACGCAGGCGCTGCAAAACGTGCCCGAACTGGAGGACGTCAACTCGGATCAGCAACAGGGCGGGCTCGAAGCGAACGTGGATATCGATCGCGGCACGGCTGCGCGCCTCGGCATCACGCCCTCGCAGATCGACAACACGCTCTACGACGCGTACGGTCAGCGACTCGTATCGACCATCTATAACCCGCTGAACCAGTACTACGTCGTCATGGAAGTAGCGCCGCGTTATTGGCAATATCCGGAAACGCTCGACGAGCTTTACGTAAGTACCTCGGCGGGCACACCGAGCGGCACGCAGTCCACCAATGCGGTAGCAGGCACGGTGACGACGGCGGCGAGCGCGGCGGGTTCCAGTTCGGGAGGAGGTGGCTCGTCGAACCCCGCGACGACCGCCGCCGGTTCCGGCCCAACGGCAACCGCGGGCGGCGCGGCAACGCCAACCCAACCGCCTCCGCCCTCCGCCACGCCGACGGTCGGCATCCAGTCCACCGCGGCAGCAGCGTTGGCGTCGGCCGCCAGCAGCGCCGGCACGTCAACCACGATCAGCGGCTCGCCTTCGACGCCCGCGGCCACGCCCTTCGCTTTGGCCGGTGCCGGGTCAGGGGGTGGAGGCACATCGTCCGGCGGCGGTTCGACCAGTTCGAGCAGCTCCAGCGGCACCTCGAGCAGCGCGACCAGCGCAGCCGCCATCGCGGCCGACTCGGCACGCAACCTCGCCATCAATTCGCTGGCGGCAAGCGGACACTCGAGCGCATCCGCAGGCACTTCGGTCAGCACCGCGCAGGAGACCATGATTCCGTTCAGCACGTTTGCGCGATGGGATCCGGGTCATACGCCGCTAGGCGTCAATCACCAGGGCGATTTTGTCGCCACCACGATTTCGTTCAACCTGCCGCCGGGCGAGCCGCTCTCCACGGCCGTCGCCGCGATCGACCGGACCATGGCGGAGATTCGCATGCCGGGCACGATTCACGGCGGTTTTCAGGGCACGGCGCGCACCTTCCAGCAATCGCTCTCGGACGAGCCGCTGCTGATTCTGGCGGCGCTCGCGGCGGTGTATATCGTGCTAGGCATCCTCTACGAGAGCTATGCCCATCCGCTGACGATTCTCTCGACGCTGCCGTCGGCAGGCGTCGGTGCGCTGCTCGCGCTGATGGCGTTCCACGTCGAGTTCACGGTGATGTCGCTGATCGGCGTGATCCTGCTGATCGGCATCGTCAAGAAAAACGCGATCATGATGGTGGATTTCGCGATCGATGCCACACGCGAGGGCATGTCGTCGCGCGACGCCATCTATCACGCCAGCCTGATGCGCTTCCGCCCCATCATGATGACCACCTTCGCAGCGCTGCTCGGCGCACTACCGCTAGCCTTCGGCCATGGCGAGGGTGCCGACCTGCGCCGGCCGCTGGGCATTTCGATCGTCGGCGGGCTGATCGTCAGCCAGATGCTCACGCTCTATACGACGCCGGTCGTGTATCTCTACATCGACCGCCTGCAGTCGTGGATGCGCGCACGCGGCCAACGCCGCGCGGCCGCCTGAGCTAACCGCCTGAACCGTGAAAACCGCCGACCCAAAAGCAACAAGGCTGCCGTCAAAAACGGCAGCCATGTTCAGATGAAGCCAATCAATCCGCTTAATACGCGCCAGGCGGCGGCGGAGGCGGCGAACCCGGGGGCGGCGGCGGAGTGGTGGTCACATACCCGCCACCCCCGTTCGACTCCATGGTACGCATGCGGCCCTGCACCGGAATCCGGTTGCCGTTCGCATACATGCATTGCAGATACGCATAGTCGTAGCGGCGCTGGACGTCGTAAGCCGAATTCTGAGACGCACCGGCACCGAACAGCGTGCCTGCCAGCAGCCCGGCGCCTGCGCCGACCGCAGCGCCGCTGCCACCGTTGAAAGCCGCACCGGCGGCCGCGCCGAGGGCCGTACCGACCACCGCGCTGCCCACCGCACTGTTGGTCGCAGCCTGGTTGGTCGAAACCCCGCCCACCTGCTGGAACGCAAACTGACGGCACGAGTTGTCGTCAACGCGGAACTGGTCGAAAGTTTTACCGGTGCCCGGCAGCGCCATGACGCTAGGACCGGCTGGCATGACCGAACATGCGCCTAGAAAGCTCAATGAAGCGATAAGAGCAAGCCTTGAATATTTCATTTCCTTCTCTTTGCGGTAATACGTTTTTAGTTTGTGGGCTACTGCGACTGCTGCGCCGGCACGGGGCGCCAACCCGATGAGCATGACTTCACATACGGGTAATAGCTCCTCGTGTCATCACAGTAGTACCAGGTGCCGCCCGGTTGCCCGGACGCCGCTGGGGCTGCAGAAGTCTGGCCCTGCTCCACATACTCCTGCGGCTGCGCGGGCACCGGCACCGGCACGGCGACCGCCGGCGGATACGGATAGTAATACGGCACACCCCACGGGTAGTAGTAACCGCCGCCGCCCCCGATGAACACCCCTACGTGTGCTGCATGGGCCACGCCGCTCGCGCAAACCATTGCGGCAGCTGCCAAGCCGAGCAAAATTTTCAAGCTTTTCACAACAATCTCCACGACGTAAACCGGCACCGATATGGTGTCTCACAGTACTACTGAACGCTATTCCACTCTAACTCGCAATACAATTACTTCAGAGCAAAGAATTTTTTCCGCTCGTTACACTGCAATGTTTCTGTCATGAATTTTAGCAGGGACGGACGGGGCGATCCGGCTGCAGGGCGTTTTCGGCGGTTTATTGCAGCCGGCCGCCGTCCAGATGCAGACGCTGCAACAATTCGCGGCCACGCCGGGTCAATTGCAGCGTCGAGCCATGGCGGTCGTGCGAGCGCACTTCGACCAGCTCGTAGTGACGCTGCGCAAGGACGTCGGGATCGAGCTCCTCCAGATGTCGCCCGGTATCCCGGAACAACATGAGCGTTGCAAGTTCGTGATGGCTTAGCATCGGACATCTCCTTCGTAAAGCGCATGGGCGATGTCGACATCCTAGTGAGCCGCGGCGACAATTTGGCTACGACCTTGTTTCGAGAGGTTACGCGGTTACATCCTTTGGACGTACGAGAGCAGACGTGCCTCCATGGCCCGCCATTCCATGCCAAATCAGGGCCAACTCGAATTGAAACCTGGCGGGATTTGACTAGGATGAAACTACGCCCTGCCATCGAACGGAGCCTGGATGCTCACCCGCACGCGCCACCTTCGTTGCCCGACTTCACATCGTCGCTCGTGGTCCCCGCTCGCACGCGGCGCAGGTTTCGCGCTCGCCATAGCCGTCATGGCGGCCGGCTGCACCTTCACACCGCCCGACCGGCCGCTGCTCATTACACCGCCCGCTGCCGTGAACAGTGCAACGCTGGATCAATACCGCATCGCGGTCGCACGGCGCATCCTCGATCGCAATCCGTCTTACGTGTTGCAAGGTACGCTGCAGCCGATGCTGCGCTCGCTGGTGGTGGTCTCGTTCACCGTCGACCGCGACGGTCAGGTGATCCAGTCAGCCGTATATCGCACCAACGGCGACGACGAAGCCGAAAGTACCGCGCTCGCGACGCTGCGTCGTGCAGCGCCGTTGCCGCAGCCGCCTGCCAGGCTGCTCAATACACGCGGCCAGGTCGAGTTGTTCGAAGACTGGCTATTCAACGACAACGGCAAGTTCCAGCTCCGCGAGTTCGCCTCGCCGCAGGCGCAGACCATAGATTGACGGGCCGCACGCTATAATTTCGCGATCCCCCGCCGGAGCCTTCCGGCACGGGCGTGATCGTCGATGCTGCCCGCTCACCCGCTGGCACCACATGTCCCGCCTCTCGCGTTGCCGCGCCACCCGCGCGCCTTGCATTGCTTCACCCGGCAGCCAACGCCGGTGCAGGCCGTCAGGCCGCGGAGCATACCAATCCAAACAATAGACGCCGTATGCGCGCCGCCCGCGAGGCGCGCCACGCTGCGTCACGACACAGGAGAACCTTGGAATGTCCACTTCGCCGATTTCCGCGGCCAGCCCCGACGACGCCGGTCAAACCAGCAGCTCGCGGATCATCTTCGCCAGCTTCATCGGCACAGCGATCGAGTTCTACGATTTCTACGTCTATGCGACAGCCGCCGCGCTCGTTATCGGCCCGGTGTTCTTTCCGCATGGCTCGGCGACCGCGCAGGCGCTGTCGGCGTTCGTCACGTTCGGCATCGCGTTCGTCGCGCGGCCGATCGGCTCGTTTCTGTTCGGTCACTTCGGCGACCGCATCGGCCGCAAATCGACCCTCGTCGCCTCGTTGCTGGTGATGGGCATCTCGACCACGCTGATCGGTTTCGTACCCGGCTACGACTCGATCGGCAGCCTCGCGCCGATCCTGCTGTGCGTCCTGCGCTTTGGCCAGGGGATCGGCCTGGGCGGCGAATGGGGAGGCGCCGCGCTGCTCGCCACCGAAAACGCCCCCGCCGGCAAGCGTGGCTGGTTCGGCATGTTCCCGCAGCTTGGACCGTCGATCGGTTTTCTGGCGTCCAACGGCCTGTTCTTCGGCCTCGCACTGTCGCTCTCGGACGAGCAGTTCCGCAGTTGGGGCTGGCGCGTGCCGTTCATCGTCAGCGCGGTGCTGGTTGCGCTCGGCCTGTACGTGCGCCTGAAGATTACCGAGACGCCGGCCTTTCGCGCCGCCATCGAGCGCCAGGAACGCGTGCGCGTGCCAATCGCAACACTGTGCTCGAGCTACTGGCGGCCGACGCTGCTCGGCGCCCTGGCAATGGTGGTCTGCTATACGCTGTTCTACAACGCGACGACGTTTTCGCTGTCGTACGGCGTATCTGTACTGCATATTCCGCGTCAGAGCTTCCTCGGCTTGCTGTGCGTCGCCGTGCTGTTTATGGCGCTCGCCACGCCACTGTCCGCGTGGGCCAGCGATCGCTACGGGCGCAAGCCGGTGCTGATCGTCGGCATTATCGCAGCCATCCTTTCCGGCTTCACGATGGCGCCGCTGCTCGGTAGCGGCTCGATGCCGCTCGTGCTGCTGTTCCTGGTGATCGAGCTGTTCCTGATGGGCGTGACTTTCGCGCCGATGGGCGCGCTGCTGCCGGAACTGTTTCCGACCAACGTGCGCTATACCGGTGCAGGCGTGTCGTACAACCTGGGTGGGATTCTAGGCGCATCGGTCGCGCCTTACATCGCCCAGGTGCTCGCTGCCCACGGCGGTCTGACATGGGTCGGCGCCTACGTATCGATTGCCGCCGCGGTCAGTCTGTTCGGTGTGCTGTGTATGCGCGAAACGCGCGATGCCCAACTGATGTAAGCGCGCTCTTAACGTCGGGCTGCCTCAGCCCCTGGTCTCACCTGGTGGGTTTCCCTCTTGCACGTCTTTTTGACGTGCCTATACTCGAGCCATATCCCCAGTGAGCCAGGAGGCAACCATGAGGCTGTATCTCCAGAACTCAGACGTCGTGATGATCATCGCACTGGCACTTCTGTGCTCGTTGCTGCTGGCCATCCGCTTCCGCCCTTCGAGCTGGAAAGCCATTGTGCTTGAAGCGCTCGCTGCCAACGCGGCGGCCATCGTCGCGGTGGTCGCGTTCGAGATGATGCTTAGCTGATCCTCAACGAGGATCTGGCTAAACACCCGCTTGTCATGCAGGCAACCGTCGCATGCCCGGTGCGTTCCGGCCATGCGACGGCTCTGCCCGCTGCCGGCTTTACAGCCCTCGCCTCCCATGTCGCGGCACACAGCGTATGCGCGACTTCCCTGCTTATCAGTTGTAGTACCCGTGGTGGTAATAGCCGCCGCCGTAGTAACCCGGCGCCGGTGCGATCACACAGCCTCCCAGTGCAGCTGCCAGCAGCGCACCGGCAATCAAAATCAGCGTCAAGCGTTTCACGTTGTTCTCCCTTCGTTTCGGTGGTATCCGAGTCCGCCTCGAATGATGTTGATTGGACACGAAGCGCACATGTGCGGGCGTTGCATTTTGTAAGCGATGATGAGGGTTGCGTTACAGGTTTCGCGTCCGGCAGCGGCTGCAATGCCGGGCGCAGAGCAACGCCCATTGAGGTGTGGCCTGCATTCAGGCCCTCTGTGCGAAGCCGGTGGGTGAATGGAACGCGTAAGCTGCGTCTCGGCGACCAACCAAATGCGACACTTTTAACAGCCGTGTAATGCGGAAAATGGGTGCTGGTCGAACGGCAACTGTATCGGCCGGGGTCTGAAATGCGTGGGCGCGCCCCGCAGGGGCGATTGAACT
>Ga0302226_10003346_pt1 | contig 10978 bp, 17 predicted proteins | sample II_Palsa_E3_3_FD_193524 | JGI IMG/M metagenome (GOLD analysis project Ga0302226, IMG submission 193524) | Peat permafrost microbial communities from Stordalen Mire near Abisko, Sweden - II_Palsa_E3_3 | ecosystem: Environmental > Terrestrial > Soil > Palsa > Peat permafrost | place: Sweden...
CTGGACTATTTCAGTTTCTTGAAAGTGGACATCAAAGCGGAATTGGGAGAGAAAAGAAAGGCTGTGCTCACTCTTTTTCCCCAATAGCTTGCTGAAGTCAAGAAGGTTCTCGGCCGCACTGGCTCGCGTGGTCAATGCACCCAGGTCCGCGTTGAGTTCCTCGACGAGACCCACCGCTCGATCGTCCGCAACGTCGTCGGCCCCGTCCGTGAGGGCGACATCCTGACCCTTATGGAGACTGAGCGTGAGGCCCGTCGTCTCCGTTAAAAGAAGAAAAAAAAGGGAACCGACCCAAAAAGCAAGCAAGCAACTATGCCCTCCTCTTTTTTTAGTGTGGCTCTGTGTGTATAACGTTGTTGGGGTGACCTTTATTTTTCCGAAAACACAATTTTACTGCGCTCTTTTTGATCAGCAAACTACAGCTTGGCAGAAACAGCGTTGGACTCCATCAGTGTGCACATGTCGTTGAGGGCGCATTCGATCGACGAGGCCATATCCTAATGAAATGGATAGATAAATAAATTTTCCATCTGCCAATATTCAAAGGGACAGGATATCCTCCTGCTTACCTTGGCCGACGCCCACGACTTGAGGTTAGCAATATTGACGTGGATAGCCTTTTCGTTGATCTGTCACGACGAGTTTTAGAAATAACTGTAAAAAAAAAAAAAAAAATAAATAAATGCGCACCATGTAAGCTAAGCCAAAGCCGTCGGGGCAGACCTGGCCCCAACCATAGCCGTCGTAGAACTCGCTCGAGATCTGGGATGTGGAGAGGTACCAGTGTGAGGATTCGGAGAGGCTCTTGTCGTCAAAGAAGGGGTGATTCTCGTTGGGCTGACGGATGAGCTTGAGGCCCAGGATGAGACGGTCACAGCCAAGCCCTTCAACGGCCTGGTTCATGTAGGCTACGTGGCTGGTCACGGCCTTGCGCAGCTTTTCGATTTTCTCTTGAGGCGACGCCTGGGGATCCTGCATCGACAGCACCCACGCAGCAGACTCGGATGAGCACGAGCGAACAACCTCGGTGCGGCCTGCCACAAACTTGCGCACCTGTGCCGACTCGTACGTCGCGCGGAAGCGTCCTTTGTATCGGTAGTAGCCAAGCTGGAGAGCCATCTATACAAAAAAAAATAAAAAGAAATAAAAAAACCACATATTTTTATATTTTAGGCAAAACTACGAGCGTACCTGGACAAAGGCGTCGGGGCTGAGTTTGAATTTCTTGATACGAGCTTTGCCACAGGCATCGTATTCTTTTTATTTATTTATTTTATTTTAGAAGGACACGCTATTTTTTGAAACGAGTCCAAGCCGTACTGAGGACGTGGTGATCGTGACGCGCAACATCGGCATCAAATCGGGCGGCAGCCTTGTCGAGAGCCTTTTCAATGCTGCCATTAAGCTTGAAGTCCACCTCGGTCGGTGCAGGGAGTTCCGACGTAGCAGCAGCCGTGCTGCCGTGATCCACAGTGCCTTTGAGAAGGCTCTCTGCAACAAACTCTGCACAGCGGTTGGTCGGGGTACCGTCCATCAGCGAGTGCTGATACCAAAGGGAAGAGAAAAGGGAAAGGGTTATCCGATTTTCTCATTTCAGGAATTCAGTACCTCGCCGTTCAGACCAGCCTTGCCATTCTCAAAGACGATGAATTGGACGTGCTTGTCAAAGAAACGGTTACGGCCGTCGCCGTGCCAGATCGCACGACCAGCATCGTTCCTCGAGACAGGGCTAGTGTCGTCCAGGCAAACCGCAAAGATCGACGACTCGATCGCCTCAAGCGCTTTGATGTTGCTCGGGTGCGCATCCAGCACCTGCTGCAGGATCTTGGCCGACTCGTCACGCTGCTCTGTCGTCATGAGGCCGAGCGCAGGGAAGTGCGGCTTGGCTCCGGCAAGTTGAACAATCTTGTCCAACTGACTAAAATTTTTTTTCCTTTTAAAAGAGAGAGGGTAGCTTGAAAAACGTACTGCTTGATTTGAGAAGTTGTGTAGGGCACATCCGAGTTGGGCGGGTAAACGGGGAGCGAGTAGATCTTGTTCTTGCGCAAAACGACGATGTGCTGGTTCTTGTCGGCGGGGTAGAACTTGGTCTTGTGCCAACGGGATTACTCTGAACTGCCAAAAAAAAAAGGAAAAGAAGAGCTTACAATGTCTGCACCAGGATGGGCACGACGGCTCGCGTTAAACATAAACTTGAATTGCTCCATGTCGAGAGGGCTGTCCTTTGCCATGTCTGGTTGGAGTTGTTCCCTTTTTTTTTAAAATTATTTATTTACGTATTTATACAGTTTAGGATCGCACATTTGTGTGCAGGGTCTTACTTGTTCACAAGGTTGCGGAACTTGAGGGCAGCCTGGATGATGGCGGCAGCACGGGCAGTCTGGCCCTGCTTGGCGTACTGGTCGTCGACAAACTGCAGAAAGTAACTCACGTTGAGGACGATCGGGTCACTGCGGCAGGGAGCGTCACACAAAAGCAAAACAATCCTATTTCGTACCGGTAGCTCATGTACGCCCAGTCGTTCCACCAATTGATCAGCCAGCTGCGCGGCTCAACCTTGGCCTTCTCCAACAGTCGCTGGTGGAGCGTCTCGCCGAGGCCACCGGGCTTGGCAAAATCTTGCACGTACGCCTGCGTCTGCTTGAACTCTTCCACTGTAACGAGGGGCTGGATCGACTTGAGGTACATCTCAAGACCCTTGTGGAGATCTTGAACGGGCAGCTTGGGCAGCTTGCTCTGGTGTTGGTACATCGGCTTGTTGCCGACGGCCACAGACGCCGACGCCGACGCCGACGTGGCATTCACGGACAGCATTCGCTTGCTAATCATCGCAGGCGGGCAGCGCCTCTATTGTTGTTGTTGTTGTGCGTGTGTGCGGGGAGGCGGTCAATGGCACAACAAATGCACACAAACATACGACTGCAGCCAACATCGATTGCGATTTTTCTTAAAAATGGCCGCCGAAAGGGAAGTGTCGGTCCCAATGACCGAAAATGCAAGTGGTGGCTCCATGGCCGAGGACGTTGTTTATTCCATCTTCAATGCTGGTAATCTGGAGGATTGTTTTGCGTCCACCGATAGCTCACTCTGCTGGTCACTAGGCGTGAACAAGAACGTAATCATCATCATGAACGTCTCGTTTTTTCTCCTCATCTGCTCCCTAGTTGCGCTCGGTTTTCTTTGGGTAGCTGGCTCGATAAAACAGAAAAGGCTAAAGAATTACCGTAGGAGTGGAACATCCACGTCTTTGTCCTTCTTACTGCAGCCATCGGTTTAACCGCGAGCACACAATGGTTTGTGTTCTCTATTGTTTTTTGCACATTGTGTAAAATGACTGCTTCTAGGTTCCTTTTCAACCTGGCTCAAGTGCCGGTACCTCCACCGAAGAAAGACGAAGACGAGGGTGACGACGAAGACGATAAAGGCCAAGCCAGCGGAGCTGTGACGAAAGAATCCAAGAAGAAGAAATAGTTATTTTGTTCCAAGTCACCAGAAAAAAGCTGTACATTTTACAATTGAAAGAGAACCCAACACAAAGCAGATCTGGGTGAAGTGTCAGAAAGAAAAAAAAAGAGGAAACGAAGACAAAAAAAAAAAGACAGCTATGTACAGAAGAAAAAATATTTTTATTCCTCCTGGCTTTTACGAACAATGCGCTGAACCTTTTTCCGGAAAGCGGCACGGTCTTCGCGCCACAGTTTGGCAGCTTCGATATTTGCAGGCGACTCGTCGTTTGGTGACGACAGCATTGCGATCACAGACAGGAGGATTGTCTAAACAACACGCACACACACACACAAAAAAGTTTAAAACCTTTCTGCTTCCTCCGCACCCATACCCGCGTAGAGTGCACTGGCATCCATCGCTCGGCAGCATCTTCGTAGCCGTACTTGTCTTCTCCAGGCTCGTGAAGGATGGAGATGCACACGCCGCCGTCGGGATACACTGTGCCACCGGTGAGTGCAAAATTTAGTCTCACGCAGCGCACAGTGTGGATTACCATTCGGATGGTACATCTCCGAGGTAAACTTGAGCTTTGGAGGCATCTGCGGGTAGTCCTTTGGGAAGCTTAGCCGAGCCTTAAAAAAGCCGCCCTCACTGGACGCAATGAAGTGGCATTGAGTTGAAACTGCAAAGGAACAGAGAGAGAGAGAGAGAGAGAGAGAGGCAGAGCACATACTACATGGTGTCGGTGGGGCCCATGATCAGAATCTCCCACTCGTACAGATCGTTGTCGTCCACTAGCCCTGCTGAGAAGCCCTCCACCGGGCTCTTGTGCAGCTCTACAAACACGGCAAGATTAGGTCTTACGCACCATCACCTCTCGGCGCTTTTAGTATCATTACCTTTGAGCTCCTTCTTGAGCATGAGCGCCGAGGACGCAGCAGAGGTCATAGTGATGCTGTTTGCTTGACAGGGGAGAGAGAGCGACGGAGAGAGAGAGAGAGCGCGCGCCTGGACGAAAACGTAAACAGAGGTTAGGAGACAGGCGCGTAATCACAAAAATTATGTGGGTGGGTGACGAGAAGGCACGACAAGATAACCACAAACAGCTGCCCCCCACCTTGAAGGGAGAAAAAAGGGGGTGGAACACCGTGTCGGTGAAAAGAGGGCGGCGCCAGTTGTCAGCACGTCGAGTTTTGACAATGACTAGTGATGACGCGCGCAAACTCTGTCCTTTTTCGAGTTGACCCCCAAGCAAGCACCCCGAACGAGGTGTACAAGCACGCGCGAACACACAAGTAATACGCAGTCACAGGGCAAAAAAGTTGTGCTGGCGTCAAACCAGCACGTCAACCAGGTCAAACATCGGAGTGGACGGAATCGAAAGGAAAAACTGAGAAAAAATTCCACTCGTCAGGTACATTGCTTTCAATCGTTGCCTGGCTTCCCATTGTTCTACCCATTCGTCTTGGTCAGGTGCAACAACATCGACATCAGCCCACTTGTTTTTTTTTCAAAAAAATCGCGCCACACAAAAAATGAACGACTTTGACGCCTTTGTCGGCCTGTTCCCTCGGCTGAAACAAGACATACTGAGCGAGCTGTCGTCCTATGGTACGATACATGTTGCATGGCACACAAAGCCCTAAGATCGTGAATTCAGACCTGCCCAAGGACGCGTTCGACTGGTTCGAAAAGTGCATCACGCACAATGTCATGGGCGGCAAGATGAACCGCGGGCTGTCGGTCATTGCCAGCTACCGCTCGTTTGTGAGCGAGCGCGCGCTCAGCGAAGACGAGACGCTCAAGGCATTTGTGCTCGGATGGTGCATCGAGTGGCTCCAGGCCTTTTTCCTTGTCGCGGACGACATCATGGACCAGTCGCAGACGCGTCGCGGCCAGCCCTGCTGGTACAAGGTTGCGGGCGTTGGCAATGTCGCCATCAACGACTCGTTTCTGCTGGAATCGTGCATCTACAAGCTGCTGAAAAAGGTTTTCTACTATTTTCGCTACAAAAAAAAAAGACATGACCACCACGCACAGTACTTTAAAGCAGAGCCCTACTATGCCGACCTGATCGAGCTCTTGCACGAGACAACCTACCAGACCGAGCTCGGGCAGCTGCTCGACCTCATCACTGCGCCCGAGGATCATGTCGATCTCAAACGCTTCAACATGGCCAAGTACAAGTGGATTGTCAAGTACAAGGTAGAAAGATGGATAACCCTCACCGTGTCGTCTCGTCCTATAACTACATAATCAGACTGCGTACTACTCGTTCTACCTGCCGGTGGCGATGGCAATGATCATGGCCGGTCAAACCAAGGACTCGTCGCAGTTCAAAAAGGCCGAGGTGATCCTTCTCGACATGGGCGAGTACTTTCAGATCCAAGACGACTACCTCGACTGTTTCGGAGACCCCAAGGTCATCGGCAAGATCGGCACCGACATCCAGGACAACAAGTGGTACCCGTTCTTTCAAAGTTTTTTTATTCAGAAAATAAAAACGAATGAACGACATCCATTTGCAGTTCCTGGCTCGTCAACAAGGCGCTCGAGATCGTCACTCCTGAACAGCGCCAAATCCTAGAGGAAAACTATGGCCGCAAGAACGAAGGGTGCATTGCCAAAGTGAAGGGTACGTGGTTGTATGATCCTTTAAAAAACTCACCGCCTGGAAATCGTAGAGCTCTTCAACCAGCTCGGCCTCAAGCAGCTCTTTGAGGCCTACGAAGAGGAGAGCTACCAACGTCTGTCAGCAAGCATCAATGCCCTCAACGACGCCCAGTTGCCCCCGTCTGCGTTTACCAAATTCGTTGACAAGGTAACCTATTTAATTTACTTGATTGTTGTTTATATTGCTATTTTTATTTTTAGATCTACAAGCGCTCCAAATAACAGTCCATATAGTCCAATAAGGTTCTTGTGAGTTCCAGTTTACAGCTCATAAAATCCCCTAAAGCATGGACTTTGGTAAACTACTGATGCGGCCGCCAGAGAGAGCGTACACGGTGCGAGACTCTGCCTCGAGAACGGCAGCACGCGCTCCAGACCACGCACCGGGACCAGTAAGACGGTATTGGTACGGTGTGACAGGGCCGCGGTGTACTTTGTGCGCCAGCTCTGCATCCACCGCCTTGAGTTCATTCTCTGAAGGCGGCATGCATCCAATGATCTTGGCCAGTTCGTCCATGTAGGGCTATGGTTAACAGTCATTTTTAGCAACCCAGCGGAAAAGAGGAAACGTACGACATAGTCCACTTGAATAGTGTGACGAGCACTGGCGAGGTAGCGTGCGCGCATGGCCTCTCGCTTGAGCGTGATGTCGACGTGCATCTCGGCTATCGTGGGCAGATTGGTTTGCTTTGTCAAGACCTGGCAGATCCACCTCGCCTGCATCTCTGAAATGGGTCTACAAGTCCCGATTATAATTTCAATTTTTTTAGTTTCGTTATTTTTATTTTTATTTTACAGGATGGAGCCGATGGGCTGGATGAGACCAACAAACGAGAGCGTGCCCTTCTGTGATGTCGGAGGAAACACGAATTTGTACATGGACACCTCGTTGTCATGCACAACGACACCGCATGAAGGATCCAGGAAGGGAAATCCGATTTCGTATCCCGTAGCGTAAATGATGACATCGCAAGGGACCTTTTCAAAAAAGTATTATTTTCAATAGGAGATGCGCTTGTTTTTTTTTTTTTTGGTTGGTTACCTCTTTGTCATTGTCAAATACGACCGACGTTGGCTTGATCTGTTTGACGTTTGGGACGACGGCCAGCGTACCCGTGAGGATGCGGTTGGGAACGTCACCATTGATGGAGATATGCGCAGCCAAGTACCGGTGCTTGGGCTGGAGTCCGTACAACTCCAAGTTGATGTTTTCTTGTGCCTTCTTGGCCAGCAGCGTGTCCAGCTCCTCCCAAGGACGCGCCCACACGTCTCGTCGCACGCCGATAAAGTCTGACGGCAAGCCAAACTTACCCTGGCGCGATGCGATCCAGGTGCCGTTCCTCGTCGACAAGTACGTCTGTTTGGCAACACGGCTCAGCTCTACGGCAACATCCAGCCCTAGGATCGTTTTTTTGTTTTTGTTTTTGTTTTTTGATAAGGCGAACCCAGCAGATTAACAAACGTCGATACCAGAGTTGCCAACGCCGATGATCACCACGTTCTTCCCTTCAAATCCGTTGTGATCCTTGTACGAGTGTGTGTGCAACTGGGTGTCTGATAAAAAAAAAAAGTGGAAGTGTAAACAAAAAAAAAAGAGGAAAAGGTTGTTTCGTGTACTCTGGAAAGATGCCTGGCCGGGAAACGAAGGCGTCTTGGGCTTGGAGTGATGGCCAGTGCACACGATAACAAACCCGAATGTCTTTGAGTGCATGGTCGGGTCGCTGCCGACGGTGTAGTCTGCCTGGTAGGCGCCCGTGCTCTCAAAGTCGTGTGCTGGCTTGACGCAGTGGACGCGCGTCTTGAGCTGGATGTGGCCTCGCAGGGCAAAATGGTCCACGTACAGATCGATGTATGTGACGAGTTGTGAGTGGTGCATGAAACAAGCCATTTCCTTGGGCGGAGGGAACACCGAGAACGCCGTCATCTCCTTGGAGGTGTTTATCACTGTCGACCTGTAAACAGAGGAGTGCGACTCTTCGGCGGTGAATCGCCAGAGCCCGCCAATCTCGTCCGCGCCCTCAAAGCACACTGCGTCCAGGCCGTGTGCAACGCACTCGCGCAACGCAGCAACGCCCGAGGCGCCCGCGCCGATGACAAGCCCTTGCTTCATCGCGATGTGTACTTTGTTGGCCAACTAAATTGACATCCGCGGCGAGTGAACTCAAGACGGGATGACAAGTCTGTTCAGAGGAGCCAAGCCTCCCCCGGTTGACATCGGTGGTAGCTCCCCCCCCTCCCCCCCATGTACAGAGCTCTACTAACGCCTCCTTTTCTTGTGTGTAGGGCAACAAGACACCGCGCGGAGGCGAGAAGGTTTGTGGGTGCTCAAAAATGTTTTTATTTTTATCTGGCGTTCCTTTTTCAGTAGACGGAGGCGACTCACCGATCGGTGGCGAAAGCGAGCCCCTGTATCAACAATTGCAGCAGCAACAACTGGGGCGGCTGGCGTCGCCAGCGCTGTCCACATCATCTCAAGAGCACAATGACGATGCACTGTTGACACTGAAATCGCCAGGCCCGTTGGAGACGGGGAACGTAGATCCGCTGGCATCGGCTCTGCTACAAAGGACGGGTACACCGCCTTCTGATGAAGCGAGCAAGAAAGCAAAAAAGCCCTTGCTGGTAGGTCGGCACACATGGTTGTATCTTTTTCCAAACCCTCCCTCTTTTCCCCCTTCTCCGTCTCTTTAGTTTCGTCTCTTGTCGCAGCAGTCGTCCTCCTCTTCATCGACGACACCAACAACAACTACCGCCACCAACGACACACCGTCCGTGATAGAGCCAGCAGTGTCGACTCCTTCAACGGAATCTGCGCCTGCTGGAAACAAGTCGAAAGACTCTATAAAGTGGAAAGATCGCTTAAAGATGAAGGCGTCGACCACTTGGAGGAAGGATGCCTCGGGAGTCCAAGGGCAACAACAACAACAGCAGCCTCAGCAAACGCTTTTGCCCGTTTTGGTATTTCATTATTTTTCATTTTTAATTTTGAGAGAGAGAGAGATAACACTTGGTTCGTTGGAGGTGTTGACGGCGGACCAGATCGATGAACATGTGGATCGGGCATCTATCGACAGCAGTACAAGCCCATCGACGAGCTCGATCGCCGACAAATTTGACGAGAAGGATCACTCGTCGTCTGCCATTATGTTGGCACCTGCGCCGTCAAGGATACGGTCAAATAGCACTATGAGTGCAAGCTCGGATATCTCGGGTCCTTCTGCGCCGCATCCCAAGTCTCCTGCTGCTTCCAATGTGCAAGAATCGCACCACTCGGGTGACAAAGACGATGACACGCACAGTCATGGTATCTCAGTTTTTTTTTTCCCTCTTTGTTTTTATTGTCCTATTGAAATGTGTCAACTCAGTAAGCGGCGATTCTGGAGGCGTATGGAAAGGTGGCAAGCAAAAGGGTTCTGGTATGAGTGATACCGACCGATCGCAAGAAGATGCCAAGTAACAATTTTAAGGGGAGAAATCGTTTTGTTGAGACTGATGTGTTTTTTTTTTCTTTCTCAAGGCTTGCGGTCTACCGTCTTGCCTACGAGCAGTACAAATTGTCCTCAGACGAGCTTGCAGACGTGCACTCTTCATTAGAGCCGATCGTTTCCAAGATGCCGTCGGCCATGGCCAAGCTGGATCAAAAGCACTCCAAAAGCAATAAAAGAATCACAGCCGCCGCGGCAACGATCGACGCCGAGCTCGAGGAGCTCAAGGCAGCTATTGCAACGATGGACACGGACATGACGCGCGTCAGCAAAGAGCTTAACACGATCCAGGACCGTTTTGAAGATTACGGTGTGACGATAAGCCGCAACTCTGATATGGTATAAGGGGCACAGTGTGATGAGGACAAACTAACACACTGCAATTAGATACACAGAGCAGAGGATGACATTCGAGTAATTCAATCGCGCCGGGACGCAAACATGTGGGGCGAGATGTTTTGGCTGATTGTCTCATGGCTGCTCGCATTTGTGGCACTCGCCATCTGGCTCGTAATCTACATTCTTCGCATCATCCGCCGCTTCGTGACTGGGCGCAGTTTGAATGAAACCAGTGCCACCACGGCATCTCTTTTTGGCACGAATGCAGAGCAGCTACGTGAGCGTTGGTACACATCTCTCAAGGGCAGCGTCAGCAGGCGGACAGGTAATGCGACGAAACAAAAGAATAGGAAAAGAAATACCTAACGATGACAACAGGGAATTCATTCTCATTGGACTCAAAACCCGGTTCGGTACACTCGAAATCCCCCACCTTTCGTCGCACAACTCCAGCACTGCATGAACATAATGAGAACATTGGAATGCAAGCGACCACGTCTGGCCCAGCGATGGAGGATGGCGGCGGCGTCCTCGCAAGTACTCCCAGGACTCATGGTATTGCTCACTCTGACGGGGCTTCATCAGTTGGGCCGTGGAGGTATGAAAGAAAGAAATACTATTTCTTAATCGGATAATATTAATTTTTAAATTCAGCCTTGATGACGAACTCTTTGGAACAAATGGCTCCCAGTCAAGCGATCAACAGTCCATGCCAACGTACAAGCGCCGAGGTCGGGGAAGTACACACAGCGCAAATGCCTCTACGACCGACCTGGACCTGGAAGAAGAGGAGTCTGAATTTTTCTTGGCGTCCAGCGATTAACATTATAGTTCTTGATGATCTCGTTTGGTACAGGCAATTCGAAAAACAGAATATTAGAAAGAAAGAAAGAAAGAAAAAATTAAAAGAAACAAAAGCGTCAATGCTGATGAGAATGATGGATGATGGTCTACGTTTGCTTTGTAAAGACGAAGAAGAAAAAGGCTTGGGGGGGGGGGGGGGGGGGGGGGGGGGGGTTTTTAAATTTTTTTTT
>Ga0302226_10003355_pt1 | contig 10960 bp, 8 predicted proteins | sample II_Palsa_E3_3_FD_193524 | JGI IMG/M metagenome (GOLD analysis project Ga0302226, IMG submission 193524) | Peat permafrost microbial communities from Stordalen Mire near Abisko, Sweden - II_Palsa_E3_3 | ecosystem: Environmental > Terrestrial > Soil > Palsa > Peat permafrost | place: Sweden...
TGCTCGCGTATGACATTCACCTTGAAGAAGGATTCGAGCCGGATCGTTTCGTCGATATCTTCGATGCCGGTCCGGTTCTGACCGTCGCGGTGGAACGCAGTGCGTCCGTGCTGGCGAATGAAGTTCGCGCCGTGCGGACCGCACAAGATGACGCGGGCACGTCAGGTACACCGTACCTGATCGCAGCCGGTGGCGCGCACGCGTTTCGTTGCGCTTTAGTCAATCTGCCGTCTTCGCGTGCGACCGGTGCGCCGCTGTCTGCGGAACTGTGCAAGGTTTTAAGCGTGAAAGATTCCGATACGGTGCGTTGTGTGCCGCTTCATCAGGCTTCGGGAGAATTGCAATGATCGTTGTCCGCTGCGTGCAGCCTGGAGATGTCGACGCGCTCGTCGCGCTCGCGCACGAGACCGGACCGGGACTCACCACCTTCAAGCCGGATCGCGATGCGCTGACGGCACGCGTTGAACGTGCACGACGCACGCTCGCCAATGAAGCTGAAGCCTTCGAAGCAGGGTATCTGTTCGCAATGGAAGACACCGCTACGGGTGATATTGCGGGCGTGTGCGGTATCGAAACGGAAGTCGGGCTGGAGCAGCCGTTTTATAACTATCGTGTGTCGACGGTCGTGCATGCCAGTCGCGATCTGGGCGTGTGGACCAAGATGTCGCTGCTCAACATCTCCCACGATCTCACCGGCTACGCCGAAGTCTGTTCGCTTTTCTTAAGTCCGCGATATCGCACGGCAGGCGTGGGTGGTTTGCTATCGCGCTCGCGCTTCATGTTTATTGCGCAATTCCGTGAGCGCTTCCCGGAGCGTTTGTGCGCTGAACTGCGCGGCCACTTCGATGAAAGCGGCGCGTCGCCATTCTGGCAGGCAGTGGGATCGCATTTCTATCAGATCGATTTCAACGCCGCCGACTATCTCAGCTCGCACGGCAAGAAGTCGTTCCTCGCTGAGTTGATGCCGCGGTATCCCGTCTATCTCGCGATGCTGCCCGAAGACGCGCAAGCGGCGGTCGGGTTGACGCATCGCGACACCATGCCCGCGCGCAAGATGCTCGAAACGGAAGGGCTGCGCTATGAAAATCACGTCGATATCTTCGATGCCGGCCCGGTCCTCGAATGCCACGTCGCGGATTTGCGCACGGTGCGCGAGAGCGTGCTGGTGACGGTGCGTATTGGTGAGCGTGCAGAGCATGGCGAGGCTCGCAGCCTGGTATCGAATACATCGCTTGAGGACTTCCGCTGCGGCGCGACGTTCGGCGTGCCCGAGGACGGCACTTTCCTGCTGATACCGGAAGAAGCCGCCGCGCTGCGGGTGCAAGCCGGCGATACGGTGCGTGTGCTGGCATCGCAATCGCGCCCGAAGAACGCAACGTAGGACGCAACGCAGCAAGCAAGTTAAGGACAAGGAACATGACGAAGATTTCGACTCAATTGTTTATCGATGGTACGTGGAGCGAGGGCACGGGCGCACCGTTTGCATCGCGTAATCCTGGCAATGGCGACGTGGTCTGGGAAGGCGCGAGCGCGGCTGCTCAAGACGTTGAGCGCGCTGTACTGTCGGCACGACGCGCGTTCGCTTCGTGGTCCGCGTTGACGCTGGACGACCGCATCGCGATCACGCGGCGGTTCGCGGCGCTGCTGACCGAGCACAAGGAAACGCTGGCTCATACCATCGGTCTCGAGACGGGCAAGCCGTTGTGGGAAGCGCGGACCGAAGTCGCGACAATGGCCGCTAAAGTCGATATCTCGGTTAAGTCGTATCACGAGCGCACCGGCGAGAAGCGCCAGGAAATGGCCGACGGCATCGCGGTTCTGCGGCATCGTCCGCATGGCGTTGTGGCCGTGTTTGGGCCGTATAACTTCCCGGGACATTTGCCGAACGGGCATATTGTTCCGGCATTGATCGCGGGGAATACGGTCGTGTTCAAACCATCGGAATTCGCGCCGGGAGTGGCGGCGTTGACGGTGGATTTGTGGGCGCAGGCCGGCTTGCCTGCCGGCGTGCTGAATCTTGTGCAAGGCGAGAAGGACACCGGCATCGCGCTGGCGAATCATCGGCAGATCGATGGCTTGTTCTTCACCGGCAGCTCGGATACCGGCACGTTGCTGCATCGGCAATTCGGTGGCCGTCCGGAGATCGTGCTCGCGCTGGAAATGGGTGGCAACAATCCGCTGGTCGTGGCTGAGGTCGAGGACATCGATGCCGCCGTGCATCACACGATCCAGTCGGCGTATTTGTCGGCGGGGCAGCGCTGCACGTGCGCGCGTCGGTTGTTCGTTCCGGATAACGCATTCGGCGAGCGCTTCACCCAGCGCTTGATCGACGTGACATCGAAGATTAAAACGGGCGCCTTCGATGCCGACCCGCAACCGTTCATGGGCGCGGTGATCTCGGCGCGCGCAGCCGCGAAGCTCGTGCAGGCGCAGACGCAGTTGATCGAAGCGGGCGGCAAGCCCTTGCTTGAAATGACGCAACGTTCGGCGCAACTCGGATTTGTCACGCCCGCGATCATCGACGTCACGAATGCGCGTAACGTCCCCGACGAAGAACACTTTGGTCCGATGCTGCAACTCACGCGCTACAGCAGCTTCGATCAGGCGATAGAGCGCGCTAACGACACCGCGTTCGGTTTATCGGCGGGCCTGCTAGCCGACGATGAAACCGTGTGGACCCATTTCCAGCGTACCATTCGCGCGGGCATTGTGAACTGGAACCGGCCGACCAACGGCGCGTCATCGGCGGCGCCGTTCGGTGGTATCGGGCGCTCGGGCAATCAGCGTCCTAGCGCATTTTACGCAGCGGACTACTGTTCGTATCCTATGGCATCTGTCGAAAGCACCCAGTTGCAAATGCCCGCGAGCGTCTCGCCCGGCCTTCAGTTCTGAGGAACCACGATGCAAGCATTCGAAGCGAACTTCGACGGGCTGGTCGGCCCGACGCACAACTACGCGGGGCTGTCGTTCGGCAATGTCGCGTCGCGCAATAACGAGAAATCGGCCGCCAATCCGAAGGCCGCAGCGAAGCAGGGTCTGCGCAAGATGAAGCAGTTGGCCGACCTTGGTTTTTACCAGGGCGTGCTGCCGCCGCTCGAACGGCCGTCGCTCAAGCTGTTGCGTAGCCTTGGTTTCACCGGCGACGACGCGACGGTAGTCGAACGTGCGTCACGCGAAGCGCCGGAATTGCTGGCCGCTGCGAGTTCCGCTTCTGCGATGTGGACCGCGAACGCCGCGACCGTGAGCCCATCGGCGGATACGAACGATGGCCGCGTGCATTTCACGCCGGCCAACCTGAGCACGAAGTTGCATCGAGCGATCGAGCATGAAGAAACGCGCCGTTCGCTCTCGGCCATTTTCTCCGATGAGAAGCATTTCAGGATCCACCATGCGTTGCCGGGCACGCCCGCGTTAGGCGATGAAGGCGCGGCAAATCACACGCGTTTTTGCAACGCGTACGGCGAGAAGGGCGTGGAGTTTTTCGTCTACGGACGCAGTGAATACGCTCAGGGCTCGGCTGAGCCGAAGCGCTTTCCAGCACGTCAAACGCTCGAAGCAAGCCGTGCGGTTGCGCGCCTGCACGGTCTTTCCGAAGACGCCACCGTGTTCGCGCAACAGCTTCCTGATGTGATCGATGCAGGCGTGTTTCATAACGACGTGATCGCCGTGGGCAATCGCAACACGTTGTTTTGCCACCAACGGGCGTTCCTGGATCAGGGCAATGTGTACGACCAGCTTCGCGCGAAACTCGGCGCCCATGGCGGCGCGTTCACCGCTATCGAAGTGCCGGAAGACGAAGTCAGCGTGGCTGATGCGGTCTCGTCGTATCTATTCAACAGCCAGTTGCTGACACGTCCCGACGGCCGGCAGGTCCTGGTCGTGCCGCAAGAGTGCCGGGAAAACGTGCGGGTCGCCAAGTACCTTGATTCATTGCATGCACGGTCCACGTCGATTGACGACGTCCTGGTTTTCGATCTTCGCGAAAGCATGAAGAACGGCGGCGGTCCTGCTTGCCTGCGCCTGCGCGTGGTGCTCAACGATGCAGAGCGGGTCGCGGTGAATCCCGGCGTGTGGATGAACGACACGTTGTTCGCGCAACTCGATGCGTGGATCGATACGCATTATCGCGACCGCATCGCCCCCGCCGATCTCGCCGATCTGAAACTCCTCGATGAATCGCGTGCGGCGCTTGATGCGCTGACCGGAATTCTCAAGCTGGGTGCTATCTATGACTTCCAGCGTTGAGCCGGCCATGTTCGCGAATTTTCTCGACTTTGTGCTCGATGGAAAAAAGCCCGCGCTGACTGAAGGCACGTTGCCAAGCGGTGTGAAGTGGACGTGGCTCGGCGATGGCATCGTTCGCTTTGAACCAGAGGGCGCGGTGCTGCAAAGCGTGGTGGCATCGGCGGGGATTCACGGGGATGAAACCGCGCCGATCGAAATCCTGTCGATGCTTGTCGCGGATATCGCGAGCGGCAAGGCGGTGTTGCAGAGCCGCGTGCTGGTCATCTTCGGCAACATCGACGCGATGCGCGCGTCTTGCCGGTATCGCGATGACGATCTCAACCGGCTGTTCAATGGTCGCTATCTTCAACTGGCAGCGAGTCATGAAGCACCGCGTGCAGCGGAACTGGAGAACGTAACGCGTGCGTTTTTTGCCGGAGCTGATGCCGACGCTGCTCACGCGAAGTGGCACATCGACATGCACACGGCGATCCGCCCCTCGGTGTTCGAGCAGTTTGCGTTGTTGCCGTACACGGGCGCACCGCTGTCGCGCGTAATGTTCGACTGGTTGCAGGATGCGGGGTTGTCGGCCGTGTTGCTGCACAAAGAGAAGTCGAACACGTTCACGCATTTCACGGCGGAGCAATCGGGCGCGCTCGCGTGCACGCTGGAGCTTGGCAAGGTGCGGGCATTCGGGCATAACGATCTGTCGCGCTTCGCCGCATCGGACGCCGCATTGCGGCGGCTGATCGCGGGGCTTGCGCCGATTGCGCCGATTGCACCGTCCAACCAGACGTTGAAGGTATTTACGGTGGTCGGACAAATCGATAAACAGAGCGAAGCGTTCAAGCTCCACGTTGCCGGTGATGTCGCGAACTTCACGCCGTTTGCGCGCGGCACGGTGCTCGCCGAGGATGACGATTACACGTACGAAGTGCTTCGCGACGAGGAGCGCATTGTATTTCCGAATCCGACGGTGAAGCCGGGTTTGAGGGCGGGGCTCATGGTTATCGATACGACTCAGGCAACCCTCGACTCGCTATGAACGGTTCGTCTTGCCGGTGGGCTCGACAACCACCGTGCACGTCGTCCCCGCAGCCAGCACAACATCTTCTGGAACCTCGTCGATATGAATCCGCACCGGCACGCGCTGCGCGAGCCGTACCCAGTTGAACGTGGGGTTCACATCAGCGAGCAGTTCGCGGCTTTGCGGATTGTCCCGGTCATAGATGCCGCGCGAAATACTCTGCACGTGGCCCTTCAATACGCCACCGCTCATCAGCTGCATCTCCGCCTTATCGCCGATACGCACACGCGGCAGTTTCGTTTCCTCGAAATATCCATAGACCCAGAACGAATGGCTATCGACGATAGCGAGCTTTGCCGCGCCCGCCGTCGCGTAGTCACCGCGATGCACGTTCAGGTTTGTCACGTAGCCGTCCACCGGCGCAAACACCTTGGTGCGCGCCAAGTTGAGCTCAGCGGCGTCGAGCGCAGCTTGCGCTTGCTGCAAGTTCGCAGCGGCGCCGGAGGCGGCCTGGCTCGCGTTATCGCGCGATTCCTTCGACACCACCTCGTTGTCCAGATCCGCCCGCCGCGCGGCGTCGTCGCGACGCATGCGTAAATCCGCGTTGCGTGCTGCGACGGTGGCCTGTGCCTGTTCGACGGCGATCTTGTAATGCGACGGATCGATCTCCATCAGCAGATCGCCCTTGTGCACGAACTGGTTGTCGGCGACCGGCATGGTCACGACTGCACCGGAGACATCCGGCGCGACGTTGATGACGTCGGCGCGCACGCGACCGTCGCGGGTCCACGGCTGGTCCATGTAATGTACCCAGAGCACACGCCCGATCAAGATGGCCGCGCAGAAAATGAGCGCGGTCATGAAGATGCCAAAAATTTTCCTGATGATCATGATGCGGTTTTAGTCCTTCAACAATATTCAGCGGTAGTTCAGCGATACACCGCGAGCCCAAGCACGCCGCAGGTACACACGAGCAGACATGCGCGAAAGAGCGATGGATGCCACACCACGCGATACAAGCCGGTGAGCGCGAGCAGCCGGTCAATAAACCAGGTCAGCAAGCCGCCCGCGATAAACAGCAGCAGGATCGTCGGTACGTAGGCATCGAGAATGGCGATATCACGCGGCATGGGGCGCTCCTTCGTGCGGGAGTTCGCGCTGGCTAAGATGGCCTAGCGGCGATTGTGGATCGAGCAAGGCCGTACGAATGAAATGCAGATGACTCGACATGCGTTGCAACCGATGGCGTTCCTCACGAGGCTCGTGCACGGTATCGAGCAGCGCCCGCAGATCGTCGATAGCTAGCGTGGTCGCCGATAACGCGGCATCGAAGCGTCGAGGGGAAGGGTGATCGAAGAGATGCGCTACCTGATGCAGCGCCTGCTTGATTGACGCGCTGGACGCCCGCGCCGTCGTGCCCGAGCTAATGTCCGAGTGGCTCAACTCGGCACGCAGATCAATCACCGCGTGGCCCACTTCAAGCACCGCGAACAGCCAGCGCAATGCCTCGCGCTGCAAATCCTCCCGGCCTGCCGCGAGCGCATCGATCTGCGAAAGCAGGTCGCGCGCGCCGCTTTCAAATCTCATCGCGAGCCCGGTCAGGCTGCTCTTGCATGCCGTCACGACTTGCAGCCGCAGTTCACGCATCAGCAGGCGGCGCAGCCACGGCGCGTCCGTGGGCAGTAGCACAGCAAATGCCATCGAACAAACGAGCATGGAAACGACGAGCGCGATGGCGTCGTTGATGAAGGCTGACGGGTCGTACTGAATGACGTTGTCGGGACCGGCGAGAAAGCAGAAGAAGATGCAATAACCGGCGCCCACGCCCATCATGCCGGGCCGTGTGCTGATGAAAACGCCAAGCATCAGGAACGGCAGGAGCACGGCCGACAGTAGCAAGAATCCGTCGATATGCGGATACAGCGCGAACACCACGATCATTCCGGCTACTGCCGCAAGTGCGGTCCCCCCGGCCATTTGAAAGGCCATTTGCGTGGGACGCGGCGCTGACGATGCCAGCGCAATGACCGCTGCCGCGTCGAGCACGGCCGTGCCGCCGCTCGGCCATGCCGACAGGATCCAGAAGCCGCACAGTACCAGGATGACGACAAACGCGCGCAGTCCGGAAACGCTCGCCGCGAGCAGGCTGGTCTTCGGCACATAGCGCGTGATGCGGTGCTCGCGTTCGTGCGTGGGCACCGCGAGCGACGCGTAAGTCAGCGTGTAGGCATGCAGGTCATCCACGAATCGATACAGCAGTTCGGCGGCGGTATCGAATTCGAGCAGGTCGATCGCCGGATCGAGCGCGCGCCGCGTCGCCCGGATGCGCTTGGGCAGCGCCGCCTTGAACGTGTCGAGTTGCGCGGCGGCGTGGACGGCATCGGCGGCTTTCTCCACCGGCGCGCCCGCTGCGCTCAGCAAAGGCGCGACTTCGCGAAAATACGGTTCCAAAGCGTCGACCGTCGGCGCTGCGCCGTTGACCCGCAGCCGGTTCATCAACTGATGCAGCGCGTGAAAGCGCGTGGATACGCTCATGAATTCGCCGTTCAGCCGCGCGACCCGGCCGCTGCGCATGCGCGTGTCGGGATCTTCGAACACGGCCACGCTGCGCGCAGCCTCGAGCCCGACTACGTCCGCGACGAACGCCGCGTTGATGCTCTCGATCTGCGAACGTTCGATACCCCCGCCCAACGCCTTCGACACGTAGTCCACGAAGGAGGTGAAACGCTTTCTCACGGTTGCCCGGACCTGCTCGCCGGCATGCCGCGGAAAGACGAGCGCGCTGACCGCGCCCGAACACAGGATACCTAATGATACTTCGGCTACGCGCGTCATCGCTGTCAGGAAGGCGGCGTCCGCATGCTGCGCGGCCGGTATGCCAATGAGCGCGGCCGTATAACCCGATAACACAAACGCGTATGAACGAAAGTTACGGTTACGCGCTGCGCCCGCTGTGCAGATACCGACCCAGAGCGCCGTCGCCGTCAGAAACAAAACCGGTTGCTGCGAGAACAGGCTGATTAGCGCGAGCATCACCACGAGGCCGACGAGCGTTCCGCAGAAGCGGTAAAAGCTTTTCGCCAGCACCATGCCGCTTTGCGGCTGCATCACGACAAACACCGTCGTCATCGCGGTGCGCGGTTGCGGCAGATCGAGACGCATCGCGATCCACAGCGCCAGGAATGCCGCCAGCGCCGCCTTGAAGATGTGAATCCACGCGAGGCCGTCGGTGAGCGCCCACTCCGCGAGCAGCGGATGAGGACGGTTTAGCGTGTTCGGCGTGGAGGAGGGCGTCGACATGCTCACTCGCTCCGTTCGCCGGACGACGCGTTCTTGTGCTGCGCGAACGGCCCGATATGCTTCGCGGGTTTCATCTGCGTGTCGGCGGGGCTGTCGCTGGAATTATCGATGCCGCCACCTAACGCCGCCGAGAATGTCGCATACACCGCGAGCCGTTCAGCGCGCACTCGTGCCTCTCCGTCCTGTGCGCGCAGCAATTGCGTCTGCGCGACGAGCACGTTCAGGTAATCGGTCAAGCCGCGCTTATAGCCCTCGTCAGCCAGCCGATAGCTTTTCTGCGCAGCCGCCACCGAGCGGCCTGACGCGTCAAGCTGGCGATCGAGCGATTTGATCCGCACGACCTGATCGGCGACATCGCGCAACGCCGCAACCAGGGTGGCGTTGTAGTGATCAACGGCCTGGTCGTATTGCGCCGATGCCGCCCCAAGTTGCGAGCGCAGGCGGCCGCCTTCGAAAATAGGCAGCGTCACGGCGGGTCCTGCAGTCCAACCGCTGCCGTTGCCGGTAAGGAAGGTCAGCAGCGCGCCGCCCGCGGACATTTGCGTAAGCGACGCCATCAGGTTGATGTTCGGATAAAACTGCGCCTTCGCGACATCAATGCCGCGCGCCTGAGCCGCAACCGTCCAGCGCGCCGCCACCACATCCGGACGACGTCCGATCAGCTCAGCGGGTAAAGCCGACGGCAAGCCGAGCGGCGTTGCCAGCGACAGCACGGGACGCGTGATCGAATCTCCGGCACCCGGCCCCGCGCCGGCAAGCGCTGCAAGCTGATTGCGGGCGAGCGCAATGGCTTCGTCGTAGGTCTCTACCTGACGCTCGTAGTCCGGCAATGACGCTTCCGCCTGCGCGACTTCAAGCTGTGTGCCAATCCCGCCCTGCAGTCGCCGACGCGCGCGCGCCGCGATTTTCTGCTGCTGGCCGAGCGTGGATTGAGCGATGTCGCGCAATGCAAATCCCTGCGATAAGCCGATGTATGCGCGTACCACGTTCGCTTCGAGTTCGAGTTGCGCGGCGCGGGCATCGGCGGCGCGAGCGTGAGTGGCATCCAGCGCACGTTCCGCCGCATTGCCGTCGCGGCCCCAGAGGTCGAGGTTGTACGACAGTTGCAGCGCGGCTGTGTTGTCCCAGGTGTTGACGTTGTTGAAAGTGCCGGGGCCGTAATAGCCGTTTTCCGGCCACTGTTGGCGGTTGATCGCCAGCGATCCGTCGACTTGAGGCGCGAGGTCGGCTTGCGCCACGCCCGCCATCGAACGGGCTTCACGTACGCGCGCGGCCGCCAACGCCAGAGTCGGATTTCCGGCCTGCGCACGCGCAACCCACGCGTCGAGCTGCGGATCGTTGTAGCCGCGCCACCATGTCGATGCCGGCCACGCCGCGTCGGCGTTAGCCGCGCGCAGCGTCGCGCCGGCATCGAGCGTAGACGGGTCCTTGAGAGTATCTTCGGGACCGACGTTTTTAGTGCTCGCGCAGCCTGCTATTGTTAAAATAAATGTAAGAACCATCGGGATGATGGTCTTTCTGATCGTGCGGTCTGGCAAAATTATTTCGCAAAATGGATTGAGACACAGACCAGAATTATATTTTTGCCCTGATTGGCGAGTAACCGGTAAAAATACAAAGCATTGTTACGGGTTATGAGGTAATCATCGTTGCCCATAACGCAACAATATGGCGACAACGCGGCATCACTTGGACGAGACTCAAGGCTCATGGATACGCTTCAAAACATGCGCGTGTTTTCACGGGTTGTTGAAGCCGGCAGCTTTACCGCGGCGGCTCAGCAGCTAAACACGACCACGGCCTATGCATCGCGCGCCGTCTCCGATCTCGAAGCGCATTTACGCACTCGTTTGCTCAACCGGACCACGCGCCGGATCGCGCTGACCGAAGCCGGCGAGCGCTATCTGCAGCGTTGCGAGCAAATCCTCGCTTATGTGGATCAGGCGGAAGCTGAAGCCGGCGATGCGCACGCGCGCCCGGCCGGCAAACTCAAGATGCACGCCATGGCGGGTATCGGCCAGCATTACATCGTGCCGATGATTTCGCGCTACCAGAAGCTGCACACGTCGGTGCAGATCGACTTGACGCTTGCGCAACGTGTGCCCGACCTGCTGGATGAGGGTTTTGACGTGTCCATTGTTCTCGGCACCGAGCTGCCTGACTCAGGACTGGTTTCCCAACGACTGGGAACAGCGTTCAGCATTGCCTGCGCGTCGCCGGGTTATATTCACGAACACGGCGTGCCGCACGTCTTGTCTGATCTGGTGCGGCATACGTGCTTGCAACTCATGACGCCCGCGTTTCCGCCTAACAAATGGACCTTTGACGGTCCGAACGGGCAGGAAACGATCAGTCTCGGATCGTCGACCTTTACGGTGAATGTGGCTGAAGCCATGGCCGTGGCAATCA
>Ga0302226_10003359_pt1 | contig 10955 bp, 9 predicted proteins | sample II_Palsa_E3_3_FD_193524 | JGI IMG/M metagenome (GOLD analysis project Ga0302226, IMG submission 193524) | Peat permafrost microbial communities from Stordalen Mire near Abisko, Sweden - II_Palsa_E3_3 | ecosystem: Environmental > Terrestrial > Soil > Palsa > Peat permafrost | place: Sweden...
CCCGCTTTGAAAAGTCGTAGATCGGCTCCCCGGCGCCCGACTCGATCGACCGTATGCGCAGCTGGCGGTTCTTGTTCTGGGCGCGATACCGCTGGATCGGCCCGAGGCGCGTCACGCGGCCCAGCCACGCGAGGGCGTTCGTCAGACCGGTGCCGCGCATCTGGAGCGACAGCACCGGCGGGATACGCGCGGAGGCGGGATCCAGCGCCATCCTTGCCTCCCAGGATCCTGCCGCCCCGGGCTGGATCGAGCTAACCTTCCGGCCGTTGAGGAACACGTCGAGCCCTGGAAAGCCCCTCTCGATTCCGCGGGCGGCCGGATGCGCGCGGAACTCCCCCTTAAGGACGATCGAATCGACGTCGACGATCGCCGGCAGCTGTATGACCGCCGTCTCGCGGAGCCACGCCGAGTTCGTCGCGAACTCGTCGAAATAGAGCCCCGAGAAGCGCGTGAAGCGCCTGGCGAAAGCCCCTCCGAACGGCGGGGTGTGTTGAAACGTGGCCATGCTCAATCGGAGATCAAATTCCGCCAGTGCGCGAGCTCCCCGTCGATGACCTCGTTCATCGCAGCCATCGCATCCACGGGGGGAAGATACCGGACATGTATCATATACAATGCCACGCGCATGGCCTCGGAAGGATCTTCGATCCGGCGCGGATCGTCCAAGATTCCCCGATACTGGCGCCAGGTCCACCGCCGGCTCCCGATATGTGCGATCTGCTCGCGCCAGCGCAGGAAAAGGCGCCGCGTGTTCTCCTCGTCGTGGAGCTTGCGCCCGGGGGACGCGCTCACGTGGTGAAGGACCCGGCTTCGCAGGGCGACGGCATTGATGAAACCCGCATCGCGCATGCGCAGGCAAAGGTCGACGTCCTCGCAGCCGTTGACAAAGGCCTCGTCAAAGCCCCCGAAACGCCGCCATGCGTCCGCGCGGACCAGGACGCAGGCGCCGGTCACCGCTGGGGCCTCGCGGATCGGGCCGAACACGCGCGAAACGAGGCTCGGTTCCCGGCGGTCGTGCTCGGGCTTGCACTTGCGGTTGAAGTAGATGCCGGCGTGGTCGACCTCGCGGGTGGCCGCGTTGACCTGGATGTTTCCCACGAACCCAACCCGGGGCCCGAGCGATTCAAGCGCGCTGAGCATCGGGTCGAGCCATCCCCGCCCCAGGACGAGATCGTTGTTGAGGAGGGCGAGGATTCTGCCGCGGGCGACGGCTGCGCCCCGGTTTGTGGCGGCGCCGAAGCCGAGGTTGCGCTCGTTAAGGACAATCCGGAACGGTTCCCCGAGCGTGGCGAGCCAGTTGCGCGTCCCATCCGTGCTGCCGTCGTCGACCAGGATGATCTCGTAGGCGATGCGCCTGGGGATCGAACGGCGGAGGCCTTCCACCATCGCCCGGGTGAGGTCCAGGCAGTTGAAAAGCGGCGTGATGACGCTGATTCGCGGCGTGCCGGGGCTCCTCGTTGACACGGGTGCCGGCCTCCTATTGCCCGGAGAGGAGCCTGCGCAGGTATTGGGCGTAGCCCGACTTCCCGAGCTTTTCGATGTTTGCCTCGAGGCGGGAGACATCGATCCATCCCTTCCGCCAGGCGATCTCCTCGAGGCACGCGATTTTCAGGCCCTGGCGCTTTTCGATGACATGGACAAACTGGGCCGCCTCGAGAAGGGAGTCATGCGTCCCCGTGTCGAGCCATGCGGTGCCGCGCCCAAGAAGCTGCGCATGGAGGGTCCCCGCCTCCAGGTAGAGACGGTTGAGGTCGGTGATCTCCAATTCGCCGCGCTTCGAGGGCTTCAATCGCCGGGCAAATTCCACGACATCGCTGTCGTAGAAATAGACGCCCGGCACCGCGTAGTTTGACCTGGGCTTCAGGGGCTTCTCCTCGAGCGAAAGCACGCGGCCGTCCGGCCCGAATTCCACCACACCGTAGGCGGAGGGGTTGGCCACGTGGTAGCCGAAGATCGTGGCGCCCTTCGCGCGCGCGTTCGCGGCGGAGAAGGCCCTTGCGAGATCATTGCCGTAGAAGAGGTTGTCTCCCAGAATCAGGGCGCTCGGCGAGCCTGCGATGAAATCCGCTCCGATGACGAACGCCTGGGCGAGGCCCTCGGGATTCGGCTGCTCGGCATACTCGAGCTTCAATCCGAAGTCGGAGCCGTCGCCCAGCAGCCGCCTGAAGAGCGGCAGGTCCTGGGGCGTCGATATCACGAGCATCTCGCGGATGCCGGCGTGCATGAGCGCCGATATCGGGTAATACACCATCGGCTTGTCGAACACCGGCATGAGCTGCTTGCTGACGGCGATTGTCAGGGGGTAGAGCCGGGTGCCCGAGCCGCCAGCGAGGATGATGCCTTTTCGGTTCATGGATGCCTTTATCGTGACGGCTCAGGCGGTCCTGCCGAGGCGCTCGCGCGCATAGCGCTTTGCCGTGACCTCGCCGCACCACGCCCGGTTCGCGATGTACCAGTCGACGGTCTTCTCAAGGCCCGTCTTGAAGGACTCGAGGGGGCGCCATCCGAGCTCGCGCTGGAGCTTCGAGCAGTCGATGGCGTAGCGGCGGTCGTGGCCGGGCCGGTCCTCGACGAACTCGAGCAGCTCCGCATGGCTGCCCCCCTTCCTTGAGGGCACCCTGGCGTCGAGCAGGGCGCAGATGAGCGTAACGGCCTCCAGGTTGGTCATTTCGTTCAGGCCGCCGACATTGTAGGTTTCACCCAGGCGGCCGCGATCCAGGACGAGCGCGATCGCGCTGCAATGGTCCTCCACGTGGAGCCAGTCGCGCACCTGCCGGCCATCGCCGTAGATCGGAAGCGGCCGACCATCGAGCGCGTTGAGGATGACCAGCGGAAGCAGCTTCTCGGGAAACTGGAATGGGCCGTAGTTGTTCGAGCAGTTGGTGGTCAGGACGGGCAGCCCGTAGGTGTGCCGGTACGAGCGCACGAGGTGATCGCTCGCCGCCTTGGAGGCGGCGTAGGGGGAATTGGGGGCAAACGCGTTCTCCTCCGTGAACGGCGGATCCAGCGGCTCCAGCGTTCCGTATACCTCGTCCGTCGAGATATGCAGGAAACGGAACGCATCCCTCGCGCCGCCTTTCATCCCCGTCCAATGTCGCCGGACAGCGTTGAGAAGCCGCAGCGTCCCCAGGACATTGGTCTGCACGAAGGGCTCCGGCGAGTCGATCGACCGGTCGACATGGCTCTCGGCGGCAAAGTTGACGACGGCTCCTATCCCGTGCTCGGACAGGATCCGGCCGACCAGGGCCTCGTCGCCGATGTCGCCATGGACGAAGGCATACCGGCTGTCCGACGCGACGTCCGCGAGGTTGGCGGGGTTTCCGGCATAGGTGAGCTTGTCGAGGTTCACGACCCGGGACGCGGGCGCGGCCCGGCCCAGGAGCAGCCGCCGGATGAAGTTGCTCCCGATGAACCCGCAGCCGCCGGTGACGAGGATGTTCATGGCGGGCCCGGTCAGGCGGCCTTCCTCCACGCCCCGAGGTCGCGCTCCACGGCCTCGTGGACGTCCGTCAGCCGTATCCCCGCCGCCGCCAGCTTGGACGGATCCAGGACGCAGTTGGACCTGGGGGTCTTGGCCGCCGCGCTCATGAATTCACCCTCGCTGGAAAAGAACGCGAATTCCTTCGTGCAGACCCCCGAATGCCGGATGAGATCGACGACCTCGCGCGTCGTCACCTTTCCGGGATTGGTCACATTGTAGGTCCCGAACGGCACACGCTTGGTCCAGCAAGCGAGCGTCGCCGCCGCAAACTCGTCGAGCTGCGAGATCGAATTGGTGGCCTCGAGCAGCCGTGGGTAGCGCATGAGCTTCGAAAGGTAGTTCCGTGGGTTGTCCACGCTGTCGAACGGGATCCGCAGGCGCCACACAAAGAGATTGGGATGCCCCGCCAGCACCTCCTCGCCCAGGCCCTTCGTTCCGCTGTAGAAGGAGCAGTGACCGCTTCGAAACGTGAAGTTCGGGGCATCGAGCTCCGTGAATCCCTTTCCACCCGGCCCGTCCCCGCTGTAGATGCAGCCGGACGACACGTGCCCCCAGGGGACACCCGCCTCCTCGCACGCCTGCGCGACGATGCCGGGCAGAACCGCGTTGCCGAGAAGGCACTCCGGCTTGTGCAGCTCGCACGCGTCCACGTTGGGCTTGCCCGTGTACCCCGCGGCGTTGACGAGGAACTCGGGCCTGTCCCTCAGGAGGGCTGACCGGAGCGTTTCGCCATCCGTGTAATCGACCTCCGACCGGCTGAGGTTGCGGTAGGCCACGCCCTTTAGCCTGAACAGCGCCTGGTAGGCGTGTCCCACGTATCCCGAGCCTCCAAGTAGGTAGATCATGGGTTATTTGCGGCGGTAGTCGCCCCGACTGAAATACTTTTCCAGCCAGACGTACATGCAAATGAAGAAATAGCGGCTGCCCATCTCCTTTATCTTCAGCTTGGCAACCCCGTGCCTCCGGTTGCGCCAGGATATCGGGATCACCGTCCAGGTGTAGCCGCGGACGATCGCCTTGAGCGGCAGCTCGACGGTCAGGTTGAAGTGCGGCGACATGAAGGGACGGCAGCCCTCGATCACGTTTCGGCGGTACGCCTTGAAGGCGTTTGTCGTGTCGTTGAGCGGGATAGTGAACATGACCCTGATGAACAGGTTCGCCAGGCGGTTCACGAAGAGCTTCAGCCTCGGGTAATCCACGACGTCGCCTCTTCGAAGGAAGCGGCTGCCGAACGCGCATTCGTGGCCGTCGCAGAGAAGTTTCCAGTACTTGACCGCGTCCGACGGCAGGTCCGAGGCATCGGCCATCATGATGACCACGGCGTCGCCCTGTATCTGGCCGAATCCGTGCAGGATGGCCCGGCCGAAGCCGTTGGCGCCCGCGTTGCGGACCGGGAAAAGCGTGGGTATCTCGGGCCTGAGCGCCTGCAGGACCTCCCAGGTCGAGTCCTGGCTTCCGTCGTCGACGACGACGATCTCATGGGGCACCCCCTCGCGGGCGAACTCGGCGTAGAGGTCGCGAAGGGTGGACGGGAGCGACTCCGCCTCGTCGCGGGCGGGAATGACGACCGAGAACAGAGTGAGGCTCATCCGAGCGGCGCCGAGAACTCGAGCCACTCGGGATGGGCGCCGGCGTGAGCCGCGATCTCCTCGAGAATCGACTGGACGGGTATCCTCGGCCTCCATCCCCAGACCAGGCCGGCCTTCGAAGGGTCGAGCACGATCCATGGGATGTCGAAGGGGCGCGGCGCCGGATCGGAGGCGACGGGGTGGGGGCCGAAGCGGTCGTCGCACCAGTCGGTCAACTGGCGCAGGGACATGGCCGAGGCCGCGCCGCCTCCCACGTTGACGATCCGGTCGGCCGCCGCGGTCCCCGGAGTCGCAAACTGGGCGGAGAGGAGGGGGGCAAGGTCGCTGGGATGAAGGCAGTCGCGCACCTGGTGCCCCTTTCCCTCAAACCCGATGTACTTGAGCGGCCGCTTGCGGAGGTGGCTGTTTATCCAATAGGTGAAGATTCCCTGGTCCGGACGTCCGAACTGCCCTGCGCCCGCGAGGATGCCGCACCGGTTGATGTATACGGGCAGGTGGAAGGTCTCGCCGTATTCCAAGGCAAGCGTCTCGCTCGCCAGCTTGGTCGCTCCGTAGAGCGAGACCGGCGCCGAGGTCGGGAATGACTCCAAGACGCCCGCGGGTCCGACGCCGGCGGGCAGCGCGCCCCCGCCCGGCTGAAAGGCGCCTCCCACGACCCGCATGGGCAGCGCGGCCAGGGGGCCGATGCTGTAGACGCGGCTCGTGCTGAGGAGGATGAATCCGGCGCGGTTGCGCTTGCAGTACTCGAGGAGGTTGACCGTGCCGCCCAGGTTGTGCTCGACCAGCTGGCGCGAGCTCGTGAGCCCGTCGACCCCCGCGAGAATGCTCGGATTGGCCGCGGCGTCGACGACCCAGTCCGCCGCCGGCAGGGCGTCGACATCGCTCGCCGCGCGAAGGTCGCCGTGGGCCAGCCTGATCCCCAGGCGCTTCAGCTCCGCGCGATTGCCCTCGCTGCCGGGTCGGATGAAATTGTCGAACCCCGATATCTCGTAGCCCCGTCCCTGTGCTGCGAGCGCGCGGGCGATCGCGCTTCCCGCAAAACCGCAGATGCCGGAAATCAGTATTCGCACGCCCGTCTTCCCTAGTTGGTGGGCTGTGCGGGTGGTTCCGAAGCGGCTTTCTGCTTCGCGTCCTGGTAAGCCTTGCGCTGCTGGACGCCTATTTCGAGAAGATCGCTCACAAGCATCCTGGCCTCGCGCTGCTCCGTGACCGCGCTCGCGGCGGGCATGGGCGCGGACGCGATCGGGGTAGGGGCGGCCACGGGCCCGCTTGAGACCGCCATCGCGCGGGGAGCCATGGCCGCCGCCGCAGATGCGACGGTGGCCTTGCGCATGCCCAGCTCCTTTATCGCCCCCGAAATGGAGACGACTGCCTTGTCATGCGTCACGTCGAAGCTGATCACGTGGATCCCGTCGGAAATTCCGCCCACCGGAATCCATTCGCTGCGCTTCGCCTGGCGCTCAAAAATGCACACCGACACGTCGGAGCCCTGCACGCTCGACCCCGCCAGCTCGTAATCCTCGGAAGGCGCGGCGCCCGCGCCGCCCGCGCCGCCCGATGGCATGAAGGGCGATTTGCCGACCAGCGTTCCCTGCCCAAAAGCGGTCGCGACGCACCCCAGGAAGGCGAGCGCGGGGACATTCAGGCGCCAGAGGGCGCCCGTAATTCGGGATCGGGATTTACTCATCAACGCTTTAAGACGCTAGGGTATCCGCGGGGATACGTCAAACACGCGGTCGCCTGCGCCACGACTCGACAATCTGGCGGACGGTTTCCTCCAGCGACTGGGAAATGTCCCATTTCGGAAAGTGTCCGCGAATCTTGCGAAGGTCGGAATAATAGCAGATGTGGTCGCCTATCCGGTTCTGGTCCACGTACGTGTACACCTGCGCCCTGCCGGTCATGGACTCTGCGAGCTTGAACGCCTCAAGTATGGAGACGCTGTTGGCCTTGCCGCCCCCGAGGTTGTAGACCTCCCCGGCCCTGGGCGCTTCTACGTAGGCCGCCATGAACCGCGCGACATCGAGCGAATGAATGTTGTCGCGAACCTGCTTCCCCTTGTATCCCAAGATCTTGTACTCTCTCCCCTCGAGGTTGCACTTGACCAGGTAGCTCAGGAATCCATGGAGCTCGACCCCCGAGTGATTTGGCCCGGTCAGGCAGCCTCCGCGCAGGCTGCAGGTGGGAATGCCAAAGTAGCGCCCGTACTCCTGGACCATCACGTCGGCCGCGGCCTTGGACGCCCCGAAGAGCGAATGCAACGACTGGTCGATCGTGAGGGACTCCGAGATCCCGTGGGCGTAGTTCGAATCGTCGAAGTCCCAGCGCGTCTCGAGCTCCCTGAGAGCGATCCGGTTCGGCGCATCGCCGTAGACCTTGTTCGTGCTCAGGTACAGGAATGGCGACTCGGGGCAGGCCTGGCGCGCCGCCTCGAGCAGGTTCAACGTACCGACCGCATTCGTGTCGAAGTCGTCGAACGGGATGGCGGCGGCGCGGTCGTGGCTCGGCTGGGCCGCCGCGTGAACGATCGCATCCGGCTTGAGCGACCGTACCAGCGAGAGGATCCCGGCGCGGTCGCGGATATCGAGCTCGACGTGCTGAAACCCCGGCAGCTCCCGCTTCAGCCTTTCCTGGTTCCAGCGCGTATCGCCCTGCGGCCCGAAGAACACCGCGCGCTGGTTGTTGTCGACGCCATGGACGGCGTATCCCAGCTCGCGCCCGAAGTACATGCACACCTCGGAACCGATGAGGCCGGACGAACCGGTGACAAGCAGCGTCTTATTCATCGCGGGAAAGGATGCAGCGGTTTCACATCCGTTGAAAGCGGTACTTCACGAGCGCCCGCATCCAGGTCAGCGGATCGCGGAACATGGACACCTTCTTGCCCTCGTTGAACGATCGCGACCGGTAGGACACCGGTATCTCGATCGGGCGGTAGCCCTTCCTCACCAGCTTGATCAGCAGCTCCCAGTCAAAATCGAACCGGTCGCATTCAAACGTCATTCCCTTTATGCAGTCCCTGCGGAAGACTTTGTACATCGTGAACGGGTCGTTGAGCCACACGCCCAGCGACGCGTTGATCATGAAGGTGAAGGTCCAGTGCGCGAGGTTGAGGGCCAGGGCATGGAGCTTCTGGTCGGTGAACTTGCGTATCGCCCATGCCCCCTTGGTGTGGCGCGAGCCAAGCACGAAGGCGTATTCGCCCCTCGCAATGGGCTCGAGCAGCTTCTCATAGTCATTGAGGTCGTATTCAAGGTCGGCATCCTGAATGATGATGATGTCGCCCGAGGCGGCCGCCAGTCCGGTCCTGACGGCGTGCCCCTTGCCCCTGGGGGCATCCTCCAGGATCACGGCCACCGACGGCTGTCCCTTGTACCCCAGGACGATGTCGCGCGACCCATCGGTCGAATTGCTCTCGACGATGATGAGCTGCAGGTCGTATCCGGGCATCCGCTTGGCCACGAGGGCGTCCAGGGCGGTACGAACGGTCGCGATTTCGTTGTAGACGGGAATGACGACCGAGACCGTCATGACGGGGGACTCGGTCAGGGGCATCTTTGCGAAAGTTTCTGATGGTCTCCGCCTTCGATCGGCTTGGCGTAGAGGTTCATGCGGCCCCGATCCATGGGTGCTTTTGCGCCTCCGTCAACTCAGGCGGCTCACCGGGCAAGCCGCGGGAGGCCTCTCCGAGCGGACGAATATGGGCTTGCTAATAGCCATTTACTTGCATTAACAGATCGCAAGAACAGCCCGGTCCACGAATTCGAAGCCAGGATCCATATGAAGACCCCGAAAGCCATCTGCGCCCTAGTCCTTGCCGTAGTTCTCTTCCCGGCTGCGGGCCCCCGGCTTCGTGCAGCAGGGGGCGGCAGCAACTACATCACGATCCAGAAAATCGAGCAATTTGACCAGACTTCGGCAAGTGGGGCGGTCGCCGATCCCGTCGCCCCCTTCGAATTCACTTCGGGCTGCCCGGTCGCGATGAGCTTTGCGCCGCCCGGCGGAATGAGCACCACTTTGACCACGGGCGCGGGGCGCAACGGTTTCGGCTTCTCGCAGACATTCGGCACCCAGACGGCGATGGACGCGGCCTTTCCAAACGGGACCTACACGCTTTCGGTGAGCGGCGCCTCGAATTTCACGCTCAGCCTGGCCGGCAATCTCTACCCCAACACGCCGCAGGTCACCAACGGCACCTGGAACTCCTCCGGGCAGCTGGTCCTCGATCCGACCCAGAACAACACGCTCAATTTCGCAGCTTTCACGGCTTATGGGACGACCGGGGTCCTCAGCCACATGATGATCTCGATCTCGTCCTTCGACAACAGCACGGTCAGCCTGTCGCAGACGAACATCACCCCGACTGATTCGTCGGGCTTCACCTCCTATTCGATTCCCGCCGGGACCTTGTCCCCCGGCTCGATCTACCAGTGCCAGCTCGAATACGACACGGCGGCAGCCGACAACACGACGGCCATATCAGGCGACACGGCGGTCACCCCCTGCTCGGCGTCGACGAGCTTCACGCTCGTGACTTCGGGCGCTCCCTCGAACGCGTCGACGATCACCCAGCAACCCACCGATCAGCAGGCCCCGGTAGGCTCAACCGTGACGTTTGGCATCAGCTTCAACGGGGGCAACAACACCGAGGTCGAGTGGTTCAAGAACGGCATACCCGTCAACCAAGGAAACCAGAACGGGCCCGGGCTCACCCTCTCCAACATACAGAATTCGGACGCCGCCAGCTATTTTGCCATCATCACAGATGGAAGCGGGCCCTACGTCCAGAGCAGCACGGTCACCCTCACCATCGGGACCGCGACCGCAACCCCGCCGGTGATCACGACGCAGCCGTACCCACAGACGATCTCGAGCGGGAGCACCGTCGTCTTCCACGTGATCGCAAGCGGAACGCCTGCGCCGACCTACCAGTGGTATTTCAACGGCAATGTCCTTTCCGATGGCAACGGGGTGTCGGATTCCACAGGCGAGGCGCTCGTCATCAACGGCGCGACCGCGGCCAGCGCGGGAAGCTACTACTGCGTGGTGACCAACGCCTCCGGCTCGGTCCAGAGCAACTCGGTAGCCCTTTATGTGAGCACCACGAGCGACATCGGGCGGCTCGTCAACATCTCGTGCCGGGCGCAGGTGGGAACAGGGGGCAACATCCTGATCGCCGGGTTTGCAGTAGGCGGGGCGGGCACGTCGGGATCGGAGTCCCTCCTGATCCGCGGGTCGGGTCCGGCGCTCCTTCCCTTTGGGGTGACCGGCACGCTCCCGGACCCGCAGCTGCAGCTTTACTCCGGCTCGACCGTGCTCGGGACCAACGACGCCTGGGCTGGCAGCGCCCAGATCTCGAGCACCGCGGCCTCGGTCGGCGCGTTTCCCTGGGGCTCCCCCTCAAGCCACGACGCGGCGCTGCTCGAGACGCTGGCCGCAGGGCCATATACCGCCCAGATTTCCGGCCAAAGCGGCGACACCGGAGTCGCGCTGGCGGAGGTCTACGACGCCACGCTGCCGGGATCGTACACCGCGGCGACCCCGCGGCTTGTCAACATTTCGGCGCGGGTGCAGGTGGGGACCGGAGGCAATGTCCTGATTGCGGGGTTCGTGATCGGAGGCTCGACCTCGAGGACGGTCCTCGTACGCGCATCGGGGCCCGCCCTCGCGCCCTTTGGGGTCTCGGGGACGCTTCCCGATCCCGAGCTGCAGCTCTTCTCGGGCGCGACGCTCCTTGGAACGAATATCGCGTGGGGCGGAAAGTTCGAGATTTCGAACGCCGCATCCGCCGTGGGCGCATTTGCCTGGAGCGATCCGTCAAGCGCGGACTCGGCCATCCTCGTGACTTTGCCGCCCGGCGCCTACACGGCGCAGGTTTCAGGGGC
>Ga0302226_10003364_pt1 | contig 10947 bp, 7 predicted proteins | sample II_Palsa_E3_3_FD_193524 | JGI IMG/M metagenome (GOLD analysis project Ga0302226, IMG submission 193524) | Peat permafrost microbial communities from Stordalen Mire near Abisko, Sweden - II_Palsa_E3_3 | ecosystem: Environmental > Terrestrial > Soil > Palsa > Peat permafrost | place: Sweden...
CCGGACAACGTCCAGCAGGAGTTGAATACGCGCTGGGGTCCGCCCGAAAGCGATCCAACGATCCGTCGCGGCCGCTTCATGATCGCGGGCTGGCGCTGCGGGCATGTGTTCATCGGCATTCAGCCGGCGCGCTCGCGTGAGCGTGGCGACTACGCGAGTTACCACGACGCGGAGCTTGTACCTCCGCATGCGTATCTCGCGTTCTACTTTTGGCTGCGGCTGCGCTTCAATGTAGATGCGATCGTTCACGTCGGCAAGCATGGCAATCTTGAATGGCTGCCGGGCAAGAGCGTTGCGTTGAGCGCATCGTGCTGGCCTGACCTGACGCTGGGCGCCATGCCGCATCTGTATCCGTTCATTGTCAACGACCCGGGCGAGGGCAGCCAGGCGAAGCGGCGGGCGCAGGCGGTCATCATCGACCACTTGATGCCGCCGCTCACGCGCGCTGAAAACTACGGTCCGCTGCAGGACCTTGAGCGTCAGGTCGACGAATATTATGAAGCGCTGATGGTCGACCCGCGCCGCGCGAAACTCCTGCGCAAGACGATTCTGGCGAGCATTGTCGAACATCGGCTGCATGAGGAACTCGGACTCGATAAACCTCGCGATTCCAATACTGAAGATGCGTTACTGACACGCGCCGACGCGTATTTGTGCGAGCTCAAAGAAGCGCAGATCCGCGATGGCCTGCATGTGTTCGGCGCGTCGCCGCAAGGCGTGCAACGCCGCGATACCCTGCTCGCGCTCGGCCGTTATCCAACCGGCGATGCGCAAGGCGCAAACGCGAGTGTGCTGACCGCGCTGGCTCGCGACTTGAACCTGGGCGACACGTTTGATCCTCTCGATGCCGACTGGAGCGCGCCGTGGACAGGCCCCCGTCCTGCTGAACTCAACACCATGATCGATGCACCGTGGCGTCATCATGGCGACACGCGTGAGCGTCTCGAGTTGCTCGCAACGTCGTTGATCGACCGGCCATTCGACGCGGCGGGGCCGAATACATCGCAGGTACTCGCACGCCTGAACGGCGACTTGCTCGCGCGGCTCGACGCGTGCGGCCCGCAAGAGTTAAAGCAGCTTCAACGTGGTCTCGACGGGCGTTTTGTGCCGCCGGGCCCAAGCGGATCGCCATCGCGTGGAAGGCCGGACGTGTTGCCTACCGGCCGCAATTTCTACTCCGTCGATACCCGCGCCGTGCCAACGCGCGCAGCGTGGACGCTCGGCCTGAAGTCAGCCAATCTACTGATCGAGCGTCACCTCCAGGAGCACGGCGACTATCCGCGCGCGATCGGCTTGTCGGTATGGGGCACGGCCACCATGCGTACCGGCGGCGACGATATCGCCCAAGCCATGGCGCTGATCGGCGTGCGGCCCAAGTGGGCGGCAGGCAGCAATCGCGTGACTGATTTCGAAGTCTTGCCCATCACCATTTTCAATCGACCCCGCATTGACGTAACGCTGCGTGTCTCGGGATTTTTCCGCGACGCGTTCGCCAACCTCATGCATCTCTTCGATGCCGCCGTGCAAGCCGTCGCGGAACTCGACGACGAAGCCGAAGACGTGAACCCGATCCGTGCGCGGATCATGCGTGAACGCGACGAACACATGGCGCGCGGACTTGACGAGAAGGAAGCCCGCTTGCGTGCGGGATGGCGTGTGTTCAGCACGAAGCCGGGCGCATACGGCGCGGGCTTGCAGGAAATGATCGACGCGAAGCAATGGCAAAACGACGCTGATCTCGCGCGCGGTTTCCAAAGCTCGGGCGGCTATGCGTATTCGCAGAAGGGCGATGGCGTGGAGGCTCGCGACACTTTCGGTGCGCGCTTGTCGACCATCGACGTGGTGGTGCAGAACCAGGACAATCGCGAACACGACCTGCTGGATTCGAACGACTATCACCAGTTCCAGGGCGGCATGGTAGCGGCCGTGCGGCATCTTTCCGGCACCCAGCCGCATGCATATAACCCTGATCACAGCAATCCTGCTGCGCCGCGCATCCGAACGTTGCAGGAAGAAATCTCACGCGTGATCCGCTCGCGCGTAGTCAATCCGAAATGGATCGACGGCGTGAAACGGCATGGCTACAAAGGCGCGTCGGAACTCGCAGCAACAGTAGATTATCTGTTCGGTTACGACGCCACCGCGCGGGTCGTATCGGATCATCAGTACGCGCTGGTTGCCGATGCCTACGTCAACGACGCTGACACGCGCGAGTTCATGCAGCAGCATAATCCGCACGCGCTGCACTCGATCTGCGAGCGTTTGACCGAAGCGATGCAGCGCGGCTTATGGCAAAGTCCGGGCGCGTATCAGGACCAGATTGAACGCCATCTGCTGGATGCCGAACAGCAACTCGAAGGGCAACGAACGTGAACGAATTCATCTTCCCATTTGCCGCATTGGTCGCGCAAGTTCCCTTGCAGCAAGCACTTTTACTCGCCGCGGTCGATCCGGCGCTGGGTGGCGTGCTGGTCAGCGGTCCGCGTGGCACCGCGAAATCGACGACTGCGCGCGCGCTTGCCGAACTGCTGCCCGAAGGCCAGTTCGTGACCTTGCCGCTGGGGGCGAGCGAAGAGCAGTTGATCGGCTCGCTGGACATCGAAGCTGCGTTACGCGATGGCGGCGTGCGTTTTTCCCCGGGTTTGCTCGCGAAGGCGCATCAAGGAGTGTTGTATGTCGATGAAGTCAATCTGCTGCCCAATCAACTCGTGGATCAGTTGCTCGATGTAGCCGCGAGCGGGGTGAACGTGATCGAACGCGACGGCATTTCGCATCGGCATGAAGCGCGGTTTGTGCTGATCGGAACCATGAATCCGGAGGAGGGCGAACTCAGGCCGCAATTGCTGGATCGCTTCGGTCTGGCGGTGGAATTGCAGAACTGTTTCGATGCTGGAATACGTCGCGAGATTGTCAGGGCGCGTCTCGCATTCGATTTGAATCCTGAAGTTTTTCGCTCGCAATTTGCGGGACAACAAGAAGCCTTGTCCCTGAAGCTTCGACATGCCAGAGCGACGCTTCCCAGCCTCGAACTCGAGGACGCGGTTCACGCACGCGTCAGCGAGTTATGTATAGAGGCTCATGTGGACGGCTTGCGCGCCGATCTCGTCATGCTGCGCGCAGCGCGAGCGCTGGCGGCATTGGAAGAAGCGTCAGCGGTGAGCGTGGAGCATGTCGAGCGCGTGGCGGAATCGGTGTTGCTGCATCGGCGCAAGGAAGCCAACGCGCCCAGTGATCAACGCGCTTCTGAGCCCCGCTCGCAGCAACGTCCGAAAGACACTGACGAAGCAAGCTTCGGCTACATGCCGCCCGAGCCTGTCGACATAACAGCAGTCAAGAACGTCAGGCCGCTTGCCGCAAAAAAATCCTGAGCCATCGAAGGTCTGATCCAGGGGCCGAGCCCGGCCGCCTTCGATGGCTACCACCTTCCTCATCGGGTAGAACACGAGCACGTGCGGGCGAAGCTAGCGCGCGCATCGACTGGCTGCAAACGCTGCTGGCGAAACGCAATCAGCCTCTGGATAAGACGCACCTGAGATTTCACCGCGAGCAAGGCGACAGCAGCGCGTTGCACTGCTTCGTGCTTGATTGCTCCGGGTCGATGCTAAGCGGCAAGCGGCTTGCGCTGGCGAAAGGACTGGTGGTGGCGTTGTTCGACCGGGCGTACCGCGAGCGTGCAGAGGTTGCACTGGTCTGTTTTGGCGGTGCGACCGCGCAAGTGCGTCGCGAACCCGGTGCGGCGCATTGGTGGAACGATCGCTGGCTTGCGCCCATAGGTGGGGGTGGAGGAACACCGCTCGCGCTGGGCGTGCGCACAGGCGCCAATGTGCTGCTCAGGGCTGCGCGCCACCGTCCTTCGCAGCGGCGCTTGCTGTGGTTGCTGACCGACGGCCGCAGTCCGGAAACGCCGTCGCGTCCCGATGCAGCGGATCAGATTGTCATCGTCGATTTCGAGAATGAGGCGGTGCGTCTAGGGCGTTGCGTGACGCTCGCCGAGTCTTGGCAAGCGGATTATCGTACGGCCGCTTCCATGACTACGGCTTAGTTCATTCGTACCAGCGCGGCGTGTATACCCAGTCGCCATCGCCGTTGGACCGCGGAAAACTACGCGTGGTGGATGAGCCTACGATCACCATCGTGCGCATGTCGACCTGACTCGAATGCAGTTTATCCAGGGTCGTAGTGGTCAATGTTTCGCCCGGCCTGCCGATGTTTCGACCCAGCACGATCAAGGTGCCGCCACTTCGATGCTCACGCACGATATCAAGCGCACGGTCGAGTTGCCATGGCCGCGCGCGGGAGACGGGGTTATAAAACGCCATCACGAGATCGGCTTGAGCCGCGTGGCGCAAGCGTGTTTCTATCACGACCCACGGCTTGAGGTTGTCCGACAGAGACAGCATGCAGAAGTCGTGGCCGAGCGGCGCACCGGCGCGAGCGGCTGTGGCCAGAGCGGCGGATACACCGGGTACAACCTGCAATTGCACAGCGTTCCATAGCGCGTTATCCCGGGCCTCGTCGAGCGCTTCGAGCACGGCGGCGGCCATAGCAAAGACGCCGGGATCTCCCGACGATACGACCACTACGTTATGTCCGGTACTCGCCAGTTCGAACGCATGACGCGCACGCTGCATCTCTTCGCGGTTGTCGGTGCAATGAAGCACCTGATGCGGCGCGAACGGACCGGCCATGCGCACATAGGTCTCGTAGCCGAGGACATCGTCTGCGTGGGTTAAGGCGCGTCTCGCCGCTGGCACCATCAGATCCGCGCTTCCGGGGCCGAGACCAATCACGGTCAGTGTGCCGCGTGCCTGCCCGAGCGTTGTGGGATCGACCGGTTGTGGCGCGAGGGCAATCACGATGCCGTCGTCATGGGACTCAAGCGTTTCGAAGCCCGCAGGAAGTGTTCCAAAGCGCAGCGGCACATCCAGCGCTTGTGCGACATCGGCAAGCGGTGCAGAAGCGATCATGCTTAAAGGCGCTAGCACTGCCGCCAGCGACATGGGTGAAAGGCGATGTTCTCGCCAGGTTTGACTGACACGTTCGAGGATCGAGTCCACCGAAGACAACGCCGTCACACACACGACCACGCAGCGCGGATGAATCATCAACTCGCCCGGAACTTCGCTCGTATGCGGTGTGATGCGGATCGCGAGGCTGGCATCCTTGGCTCGTGGCAGGTCTGCTGCGTTGAGCCAAGGCGCATGACCTTCAACGCGCGTTGTGGCACCCGCGAGCAGGTCCGACACAAAACGTTTCCCGAGCTCGATATCGGCAAGTACATAACCCGCTGGCGGGTTCAACAGGCAGGTGCCGAAGCGTAGTTCTCCGCTCGTCGTTATCGCCGGAGCGACGTTCAGCGCTGCCGCGATTTCACGGGCCATCACGTTCACACCGCCCAGACCGCCAAGCAAAGGCACGACCGCACTGCCGTCCTCGGCGACGGCCAGCACGGGCGCCTCGAAGCTCTTATCCGCAAGTGCAGACGCAAGGCATCGGATCACGATACCCGCGGCGCATAACGCGATGATCGGCGTGTTGTGTGCGTAGAGCTCGCGCAGGTGAGGGCCGAGTTCAGTGAACGCGACATCGGCCGGCACGCGGCTTTCGAGACCATGAACAAGCGATCCGGGATACCGCGCCTGAATGCGGCGCGCGGTGTCGATTGCCCCCGCCCCCAGCACCACGATTGCCACGGGGATCTGATCGTTCAACGCCGTCATGCCTGCCATTTTTCCCCCGGCACGACGAGCAGCGAGAAATAGGGCGATGCCATGGGCTCGACTTCTTCCAGCGGCACGATGCGCTGGTTCGCCATGGTCGCGCGCTCGACGTAAAGGGCACGTTTATCGAGTCCGAGTTCGGTGAGCACGCGCCGCACCTTGTCGAAGTTGCGGCCAAGTTTCATGATCACGGCGGCGTCGGCGGTGGCGAGACGTTGCTTGAGATCTGCTTCCGGCAGCACGCCCGATAACACCGACAAACTCTGGTTCCGGTACACGAGCGGCACCCCAAGCACGGCCACGCCGCCCAGCATGGAGCACACGCCCGGGACCACGTGCGCTTCGAAGCGTTCGGCCAGCCGGTCGTGCAGGTACATGTAGGAACCGTAGAAGAACGGATCGCCTTCGCAGATCACGGCCACATCGCGTCCCGCTTCCAGATGATCTGCGATACGGATGGCGGATTCATCGTAGAAGTCGCCGATGATCGTTTCATAGCAGAGCGGTGGCTCGAGCGCTTCGGTCGTCACCGGATAAACCAGCGGCATGCGCGTCTGGGTCTCCTTGAGATGCCCTTCAATGATCCCGAACGCATTGCCTTTCTTGCCCTTCGCCACGAAGTAAGCGACTACCGGCGCGCAGGTCAGCAAACGCAGTGCTTTTACTGTTATCAGCTCGGGGTCGCCAGGACCGACGCCGAGGCCATAGAGGCGTCCGCTCATCTATTCGGTCTCCGTTGCCAGCGCGTTCACGGCGGCGGCCGCCATTGCGCTGCCGCCACGCCGGCCGCGCAACGCGACGAACGGCACGCCGCGGCTGTTAGCGGCAAGCAGCGCCTTCGATTCCGCCGCGCCGATAAAACCCACCGGAAAGCCCAGGATCAGCGCGGGTCTGGGCGCACCCGCGTCGAGCATGTCGAGCAGGTGGAACAGTGCGGTGGGCGCATTGCCGATCACCACTACGCTGCCTTCAAGGTCCGGTTGCCACAACTCGAGCGCAGCCGCGGAGCGCGTGTTGCCGAGCGCGCGAGCGCGTTCAGGCACGGACGGATCGTTGAGCGTGCAGATCACGCGGTTGTCCGCCGGCAGCCTTGCACGTGTGATGCCTTCGGCGACCATGCGTGCATCGCAGAGAATGGGGGCGCCTCGGCTAAGCGCCAGGCGGCCTGCCGTGCCCGCGCCGGGTGAGAACACGAGGTCATCGGTTACGTCGGTCATGCCGCATGCATGGATCACGCGCACGGCCAGTTTCTCGAGATCGGCGGGAATGGCCGAGAGGTTGGCCTCGGCGCGAATGGTCGCAAACGACGCGCGATAAATCGCCTGGCCGTCGCGAATGTAGTCAAGCATCAAGGTGGCTCCGGGCTAGCCAGCGGGCTGCCTGTTCTATGGTGAGATGGCGGGCGAGGGGTTCAGGCGCAGCGCCGTAAAGATCGTAGCGGCCGGGAGCGAGCGCAATCAAGGTGGTTTCGACCGCGTGCGCCGCCGCGCATGAACGCGCGCAGCCGCTCAGGTGGACGTCGCCGCTCGGCGGCATGGACCGGGCGAGAAGTTGCGCGTCGGCTTTGGTATCGGCGAAACTTTTCGCGCAGCCTTGCGAACCTGTGCATGCAATCAGGCGCGCGAACGGTTCGTCGGGATTAGCTGCGAGGCCGAGTGCTGCGAGTTGTTCAACTGTAGGTTGCGCATCGGCAGAGGGCACGTCGAGCAGCGTGACGCTTTGCCACGGCGTCATGCGTAACCGTGGCGCAAGGTCGGCGAGCGCGGACAGTGTCGCGGCCTCCAGGCGTCCAAGCGGGACTTGCGCACCGACGCACACCCTGTCGCCCATCCCCTGACGATGCACGCCGAAACGCAGCCTTGCATCGGATACGGGACGACGCCAGTCTTCAACATCTCGATCCAAAGCGAAGCCGAGCTTGGCCTGAACACGGCCAAGAATTTCTTCGATGGAACACGTCGTCAGCAGATCGCGCATCCTGGTCTGCCAGGGCTGCGCGAGATCGAGGAAGGTGTGCATCAGCGCATCCACGAGCGCGGGGACGTGCCCCGTTCTCACCGCAGCCAACGCAGGCATATGGTCTGCAAAACGCGGCGGACAGCCCGCGAGCCCGAATACAAACCGTTGCGCCGATACCGCTGAAAGCCACACATCGTGAGGATGATCGAGCATGGCAAGGCGCTCGCCACCATCCACCATCAACGCAAATTTCGGCGAGAGTTGGTGCAAACGGGCGTCGCGCTGCATCTGCCCGATTAACGTGAAAACGAGCGGTGCGACGTCGAGCAAGGCATGCGGATCGAGGCCCGCCAGTGGACTGGACATGACGTTACGCAAGTCGTCGGAACCCGGTGTGACAGGGCCAAGTCCCGCGCCGACGAGCAGCGAGACGAGCGCTTCCTGGGAGTCCTCCGTTACGCCGCGGATTTGTAGATTCGCGCGATTGGTCACGTCGATCAAACCCGAGCCGAACGACCGCGACGCGTGCGCCACCGCACGCGCCTGCGCGGCACTCAGTTCGCCCCATGCGAGGCGAATGCGGCACAGGCCGCCGTCCCGTGCAGGCACAATTCGCATCAGGCCCGGACAAGCCGACGGCCGCGATGCGTGCGTTGATGCCTGCGGTGATGCTTGCGCTAACCCGCGTACAGTAGTGAGTGATTCGTTCAAAGCGTGACCCGTTCGGTCTCGCGCGGCGCCTCGAGCATGCCGCCCTCTGAAGGGCATGGCACGTTCGCGGCATCGGTACACCCCGCCCGATGTTGGCTTGCACGAAGAATTCCGGTCGGCAGGTCTCTTGGCTGGCAGGTCGCCGTCCGCACCGGCCTTCCCAGTCGAAACCAGTGGCAGTGGAGCGCGGACTCGCTGCGTACAATTGCGGGGGCAGCCACAGTTCTGCTGTGTTCCCTGTTAGGCCCGTAAGGGCACCGACTAACACGGTATTATGCCCGTTTTTGCAGCGGATAAAGCGCATCGGCGTCAGGCCGGGCGTGCTTTATCCGCATTGTCTTGGCCACGTAGTAGACGCGGCGCAATCAATGAATGAGCCTGCGAATGAATCAAGCGAGGATCGGCGGATGTCACCGTGGTTGACCGTGGTAGGGATCGGAGAGGATGGCTGGCGCGGCCTGAGCCGGCACGCGCGTCAGGCGCTGCTTGCTGCCGATACGATTTTCGGCGGCGCGCGTCATCTGGCGTTCTTGCCGCCCCGGATTGGCGGCGAACGTCGGGCATGGCCTACGCCGTTCACGATTGCGCCGGTACTCGACCATCGTCACGAAGGTGGACGGGTGTGTGTGCTTGCGAGCGGCGATCCGATGATGTTCGGCGTCGGCACGACGTTCGCCCGCGAACTGGCTCCGGAAGAATTCTGCGTGGTGCCCGCGCCGTCGTCGTTGTCGCTGGCCGCGGCGCGTTTGCACTGGTCGCTCCAGGACGTCGCGGTGGCGTCACTGGTCGGGCGGCCGGTCGCGGCGCTCGAAACGCAGCTTCATCCCGGCGCGCGCCTGCTCGTTCTAAGCAGCGACGCAGCGAGTCCAGGCATGGTCGCCGCATTGCTGACGAAACGTGGTTTTGGGGCGAGCCGACTGAGCGTGTTCGAGCATCTTGGCGGGGAGCTGGAGCAGCGTATCGATTGCGTGGCCAGCGCGTGGACGGCAAGCGAAGTGGCCGCGCTGAATCTGGTGGCGATCGAGTGCATCGCGGAAAACCATGCGCGGCGATTGCCGTTGACGCCCGGTCTTCCCGACGACGCGTACCAGCACGACGGGCAACTCACCAAACGCGATGTCCGCGCGATCACGCTGTCGCGGCTTGCGCCCGAGCCGGGAGAATTACTGTGGGACGTGGGCGCGGGATGCGGCTCGATTGGTATCGAGTGGATGCGCACGCATCCGAGTTGCCGTGCCATCGCGATCGAAGCGAATGGCCAGCGTCAGCGCCTGATCGAGCACAATCGCGACGCGCTCGGCGTGCCCGCGCTACAACTGGTCGAGGGCGAAGCGCCGGGCGCATTGGCCGGGCTTCCCGCGCCCGATGCGATTTTTATCGGCGGTGGCGTGAGCACGCCGGACATGCTTGAGACGTGCTGGACTCATCTGAAGAAAGGCGGGCGGATGATCGTCAACGCAGTCACGATCCAGAGCGAGGCAACGCTGGTCGCGTGGCGCGCGCTTCATGGCGGCGAGATGACGCGCATTGGTGTCGCACACGCACAGCCTTTAGGCGCCTTCGATACCTGGCGACAGGCATTGCCCGTTACGCTGCTGCATGCTGTCAAACCATGATGCTTATCGGTTATCGCCATGCGTGACGAAACGCCCGAACAGCCCGCGCCGCTGCGCACCGGACTGACCACGGGCAGTTGCGCGACCGCGACCTCGCTTGCAGCGGCGCGTTTGCTGCTCGCGGATCAGGTCAGTGAGCACGCGGACATTACGTTGCCGAAGGGGCAACAGGTCGCGATGCCGCTCGTATTCTGCCGTCTCGCCGGAGACAATTGCGCGGAAGCGGGTACCGTGAAAGATGCCGGCGATGACCCTGACGTCACGCACGGCGCCATCATTTTTGCACGAGTACGTTTGCTGGGCGAACCGGGCGTGCGTTTTCTCGCGGGACCGGGCGTGGGCACCATCACGCGAGCCGGACTGGCGCTTCCCATAGGCGAGCCCGCCATCAATCCCGTGCCGCGCAAGATGATGACTGATCACCTTTGGGCACTCGCAAAAGAACACGATTACGGCGGAGGATTCGAAGTCAGCATCGGCGTTGAAAATGGCGCTGAACTCGCACTCAAGACGATGAATCCGCGCCTGGGGATTGTCGGTGGGTTATCGATTCTCGGTACGACCGGCGTTGTCCGGCCGTTTTCCTGCTCGGCTTATATTGCTTCGATTCATCAAGGTATCGATGTTGCCCGCGCGAATGGGTATGTTCATATTGCGGCATGCACGGGCAATCAGAGCGAGGACGCCATGCGTCTTCGATACAGCTTGCCTGACATCGCGCTGATTGAAATGGGCGATTTCGCCGGTGCTGTGCTCAAGCATTTGCGACGCGCGCCGGTCGACAAGCTGAGCCTGTGCGGCGGCTTCGGCAAGATCAGCAAGCTGGCTTCGGGACATATGGATCTGCATAGCCGTCACTCGAGCATCGACCTGCCGCAGCTTGCCGGCTGGGGGGCGAGTGCGGGCGCAAGCGCCAGTTTGCAACAGGCCATGTGCGCGGC
>Ga0302226_10003378_pt1 | contig 10924 bp, 10 predicted proteins | sample II_Palsa_E3_3_FD_193524 | JGI IMG/M metagenome (GOLD analysis project Ga0302226, IMG submission 193524) | Peat permafrost microbial communities from Stordalen Mire near Abisko, Sweden - II_Palsa_E3_3 | ecosystem: Environmental > Terrestrial > Soil > Palsa > Peat permafrost | place: Sweden...
ATGAAGGACCAGGCTATCGTCTGCAACATTGGGCACTTCGACAACGAGATCCAGGTGGACCGGCTCTTCAAGGCGCCGGGCGTCAAGCGCATGACGATCAAGCCCCAGTACGACTCGTTCACATTCCCGAGCGGGCGCTGCATCTACCTTCTCGCCGAGGGCCGCCTGGTCAACCTCGGCTGCGGAACCGGCCACCCGTCGTTCGTCATGTCGAACAGCTTCACGAACCAGATGCTCGCCCAGCTCGATCTCTGGGAGAACCGGGCCAGCTACAAGCCGGGGGTCTACCGGCTGCCGAAGCACCTGGACGAGGAGGTCGCCCGGCTGCATCTCGACAGGATAGGGGTGAAGCTGACGCGCCTGACCGAGAAGCAGGCCAAGTACCTCGGGATACCCGTCGACGGTCCCTACAAGCCGGAGCATTACCGGTACTGAACGGCGCCAAGGGGAGGCGGGACCGGCCCGAGCCCGCGACCGGCGTCAGGGCCGCGGCCGGCCCGAGGCCGAGAATTCGGCGGCGGCCGCCTCGGCGCTTCCCTCCAGTTGGAGGGCGACGCCGAGGTTGTAATGGGCGTCGGGGTAGCGGGGCTCCAATTCGAGCGCCCTTCGAAACTGCAGAACCGCCTCGCCAAGCCTGCCCGCGCTGGTCAGGGCGATGCCAAGATTGTTGTGATAGGGGGCATAGCCGGGCTGGAGCCGCACGGTCTCCTCGTATTCGGCGAGCGCCTCCCGGGTCCTGCCCATTCGGAAAAGGAGGCTTCCCAAGCTGTTCCTGACCTCCGCGGAATCGGGCGCGATCCGCAGGGCCGCCCGGTGCTCGGAGACCGCCTCCTCGCCATTGCCCACGTCGCGGAGCGCGCGGCCCAGGTTGAAATGAGCGTCCAGGTACCCCGGATTGAGCCGGATCGCGGCGCGGTACTCGGCAATGGCCTCCGGCCCCCGGCCGAGCTTCGCCAGGACATTGCCCAGGTTGTTGTGGGCCTCCGGATTGGCCGGCAGGGCCTTGAGGATCCCCTCGAACTGCGCGACCGCTTCCAGGGAGCGGCCCGCACGGTCGAGCGCGATGCCAAGGCTGTTTCGTGCGTCGACGTCGCCCGGCTTGAGGCGCAGGGCGGCCTCAAACTCCGAAATCGCCTCGGGGAGCCGCCCCTGAACCCTCGACAGGGCGAGCCCAAGGTCAACGTGCACGCGCGCATAGTCCGGATTGCCCGCATTGACCCTGAGCGCGGTCTCCAGGTGCCCGATGCCCTCCGCCAGCCGGCCCGGCGTATTCACGAGGGCCCATCCCAGGTTTGCATGGGCCTCGGCCATCCCGGGATCAAGCCCGAGCGCCGCCTCGAACTCGGAGATCGCCTCGGCCGAGCCGCCGGGAACCTTCGAGAGGGCATTCCCAAGGTTGTTATGGGCGTCCGCCTGGTCGGGCTTGAGTCTCACGGCCTTCCTCAGGTGGGGGATCGCCTCCGCCGGCAGGCCCTTTTCCGTCAGGTATGCGCCGAGGTTGTTGTGGGCCATCCAGCATTCCGGGTTCTTGGCCAGGGTGTCGGAATAAAGGACGCCGACATCGCGGTACAGCTCGCATTGCGCCCGGGTCAGCACGAGGAGAACGGCGAGCAATGCGGCCCCCGACGCCGCGAGGGCGCACGCCACGGCCCGCTTCCGCGGGCCGTCCCGGGGCTGAACGAGGCGCCGGGCAAGTCCGGCCGCGCCCCCGGACACCAGCGCGATCGGCCCGAGGCACGGGAGATACTGCCAATGATCGGCCACGTAGGAGAAGATGAACGGGTAGACATTTAAGAAGCCGAGCGCGGGAAAGAGCGATCCGACAAAGAAAAGCATCGCGACCAGGGGAGCTGCGCTCCAGCGGCGCATCCCGTACAATATTGCAAATGCCGCGGCCACGCCTGCGCAGCCGAGGCTCCAGGGCCAGCCGGTGCCGACGCTCCACCGGGGATAGATGAACGCAAGGTCCGCCGGCCAGAAAAGCTTCCCGAGGTAGAACCAGACGGCCCTCCCGGCAAGAAAGCACCGCTGGGCCACGCCCAGGTCGTAGGCCTGTCCGCGCGCCCCGACATAGTTCCGCTCGACCCAGGCCGTGAAGAGCCCCGCGCAGGCGCCGAGCAGGAGCCACGGTACCAGCGGTAGGACGTCGCGCCGCCAGGACAGGCGCCCGCGGCGCCAGCCGAGGACAAGGAGCAGCGCCGCGGGCAGCGTCGCCGTCACCGACTTGGTGAGCAGGGCGAGCAGAAAAAGGCCGAGCGAGAGCGAGTACCAACTCCATCTTCGCTCGCGGTCGAAGCGCAGGTAGGCGAGCGCGGACAGGAGGTACAAGATCAGGGAGAGCGTATTCTTTTGCTCGGAAATCCAGGCCACCGACTCCACGCAGACCGGATGCAGCGCGAACACGGCGGCCGCCAGCCACGCCGCCCAGGCGGGGAAGCCGGCGCCGCCCGCCCCCGGCCGAATTCGCAGCAGCGCGAGCGCGAAGAGGCACGCGGCGGTAGCGTGCAGCCCGACGTTCAGAAGGTGGTAGCCAAGGACCGAATCGCCCCAGAGGCGGTGTTCCAGCCAGAACGCGCTGTGAAGCAATGGATAATACTGCTGGGTTGTGCCGAGCCGAAACCAGATCCTCCACAGTCCGCCCGCGCCCTGAAGCGCCGGAGCGGTGATATGCGCAGCATCATCCCATAGGATGCCGCCATTGAGCGCGGGCTGGTACGCCGCCAGGGTTACCCCGAAGATGGCCGCGACGGCGACCAGGGTCGGGAAGCGCGAGGGCGTCGGTTGGTTGGACGCAGGGACCGGATCAGCCGATTGCATACGTGTCGTCGCGGCATTGAGGTCGCAAAGAATGGGGGAGGCAATGCCTGCTCGGCGGGAAAGCGAAAAAGCCGATCGGGACAACGGAGGCGCCGCCCGGGCGCCGAATCAGGGCAGCCGTATTGCAGGCCGTGGCTCGGAGAGCCGGCCTGCTGCATACGTAATTATCACCCTCGCCTGCAGCAGGGGCTTCGCTTTGGAATCCAGCCAATGAAAGCAAAAACGAAGGCCGGAAAGGGATATAACCCCGTCGCAGCCGATTTTGCCCGAATTGCATTCGAGGCAATGACGGACTTGCAGATTGCGAGCGTTCTTGAGCGTTGGGAACTCCGCTGCCAGCAGCGGGGTTGGACCGAGGACGAAGGTTGGATCGCGGAGCCCAGGGTGGGGGCTATCGAACGCATTCTGCGCAAGGCGGCCATCGCCTCCGAAATGTAGCTCCCTCAATGGGGCCTGAATGTTGGCGGACCATGTCCGGGAAAGCCCGTCAACGCCGGGCAAGAGAAACCGCATCTAGTTCCTGATTTGCCACTGCGCGGCCACATTGCCGAGGTAAGCGGAGGAGGAGAACGTGGTGCCGTCCATCAGCCAGACATAGCGGTCCCCGGTGGTGGTATTTTCAAATACGATATCCGGCTGACCCGCTCCGGTGAAGTCCTCGGTCGCCGCGATTCGCCACTGAGTGTCCACGTTGCCAAGGTATACGGAGGAGGTGAAGGTTGTGCCGCTCATCAGCCAGACGTAGCGGTCCCCGGTCGAGGTGTTTTCCCACACGATGTCCGGCTGGCCGTCGCCCAGGAAATCACCGGTATCGGCGATTCGCCACTGCAGGCCCATGACGCCGAGCGAGACGCTTGATGCGTAGCTCGTGCCATTCATCAACCAGATCAGGCGTTCGCCGGTCGAGGTGTTCTGCCAGAGGATGTCGGCGCTGCCATCGCCGTTGAAATCGCCGACGGCGGCGATGGACCATTCGGTCGGAATAATTCCCAGCGACACGGTCGAAACGTAGGTGGCGCCGTCCATCACCCAGATCAGGCGTTCGCCGGTCGAGGTGTTCTGCCAGAGGATGTCGGGGCTTCCGTCGCCGCTGAAGTCGCCGGTCGCGGCGATCTGCCACTGCGTGGAAACGTTCCTGTGCTCATCCGCATCAGCCTGATTCCGTGGAGAAGCCGCGCGCATCACAAAAAATCGCGAAAGGCTCATCTGGGAAGGCAAGGAACCAGAACGAAAGGGCCGGAGCTTGCTCCAAGGCGTAACAATTGAGGAGCCGAATGAGGAATGATTCTAGACTGGACGGAGTTTAAATCGAATGGCAGCCCAAAAAAGTCTATCGCTAAACCGCCTAGATCTAGGCGGTTAGGAAATCAAGATGGACGAACCCGAGGCCCGGCTTGGGGCGGCTGGCCACGTCACCGTCACTTCCGGCGGCAACAGCAGCAGCGAGCGGCAGTGGGCCGGGGCGCCGTCGGCATGGGCGATTGAGCGCGGCTTATAGCGCCTTCGCAGGGACTGGATTCTTCTTGGGTTTCGCCATGAGGGCGGAGTTCAGGGGACGCGCTCCATCGTGGGAAGGTCCGCCTCGGTTTCGGCCATGCGCGGGGCGTCGAAGAGGATCCGCACCTGGCCGACCACGGCGGTGGAGAGCGGCAGGGAAAGGACGACCTTCGTTCCGCCGTCCAGGACCCCCTTCCCAGCCGCCAGCGGGGTCGACCAGGAATAGGCACGGGGACGATGTCCGGGATTGGCGAACGCCAGCCTGATCGGGCGCTCGTCGAAGGTCTTGACGATGAGGTCGAACAGCACGGCGTTGCCCGCTACCGTCCGGCGCTGGCGGTAGAAGATGGGCTCGGGCGTTTCTCCGGCGTCCAGGGAGCGGTAGGCCGCCAGGCTGTAGGGGCTGGCCTCGTTGCCATCAAACAGCCAGACCCGGGCCGCCACGCGGCCCTCCCGCCCGACGAAGCGCTCGGCCGGCGCGATCAGCCAGCCCTTCTTTCCGGCCAGGAGCTCCTCGGCCGTGCCGAGGCCCGGGTCGGGTTCGAAGACGACCGAGCGCCGCGGCGATTGCCGGTAGAAGGCCGCGATCGGCCGCTCCTCGGCCAGCGCGAGGCGGTAGGGATCCGCGGGGTGGTCGAGCTGGGCCGACCACGCCCGCCAGCCCGACTCGACGAAATACCCCACGTGCCTCTCCGGGCGCACCACGCTCTGCCAGCCGGCCTGGCCGGTGTGCATCGTCACCCGCCAGCCGACGTCGAGCGAGGCCGCCAGGACGACCGCCCACAGGCCGGTCCGCCAGGGCCGCCCGAGCTGCTCGATCCCCCAGGCCGAGACGATCGCCACCCAGGGAGCGACCAGCACGAAGTACCGGAACCCGAAGGGATGCCACTGCTGCATGACATAGAAGAACAGGAGGAAAAGGACGACCCCCGTGCTCCAGACGAGCGCCACGCTCCGGCGGCCCCTCCACCACACCCCCAGCGCCAGGAGCGAGCCGCCGGCGAAGAGCAGCAGGTTCACGGTGCCGAACGAGGTCGCGTCGGCGTCGGGCTCGTCCCGCTTCAGGATGTCCTCGAGCACGGTCCGCCGGTCGAGGTCGTGGAGGGTGTAGCGGTCGTCCGCCGGCAGCCGGCGGACGATCGCCATTCCCGCAGCCCTCGACAGACCGCGCAGCCCCAGGGGCTGCGACTGGGGCTCAAAGTTCTGGGCCACGCCGGAGGCCAGGTTCCATTCCACCTTGTGCAGCTGGCCGGAAATGGAATCGAAGCCCTGGTGGTGGCGCCTCACCCATTCCGTCGGGCCGAGCGCGCTCCCGTAGGCCCGCCAGTTGCGCCAGAAACCCGGCAGGGCGAAGAGAGCGATCCCCAGGGCGGCCGCGACAAGCGTGGTCCGCCACTGCGGCCAGGGGAGGCGGTGGCGCCGGGCCAGCATGACGACCCAGAAGACGGCACTCGGCGCCAGGTAGAAGAGCGTGCCCTTGGCGCCGAGCGCCAGACCGGCGCCCAGGCCGCCGAGGATCGAGGCCTCCCCGCGGCGCAGGCCCGCCAGCCAGAGGTAGAACGAGACCGCGAAGATCCCGGTCGTGAAGAGGTCGGTCTGCGCGGCCGTGAACTGGACGACGACATTGGCCATGCCCAAGAGGAGGCATCCCGCCAGGATCGAGGTGGCCCGCCCGAGCCCGGACTGGCGGGCCATCCCGACCGTCGCCCCCACCGCCATGATGCCCCCCAGGGCCTGGGGGACGACCGCGAGCCGGAACCCCTCCCGCGCGCCGCCGACGAACCAGGCCATGACGATGTCCGGCAGGACGGCGACGAAGTTCAGGCGGGCGTCGGGGGACCCCAGCATCCGGATGCGGCCGTCCTGGAGCCAATGCCCGATGCGGGGGAGATGGTAGGTGAGGGCGTCCAGGACCGCCGGCTCCGCCGTGGCCGCGATCACGGCCAGGCCCCCCAGGAGGACCATCAGCCCGACGCCGAGCAGGCGGGCCCTCCCGGAGGCATTGAAGAATTTCCGGGCTTCGCTGGCGTTTTCCCGGAGGTCCGCCTGGTCCGTGGCGCGATGGGGCCGCCGCACGAACAGCAGGAGCCCCAGGACGGCGCCGTGGAAAAGAAGGAACCCCACCGGTCCGAAGCCTCCCGTCATCCCCAGGATGACCCCGGCCCCCGCCACCAGGGCCACCAGCGACCAGCACCAGGCGAGGGCGGCCTCGAGCCAGCCATTGCGGCTGTTCCCGGCTGCGCAGACCACGAGCCAGGCGGCAACAGCGGTCAGGACGGCGTCGGTGAAGAAGATCTCGGGCACGGGATGGCGTCGGGTTCGGGAAATCCGGCGCCGCAGGGGTCAGGTCGCGGTGAGCGCCTCTTTTCCCGGGACCCTCCGGTCGACGAAGGTCTGGTCCATCAGCGTCCCGATGGAGTCCGGGCGGGTGGCCTCGATCAGGATCTGGTACCCGAACATCCGCGGCCAGGCGCGGGCCAGGAGGGAGGAGGTTCGATCCATGAGCCGGAGGAGGCCGGAATGCCCGCGGCTCAAGTCCTCGATCGGCGGCCCGAAGCACCGCGCCGAGTCGATCCGGAAGCCGGCGTCGCGCAGCAGGCGCTGGAACGAGGGGACGGTGAAGAGCCGGGTGTGGGTGAGGTCGAGGATGCCCCGGCGGCCGTAGTTGAAGAGCCCGAGGAACAGCATGGCGCGGATGGGCCAGAACGCTATGTTGCCGGTGCTAGCGTAGAGCTTCCCGCCGGGCTTCATGACGGCGAAGATCTGTCGGGCGGCGCGCTCGGGCACCTTCATGTGCTCGAGGACATCGAGGGCGAAGACGGCGTCGAAGCGCCGTCCGCCCAGTCGCGCCGGCCAGTCCCCGTCCAGGTCGGCGGCGATCCTCGCCATGTTGGGATGGACCTTCGCCTCCTCTCCCGCGGCGTCGCCGACGGAGATGTTCTGGTCGACGCTGACCATCCGGACGCCGCGGTCGGCATGCGCCCGGCCCACGGCCGAGCCGTCGCCCCCCCCCACGTCCAGGGCCTCCGATCCGGCGGCCAGCGGCAGTTGCCGCACATGGTGGTGCAGGCTCGTCGGCGATTCCTTGATCGTGTACTTCCGGGCGCGGTTGGGGATGTCAAACTTTGGCCCGTAGAAGATCTCCAGCTGCATCAGCCGGTACTGGGTGGCAGCGATCATGCAGGCCCAGGCGTACCGGAGGCCGTTCACCCGGCAGATCTCGTCGCCGTAGAAGGTCGGGATCGCCACCTCCCGGATGGCCAGCCCCGCGGCGGTGAACTGGATGATGATGTCCGAGTCGAAGTCGAAGCCGCGGCTGTTGAGCTCGAAGGGGACCTTCTTGAGCGCCGCGGTCCGGTAGGAGCGGTAGCCGCTGTGCATCTCGCTCAGGCGGGCCCCGATGATCCGGTTCTGGGCCCGGGTGAGGATGCGGTTGCCGACGAACTTGTAGAGGGGCATGCCGCCCTTGAGGGCCCCCCAGCGGGTCATGAAGCGGCTGCCGTAGACGGCGTCCGCACCCTGCGGCCCGGAATATTCCGCCAGGATGTCGGGGAGGAACTCGGGCGCATACTGGCCGTCGCCGTGCAGGAGGACGACGATGTCGAAGTCCTGCGCGATCGCATAGAGGAAGCCCAGGCGCTGGTTGCCGCCATAGCCCTGGTTGTAGGGCGTCCGGAAGATCCGGAGCGGGACCCCGGCATGGGTCCATTCCGCGGCCACCGCGCGCTGCACCGTGCCGTCCTGCGAGCTGTCGTCGATGACGAAGACCTCGGCAAGCTTGCCCGAGACCCAGTCGGGAATCCGCCCCAGGACCTCCTCGATGTGCCGCTCGGCATTGTAGCAGACGATGAACACCGCCACCCGGTTCTCCGCCAGGGTCTGCGTGGCCAGGCGGACGACGTCGTCCGGGCAGGTTCTGGGGGGCAGCATTCCCCTAGCGTGGCCCAAATCCCCGGTCGTTCAATCAGGGAGTGCGCGCGCCGGCCGGGGCCGGCACCGCCCAGCCCTTGAGCTCGATCCGGAGCAGCGGAGGAAAGAGGTCCCTCGAGGCAGCAGGCGCCCGGCCGCCATTCAAATTGCGATCGGAACCCTACCGCGGCCAGAGCCACCCAAACGTCACCGCGGTGATCGCGCCATAGATCAGCCCGTCGATCGTTATCTTGATCGTCGTCAGCCATGAGCGGCGGTACCAGATCGACATCTGCCAAAGGGCGGCCGTATAGCCGAGGAACGAGGTCACTCCGGCGAACCGAAAGATGCTCTTGTGGCTGGCGACGGCCGATAGCGCGTGGCAGGAGACATACGCGGCGAAGAAGCTGACCACGATCAAATAGAGAAACCAAAGTGCCAGGCTTTTCCCCACGCTCATCATGCCGTTTGGCATCACGGTGAGCATCATGACCGGCCCCTTCTTCAGTTTCTCGCGGAACTCCGGCGTCCTCATCTCGGCCGAACCGGAACAATCGGGCACCATGTAGTCGCCCGGCGGGAGTCCGAAGGGGCGCAGCGCATCCATAACCCTATCCTCATCCGGCAACTTGGAGTAATCGCTTCTGTGCCACCATTGGAGCGCCATGTGAACCATCGAACTGGCGACGAACACAAACACCGACGACAGCAGGATGGGGAGCCAGAGTGAATGCAGGACAGTCATGGGGATCTCCTATGGATCTGGGGTGGATCGGGAACGCGATCGACCATGGCAAGCCTTCCGCCGTCCGTCAACGGCGATGCGCCCTGATCGCGATCCCGAAGGAATGCCGATTCGATCAGGATCAAGTTGCAGGGGATGAACCGTGCGGGGATTTTATCGATTCGCGGTTGCCGCATAAAACGCGGCCGAGGCCCTCACCGCGTGGCCGGATCGAATGACAATGGCACCTCGAACAGCTTCGTCCTGGGAGACCCCTTCTCAAGGCGCGGCAGGAACAGCCACCCGTCAAGGGCCCGGCGGATCTCACGTTCGACCCGGACGTCGGGCGCCGGGAAAAGTTCGACGGAGTCGACTTCCCCCGTCTCCGTTACGGCGAACTTGGCGCTGATCATGGAAGGAAGGCTCTGCCGACTCGCGCCCGCCGGAAGTTCAGGCCGAAATCGAAGGTAGGGCGCGGCGGGCCTGTCCGAATATGGATACTTCTTCCGGTACCGCTCCAAGATCGCCTCACGTGCGATCATCTCCCCGCGGCGAAAATAGAGGGCCTCGAGCTCGCTCAGATCCGAGCGGATTTTCGTCGCGGGTTGGCTTTTATTTTTTGTGCTTGTCGTCCTGCAACTAGATTATCGAACCTCATAAACTTCTGCCAAAGCAACAGGGTCGCCAGATTCCGGGTCTGTGCCAGCACTTCGGTCTCGAATCTCGCCATTTGGCTGGTGGACGCGGCCGCGTGCTCGGTCGCACGCCCGCCCACCACGTGCCGCATGATCGGATCAACCGCGAGCCGTTCAGCGTCGTTTGTATCTTCATAGCCAGCAAGCCGGCTGTATATAGACTGGCGAATCAGGGCCAGCATCGAGTGCTGGGTGTTCTTGCCGGTCCGCCAGTCGTTTAGCACACGGCCGCCCATCGACGTCAGTCCGAGCACCTCGTCCATCTCTCTATAGGCAAGCAGACCGGCATCAGAAGAGATTTTGGCGCCATGGAATTCCAGCGCCAGACGCCGGTCGAAACTCAGTCCTATATGTTCGTTTTTGGTCGCACCCTTAGGATTGTAGGACTTTTCAGCCTCGAAGTTGGTTATGCCGTTCATGGATAAGATCTTAAACGGTTCCATGGGGAGCATTCTTCATGCCAATCTGGGAAATCCGGGTCCAGATATCTGCCGGACCGTCCGTTAAATCCTAGGACGAAGGAGCCCGGCTCCAGCGAATTGGATTTGGGATGCTCCCGGTTCCTATAGGGAGAATTCCCCGGCAGCTGGCTGGGTGAGCGGCGGATTGGCTAAATTGGGCCCAAACCCCATCATGCCGAACGTAGACCAGGAGCTTTTCAGGCTCCATGTGCCGCCCCCGTCTATGACCGAACCAGCCGTCCATGCAATCTGGCCCGCCCCGTTTTGCGGCCCACCCATCAATTCGACTGATCCGCCAGTGGGACAGTTGAGGTAAAGTCCCATGTTGTTGAGCGTGGCCACCCCGTTGACCACGGTCACGGACGTCGTTCCAATTTTGGCCGAATTCACCAAGTCCAAGTCAGCTCCGATTACGTCAAAGGGGTAAATCTCCAGCTGGGGGTCAAGAAACGAGCCCGCCGAAATCCCCACGACATTGCCAATGTCGAGCTGTGCGTTGATGGACGCCGTGCCCCAGGGCGGCCGGGGCCCGCTTAGAGCCACTGGATAGTAGAAGATGACCTCCGCATATGCGGTCGTCGGCCCAGGATTGATAAGATGAAAGGACCAGAAATAGAATTCCGCGCGCAAATGGCGAGGGGGGTACCAGAGCTGTACAAACATATTCTTTTTCATATTGGGTTGGGGATTGAAATACTAGCACTACTCCGTTAAGTAGCTACGACGTGTCGAGGATGACTCCTGAGCGTGTGAAGCGGGTGCGGCAACGCGGACAGATGCAAAGGACGAGTGCCTCCATGAGCCAGCGGCGGACCTCAGGC
>Ga0302226_10003381_pt1 | contig 10922 bp, 20 predicted proteins | sample II_Palsa_E3_3_FD_193524 | JGI IMG/M metagenome (GOLD analysis project Ga0302226, IMG submission 193524) | Peat permafrost microbial communities from Stordalen Mire near Abisko, Sweden - II_Palsa_E3_3 | ecosystem: Environmental > Terrestrial > Soil > Palsa > Peat permafrost | place: Sweden...
CCGTGGCCACCATCGCTTCAACACGTCCGCCAGCGAGGGCAAGCCGCAGGGCACCGTGATCTCGGCGAGCACAGGCAGCGGCGAAGGAGGAGGAGGAGGAGGCAAGGGCAAGCGAGGCGGCTCAGCTATCAGCAAGTTCATCTCCAAGGAGGATCTCGCATCGCTCATCACCGACGTCAACAACGACGAACGACGTCGTGCTCGCGCCGAGCGATTTGCTGCCCAGTCATCATGAAACCAGCCATAGACCGCAAAAAAATGATTCCTCTTTTTTTTTCTATCGTCTAAATGGACAAGGAGGAAAAACAAAAAAAAGGAAAAAACAGCAAATTGTTTAAATGTTTATGCAACTGGGATGACAGCGCGGGCAGACTTGTTGGACTTGAGGTCGGTGAGGGTCACCTTGGTCTCGCCCTTCGCGTCGATGGAAGCAACGACCTCGACATCGCCGCCAGCGGTGGCCTCGGCGAGGGCGAGCTTGGCCACGGCGGTGTTCTCGCTAGCCTCGGCCTTGTCGCCAGTGTAGACGGTGACCTGGACCTTGGTCTGGTCCTTGGCGAGCGTGAATTTTTGTCCGCGCTTGACGGGGATGGGTGCTCCTGCCTTGGCCTATGCGAGAAAATGTTATTGAATAAAAAAAAATTTTTTTTTTGTGTGTCCGTACGAGGAAAATGGCCTTGCCATCGGCGCCGGCAATGCTGAGGGAGACGGGGAGGGTGTCGACCTCGGTGAAGAGAGTTGCCTCGTCAATGTCGTCGTCCGAAATGAGGAGGGCGGCCTCGATGGCGGCACCGGCGACGGCGGTCTCGTCGGCATAGACGTCCTTCTTGATCTCGGCGCCCTCAAAGTAGCTGGAGATCGTGGTTGTGATCTTGGTGATGTTGGCTGAGCCACCAGTGAGGATGACCTGGTATCGTAATTTTAAATACAATGTTCTCCGGTAAAAAAAATAAAAAAATGGTGCAAACCTGTTGGATGCTCTCCTTGGTCAGCTGGGCGTCGGCCAGGGTCTTCTCAATGGCACCGAGGATCTTGGCGGCGATGGAGCCGATGAGAACGTCGTACATCTTGCGATCGATGGTCGAGCGCAGATCCTCGCCCTCGTGGAGCGACTCGACCGAAATGGGCGATGTGGTCGACTGCGAAAGCGTTCGCTTGGTGAGCTCGGCGGCGAGGCGCAGCTTGGTCACGGCCTTGGCGCTCTCGGCAATGTCGAGCTTGGTCTTCCGCTTAAACTCGTTTGAAAAGTGCGTGACGAGCTTGTCGTCAAAGTCACGGCTGCCGATGCTGGCCTCGACGTGGTTCTTGACCAACTGGATACACTCCTTTTTAATAAACGCAACGTTGCTGTGCGTTTACCTCAAAGATACCGCCGTGGGCCTGGATGATGCTGATGCTGACTGACGAGCCAATGTCGACGACGACAATGTTCTTGTCGATCGCGCCCTCCTCGTAGTTGACGGCCAGTGCGGCGGCCGTGGGCTCGTTGATGAAGCGCAGCACCTTGAGGTTTGCCTTGTCGGCAGCCTTCTTGAGGGCATCGCGCTGCTTGGCGGTGAAGTGGGCGGGCACGGTGAGCACGGCCTCGGTGACAGGGAGGCCAATGAACGCTGAGTCGAGTGTTTCAACAAGAATAAATTTACAGTAAATAGATAAAAAAAAAAAATGAATACCCTCGGCAGTCTCCTTCATGCGCTGCACCATGAAGCCAGTGATCTCCTCGGGGGTGAACTGCGTCGTCTGGTCCTTGAACTGCACCTCGATGGCGATCTCGCCGTTCTTGTCGATGACTTTGAAGGGCCATCGCTTGCTGTGGTGCTGGATCTCTGAGAACCTGTACAAACAACAAAAGGGGGCAGCGTCAGCACGGTATAATGGGGACACGGTACGATCGTCCGAGCATCTGCTTGAACTCGGTCACGGTGTTGGTGCGGTTGCGCACGACAAGGGCCTTGGCAGCAGTGCCGGCAATCTATCCCCCCACCCCCCCACACAAAACAATTAGCTTGCCCTGCTTGCAATGGTAATATCGTACCAGCTCCTCCTCAGTGAACGCGACGTACGAGGGCGTGGACCGCTCGCCGTCCTCGTTGGCAATCGTCTCAACACGTCCGTCCTGGCCACGGGATGAAAATTTAAATCACGGCGTTCGTGCAAAAAAAAAAAAACGCACCTTGACCCACGCGACGCAGCAGTACTCGGTACCAATATCAATGCCCACGGCAGGTGCCTCAGCGACGTCAGTCATTCTAGTGCCTGCACGCGAAAGGAGAGGGGACGGGTTAGCACGAGAGAGAGTCGCCATGTGGCACGCCCATCTTTTATGAAATATTGGTCTGGGGGGTGCACACTGACTTTTTTTTTTTTTCTCTTGTTTCTCATCTCACCGAGGTGCATTGCTGCTTTTGCTTTTGCTTTCGAGAGCTGTACATAACTGTAACACTTTATTTTTTTATTTATTTCTTTTATTCAGTTTTATAATGCAGGAGAGGGCGCATCGGTTGCTCCTCCCGCTCCTGATGCTCCTGCGGCTGCGGCGGTGGCGGCGGCAGTGGCGGCGGTCGCACGCTGGGCAGCCTCCTTCTCAAAGAGGGACAAGTCGATGTTCTTGTTGTCGTTCTCAAAGGGCCGCTTGCCGACGAGCTCGATCATGTCGGCGTGGTTGAGGACCTCCTTGTCCAGCAGGCGCAGGGCAATCTTCTCGACCTTGTCCTTGTGCAGGTTGAGCAGCCCGACCGTGCTCTGGAAGGCCCGCTCCACCAGGCTGCGCACCTCCTCGTCCACCATGTCGGCGGTCTCCTCGCTGAACGGCTTGACCGCAAAGTCGCCGTCCTTGGGCATGTCAAACGACATGTTGCCGATGCGGTCGTTCATGCCGTACTGGGCCACCTGTGCGTACGCCATCTGCGTGATCTTGCGGAGATCATCCTGGGCGCCTGCATCGATCCATCCATAAGATTTAAAAAAAAAATTTTGTTTTTTTAATTTTTTTTTCGTTTGATGGAGTGTACCGGTCGAAAAGTGGTTGAAAAAGATAAACTCGGATGCACGGCCGCCAAAGGTCATGCACATCCGGTCAAAGAGCTGCTCGGTCGTGTAGAGGTACTGGTCGCGGGGCACCTGCATGGCGTACCCGAGCGCGGCAGAGCCACGAGGGATGATCGACACCTTGAGCAGAGGGTCGGCGTGCTTGAGGAACCACCCAGCAATCGCGTGGCCAGCCTCGTGGTAGGCGACCACCTTTTTCTCCTCGGGTGAGAGCAACCGTGTCTTCTTTTCCAGACCCGCCACCACACGCTCGATCGCCGCCTCAAAGTGGGCGTCCGAGACAGAGTCTGCGCCCTTGCGGCCCGCAATCAGAGCCGCCTCGTTGCACACGTTGGCAATGTCTGCGCCCGTCATGCCTGGTGTCAGCTGGGCAAACTTTTGGGCGATAAACTCCTTGTCGTCCTGGAAATAATATAAACAAAAAAAAATAAATAAAATCCTACATCCATAAAATAAATCATTTTACCTTGAGCTTGATCTCGCGCAAATGGACCTTGAAAATCTCGACACGGCCGCTCAAGTCTGGTCGATCGATCACGATATGGCGATCAAAACGTCCGGGACGCATGAGGGCCGCGTCGAGGATGTCGGCACGGTTCGTGCCCGCGAGCACGATCACGCCCTTGGCAGCGTCAAAGCCGTCCATCTCCACGAGGATCTGGTTGAGTGTGTTTTCACGCTCGTCGTTGCCGCCCATGCTCTTCTTGCTCCCACGGGCGCGGCCGATGGCGTCGATCTCGTCGATGAAGATGATGCACGGGGCGTTCTTCTTGGCCTGGTCAAACAGGTCGCGCACACGAGCCGGACCCACACCCACAAACATCTCGAGGAACTCTGAGCCAGACGTGCTGTAGTCATTGGGTTCTTTATTCAGGATGTCCAAAAAATGTTTTTGCAATTATTTGTTACGAGAAGAAAGGAACGCCGGACTCACCGGCCGTTGCCTTGGCGAGGAGGGTCTTGCCCGTGCCGGGGGGGCCCGAGAGGAGGGCGCCCTTTGGTATCTTTGCGCCGAGCTCCTCAAACATCTTGGGCGTCTTGAGAAAGTTGACAAACTCCATGATCTCCTGCTTGGCCTCGTCCATGCCGGCGACGTCGGCAAACTTGACGTGGACCATCTCTGGCGTGATCAGCTTGGCCTTGCTCTTGCCTGGCGACAGCAGTCCGCCGATGCCGCCCTGGCCGCCTCGTCCTCCTGCTGCGCCGCGCATCACAACGTAAAACAGACCGAGCGAGAGCGCAGCCGGCAAGAGGTGGCTCACCATCTCGCCCATCGTCACCGAGGGCGTCTTGTACGACACGGGCACGTAGTCGCGCGGGTTGATGCCCAGGGATTCCTGAAATTATTAAAAAGACAAACGTGTTGGCCCAAACAACACCAATATATCAGCAGGGCTGACGTCACTCACCTGCACCTCGGCCAACTGGTTCTCAAACGACTCGACCGAGCCCAGCATAAAGTAGGCCGACGGCGCAGACTGGCCCGTGTAGACGTACGCGACTGACCTGTTGACGACCTCGACCTTGACAGCGCGCGCCACACGGTCAATGCAATAAAGAGTTGTTCGCATAGCATACCTTGCTAACAAGGCCTCGCTCGAGGTACTCGGTCTTGAACCGCTGGAACGAGATCTCCTTGCGCCCACCGCTACCGCTGCCGCCCAGCACAGAGCTGTAGAACATCAGGCCGGCGCCGGCGGCCACGGCGATGCCCAGCCACCGCGAGTCAACCGAAACGACGGTGTACTTTTGCTGCTGTTGCTGCTTGGATGACGACGCCTTGCTCTTCTTGTCCTGCTGGTTTTTGTTGCCGTTGCTGCTGGTGCTGCTGCTGGTGTTCTCCTCCTGCTCTTGCTTTGGTTGCTCCTGCTGCTGCTTATTCTGCTGCTTTTGTTGTTCTCCGTTCGCCTTTGGTTCGGTGCTCATCGACCTTGGCGAAAGCACGACCCGTCTCGACTTGCAAGTAAATAAATAAATAAAAGTAGGCATGAGAACAACAGCAGTGCCGGGGCGACAACAAAGGTACCGAAGGCGACGAGGCCGCAAGGGCAGAGGACCTCGCTCCAGCTAGTCGCGTTGAAGCGGCTCTTAGGAGGGACGCCATTTTAGCAAACTGTCCACCCGCGACGATGTCTGCAGCCTCATCGCCGTCGCCGTCTGGCTCGCCCGTGGCTGCGCCGTCGACGTGGCTCACAAAGGCCAAGCAGCACTACACCGACTATCCGCTTCTGTGGTGGAGCTACATCATCTCTGGAGGTAGCACATCCGCATCTGGACCAAATAATTAGAATCCAACAGGCATATTGGGCGCGTCGTTTGCCTATGCCAGCATTTCGCTGCGCAGGACCGAGGCCAAGCTTGTGGAGGCACAACGGATGTTTGCGGAGCGGATGAAGGTGGCCGCTGCGCAGCGATTGGCGCAGGAGAGGCCCTTGGCGTCGCTAAAGGACAAGCTTGAGCAGGAGAAGCTGCAGTTTCCCAGCGTGAGCCTCCCCAACGATGCCAAGGTATCCAAGACAACGTCAGCCTAGACAAGTCTTCTGTACATATTGTCCTTTGTAGATTTTCTTTTGCTTTAAATGTCTATCTAGATATCACTCGGTCTTGGCTTTTGATTTTGGATGATGATGATGATGATGATGGGGCGTGATCCGCTGGTGGAGGATGACAGCGGAGAGGATGAGGATGTTGACGGCGAAAAAGAGCGCGCTCGAGTACCACAGCTGAGCAAACGTGTCCAGGCCGAGGAACTCGAGGTTGTAGGCAAAGTTTAGCCACAGCGCCTTGTACAATTTATTTTTATTTTTACAAAAAAAATTTTGTTATGTTGGTACCTGGGAGACGATCCAGAGGCCGAGAAGGCCCAGGCCCCTCCACAGGAACGGCATCGTGCTAAAGGGCACCAGTAGCGGCACAAAGGTGATGTACCAGATAAAGTACTGCGAGGTGCAGACCTTGTTGAACGTGACAAAGGCAAACGTCTGCGCAAAGCAGCAAAACGAGATGTCCTTGTGGAAGGCCCAGCCGATGAGCACGAGGACGAGCAGCTGCGGGAGGAACGAGAGGATGGCCACGGCCGTGCTCTCGGCCTCGAAAAAGTTGAGGTAGATCAGGTAAAAGTAGACGGAGAAATTGTGCCGATGGTCCTTGCGCACGACGTGGTAGAGGTACGTCTGCTCAATGAACTCCCATCCGTACCTGCACAAACATTCAGTGTTGGATGTTTTGGACCATGAAAGGGGGGACGGTACAGATGGTACATGGCCGCTCCCAGGGCCAAAAAGGTGCCCCCGCTCACGAGGGCAAACTTTACACGCTTGAGCGCAAACAGCCTTTGCAGCAGCCCGTCGCCGCCTTGTGGGGTCTCGATGAAAAAGTACATGGGCAGCGCGTACAGGATCGGGAAGGGCTTGATGTGGACGGCGAGGCCAAAGGAGACGGCTGCCAGGACGATCGCGTCCGTGTGCAGCCCGTAGAGCGTCAACAGGACAAACAGGGCAACGAGGGACTCGGCGTTGCCGCGCGTGGAGATGGCGAAGACCATCGGGTTGAGGGCCCACAGCGCGACCAGCCACGGGATCGACGCCTTGTCCACCTTTCGTATCTCGAGCAGTTTCTACACAGTACTGTTCGGTGATTCGGAGGCCACTTTGCTTTTTTACCTGGATCAACACGCACGCGAGCAGGTCCGCAACGACAAAGCACAGCTTGCCAAACATGCCGTGCGTCCACTCGTTGGGCGTGAGCAGCATCGCCAGCAGCGGCGTGTAGCGGTACGTCTCGCGATCGTACGGACTGGCCCCCTGCAGGACAAAGTGCGCGCCATCGCTCAGCACGTTGTAGTCGACGTCGGTGAACTTGACGCGCATGTTGGCATCGGCCCATGTCCCGTACCCTGTCGATGTCGCCCGGATTAGTGTGGGGCACGACACAATCGCGTACCCAGGAGGGCGACGCGGACGACGATGCCCAGCAGAAGGACCGTGTTTGTCGCCAACATTCCGGGACAAGCAACTAAAAAAAAATATTTTTTTATTTTCAAGTTTTGGCCCGAGCAGTACTGTACAAGTTTTTGTGGTGATGGGACCGATTTGTGATAGGACAAAGCGGAGGGGGGAGCTTTTTTTTGGTGTGCAACGATGAAAGGAAGAAAGAAAAGAGGACCAATAAAATAAAATAAAATAAAATAAAGATTTCAAAAGACATGGGCTGTTTGCACACGTTGGTGAACAAACATGTTGTCGCTCTTGACCCGCCTGAGGGGGAAGCCTCCCTCGCCCTCCAAAGGGTCCTTTGCTGGTGAGTCCTTGGGCGATCCCACGGGAGGGGCAGCCTCGCCGTACTTGGTCCTGATGTCTTGTGCAAAGGCACGCATGTGCGCTTGTAACCTCTTGGCGTCCTCGGCCGACAGGGGTTGCTGTGAAAACACGTTTTTGTTTTCCTGGGCGAGCTCGCGCAGGACAAAGTAGCATTTTGTGAACCTGCATCCGTCCCAAGGAAGGGTTAGCAAAAAAAAGAAAAAAAAACGACAGTGAGACGCATGCGTTACAGACTCGGCTTGACGTTGACATTAAAATCCATCGCGGTGAGGTAGAATCGCTCGAGGTGGTTCATTTCCTCGTTGCTGACCATGGGCAGGATCGAGCAAAAGTCAATGTTCCACACGGCCAGGTCGTCCCAGACCTTGGATGCCATGAGCACGCCACCGAGGATGATCCGCTTCCAGTTCCTTGCTTGCACAGCAATGTTGGTCTTGCCCAGCATCCGGTGCATGTACACGAGCATGATGATCGCACTGTCGGCCGAGAGCTGTGCAACATGCGTGAGTGCTTGTCAAACAGAGGACCAAAAAAAAAAAAAAAAAAGAATCACCTGCACGGCCTGGAACAGCTTTTGCAGATAGACAAAGATCTCCTCCTCTTCGGGCATGACCACGGGCATGACCTCCTCAAACAGGTCCATCGTATGCCTTCGGTTGTGCTGGATGTTTTTCTCGATTTCGCGCAGGACGACGTGGGCCACGCATTTGAGCGTGACCTCGATGTCTGGCTTTGTCACGGTGCTGTCGACGTACAACGTCCTGATTTTTTTTTTTTTTTTTTTTTTGTTGAATTAGTGTCTTCCCCCGAGCTGATAACGTACCAGCAGCTGTTGTGCACCATCCCGTTCCGCTGCAGCTTGGCAAGGTTGGTCATGGCCTCGGCCGTGGGCGACAAGACGCTCTCGTTGCTCAGGAGCGAACTTGTGCTATCAAACTCGGTCTGTGGGGACGAGTCCAGTGCCCTCATTGCCTGCGGACAACACGTTAGCCTGTACGTGGTCTCGTTGCTTATCGTACCGGCGAGATGTCGTCGTAGGAAGTAATGGACAGCGTAGAGGCCAGCGACGGAAAGCTCCTACGTTGCATGGGCAAGGGGGACGACCAAAAAAAAAAAGTACTGATAAGCCTCCCGTGTGCCAATGGATTCAAGGGACCCTTACCCCACGCTGCGCGACGACACGACCGACGAGTTGACGAACGAGGACGGCCCGCGGCTGGACCCCGGCAACGACGACGGTTCGTTATCGGCGGTCGCGTTCGAGCTGGCCGTGCTCAGCGTGCTGCTCCTATTGCCCACCTTGTGCCGCGTGTCGATAGAGAGGGGGCCACCCGAGGTCGTGTTCGCCCTTCGCAGCTTGAACTTTTTCACGCCGGTGCTGTGCTTGTTGCCCATTTGTCCGTCCCTTTTTCTGCAGTGGTCGAGGGTGGGTATTCTTTTATCAAAAATAGGGCAGAAACGGAGAAAAAAAAAGCTTTGGATGAAAAGGCACAGGAATGCGAAAACATTCCACATAAGGTGCTTTCTTTCTTCTCTTTTGTCGGCACACAAGAAAAACGCGCCCCCAAATCTCCCGCATTTGAGAGATACCGAGCGACCTTTCCCATTTCTGCGTAATTATTTAGTTCCACGTATAGACTCCGTCAGCCTTTCCACTGCGGCAGCGGCCAGCCTGGGCGAGAACAGCAGACACGGCCAATAGCTGCCAAAAAAGCTGCAACTCGGTGAGCCGAGGAGAAGGAAAATGTTTTCGTGGCAACCGGCTGGCTCATCAGTTGCCAAGCCAAGACGTTTTTTTCCTTCTCTCGGGCCGAGAAAATGCGCAGTTTAAAAAACACAAGAAAGGAAAGGAAGGAAAGGATTTGCTCTAGTCTGCGATCGCGCCAAAGGGGTTCACACCATGGCTTAAGGTGATGAGTCGTGACCGCTCGCCTTCGGCCGCTTGCGAGTCGTCGACAACCTCGACGGCGTGCTGGGCGCCGGTGGGGGCGACCTGGGCGCTGGGCCAGAAGCCGGCGATGATGGCGTAGACGTAGGCGTTGCGGAGGAAGAAAAAGTACGCAAAGGCGAGCGAGCTGGGCTTCGAGTTGTTGAGCACGCCGCCAAACATGCCCACGACCTCGGACATGACCAGGAGAACGGTCGGGAAGCCGAGCAGGGCAAAGCGCAGCCCGAGCTGGCGGCGGTTGGTGATCTCCACCCAGCTGGACACGACCAGGTACACGGTCCAGACGATGATCAGGAAAAAGATGACCTGCGTCACGACGATCAAGGGGAAGATGGACGAGTTGAATGTGCTGTCGTTGGTGAGCACGGGGTTGAATGCGTAGTGTGACCTAGGAATGCAAAATTTAAAAGGGGACCTTTTTGTTATCATTTTACCTCAGCCAGGAGAGGGAGATCATGTCAAAGAGGGCATAGATGCCGACGGCGATGAGCTTGGGCAGGTAGAACCACGTAAAGTCGAGCGAGTGGTCGTCCTTCTGGATCTTGTCGAGGGTGATGAGCCAGAACAGGAGCAGAGAAGAGTCAGAGATGACCTCAAAGCTACATGGCACGGAAAAATATTAGTTTATTTTCCGGTAGACTTTGGCACGTACAAGACGCTGACAATCTCGAGCAAAAAGCTGTAGGAGACGAGGCGAAGGCCGTAAAAGGGGTCGCAGTAGAGGATGAGGGCGCCGAGGAGCAGGAAGCCCCACTTTTGCTCGTAGGCCGACTGCTCGGGTGTGGGATTGTTGGAGAAGCACGACTGGACCCATGTGTTGCGCAAGGCAAAGGCGTACGCGACAAAGACAATGATGGCGAGCAGAGCAAAGGTTGTGCGGAAGCCCAGGACAAAGTTTGTGTAGTTGGCATCGAGCGAGTACACGGCCACCTGCGAGTCGGCCATCCAACTGGTGTAGCACTCTGACGAGGTGCATCCCGCGGGCGCGTCGAGGTAGAGCACGATTTGGTACCACTCGAACGTGATCCTCGTCACTTGCGCGATGATCAGCTCTGAGCACGTGCCGCCGTTGCCCTCGGACCGCTTTCGCAGTCGGGATATTGCTAGTGAATAAAATAGAAATGTGTGCGTTTTCGTACGTAGCATGTAAAGTCCACCTCCGAGACGAGGTCGTCAAAGTAGTTGTCCCAGATCGGGTTCTCGAGCGTCCCGTAGTTTACCTTGACGTCGGTGACGATCTTGGCGCTTGCGTAAAACCACGCTGACGACACGAGCGGGTTAGTTTATCGTTCCGAGTGGAGAAAAATAACGTACCGCTGTCACCGGGCTGGGCATAGGGCATGAACGAGATGCCCATAAACTCGTTGCGCGAGCTCATGGGCTTGCTGACCATGACGTTGCTAAAGTTGACGTTGTTGCTCGGTCCAAACTGTTTTAACGGGCAAGTGAGCGAGAGGGGCAACAAAGCACGCACGTTCTTGCCAATGTCCACGCCACCAGCACATGGCCCGTTGTAATGGTCGCCGTCCTGGCAGTTGTACGTCGTAAACGTGGCGTTGTAGTACGTTGCCGGGCCTTGTTCATGTGGGGATTGAGCGGCGGGGGGG
>Ga0302226_10003387_pt1 | contig 10910 bp, 8 predicted proteins | sample II_Palsa_E3_3_FD_193524 | JGI IMG/M metagenome (GOLD analysis project Ga0302226, IMG submission 193524) | Peat permafrost microbial communities from Stordalen Mire near Abisko, Sweden - II_Palsa_E3_3 | ecosystem: Environmental > Terrestrial > Soil > Palsa > Peat permafrost | place: Sweden...
GAGACCAGGAACCACGGCTCGGTCCAGCCTAGTTCGGCGATGATCTGTTCGGCGACTTCCTTGCGCTCGTCCTCGTCCAGCATGTCGGCCTTGTTCAAGACCAGCCAGCGCGGACGCTCGAGCAGCTCGGGGTTGAACTTGGCCAGCTCCTGCTCGATCGCCCGGACTTGCCCGGCCACGTCGATGCCGTCGACCGGTGCGATGTCGACCAGATGCAGCAACAGGCTGGTACGCGCCACGTGGCGCAGAAACTGGATACCCAGGCCGGCGCCATCGGCAGCACCTTCGATCAGGCCCGGGATGTCGGCGATCACGAAGCTCTGATCGACGCCGAGGCTGACCACGCCAAGATTCGGCACCAACGTGGTGAACGGATAATCCGCTACCCGCGGCGTCGCCGCGGATACGGCGCGAATGAAGGTGGACTTGCCGGCATTCGGAAAGCCGAGCAGGCCAACGTCGGCCAGCAGACGCAGCTCCAGCTTCAACTCGCGTGCTTCGCCCGGCGTGCCCGGCGTGGACTTGCGCGGCGCCCGATTCACCGAGGTCTTGAAATGGATATTACCCAGGCCGCCCTTGCCGCCCTGCGCCACCAGCATGCGCTGGCCGTGATTGGTGAGATCGCCGATCACCTCGTCGGTGTCGACGTTGGTAATCATGGTGCCGACTGGCACGCGGATCGTCGTGTCATCGCCACCCTTGCCGTACATCTGGCTGCCCATGCCGTTCTCGCCGCGCTTGGCCTTGAAGCTGCGCTGATGGCGGAAGTCGACCAGCGTGTTCAGACCCTCGTCGGCGACCAGCCAGACGGAACCGCCGAAGCCGCCATCGCCGCCATCCGGACCGCCAAACGGGATGAATTTTTCGCGGCGAAAGCTGATGCAGCCATTGCCACCGTCACCGGCAAGAACTTTGATATTGGCTTCGTCGACAAATTTCATGGGTTTTGCTCGGGAGACGGGGGAACGGAAAAATCATAGGGCAAACCGGGCTACGGCCTTTACCGTTCCCTGTCGTCCATTTTCAACTGCAGCAACAAAAAACCCCGCCGAAGCGGGGCCTTCGTTGCCGCGTCGTTGAGGCTTAAGCCTGAACGACGTCGACGAAGCGGCGATTCTTGTTGCCGCGAACCTTGAACTGCACCGTGCCATCAACCAGCGCGAACAGCGTGTGGTCGCGACCGAGGCCAACGCCGGTACCCGGATGGAACTGGGTGCCACGCTGACGGATGATGATATTGCCTGCTTCGATAGCCTGGCCGCCGTAAATCTTCACGCCCAGGTATTTCGGGTTCGAATCGCGACCGTTGCGGCTGGAACCTACGCCTTTTTTATGTGCCATGACTTAGTTGCTCCAGATGCTCAGGCGTTGATGCCCGTGATTTCGATTTCGGTGAAATGCTGGCGATGTCCCTGCTGACGCTTGTAATGCTTGCGGCGGCGAAACTTGATGATGCGAATCTTGTCGGCCCGGCCATGCTTGCGAATGGTGGCGCTGACGGTGACTCCATCAACCAGCGGTGCGCCCACAACAACCGACTCACCGATGCCATGCATCAGCACCTGGTCGAAGTTGAAGGTCGCGCCTTCTTCGGCGTTCAGCAACTCCACGCGCAGGACATCGCCCTGCTGTACGCGGTACTGCTTGCCACCGGTCTTGATGACTGCGTAACTCATCGTATTGCCCTTCTTTAGTTATTCTCTTGGGTACCGCCATAGCCTAATTGCGGCTTGGCGAACCGCGGATTATAACGACCTGAGCGCGCGCTGGTCAAATACTGACCACCATCCCGCATGGACCACCCTACGCCGCGCTCAGGTGCCCTGACTGGCTGGCGCGGTTTTCTGGTTGTCGGATGCGGGTTTTTGCGTTGTGGTGTGGGGTTTGGTCGCGGTCTTGGCGGGCGTCGTGGCCTTGGCAGGCACACCTTTCTTGGCCGGGACGGCCTTTTTGGCAGGCACAGCCTTCTTTTTCGTGGTGGTGTGCTTTTTGACCGGCACATGCCCGTGCCGCCTGGAGGATGCGGCGTGCTCCGGGACAGCCACGGGAGCCACCGCCGCAGGCACAGCCTCATCGCTTGAACTTGAATCGGCCGAGGCTGTGGAGGCGCTGGACGCCGGGTTTCCCGCGAAGGCGGTCGCCGGGCAACGGCCATCGGTACCCAACGTACCTGCCTGCACCAGCTTGGAGATCATTTGCTGGGTGTGCTCATGACCCCACTGCTGGCCGGCCTGATTCGCCTCGGCCAACGCCAGCGGCATTTCGGTGAGTACTTTTTGACCCAAGGGAGAGCTGTAGAACTTCACCATGCCATCCACCTCGTCCGCGGTGAAATGCTTCTGGTAGACCGGCACGAGACGACCGATAAAGTCCTTGCTGCTGTTCTCGTCGATATAGCGCTGCCAGTAGTTGGATGACACGCAGGGCAACGCCTGCTGCATGCTGGTGGCAACCTGCGCATTCATCTGACTCAGCGACTTGCCCAGTCCGATCACGTCCATCAGCTGGCGGACCTGCTGTTCGGTGGGTTGCGCAGCAAATGCCGGCGCGATGGTCGCTGCCAGCAAAATGCCGACGATCAAGCCGAGCCGCTTGCGCATTGCCATCTATCTACCTTCCGTTCGAAGCAACTGACTGAAATTAGCTTCACATAGTAACCAGATACACCGGCCGGGCCACAAACCGCAGCTGACTGGCGGACGTCAGGCCCGATTGACGCAGCCATCGAAGTGTCTGCGCGAGGCTGCCAGGCGCATCCAGCGGCTGTCCCAAGCTTGCGACAACGAGTTCGGCACATGGCATGCACGGAAGCCATCACACAGGTTGTTATAGTTCCTGTTCACCCCAAAATCCGAGCGTCATGGACACCATCAAAATCCGCGGCGCACGCACGCACAATCTCAAGAACATCGACATCGATCTGCCGCGCGACAAGTTGATCGTGATCACCGGGTTATCCGGCTCCGGTAAATCCTCGCTGGCATTCGACACCATCTACGCCGAAGGCCAGCGGCGGTATGTCGAGTCGCTATCAGCCTATGCACGGCAGTTTCTGTCGATCATGGAGAAGCCCGACGTCGACCATATCGAGGGCCTGTCGCCGGCGATCTCGATCGAACAGAAATCCACCTCGCACAACCCTCGCTCCACCGTCGGCACGATCACCGAGGTGTACGACTACCTGCGCCTGCTTTTTGCTCGCGTGGGTACGCCGCGCTGCCCCGACCACGGCATTCCGCTGGAAGCCCAGACGGTGAGCCAGATGGTCGATGCGACGCTGGCAATGGATGGCGAGAAGCGATACATGCTGCTGGCGCCGGTGATCCGCGAGCGCAAGGGCGAGCATGTGCAGGTGTTCGACCAACTGCGCGCGCAGGGCTTCGTGCGCGCCCGCGTCGACGGCGTGGTCTACGACCTCGACGCCGTGCCGCCGCTGACGCTGCGCCAGAAGCACACCATCGAAGCGGTGATCGACCGCTTCCGCCCACGCGACGACATCAAGCAGCGGCTGGCCGAGTCGTTCGAGACGGCGCTGCGACTGGGCGATGGGCTGGTGATCGTCGTGGATATGGATGCGGCGGTAGGAAGTGCCGGAACAGCTGACAACAAGCCAAAAGAGCAGATGCTCTCCTCGCGCTACTCCTGCCCGGTCTGCGATTACTCGCTACCCGAACTGGAGCCGCGCCTTTTCTCCTTCAACTCGCCAGTCGGCGCCTGCCCGGATTGCGATGGCTTGGGCGTGACCCAGGTGTTCGATCCCGCGCGCGTGGTCGGGCATCCCGAGCTGAGCCTGGCCGGCGGCGCGGTGCGCGGCTGGGATCGACGCAATGCGCATTACTTCCAGCTGATTCTGTCGCTGGCAGCACACTATAAATTCGATGTCGACGCGCCGTGGAAGTTGCTGTCGGCAGATGTGCAGAAGGCCATCCTGTTCGGTAGCGACAAGGAAAAAATCGCGTTCCGTTACATCACCGAGCGCGGCGGCAAGGTCACCCGCGAACATGCCTTCGAGGGCATCCTGCCGAACCTCGATCGACGCTACAAGGAAACCGAATCATCTGCGGTGCGCGAGGAACTGGCCAAGTACATCAGCGATCAGCCCTGCCCTACTTGCGAAGGACAGCGCCTCAATCGCTCGGCGCGCAATGTGTTCGTCGCCGACCACGCGCTGCCGTCGCTGACCCATCGCTCGATCGACGACACACTGACTTTTTTCGAGACGCTGACGCTGGCCGGCTGGCGCGGTGAGATTGCCGCGAAGATCGTCAAGGAAATCCGCGAGCGACTGACCTTTCTCAACGATGTCGGCCTCAACTACCTCACCCTGGATCGCCAGGCCGATACGCTGTCCGGCGGCGAGGCACAACGGATCCGGCTGGCGTCGCAGATCGGCGCTGGCCTGGTCGGTGTGATGTACGTGCTCGACGAGCCATCGATCGGCCTGCACCAGCGCGACAACGAGCGCCTGCTCGGCACGCTGACGCGGCTGCGCGACCTCGGCAATACGGTGATCGTGGTCGAGCACGACGAAGACGCCATCCGCATGGCCGACCACGTACTCGATATCGGACCGGGTGCGGGCGTGCACGGCGGCGAAGTGGTCGCACAAGGCACCATGAAAGACCTGCTCGCGTCGCCGCGCTCGGTCACCGGCCAGTTCCTGTCCGGCAAGCGCGCGATCGAAGTACCGAAGGAACGCCGCCAGCCGATCGACAAGGACTCCTGGCTGCATCTGAAGGGCGCCAGCGGCAACAATCTGAGGAACGTCGACCTGGCAATTCCGGCCGGGCTGTTCACCTGCGTCACGGGAGTATCGGGCTCGGGCAAGTCGACCCTGATCAACGACACGCTGTTTTCGTTGGCCGCCGCCGAACTCAACGGCGCCGGCACGCAGGCTGCACCGTATAAATCGATCGAGGGCATGGACCTGTTCGACAAGGTGGTCGATATCGACCAGTCGCCGATCGGGCGCACGCCGCGCTCAAACCCGGCCACCTACACCGGCCTGTTCACGCCGCTGCGCGAGATGTTTGCACAGGTACCGGAAGCGCGTTCGCGCGGTTACACCGCGGGCCGCTTCAGCTTCAACGTGCGCGGCGGCCGCTGCGAAGCCTGCGAAGGCGACGGCATGATCAAGGTGGAGATGCACTTCTTGCCCGACGTCTACGTGCCGTGCGACGTCTGCGCCGGCAAGCGCTACAACCGCGAGACGCTGGCGATTCTGTACAAGGGCCACACCATCGCCGATGTGCTGAACATGACGGTGGAGGATGCGCTGAAGTTGTTCGAGAACGTGCCGACCATCGCGCGCAAGCTCGATACGCTGCGTGCCGTCGGCCTCGATTACATCAAGCTCGGCCAGAGCGCGACCACGCTATCCGGCGGCGAAGCGCAGCGCGTCAAGTTGTCGAAGGAACTATCCAAGCGCGACACTGGCCGCACGCTCTACATCCTCGATGAACCGACCACCGGCCTGCACTTCCACGATATCGAGCAACTACTCGACGTGCTGCACCAACTGGTCGACCAGGGCAACACCGTGGTGGTGATCGAGCACAACCTCGACGTGATCAAGACGGCCGACTGGATCGTCGATCTCGGCCCCGAGGGCGGCGCAGGAGGTGGTCAAATCCTCGTTGCCGGCACGCCGGAAACTGTCGCCGCGACAGCCAGTTCGCACACCGGCCATTTCCTCGCGCCGCATCTTAAATCGCACAAGGCCAACAAGGCAGCGCGGGCACCGGGAGCCGAGAAGCGGGTCAAGGCGGCGACCAAGCACATTGCGTCCGCCGACAAGCATCATCCGCTACCGCGGAAGAAGCGCTCGTGAGTACATCGATGGATGGATCGGGCGCGCCGTTTGCCGGTAGGTAACTGCGGGGGCAAGCACGCCTGCCTTATATCCTCTTGCGTCTGCGTTTGACCACTGGCGCAGCATGCGCATGCCGACGATGTGACTCACAGCCTTGCCGGATCGATCACGACATGGCGAATGCGCTGGCGCTTCCAGGTGTAGAGGATATGCACCAGGCCATCGCGCGTCTGGATCACCGCCGGATAGGAGAACTCCGCGCCCCGCTCGTTCTCCAGAGTAAGCGCGCGGGCCCAGTGCTCACCGTCGCGCGACAGGGCCAGCGCCAACTGACCGCGACCATCCCACCAGTCCTTGCCGTGATCCGTGGGGTTGTAGACAAGCAGGGCGCGGCCGTCCGCCAGCGACACCGCGTCGATACCCGAATTCGGATTGGCCAGCTCCAGCAGATGCAACGCTGACCAGTGCCTGCCGCCATCGCTGGACCATGTGCTGAACACACGGTTCTGACGCGTGCGACCGATCGCCTGCAGCTGCTCGCCAGACCAGCGCAACAGGCTGGGCTGGATCGCCTCGATATGTTCCGGATTCGGCACCGCGCTGGCCAACGTCCACTGCTCGCCGCCGTCGATGGAGCGCTCGAACTGGATGCGCCAAGACCCGTCTTCGTGACTGGACGGACTGACGATGCTGCCATCGGCGAGCTGCACCGGCTTGTTCTTGATCGGCCCCAGCACGCCGTCGGGAAGCCTGCGCGCATCGCTCCAGTGGACGCCCTGATCGGTCGAGGTTTTCAGCATGCCCCACCAGTGCTGCGGATCGGGGCCGACCTTGTAGAACAGCATCAGCGGCCCGTGCCTCGGCAGAAACAGTACCGGATTCCAGCATGGCAGGCGCTCGCCGCTGGCCTGTACACCATTGGCCACCTCGACCGGCGGCGTCCATTGCCCCGCCAGCTTGCGCGACAGCCAGATACCCACGCCGGGGTCGCGCTCGTGCCTGCCGCCGAACCATGCGGCGACCAGCGCGTCCGGTGTCTGCACGATGGTCGCCGCATGACTCTGTGGTGTGGTCGGCAAAGCAGCGATGAACTCACGCAGCTGCACCGCATTTGAGGCAGCATGCAACCGGAAAACCGAAAAAACGAGCAGCAAGAATCCCCACCGGACCACCCTGCGATCCGGTCGATAAAAGTCGGACTTTTTCATTGACATGGTCGCTATATGGAACCTCTAATGGATAGCATCGAATAGACGTTTTTACGTCCAAATATAAAAACCACCAAGAGCACCGCATGAAAACTGCCAGCGATCGAACCCATCGCCACCGCCGCTTGCGCCACCGCCTTCTGACGAGCGCACTCGCCTGCGCTTTCATCTGGACCAGCGCAGCGACGGCGGAGAACTTCACCGACATCACGCCATCGCCGCAGCAAACGCATTGGCAAGACCTCGAATTCGGCGTGATCGTGCACTTCGGCACCAACACCTTTCTCGACCGCGAGTGGGGGGACGGCAGCGCCAGTCCGAGCGTGTTCAATCCCGACCACGTCGATCCCGAGCAGTGGGCGAAGGCAGCCAAAGCGGCGGGCGCGCGTTATCTGGTGCTGGTGGCCAAGCACCACGATGGATTCGCGCTGTGGCCAACCGGCAAGAGCGACTACTCGGTGAAGAACAGCCCATGGATGCACGGTAAGGGCGACCTGGTGCGCATGACCGAAGAAGCAGTGCGCCGACAGGGTATGGAATTCGGCATCTATCTCTCGCCGTGGGACCGGCACGAGCCAGCCTACAAGAACTCCGGCGCCTACGACGCCTACTATGCCGGACAGGTGGAGGAGCTGGTGCAGCCCTACGGTCCGCTGGTCGAATGGTGGTTGGACGGCGCCGGCAGTGCAGGACACATCTACGACTTCAAGAAGTACATCGAAACGTTGCGCACCTACCAACCCAACGCCATGGTGTTTGCCGACGTGGGCCTGTTCGCTTATGGCGACATCCGCTGGGTGGGCCAGGAAGACGGCCGCATCCACGGCGAGAACTGGAACGTGATCGACCGCCACGGCGAACTGCGCTGGCGCCCGGTGGAGGTCGATACCCCGCTGCACAAGCTGCAATGGTTCTGGCATCCGGACAGCGACCAGACGCTCAAGAGCGTCGCCGAACTGATGGACATCTGGGAGAACAGCGTTGGCCTGGGCGGCCAGCTGATGCTGGGCCTGGCGCCCAACCGGCACGGTCTGCTGCCCGAGGCAGACGTGGCCCGGCTGAAAGCGTTCGGCGAAGCGCTGCGGGCACGCTACGGCAACGACAGGGATCTGGCTCGCCAACACCTGTCCACCGATGCCAACACCGCCGCCGCTCTGGACGACGATGGCGACACGTTCTGGTCGGCGCCGGAAGGTTCGCATCACGCCCTGTTGGAAGTGGACTTTGCCCAGCCGGTGACCTTCAACCACAGCATGACCACGGAGTGGCTCAATGCCGGCCAGCAGGTACAAAAGTACGCCGTGCAGGCATGGGTCGACGGCGCCTGGAAAACTGTGGCGCAGGCCGAGGCGATCGGCCACATGAAGATCGATCGCTTCGCGCCGGTGACCACGAACAAGGTGCGCCTGAACATTCTTTCCAGCACCGGCACCGCACACATCCGCAACTTCAAGCTGTTCGACGTGACCGACCCGGCCACGCCCTGAGCGAGGAGGTCCGGAAAACATCGGACGCATGCCGCGTCGCCGAAGACTGGCGCGGCATGACGGTATCCAGTGACAGCGGGCGGGCAGCACGCGTCAGTGCGCTGGCGATGACCACACCGGCTGCACCGAACCACTTACCCGCGCATCGTGTCGGGTCTGCAGATCGAAGATCACCAGGGTGTTGTCGCCGCGCTCGAGCCACGGCGCCGGCAAATACAGCGAGCGCTGCGGACCGATATCCCAGATCCGGCCGAGGTTGCGGCCATCGACCCAGGCCGCGCCCTTGCCGAACGCGCTGACGTCGAGATACGTGTCGGCCGGCTGCTCGACGCGAAAGTGCGCTCGATGGAAGGCGGGCCCTTCGACCGGAGCGCTGGTCCAGCCGCGCAGCGTATCGGGCGAACGCATCGGCAGCGGATAGACCTGCCAGCCGTTCAGCCGTTTGCCGTCGAGCCAGACCGGATCGACCAACCCGGCGCGGCCGTCGGCCAGATGCGGACCGTAATTGATGCGCCCGGTATTCTCCACCAGGATATCCAGCGTATGCGTGCCGTCGCCGACTGTAATCGGCAGCGTCTCCTGCTTGAGACGGCGATCGACCGTGCCCACGGGCTGGCGATCCAGATACACCGCCGCATAGTCACGCACCTCGCCCAGATACAGCAGGCCCTTGGCCGGCCCGCTCAGTTGAGTGCGGTAGAGGATGTAACCGTAGTCCTGGCCGAACTGCTCCATCGGTGCCGGCTGGTCGACACGGATCGGCGCGGGCAGGTTGTCCCACAGCGAGGCCGACTCGCCCAGTGTAATCGCCGGCAGCGTCATGAACGGCGTAGGCGCTGGCAGTGGCGGCGAAGTGCGGCCGGTTGCCTTGGCAATCACGTCGCGGAACAGATTGAACTTGGGCGTGGGCCGGCCAGCCTCATCCAGCACGGCGTCGTAGTCGTAGCTGGTGGTCTGGGCCGCGTAATGGTCGGCGGGGCTGCCCTGATAGTTGGCGCCATTCATGAAGCCGAAGCTGGTGCCACCCTCGAACATGTACAGGCTTACCGAATAACCCCGCGCCAGCATCCAGGCCAGCTCGCCGGCCTGTTGGGCGGCATCGGTATGGGCATGTTCGCCGCCCCAGGCATCGAACCAGCCGGCCCAGTATTCCCCGGCCATGCGCGGCTGACCGGGGCGAAAGGCGGCGAGTTTGGCGAACGCGCTCTTGGCCTCGCCGGGCGCGAAATTGATCACCGCCAGCATGCCCGGCAGCGCGTCGTTGGCCAGCATGTCGGCGCCGTCGGAGGTGAACATCAGATCCTGGCCAAGGCCAGCGCGAATCAGCGCGCGGTGGATATCCTCCATGTAGTCGCGATCGTTGCCGTAGGAGCCGTATTCATTCTCCACCTGCACCGCGATGATCGGCCCGCCACGCGCCGCCATCAACGGTGCCAGTTGCTGTCCCAGGCGCTGCAAATAGGCGTCCGCCGCCGCGAGGTAAGCCGGGTCCTGCGTACGCACCCGCAAGTGCGGATCGGCGAACAGCCATGCTGGAAAACCGCCCGCCTCCCACTCGGCGCAGACATAGGGGCCGGGCCGCAGGATTACATTCAGGCCCTCGGCCTGCGCCATCCGGACAAAGGCCACCACATCGTTGGGTCCGCTGAAATCAAAATGGCCGCGCTGCGGTTCCACCGCGTTCCAGAACACGTAAGTTTCGATGGTGTTCAAACCCATCGCGCGCGCCTTGCGCAGGCGGTCGCGCCAGTACTGGGGTGGAACGCGCTGGAAGTGGATCGCGCCGGAAATGATCTGATAGGGCTTGCCCGCGCGAACGAAGTGATGACCCTGGATGGTGATTGGCCCTGCGCTGGACACCACCGTTGCTGCGCAAACGCTGCCGGCTATCGCCAGCAGCAGCGCGCCGATCTTCAGGCGGCGCAACAACGCGCTGATGTGTGCTCCCATCATGCGAACTCTCCAAACGATGGCGGTGCGTCGCCCACGGCCGCGCCGTAAGTCTTGTTGGGCTCGGCGCCCATCTCAGCGAACGACACCGGCATGCCCGTCGGGGCCTTGCCTGCCGCTGCTGGCGCGATACCCAGAGCGCCCAGCGCCGGGGACGCACCGGCCAGACTCATCCACTTGAGCATGTCGCGACATGTCGGCATCGACCTACTCTCCCTATCGCTCAATGCACCAGCGGTTGCCGGCCGGTGATACTGAAATCGGCGCTGACTCCCGCGCCGAACCCGGGCTGACCACCACCGATGAAAACACCATACGTCCCCGCTTCGACGGCGCGCTCGCCGTCGGCATCCACCGTGCTCAGAGCCCGCGGCGACAGCTCGAACATCACGTGACGATGCTCGCCCGCGGCCAGATGCACGCGCTCAAAGCCGACCAGGGCGTGACGCGGCG
>Ga0302226_10003398_pt1 | contig 10875 bp, 5 predicted proteins | sample II_Palsa_E3_3_FD_193524 | JGI IMG/M metagenome (GOLD analysis project Ga0302226, IMG submission 193524) | Peat permafrost microbial communities from Stordalen Mire near Abisko, Sweden - II_Palsa_E3_3 | ecosystem: Environmental > Terrestrial > Soil > Palsa > Peat permafrost | place: Sweden...
TCCGGTCCAGGTTAAGGCGAGGAAGTCCTTGAGCGCGGTGCCGACTTCTGCCGGGTGTGGTGGCTCGTCGACGGTGCCGAGATCACATGCGTTGCCCGAAGCACGGTACTGGCAGCTGATACCTTCAACCCACTTGAAGGAGATGAGGGCTTCGCTGCAGTGTCCCTGATAGGCGGCAAGCCAGGACTGGAGCCAGGCGAGGGAGCCAGACTGGCTGGAGTTTGTACCGACTTCTTCGGCAACGTCCCAGGAGACGTACGCGTGACAGCGCGTGACGCCCGGCATGGATTTGCCGATGCTGCTGTAGTAGGCCTTGGTGGCGGTGTAGAACTGGTCGATATAAGGGAGCTGGTCGTCGGTTCCGGAGAAGTCTGCTCCGTTGAAACCGATGTTTAATGCTTGTGCATTTGCCTGGGCGGTTTGCGCGTGGGAGATACGCGGAAGTGCCACGGTTAGCGTGAGAAAAGCGAGCAACATAAGCGCACTGCGGACGAAAATATGCGAGAGCTTCATAGCTAAGTCACCTTGGGTCGGAACATCGGTAGCTGCTACCGGCTGCGCAAAGCGGCTGTTCGATGTACACGCTTACAGAGCATCACGAAGCGAGGGAAGTTATAGGACTTGCCTGGGTGCTTTGGCAAGGGATGAGAGGCGCCGGAAGAGAAATAAATTTTTAATTTGCTGGCAACTCGTGTGCCGGATTTTGGCAGACACGGCTCTGTCCTAACGTCTTGCAATTCGCTGAAGTTCTAATTCAAAGAAAACCTAGCGCACAATACAGCAGCCCTGTTGTGGGCTTTCGTATTTGCCCTCTTCTTGGTACTTCGCATCTGAAAAAGGTGCTAGCTGCTACGCTATACTGCAACCCAGAAATGCCTAAACGTCAATGGATGAGGTACTTTTGCACGACCTTGCGATATCCTGCTACTGTCTCAAAAGGAACTTAAAACCCGCAGACCTTAACCGGTCGTGGGGTTCAAATCCCCTCCGGGCCCCAAATATGACGGAGGCGCCAAGATGGCGCTTTTTCGGAGCGGGCTATTTGCTCGTTGGGACAGGATTCAAGTAGTGTGGAATCGCAATCGCAAAGGAATAGGGCTGTTCGCTGCTGTGGCTTTCGTTGCCGCGTTGGCGGTTATACCTGCGCGACCGGCTCAGGCCTCAAAAGAATCGCGCCAGCATGGAGCAGATTTGTTTGTGCAGAGGGGTTGTGCGCGTTGTCATAATGCCAGTCCGGGGAAGGAAAGCGATGCCCCAAATCTGGATAGTGTGGGAAGGCGCATGAAGAAGCGTGCCATTCTGCAGCAAATTCAGGACGGGGGCAGACAGATGCCCGCTTTTCGAGACATACTCACGCAGGCGGAGACCCACGACCTGGTCGATTATCTCGCCCACCAAAAAAAGAAGTAGTCAGAGAGACGCTGCTGTTGCGACCGCAGCGGCTTGGCTGTTTACCAGAATTGCGACGCGACAATATGTGGCGGACCGGCCTGGCCGTCGATGACTGCGGACTGCAGCACAAGTTCTACATTTCCGTTTTGCCAACCAGCGGGCGCAAGCTTGTTCATGTCTTCCAGAAAGCGCTCGCTTGTAATGAATTCACTTGCTGAGACTGTGCCGTTCTCGCCAAGACCTGCGGAAATAATGACCTGCTGTTCAATGAGCGGATCGAAGTAGCGCGCGACTATAGCGTAATCCGTCGGCATGGATTTGTAGGGAACCTTGAAATCGACTTGCCAGTGGCGGGAGGGATTCTGTGAGTCCGAGATAATACCGATCGAATCGTCGGGACTGTCGACTAAGCGGTAGCGCAGGTGCTGGGTGAGGCGCATGGTCCAGCGGTTATCCAGGCCGGCGAACAGCACAACCGGGTTACTACGAAGATCTTCGATATTCGCGCTTCCCGCAGCGCGCAAAGAGTAGCCGCGGTCATGGCGCACGAGATAGGAAGTGATTTTCAATAGGCTGACGACGTCATTGATGGTGATCTGCTCATGCTCGTTCATGAGCTGCAAAACGTCCTCTGACGGGCTGGGGGCCGAGCCTTGATTGGCGCGCAATGCATTACCCAGGGCGCCAATCGTGTGATCGCCGATGACGACGACCATGGGCGACTGGCTGCTGTTCAGCGGAGACCAGAAATTTCGAACGGCACGCTCGTGCCATGCCGTATAAAGGGTGACCGTGCGTGCGATGGCAAGAGGGATTGCAGCTCCGGTGCACAGGCAGGCTATAACTATCAGCCATGTGTGCCGCGAGCGATGCGATGAGTCAGCCGCCTCCGCAACGACCGGCGTTGGAGTTTCCCCTGAGATTGGCGTGGCCTCGTGTGGCCGTTCGGGATGCAGTGGCAGGGGATCGGCGGCAACGGGAGCATGGTTTGGTTCCGGCCGCGAAAAACGCGGCGCGTAACTCCCGATGGGGATCTCGATACGCACTTCGTCGCGGTGCTCGGGTTCCTGATAGTACTGGGCGATCCGCTTGCGAACCTCTGCCGCGGTGACGCGCACGACAGGATCGTCATTGGTGTCGTAGTCTGGCGAGCGGTGAAAAACTTCGATGCCGAGCGTTCGCTCTTTCAGGTTGCGCCCGTTGCCGGCCAGAGTCTGCTCCACCAGGTATTTGAGCAACACCGGATAGCGGTGGCTATGGCAGAAATGCCTGCTGTCGATCATCCGCAAAAGCTGATGCTCGACCTCTTCATGGCTGACTATGACCAGTGCGCGATCTGTCTCGGCAGTGGAGGTGACACTCATCATTTTAGCAACCTAATTGCGAACCCGAAAAAACTCTTGTGGAACCATATCAGAAAGTAGAAACGCTTGTCCCGAAACTTTCAGGACGTATCATACGTTCCCAAGCTGCATCAGAGCCGCATATCTATGCCGTTTAGAATCAGCCACTTCATTTCTTGATACTAGATATATTCCCTCAATGCGGTATCAGCCTTGTCGAACTTAGTATGCATGCCTAGAGTTCTCCAGAACTTGCAAGCCTATGTCTCATCGTAGCCAGGTCGGTCGGGATCCGAATTTTCGGAAATACTGACGGCCAAGGTTGTGAATGGATGGGAAGCCAGCCGGTAAGACTGGATTCCGCGCTTGTTTGGATTGCTTATTTTTCTTGGAGGACGTTCAACATGAAATGCAACATAGGAACTTGGAGCTCGCTGAAGCGAGCATTAACAGGAGCCGCGGCTTTGGCTGTGCTCCTGCTGAGCGTGTCGCTGGCGCGCGCGCAGCAATCAAGCGAAATTACAGGAACGATTACTGATCAGACCGGAGCTGTTGTAGTTAACGCCACGGTTACGGTGAGAGCTACCGCCACCGGCACCGTTCGGACCACCCAAACCAATGGCTCGGGAATCTTCGACTTCAGCGGGTTGGACACCGGCATCTATAATTTGGCGGTCACGGCGCCCGGATTTTCGACGTATCACAAGAATGGCATCGTGATGAACGTCGCCGATACACTTCGTGAAGATGTTCCGCTTCAGACCGGATCCGCGACCCAGACGATCACCGTCGAGGCGAACGCGTTGCAGGTTCAATCGGCCACAAATGAGATCAGCACGCTCATCACAAGCAAGCAGATGGAGCAGTTGGCCACGGACGGCCGTAACGTCATTGCGCTGACTTCGCTGGGGGCTGGTGTTTCCACCACGAATCCTTCGTTCAACGGCGTAACGGCCCAGGGCAGCAGCTTCAACCTGAGCTTTAATGGTATGCGTCCCGACCACAACAACTGGCTGATCGACGGCGGCGAAGTGTATGACCGCGGTTCGGGCGGCAAGCTGGACGTACTGCCTTCTCCGGATGCGCTTGATGAGTTCAATATTCTGCAGAGCAACTATCCGCCGGATTACGGTATCTCCTCGGGCGGCACGGTTTCCATGGTGCTGAAGGCCGGCACCAAGAGCTTTCATGGCGGAGCGTGGGAGTTTATCCGCAACGACGCCCTGGATGCTTATCCTTATTTCTCCAAGCAGTCGACTCCTATCCTGGCGCAGCCCGAACTGCGTCTGAATATCTTCGGCGGCGCCATCGGCGGTCCGGTATGGATTCCGCACCTCTACAACACGCATAAGGACAAGACGTTCTTCTTCTGGAACGAAGAGTGGCGCCGCTATATCGCGGGAGCTAATCCGACTTTGCAGAACACGGTTCCTGCGGCGGACTTCCCGACAGCGGGTTCGCCGTTGGTCTATACGCCATTCGCGGGCCAGGCACAGGTGAAATGCCCAAATGGGGCGAGCGCCTATATCTGCGTTCCCGTGACGACTGCTCCGAAGTATGCAACCCCCGGCACAGGTTTGTATGCCATAGATGGACTCACCGCTGGAGCGCCTTTCCCGAATAACACGATTCCAGCCAACATGCTCGATCCAAACGCTGTGCTCTTTATGGGTACGGGCGCGATTCCGAAGGCGAATGCCGGATCGGATACTCCCCAGGACCAGTACATCGCGTCGCCGAAGCAGCCGACGTATGTGCGTGAGGATGTGGTGCGTATCGACCACTACTTCAATGAGAAGTATCACTTGCTCGGCAGCTGGATCCACGACGCCATGTCCCAGACCATCATCCCCACCCAATGGAGCGGCGATAGCTACTCGACGGTTGGTGACGTGTTCTCCAATCCTTCGTGGGCCGCTGTCATCAACCTGACTCAGACCCTCTCGCCGACCCTGTTGAATGAGACGGCGCTGAATGTCAACGGCAATACGATTAGCGTCGTTCCCGCCGGCATCTATGCGCAACCCGCGGGCTGGAGCGCCGGCAGCCTGTTTGCAGGCAATAACGCTCTCAACCGCCTGCCGCAGGTCGCCTTCAGCGGCGGTCCTCTCAATACCACGTACACGGCGATCTACTGGCCGTGGCATAACTCCTTCCTCGATTACCAGATTCGCGATGACCTCACAAAGGTCCTTGGCACGAACACGATCAAGGTCGGGTTCTCCTATATGCGGATGGACAAGAACCAGCAGCTCCAGGCAGATACGGAAGGTGACTACAGCTTCAACGGAGGCAGCTTCACGCAGAACTCCTATGCCAACTTGCTGACCGGGTTCGCCAGCAGCTACGACCAATTGCAGGCCCAGCGCACAGACCACTACATCAACAATACGTACTCGTTCTATGCTAATGACGACTGGCGTGCGAACTCGCGGTTGACGCTGAACCTTGGCTTCCGGTACGACATTCTGCCGCACAACTACGAGAAGAACAACCAGCTGGGCAATTTCAATCCAGCTTCCTATACTGCTGCGAACGCCCAGGCTCCCAGCGCCACCACCGGTTATCTCAATCCGGCTGGCCCAGGGTTCGCTACGGTCAACGGCGAAGCGTTCTATCTGAATGGCATCAATCTTGCCGGGCAGAATGGCACGCCACGAGGGTTGGTGGCTAACGACTACGGCACCTTCCAGCCACGCGTCGGCTTCGCATACGATGTTGCCGGCAATGGCAAGACGATCATCCGCGGCGGCTTCGGCTTATTCTATGAGCGCGTTCAGGGTAACGATACGTACGACATCGATACCACACCTCCGTTCTCCTATCAGCCGACGTTGAACAATGTCTTCTTCTCATCACCCACAACAAGCGCCATCAACGGCTCGACAGCTGCGGCCCCGGTAGGGCCGGCCGGCCTGACCAGTCTTGCGGCACATTATCCGGATCCGGGGACCGTACAGTACAGCCTCGGAGTCCAGAGAGAGCTCGCGCGTTCCGTGATCTTCTCGATCGGATATGTCGGAACCAACGGCTGGGATCAGAACGACAGGCGCGAAATTAACGACCTGCCGCTCAGCTCACCCGCGCAAGAACGTGAAGCCGTTGCGACCGGTGCTACGGTGGGTATCTATAATCCCAATGCAGCTCTCTACCGTCCGTACCTGGGCTACGCAAACATTGAGCAGGACGAAAACGAAGTCAACTTCAGCTACGACTCGCTGCAAACGGCGCTCCGTATGGAGAACAAGCATGGCTTGTCACTCCAGGTGTCGTACACGTGGTCCCATGAGATCGACATCCAGAGCGGCGACCTCACGTCGTTTACTCTGAATGGGTCTAATGGATCGTTGTCCAACCCGTTCAATCCTAACTACGATCGCGGATCGGGCAACTTCGACCGTCGTAACATCCTGAACTTCAACTACATTTACGTGGCCCCGTGGTATCAACACAGCGGCGACTTTCTGGAGCATGAATTCCTGGGTGGATGGACACTCTCGGGAACGACTGTTGCCGAAAGCGGAACACCGCAGAACGTGAACTACAACGGCCCCGATGTGCTGGGGGTGGGTGGTAACACGACGAACCGTCCGAACCTCACCGGAAAGGTCTCTTATCCCAAGACGCAGAAGGAGTGGTTCAACACCGCTGCATTTACCGCTCCAATCGCTCCATGGGCAGCAGGCGCTCCTGCGGGTGACACCGGATTCGGCGATGCAGGCAAAGACTCAGTTGTAGGCCCCGGCCTCTTCAACTGGAACATCTCGGTCTACAAGGACTTCCCGTTCACGTCGCATGAGGGGCCGTATCTTGAGTTCCGAGCTGAAAGCTACAACACCTTCAACCACACTGAGTTCAACGCTGTCGATACAGGCTTTGCCGACGGAACCAACTTCGGGAAGCTCACTGGAACCTTAGATCCTCGAGTCCTGCAGTTTGGGCTGAAGATCAAGTTCTAATTTTTTCCTCTAACCGGGGGCGTAGCAGCTTCGGCTGCTACGCCTTTTTTTGTAAGGAATAAGAGATGCCATGTGATCGTCTCTGGGCAGCCGGGATGCGTCATAGTAGGCTTGGCAACAAGGATTTGTGGGAATGCGTTTCTGGATTTTATTGGTGTGGTTCTGTCTGGTTGGTGACGCCGTGCTGCATGCACAGGTTCAGGATGTCACTGCGTTATCGCAACAAGCTGCTGCCTTTGAATCAGCGCACGACTATAGCAACGCAGAACAGGCGTGGCGGCAAGTCGTGCAGATTGCGCCGGATAATGCCGACGCAAATGCGCACCTCGGGCTTGTCGAATCACTGCAGGGTAAGTACAAGCAGGCGATTCCCGCATATGAGAAGGCACTGAAGTTGCATCCCGCATATCCGGGGCTGGAGATGAACCTGGCGCTGGCCTACTTCAAGGCAGGCGAGTTGAACGGGGCGATCGCGCCGTTGAAAGAGGCAGCAAAAGAAGCGCCATCGGACATGCGGCCCAAAATACTGCTCGGTATGAGCTATTACGGCACGGGCAAATATGCCGAGGCCGTGCCGTACCTGCGAGCGAGCGTGGAGCAGTCGCCGACGAACCTTCAATTGCGGTTGACGCTGGCGCAGAGTTGCCTGTGGGCGACGGACTATCCCTGCGCGCTGGAAGAGTATCGTGCGATCCTGCAGCAGGATCCGAACTCTGCGCAGGCTGACATGATCGCCGGTGAGGCGCTGGACGGCACGGGCGATGTTATCGGCGCGATCGCGCAGTTCGAGGCTGCGGAGAAAGCCGCGCCCAGCATGCCCAACGTCCATTTTGGGCTCGGATATCTGCTTTGGAAGCAAGGTCATTTTGATACTGCAAAGACTGAGTTTCAAAAAGAGTTGGCGATCAATCCGAAAAACGGTGAGGCAGCGACGTACCTGGGCGACATCGAGATGAAAGACAACGAGGATGTCAGTGCGCGCTCGCATCTGGAGCTGGCGAAGCAACAGCCTGCCGTTGACAAGCTGACGTTTCTCGATCTGGGGATTCTCGACGCGCGAGCTGGGAAAAATCCCGAAGCAAAAGCCGAGTTCGAACATGTGATTGCCATTGCGCCGAAGGAGCCGGATGCGCATTGGCGGCTGGCTCGTCTGCTGCAGGCGATGGGTCGCAAGGATGAAGCGGCAAAGGAACTTGAGACGGTGCGCCAGCTCCATGTCGACAAAGACCAGCAGCCGCTGCAGCAAATTACCCGCCCGCAAACACCGACACAGCCCTGAAGCTGGGGATCCCCGGTCAAACCCCCAAGCGATCACACCGCGTCCGGTTGGTGCGGTCATTTGTTACGTATTTGATACGTCGTCGAATTGCGGCACTTTTGCGCATATCTACCTGTTTTTATAGGCGATACCCGTATAGACCTAGACGGCTGTCGGTTTCACGGCAATGATTGTTCGGAATTCACCCTAGTCGCGCCAGTTTTGTGGCCCAAAGGTTAGATAGATGGCAATCAATGTTTCAAGGCGCACTTTCGGCCGGTTAGTTGGCGGTTCAACCCTCTCACTCTCACTGACAAAGAGCGATCTCGCGAGTCCGACGGCTCAGGCGCCGTCTTCCCCGAGTGGGCGCTCGTTTCCGCCGGGTTTCTTGTGGGGCTCGGCGACGGCTTCGTACCAGGTGGAAGGTGCGGTGCATGAGGGCGGCCGTGGGGTATCCATCTGGGACACGTTTTCGCATACGCCGGGTAAGACCAACAACGGCGACACAGGTGATGTCGCCGACGATTTTTACCATCTCTACCCGAAGGACATTCGGCTGATGAAGGATCTCGGGCTGAAGACCTTCCGATTTTCGGTCGCATGGCCCCGGATTTTCCCGAATGGAACAGGAGCGCCCAACCAGGAAGGCGTAGATTTCTATCGTCGGCTGACCGATGCGTTGCTCGAAGCCGGCATCGAGCCATACTGCACGCTCTATCACTGGGATCTGCCGCAGGTGTTGCAGGACAAGGGTGGGTGGGAAAACCGCGACACCGCGAAAGCCTTTGCAGACTATGCGGGCTACACCGCCGGGAAGCTTTCCGGCACGGTCAAGCATTTCATGACCATGAATGAGATGCGGACGTTCGTGGAGCATGGCTACGGTGACGGCGTCCATGCACCGGGTTTGCAGGTAGGAAGAAAGCGGCTGGCGCAGTTAACGCACCATGTCGTACTGGGACACGGCATGGCCGTGCAGGCGATCCGCGCGCAGACGCCCGCGAGGACGAAGGTGGGAATCGCGGACAATATTACGTCGACATGCCCGATCTTCCGGTCGCCGGAACACGTCGCAGCTGCGCATAAGGCAATCCGCGAAGAGAACGCGATGTTCCTGACCGTGATAGAGGAAGGCCGCTATACCGATCTCTATTTGAAGCGTCTGGGTTCGGATGCGCCGAAGTTTACGGCTGAAGAGATGGCGACGATCAAAAGTCCGATGGACTTTGTCGGGCTCAACATCTATCAGCCAATGTTTGTACGTGCTGATGAGTCGGAGAAAGGCTATGCGGTTGTGCCGCCCCCGGAATCGTATCCGCACATGTACAGCCCGTGGCTGCAGATTGGGCCGGAGGGTTTGTACTGGAGCACGAAGCTCATCCATGAAGTTTGGGGTGTGAAGGAAATCTATATCACGGAAAACGGCGCATCATCGTCGGACACAATCGCCGCGGATGGTCATGTGTATGACAGCGACCGGACGATGTTCCTGCGCAACTACCTTACGCAGTTGCAGATGGCGGTGTCGGAAGGCGTACCGGTGAAGGGATATTTTCTGTGGAGTTTGCTGGACAACTATGAGTGGGCAGATGGGTATGGGAAACGGTTCGGCATCGTGTATGTGGACTTCGCAACGCAGCAGAGGATTCCAAAGGTCAGTTCAGAGTTCTACAAGCGAACGATTGCGACAAACAGTGTGCAGTAATCGTGTGGGCACAGTTGGGCGAGGACATTGACCGAGTATGTGTGAAGGTTCTAGCTTAGGTGCGTACCAACAGCACCACATACGTTGCAGTAGAGAGCGAGACAAAGGTCAGTGAAATGGTTGGAGCGGAGCACGCGAATACGGGTTTTAGCAAGTGCACTGGCGGGAATTCTGAGTTGGAACGTAGTCCTGGCGCAGCAGAGCGCACCTCCTGCGGACGCACCCGCGTCTGAGACGGGGGCCTATCAGCGAGGATCAGCGACTGCGGGCGTTTTTGCGCCGATTCTCGACTCGGAAAAGCGACCCATCACAGCGGGCGGATTTGTCAAAGAGGGTCCGGTAATTTTTAAGGACATCGCTGCTCAGGCCGGATTGACGAAGTGGCAAAACACGATGGGGACACCGGAAAAGAAGTTCATCCTGGAGACCACGGGCTCGGGCGTCGGATTGATCGACTACGACAACGATGGCTGGTTGGACATTTATATGGTGAACGGATCTACCTTCGACGCGCTCTCAGGCAAGACAACACCACCGCACGCCGCACTGTTTCATAACAACCATGATGGGACATTTACCGATGTTGCCGCAGCGGCTGGAGTCACCAATGACCGGTGGGGTTTCGGAGTAGCGATTGGCGATTACGACAACGACGGTTGGCCGGACATCTATGTCTCGAACTACGGCAAGAACCGGCTGTATCACAACAATCACGATGGGACATTTACTGACGTCGCGGAAAAGGCCGGTGTTACTTTAGGAAACTGGTCTACCGGCGCGACCTTTGGCGATTATGATGGCGATGGTCGACTCGATCTCTTTGTTCCGGGCTATATTCATTTCGATCTCAACAACCTGCCGCTGACGAGTGAATACAACTGCCAGTTCAGGGGCACGCCGGTGATGTGCGGACCGAGAGGTCTCAAGGGCGAACCGGACCACTTGTTTCATAACAATGGCGACGGCACCTTTACCGATGTAAGTGAAAAAGCCGGGGTCGAGGATAAGAACCGGTACTACGGCTTTACTGCTGTGTTCGTGGATGTCAACAACGATGGCAAACAGGACCTTATCGTTACCGATGATTCCACGCCGAACTATCTCTATATCAACAACGGCGATGGCACATTCGAGGATGCCAGTTTCTCCTCGGGTTTTGCCTTGAATCAACAGGGCCGTGAGCAGGCCGGTATGGGACTGGCGATAGGCGACTATCGC
>Ga0302226_10003402_pt1 | contig 10867 bp, 10 predicted proteins | sample II_Palsa_E3_3_FD_193524 | JGI IMG/M metagenome (GOLD analysis project Ga0302226, IMG submission 193524) | Peat permafrost microbial communities from Stordalen Mire near Abisko, Sweden - II_Palsa_E3_3 | ecosystem: Environmental > Terrestrial > Soil > Palsa > Peat permafrost | place: Sweden...
AAAGTCCTGCCGTGGATGTCGCCGTATATCGGCGTGTCGAAAAGCCATTTCGCGAACTTCAACTCGGAGAGCACCCAGAACGGCATAGGCGCGCCGGAATCGGCATTGCAGTATGAAGCCGGGATCAAATTCTCATTCCTCGAGAATAGATATGTCTTCAACACAGCCATTTTTGACGTTTCTCGCGACAACGTTGCCTCGCTGACAACTATCAACTCGATCGAGTCGGTCGTCTTCGACAGTCAGAAGACCAAGGGCGCCGAGGCATCGCTGGATGCGAGCATTACTGACCAATGGCACCTCCTGGCGAATGTGACAGCCCAGCACGCGGTGATCACCGATAACCCGCAAGGCATCACGTCAGTGGGCAACCATCCTCAGGGCGCTCCGGCATTGATGGCCAATCTTTGGACCACCTATCAGTTCTCGATTGCCGGCATACCTGGATTCCACGTCGGCGCGGGCCTGAATTTCGAAGGCAAGAGTTATAGCGACATTACCAACGTCAATTCGATCCCGTCCTACGTGATAGTGAACGCCGCTTTCGGCTATAAGGCAGCGCACTGGGGCATCGACCTCAACCTGCATAACATCACGAACCGGCAGTACTTCGTCGCAGCCAATGCGGCCGGAGCGTATGTCGGGGAGCCGTTGGCCGCCTTCGTTACGGTCCGTGCCGACTTTTAATGGCTTGATCTAGGGGGCGGCGAGCGCCCCGCCCTACGCTGCATCGATTTTTTGATCGCCTCATAATACGGCTGAAGCGATAAAAACCACCGGATGCGACCATGACCTCAGTTCCAGACTGCCCGAGCGACACCGCTTCGGCAGAGCAATGCGCGCCCAAACCGACACGCGCCTGGACAATCGGGGTGGTGCTGGCCGTTTCCCTAGGCTTCGTCATGGCCATGCTCGACGTCACGGTCGTGAACGTTGCGCTCGGCAGCATCCAGCAGGAATTCCACGCGCCGCTCTCTGAGTTGGTCTGGGTGATCGACGCGTACACGCTCACCTTCGCGGCGCTATTGCTGCTGGGTGGCGCGTTGGCGAACCGGCTCGGCGCAAAACGCACCTACATGATCGGTCTTGCCTGGTTTGTCGCGGCGTCGGTGTTTTGCGGCATCGCCAGTTCGGGCGTGATGCTGATCGCAGCGCGCCTACTGCAGGGTATCGGCGCGGCGTTCTTCATGCCGAGCTCGCTGAGTTTATTGACCGAGTCGTTTCCCGATCGCGTCACCCGCACCAAACTGCTGGGCATCTGGGGCGCTATCGTCGGCATCGCCGCGGGATCGGGCCCCTTCGTCGGTGGCCTGCTCGTCTACAACTTCGGCTGGCGCAGCATCTTTTACCTCAACCTGCCCATCGGCATCCTGGGCATCATCCTGACTTCCCTGTTCTTGCGGCCGTCGTTACGCAAGGCCGATGTATTCGATCTCGCGAGTCACGCGTTCATCATGGTTGCACTCGCGGCACTGAGCTTCGTGCTGATCGAAGGGCCGACGTTCGGCTGGTTTTCGAAATGGATACTCGCATCGGCGGCGATCGCAGCACTCGCGTTTCTCATGATCCTCATGCGCGAGCGCAGCGCTGCCCATCCTGTCATTCCCCATACGCTTGCGCACAACGCGCCGTTTTGGGCGCTCAACGGCATGGGCTTCCTCGTCAATTTCGTGATCTTCGGCGAGGTCTTCCTGGTGAGCCTGTATCTTCAGAAAGCCCACGGCGCCAGTGCGCTTCTCACGGGGATAGACATGCTGCCCATCATGGGCATGTTCTCGATTCTCAACGTGAGTTCCGGCTATTTGTCGAACCGCTGGGGAGAGCGGCATGTGATGCTGATCGGCCTTTCGTGCGCCATCGTCGGCACGTCGTTCGCCGTGCTGATCGGTGGCGGCGTGCCTTATTGGATGCTGATCGCCCCGATCGCGCTTTGCAATGCGGGCATGGGCCTCGCGATTCCCGCGATGATCACGGGCGTCATGCACGAGGCCGGTAAAAACGACGCCAATGTGGGTGCCGCCACGCTCAATGCGAATCGTCAGATCGGAGCGCTCGCCGGCGTCGCGGTGATGGGCATTGCCCTGCATTTGATCAGCGACTGGACGATCAGCATGCGAGTCGGCTTCGGCGCGTTCGCCTTATGTTTTGTCCTCGCGTTTGGGCTTATCTGGTGGCGAATTCCCAACCGAGCGGCCGCTACGCTAAAGAATGCGCAGACATAAGCTCATCATGATGCTCGAATAATTGCTGCACCGAGTGCGCGTCGCTGCAAGCATGCAACTGGTCGCGAAAGTGGTGATCGCAAAAGCATTGTGCGATCTCGGCAAGCAGGCGCAAGTGCACGCCGTTAGCCCACTCGGGCACCAGCAGGATGATCACGTCGCTCACGGGTTGCCCATCCGGCGCATCAAATCGGATTGCCGTGGCCGGGCGCACGTATAGCGCCAACGCTTGGCGCAAGCCTTTGACTCGACAGTGCGGTACCGCAACCCCCTGCCCCAGCCCCGTCGAACCCAACACCTCGCGCGCCTCCAGGCTGGCGGATACACTCTCCGCCGGCAACGCATACCGCTCGCAGAAGAAGCGTCCGGCATAGTGGAAGAGCGCATTCCGGCCACCGACGTGCAGGCCAAGCAGCACGTGATCCTGCGAGATCAACTCGCCGATGCCCGGCTCTTCGGTCTCGGATTTTTTCGATCTCATCAAATCGATGCGCGGCCGCGAGCGAGCTTCGACATGCGCGAAATTGCGCCATGCGTCGGTCGCCGCGTCCGGCACTTCCAGCAATCGGCCGAATTGGGCGGCCGGCGATATGCGCGTGATGCGTTGCATCGCCCCTTTCACCTCGCCCTTGGGCAGATAAAGCGATAGACGCAGCCGGGTGCCATGCAATGGCGTGACGCGTATGGTCCAAGGCTGATCGCCGCAGTCGCGGATCAGCGCTTGCCTCAGCGGCGTCGCGTGCTGTGCGTCGACGGTGACATGCATAATTACATTGCGTCCCGATTCGAGACGTTGGCGGGACTGAACCGAGGCGTTGTCCAATCCGAGGAGAGCCCGCAGTCGTGCAGCGAAGCGCATCAGATAGCCTTTGTCGTATATTGCTCTACTGCAAGGCTATCCAAGATCGCGTTAACACAGTGTAAAAAGAGCGCGTGTTGTCATCATCGTGACGCAATTGGGGAAGCCTGAACGAGGAGCGATCGCATGTTTTCAGTGATTTTCGAGGTTCATCCGAAACCGGATCGGTGGGATGCTTATCTAGGCTACGGCAAGTTGCTTAGACCGGATTTGGAGCAAGTAGAGGGGTTCGTCGACAACATCCGCTACCGCAGCCTCGCTCGCGCGGGCTGGCTTCTGTCGCTGTCGGGATGGCGCGATGAGAAGGCGTTGGTTCGCTGGCGCACCCAGGCGGTCCATCACGGCGTGCAGGAGAAAGGTCGCTCCGAAGTCTTCCTTGACTATCACCTGCGCGTCGGTCAGTTGACGGGCGACTCGCGATTGCCAGAGGGCTGTGCCCTGCACGAACAGAGGCTAGACGAGACGCAGACGGGCGTAGCGACCACGGTGACGCTGATCGACGCGAAGCGGCCACCCGAGTGGGTCGAGAAGAGCCGGCCTGAGGATGTCGCCAAGTGGCTGGGTCTGGCGCCAGACGCTTCCGGCCTGACGTCCTGGGACGTTTTCGATGCCGTGCTCACGCCTGGTGAAATCATTCTACTGATGTCCTGGCGCGACCAAGGCGCGGCCGTTGCGTTCGAGGCATCGGCCCACCTGCCCGAGGGAGCGAGGCTGCGTCGCGTACGTGTCATACGCGACTACGGCATGTTCGACCGTCGCGAGGCGCCGCAATACTATCCCGACGCAGTACCCTCTGAAGTACGCGCGGGCCATTGAAACACCACGCGTGAGTAGCCGCGTTAGAACTTCGCCGCGCGCTCGTCCACTTTGAAAACCGATACCGCTTCGCGCAACGCGTGCGCTTGTTCCGCCATCGAATGCGCAGCCGCCGAAGCTTCTTCGACCAGCGCGGCGTTCTGCTGGGTCACTTGGTCCATCTGGCCGACAGCTTGATTGACCTGCTCGATACCGGTGCTCTGCTCTAGCGACGCCGCCGAGATTTCATTGACGATGTCGGTCACACGCCTGACCGACTGAACGATTTCGTCTATCGTGTTCCCCGTTTCCTGAACGAGTTGCGAGCCGGCTTGCACACGATTCACCGAGTCGCCGATCAGTTCCTTGATCTCCTTGGCCGCCGTGGCACTGCGTTGGGCCAGTGTGCGCACTTCGCCCGCCACCACGGCAAAACCGCGGCCCTCTTCACCGGCGCGCGCCGCCTCGACTGCTGCGTTCAACGCGAGGATGTTGGTCTGGAACGCGATGCCCTCGATCACGCTGATGATCTCGGCCACCCGCGTCGAACTGTCGGAGATGCCACGCATGGTGTCCACAACCCGGCCGACCACCTCACCGCCGCGCTGCGCGATGCCCGACGCGGCGTCGGCCAGTTTGCTCGCTTGCTGCGCGTTGTCTGCGTTTTGACGCACAGTCGCGGTCAACTGTTCCATGCTCGATGCGGTTTCCTGCAACGATGCGGCTTGTTCCTCAGTGCGTTGCGATAGATCGGTGTTACCTGTGGCCAGTTGGTGAGTCGCACTGGATATCGACAGGCTGGCTTGCTTGACGCCCCCGACAATATGAGCCAGTTGGGCAATCGCCCGGTTCAGCGAGTCGGCCAGCATGCCGACTTCGTCTTGCCGAGACACCGCTATTTTGATGGACAAGTCGCCTTGCGCCAAAGCATCGGCGCCTTCAACCACACGCTGCAACGGCCGTACGATAGAACGCGTCACCAGCGCGCACAGAGTCAGCCCAATGACCAGAGCCAACGCCGCCAATCCCCACAGGACCGCTCGCGCCATCGCATAAGAGTCGACGCTATCCTGCACGGCGGCGTCCATTTCGCTTTGCTGAAAATCCAGGAATTCGTTTTGCGCCTTGAACAACGCGGTTTGCATAGGCACGATGCCAAGCATCGCCGCGTGCGCCCCATTGGTGTTATGGAGCGCCAATTGCGCGTAGATAGGTTCGAGTGCCGCTGCGTAAGGCGTGCGCACTTGCACAAGATGGTCGTAGGCGGCCCGTTCAGCGTCCGTATTGATCCGGTCTTGCAGCGCCTTGTAGAGCGCCGCATTTTTCTTGCGTTGAGCCTGGATTTGATCGACGTCGGCCTGTTGCGCTTCGAGCGTCGTCTCGTCGAGCGCTCGGTACGCCCATAGATTGCCCAGGTACGCACCTTCCTTGAACTGATTCGCCAGCGCCACCTTGACCGCGCGGTCCTTGACGATCGTTTGCGTATTCGCGTTCATGCGCGCCATCAGTAGGCTGACCGTCACGCAAATCGCCAACAGCAAAACCAGCACCGCCCCGAAAGTGGCGGTGAGCCTAGCCCCGATCTTATTCAACATGTTCTGCGTATCCAGACTCTACAGACCAGATAACTTCGGTCTTATACCGCGGACAAAGACCGAGTCCAGAATGTAGAAAAACGTTTATTTTAATATTCGTGAAGGTCCGGGGCAGATAATAGAATGCAATTTAATGTCGACACAAGCGAATAGTTTTTTTGCAACGCAATGGAAACGTAAGGAAGTTGATTTCCTTTCGTTCCCATTGGCGGCACATCAATCGATATATTTCAGTCCCATCTTCTCCAGCGTTTCGCGCATCTGATACATATCGAGCCCAAGCTCTCCTGCCGTAAAGCGTGCACGCTTCGCACCCTCTGCGGCCTCACGTTTCTCGGCCGCATCGGCCACTTGCGCCGCGACTTCGCGCGGCACGATTACCACGCCATCGTCGTCGGCAATCACGACATCGCCGGGGTTGACCAGCGCACCCGCGCAAATTACCTGCACGTTCACCGAACCCAAGGTCGCGCGTGCGGTTCCTTTTGCACTGATCGCGCGCGAGAAAACCGGAAATTGCATCGTGCTCAGTTCCTTGACGTCGCGAACGCCCGCGTCAGTGACCAGGCCGACCGCACCGTGCGCGCGATACGATGTCGCCAGCAACTCGCCAAACATGCCGTCCGCGTTCTCCGCCGTGCATGCAACGATTACCACATCGCCTTCGCGGATTTGTTCTGCCGCGACATGCAGCATCAGATTGTCGCCCGGCTGTGCCAGTACCGTGACTGCCGTACCGCACAGATGCGCACCCGCATAGATTGGACGCATATACGGCTTCATCAAGCCGCTACGCCCCATGGCTTCATGGACCGTGGCAACGCCGAACTTGCGCAAGCGCTCGACAATGGCGCGCTCAGTGCGCTCGATGCCACGCTTTACGATGCCAAGATTGTTCATGGAAGGATTCATTGCTGCTCCTTAGCGGCCTTGTGCCGCAAGTGTGGTGTTCAGGCGCGGGTACACGCGACGCGCGTTCCCCTCGTAGATTTTGTATCGATCGTCCGCGCTAAGCGTGGCCGCTTCGATGTAACGCTTCGTATCGTCGAACGCAAAGCCCGTGAGCGGGTCGATACCGCGCACCGCGCCGATCATCTCGGAGGCGAACAGCACGTTCTCGACCGGCATGACCTCGGTGAGCAAGTTGATACCGGGTTGGTGATACACGCAGGTATCGAAGAAGATATTCTTCAGCAGATGCTCCTGCAAATCCGGCTTCTTCATCTCCTGCGCGAGTCCGCGAAAACGTCCCCAGTGGTACGGCACCGCGCCGCCGCCGTGAGGAATCACGAACCGCAGCGTCGGAAAATCCTTGAACAGATCGGACGTCAGGCACTGCATGAACGCCGTGGTGTCCGCGTTCAGGTAATGCGCGCCGGTGGTGTGGAAGCACGCGTTGCAACTGGTGCTCACATGAACCATCGCGGGGATGTCGTACTCGACCATCTTCTCGTAGATCGGATACCAGTACCGGTCCGACAGCGGCGGCGAAGTCCAGTGCCCGCCGGACGGATCGGGATTCAGGTTGATCGCGACAAAGCCATATTCGAGCACGCACTTCTCGAGCTCAGCGATGCAGGTACGGATATCGACCCCAGGCGACTGCGGCAGCATGGCCGCACCGATGAAATGCTCGGGGTACAACTGCGCCACGCGGTGACACAACTCGTTGCAGATCGCTGCCCACGTGGCGCTCGTGTCGAAGTTGCCGATGTGATGAGCCATGAAGCTTGCGCGTGGCGAAAAAATCGTCAAATCGAGGCCGCGCTCGCGCATCTTCTTCAACTGGTTTGTTTCGATGCTCTCGCGTAACTCGTCGTCGGAGATGATTAGCTCGGAGGGTGACGGCGCTGCCCCACCGTCGAGCGACGCGATCTGCCGCTTGCGCCAGGCTTCGAGCGCGGGCGGCGCCGTCGTGTAGTGGCCGTGGATGTCGATAATCATGGGCGTATCTCCTTCATGTTATTGAGGTGTAGCGTCTGGTCTTCAGGTCAAGTCAGTTCGTTTCGGGAACAAGGTTCAAGTCGCGGCCGCGCGTCTCGGGCAGCATGAATGCGGCCAGCACGACGAGGAAGTACGCGGCGCTCGCGCAGACTCCCATCGCCGCACCTAGCTGCATTTTTGCGCTGAGCAGGCCTACCATCGTCGGCATCACCGCGCCCAGTGCGCGCCCCGCGTTGCCGCACAATCCTTGTGCGGAGCCACGGATGCGCGTCGGGAACAGCTCCGCGATATAGGCTGCGGTGCCGGCTGCGGTGCCCGATTGCAGCGTGCCGAGCACGAAGCCGAGCAATAGCGTCACCGTCAAGTTGATCGGCGCGAGCGTGTACACACCGACCGCGATGGCCTGACAACAGGCGATGATCATGAAGGTCTTGCGACGTCCGAATGCGTCGGCCATCCAGCCGTTCAGGAAGGCGCCGGCGAAAGAGCCGAGAATGTTGATTGCGAGGTAGCCGCCGATATTGTTGATCGACAGGTTCAACACCAGCTTCAGATACGCGGGCAGCCACGTGATCATCACGTAGTTGCCGCCGTAGATGCCGAAGGTCAGCAAGATTGCTTTCAGCGTGGTCGCGCGGCTAGGTCCGGAGAAAACTTCCCACATGCTGATCTTGTCGCGATTCTTCTGCGCTATTGCTTGCTGGCGCACGTACACCGGCGCCTCCTCGATATTGCGGCGGATCCACAGCACCAGCACGCCGGCACGACACCGAGCGCAAACAAGATGCGCCATGCGATGCCTGCCTGTACGTAATTGAACAGCACCGTCGACAGCAGCACGGCGATGCCATAGCCGATGGCCCAACCGGCTTGCAACGCGCCGACCACGCGCCCACGGAACTTCGGACTAATCGTTTCGCTGATCAGCACCGCACCCACCGCCCACTCGCCGCCGAAGCCGATGCCTTGCAGGCTGCGCGTGAGCATCAATTGCCAGAACGAATCGGTGAACGCGGACAGGAAGGTGAACAGCGAGAACCATGCGATCGTGACTTGCAGTATCCGCACGCGCCCGTAACGATCGGACAGGATGCCGGCGGCCCATCCGCCTAATGCCGCCATGATCAGCACTGTGGTGCCAAGTATGCCGGCTTGGCCGCGGGTGATGCCCCACAACGCGATTAGCGTGGGAATCGTGAGCGCGTACATCTGCGTATCCATCGCGTCGAGGCCCCAGCCGCTGAAACAAGCCCAGAACGTACGCTTCTCGGATTTCGAGAGGTGGGTGAACCATTGAAACATCGTCTACGTCTCCTTGTTTGATGCTATTTTTTTACTAGCTCGCGCTGAGTGCCGTGACATTGGCGGCCGCGACGAGTGCAGCGGCGTCGCCGCCGAGCAAGTTCGTGGCGCGCGCCGCGAACACCAGCAGCCGCGGGCGATAACGTTCCATCTCGGCAACGCTCATGCGGCTCGTCGGTCCGACGATGCCGAGCGCGCCCACAAGGCGTTGCTGCGCGCCAAACACCGGCGCCGAGATGCCGGATGTTTCCGGATCGCGCTCGCCGCACGAGGCGTAGCAAAACGTCTTGCGAATTGAGTCATAGGGTTCGCCTTCCTCACCGGAGAATGCCAACAGCACTCGGCCGCCGGCGCCACGCTCAAGCGGCTGAACGTCGCCCTGCTGTACCTCGGCGCGAATCGAAAAGCGGGATTTGATGCGATACAGGCATACGCGGTGATCGCCTTCGCGCACGTGAAACGACACCGCCTCGCCGAGTTCGGCGTTCAGTTCGCGCATCGGCGGCAATAGGACGTCGCCGAGGTTGAGGCTGGATTCGTAGTGAGAACTGAGGTTCAGCGTGGCGGAGCCGAGGCGAAAGCGGCCGTCGTCGAGCCGCATCAACAGCCTGTGATGGCAAAGCGCCAGTGCGAGACGCAAGAGCGTGCTTTTGTACAAACCCGTACGCACTGATAACTCGGTCAGTGTCAGCGGCAGGTCGTCGCGCCGGAACGCAACAAGAATCGCGACGGCCCTGTCGAGCACGTCGATACCGCTGGCTGACACGCCTAACGGAGCTTGGGTGGTGCTACGCGATCTTGCCACGGTAACTCACTGTTGTTCTATCTGATAGAACTTGCATTCATTGGATAGAACTACTTTACCGATATTAGGCGAAAGCGTCAACGCATGGGCGTGGTTACAGGAGCACGCCGCCCGACACTTCGATCCGCTGTCCGTTCACCCAGCGATTGTCGTCGGAGAGTAGCGACGCGATCATCGGGCCTATGTCGTCGGGCTGACCCACGCGACCCAGGGCCGTTCCTTCGGCGATCATGTGCTTGAGGTCCGGACTGTTGCGCACCATGCCTCCGCCGAAATCCGTCTCGATCGCACCGGGCGCGACCGTGTTCACGGCGATACCGCGCGGACCCAGTTCTTTGGCGAGATAGCGCGTCAACACCTCCACTCCCCCTTTCATTACGGCATAGGCTGACAAGCCGGGATTCGTCAAGCGCGTGAGGCCGGTGGAAAGGTTCACGATGCGGCCGCCGTCGGCGATTATGGGTAGGAGCTTTTGCGTTAGGAAGTACACGCCTTTGAGGTGGATGTTTACCATCTCGTCGAAGGCTTGTTCGGTGGTCTGCTCGAATGGCGCGTAGTGGCCCGTGCCGGCGTTGTTCACGAGCCAGTCGAATCGGTCGCGCGCGAAAGTCTTGGCGAGCGCTTGCTGCAGTTGAGTGACAAACGGGTCGAAGGACGAGACGTTGCTTGCGTCCAATTGGAGAGCGGCGGCTTTGCGACCTTCGGCCTGGATCTCGGTGACGGCGGTGTTGGCTTCCGTTTGGTTGGAATGGTAGGTGATGATTACGTCGACGCCTTTCTTTGCGAGGTTTAGCGCCGTGTTACGGCCTAGGCCACGGCTGCCGCCTGTGACGATTGCAAGTTTCGTTTGTGACGCGTTTGCAGTTTTATCTGTCATCGCAGCATCCTTAAGTAAGTTTTCAAGTAGTTAGTCTACGTTTGGGCAGCCGCGGTGCGAATGCCCGATCTTTCGAAGTTCTTGCCTGATCCTACAGTTTCTACGTTCCCACGCCTTCGGGACGCCGCCTAAAACCGATGTGACTGCGTTGAAGCGATTGGGTACCGAGCCGCGGACACGAATTGCATCAAAGATTGTCCCAATAATTGATAGTTGCGTTTGAAAAAACGATAATCCCCCTGTCCACCAACGGGCGTGCGCCAATTTCAGCGATAAGAATCATCGGCCACCTTCGTATTTTTACGATAGCACTCCTACTTATTTTAGATAAATCTCGCAAGATTGCGCACAGAAAGCGTTTCAAAACTATCAAAGCTGCCGGGGGTATTGAATATGGGTCGACGAGAAAACGCATTCATCACGTTTTACGACGAACAGACCAGCACCTTAAAGGTCTGCGCTGTCGCT
>Ga0302226_10003403_pt1 | contig 10862 bp, 16 predicted proteins | sample II_Palsa_E3_3_FD_193524 | JGI IMG/M metagenome (GOLD analysis project Ga0302226, IMG submission 193524) | Peat permafrost microbial communities from Stordalen Mire near Abisko, Sweden - II_Palsa_E3_3 | ecosystem: Environmental > Terrestrial > Soil > Palsa > Peat permafrost | place: Sweden...
CCCCCCCCCCCCCCCCCCCCGCGAGTTAATTACTGAGAATGGCGAATGGCCATCTGAACAGAGCCCGAATCGACGTCGTTTGCGTTGCTGACGGTGTTGTAGCTGGTGGTCGTCGCACTGTCAGACTCGGAGGCCAGATCGGACGTCGACGTTGTGCCTGCAGAGTACGTAGCGCGTGCTGTCGGCGGCGACATCAACTTTCGTGGCGAGGCAAAGGACGGTTGAGGTGATGCGACGCGAGTGCTCAGTTGCGGCTGTTGCTGCGCGTCGGGCACAAAATACACCGTTCCGGGAAGGGCCACCTCACGATTGCGACCGGTGAACCGCTGACCAATATTCCATATGAGCGACTGCTTGTTGGGCGAGAGCGAGACAATCCCGGTGGTCGGGGACAAGTCGACTTGAGCAATCGTACCACTGAAATTACCTCAGTTTTTGGTTCCTTCAAAACTATTACCGGTGGCTAAATGGCAGATTGACTTGACAGTACTCGAAATTGTTGTGCACACGCTCGTCAAGCTTGAGTTGAAGTAGGATTCGCACGGACGAGTCATCAATTTCCTAATATAGAATGTTTATTTTTTATTTTTTAACATTACATTAAAAAGAAATAGTCGGGGCCACCTTCATCTGGAAAAAGCCTCGCAGCGGCAGGTACGGAACATCGGTCACACGGTAGTGACAGAGTGTAAACGTCTCCATTGGCGGCGAAAACATAAAGTTCTTCGTTTGGGTCAACTCCTCGGCCTGCACACACGGGTGCACCGAGATCGTCGTCATCTTGCCCACCGATCCACTCTGCAATGCGACCGTGACATCCGCAGAGCCCTCCAGGTCGGCTTTGCACACCACCGTTCCGTTCACTTGCCAAGTGTCGGGGACCCCGTCGAGATCGTACTGTGCCGCGCTGATTTCTTCACGGAACTGCAAAAGGACCGAAAACATATTTATTTTAAGCAAGGCGCCGCGAGTAAAGAAGAGTATTACGATCAGGTTGATCTGGTTCTTTCCACGGACAAGGTAGGGCTTCCATGACGGCAACTACATGTACAAAAGACTTATTTAGCAAGGAGAAAAGACTGCCAAAAACCTTCTGGGCGGTCGTGGCTTGCTTATCACCAGGTGGAGGATAACGCGACATGGCGCGGGCAAGGCCGAGAGGGACGTCTTGGAGCTGACCAAAGGGTGCGGCAAAGTTGAGGTGCAAGTTGAGGTCTGCGATCTTTTCGACCAGCTCGCGCGAGTCTTCCTGAAAGAGTTGCTTTGAGAACGCCGCGAGGTCCTGGAGGAACGTCAGTGCAATAGTGATCTCAACGCTAATTGACGAGGGATCCATTAGCGCCAACAGCAAAAACAAAAAAAAGAAACTTGCTCAAACGTACTGGTGAATTGACTTTGATGCGCTCGCCGCTGCTGCCTTGTCCTCCACGCTTGCCAATGGGATTGCGATGAACAGATGGTCGTCCTGTAAGTGGGGTGGTGTAAGTCGATCCCGAAAAAGAACAAGACGGTATGGTACTCTCTCAAGGCACACGACAGGCCACAAAGCACGTGCATGCACGTAGACTCGGTCGGCGAGCTCATCATCGGACGCTGCCATCCATGCCCGCACGATCTCTTGCAAGAGCTCGCTATCCTTGGGGAGGGGGACACGCACTGGTCCACCAATAGTCCTCCCCGCTGGTTGCTGTTTTGGCGGTTGACCACGCTCGTGGTTGTACCGTTGCTCTACGTTGGGGTACCACCTGTAGAGCGTTCAAATGGTTTCAGAGAGGCATCGATATCGACATGACCAAAGAGTGAGCGACGAACCGTGACAACAGCAGCTCGTGCTGCGGCTTGAGGCTGGCAACACCGACGTATCGCAACGCTGCACACATTTCGAGGATAAAATTGTCTTTTTTTTTCTTTTTTCTTTTTCGGCAATGCATGTGAAACCAAGAACTAAACAACAGCAAAGAACAAGGATCCGCCGTAGACCGGCCGCATCGGGAGTGGGTTAGAGCTGGAGGAACGACTCGAGCTCACCATCCTCGACGGCGTTCTGGAAGGCCTCGTAGTCCTGTAGACATCGGTCAGTCAGAAATTCTGCCAAAACAAAAATAGGAATAACGCATACGCCGCAGTAGTTCTCGCCGTTGAAGATCTGGGGAGGAGTGGTCTGGCCACTCTTGGTCTTCATAAAATTCTTGTCAGCCTGCAAATCAACGCGCGTGTTTTTTTTTTTGTTTTTTTTTCCAACGGGGCTCAGCTCATGTACCAAAACAAACCAGTGAAAATTGCATACCTCCGAGGTTGCGACGTCGCGGGTCTCAAAGGCGATCTTCTTTCCCTGGAGAACCATCTCAATGTGCGACTGCTTCTTCTTGAGCTGTTGTTGTTTATTTTTGGTAACAGGGCGTCAGCTGCAACACCAAGGTAACAACAAAAACAGCCATACCTCGAGGCTGCCCGAGACGGACGAGACAAAGATGATGACGGTCATTTTGCTTCAGACTTGTTGTTGTTCTGCACTTGGACGAGGAAAAAACCTGAGATCAGGGTGACATCCAGATCCAGCGTTTCTCTTTATGCAAAGCTTCCGAGGAAAGAAAAAAAAAAAAGACACCATAACAAATGCAACTTCGGCGCTTGGTCCGCGGTGCGCTTGCCGTCGCACCCGCCGACTTTTGCCAGGGGGCTAAACAAACGGGTGTAGGTCCTATGGGAGCAAAGAAAGGCAATTTTTCTGAACATGGGCAAAGCATCCGAGAAAAAACGATCCCACGATGTCGAGGTGGCTACGTCGGCCAATGCTGCTGCCGCCGCCGCCCAGCAGCCGCAAGAGCAGAGGAGGAAGAAGCAGGCGATGGAAGTGGACGAGGACGAGGACGATGAGGACGATGAGGATGACAACGAGGACGGCGACGAGGACGACCAAGTGAGTGTTTGCTTGCTTGCTTGTGTCTTTCCTCACCTTGTTCTTCTCCAGGACATTATCGATGTCGATTTCGACTTTTTCGATCCCAAGCCAATCGACTTTCATGCAGTCAAGCACCTCTTAGCTAACCTCTTTGAGGACGACGTGGTTGACCTCTCTGAGTTGGCCGACTTTTTGGTGCAAGAGGTATTCCTTCCTTCACGTACGTCTCGCTCTTTCATCGTTTGCCCATGCCCGTGTAGCACTCGGTCGGGACGTGTGTCAAGGTCGACGGCAGTTCCGATCCCTACTCTTTCCTGTCTGTACTCAACCTGACGGCTCAAAGTAAGGCGGGCTTTGTCCAGCAGATCCGCAAGTATCTCTTGTCCAAGTTCAAAGGCGACGCCAAGAACAAGCTGGCCAACATCCTTGATGATGCCTCGCAGCACGTCGGGATGCTCTTTAACGAGCGCCTCCTAAACATGCCTGTGCAGGTGTCCCCGCCTTCCTTTCAAATGCTCATTGAAGAGATGCAGTGGGCCTGTGATGATGTATTCTTAAATAAAATAAAAACCGTTTTTTTTTTCTGACCAAGTTTACTGTGCACAGGGCTTACCCTTCAAGTTCAAGTACTATGTTTTCTTGATGAAGACGTACCGCGAAATGTACGTGGCCGCGCCCGCTGAAGGCGAGGACGACTACGAGGAGGATGCAAAGGAAGCTGACGACGCCGGCAAGGGAAAGGGGAAGGGAAAGGGTGCAAAGCAAGATGCGAAGAAAACGTCCTCGTCGTCGTCGTCTGCTGCTGCTGCGGCGGCGGCTCCTGGCGAAAAAGCCGAGATGCTCTTTTTCAACGAAGAGGAAGAGTACATTTTGAAGGTGCCAACAAAAAGCGTGTTTTTTTTTCTTTCTTTCTTTCTTTCTGATTCTTCTTTCCAGGAAGCTATTTTGCAAGTAGATTTCAAGCTGCCAAAGGGACGATCGGTGACCCGTCTGGTCGCCAATGGCATCCAGCCGTACCGAAAGTAAAAGTTTTTTTTTTCCTTGTTTTGTGTTGCGTTTTTTTTTTAATCGTTTTTGTTTTAGAATTGTCGTTATTGATGCAGCCAAGCTTCCAGGCATTGTTCGCCAGATGAAGACAGACATCACCACAGATGCCGTAAAGCCGATCGGTGCCCGCAAGCAGTCCTGAGGGAAAAAGCGGGGTTTGTTTGGTGGTTCTTGGAATTCGGGAAAAAAAAAAGTTTTGTTGAGAATGCCTGCTTGAAGGCTGGCTTCTCGTTGATAAAGAGCGCTGGGCATATTTCAGTTTGTCCGGCGGAGCAGTGGAGGAGTTGGGGTGCTGCTGCTGCCAGTGCTGCTGCAACGGGCCGTGGCGACCACTTTGCGACTGTGTTCGTTTGTTTGCGATATTTTTAGCACAGCGGCTGATTCCGCAGCCGGACTGAGGGCTTGGTTGCTGGTTCCAGTGCTGCGCTGGCCACTGCTTGCAAGCCACTTTGCTTACTAAACTTCCCCTTTGTATCTGGTAGAGCAGCAAGGTCGCGCCAGGAGGACCACACTCGCAGTGCTTAATTTGCCGCACGTGTTTTTTGGACTCGGGCAGCGATGGAAGACTTTGCGCCGGCAAAGCTAAAGGTACGCGTCCCCGACAAAGCTACGACGTGTGGTTGTGTGTTGTGCACATTGGGGCGGGGCCTGGTGGTGTGGTGTAGTGTGTGGGGTTCAGGACGATACTAAGCGATATAAAAAACAAGGTCTTTCGTGCCGACGACCCGTACGAGAATGGCCACGAACTAGTTCTTCCTTTTGGCACCGAGTTTGACGAGTTCAAGGAGAAGGCATTCCAGCTGGTCTACCCTGGCAATGGCGAGGCACCGCTGTATGTGATCTTCCCGTTTTTGAGAGGCCTAAGACGTGTGGTGGATTAAATAATCCAGGTACGCACGCGTGATGCAAGACGACGGGACGCAACTCGACGGCATGGAGGTCGTCCTGGTGGCGCGTCAGGGAAAGGTCATCATAGACCCCGGCGACGGTTTCATAGACAAGGTAACGTTTCGATTGAGAAACGAAAGAAGCCCGCGCTCACTCCTCGCTTTGATGGGAACAGCTCAAGAAGAAGGGCAAGAAGGACCACAAGGTCACCTCCAAGCCCTCCAAGGCATCGATGGAAGAGTCTGCTGCCTCCACACCTCGCGCATCAGTGGACTTGTCTTCCTCGTCTGGCGACAAGGCCGAGGTATTTTTTTTTCTTTTTTGTTTGTTTGTTGTTTAAACAGGAATGCGTCAGAAACGGAAATCTATTTTTAACACGTTTGCGCGCTCTGGGACGATACAGCGACAGGAGACGGAGACTCTCGATAAAAAGCTTGCTGATCGAAGTAACTTTGAGAGTAGTTTCTTTCTTTTCTTTTGCTCATCTTGACCAACCCGTAGACAAAGTTGGCGACACGCAGTTCCCAACAAAGATCTGGTACAAAGGCTATCTCAACAAAAAGAACGAAATCGCCAACGACCAGAAGGCCGCCACTATGCGTACATGGGTCGCCTACTGGGTCGTTCTGCGCGGACGCTTTCTCCTCTTCTACAAGGATCGCAAACAGGCATGCCAGGGAAATGTCATGGCCAGCTCCCTAACTCGTTTTCCTTTCTTCCTAATCCTCTAGTACACATCTCAAAAGAAACCGATCGGCGGCATCGACATTCTCAACTGCGCCACAGTACTAGTTCATGACCACCGAAGCCGACACCATGTCTTCCGCATCAAGGTTTGTTCCTTTTCTTGCAGTGGTTTTGTTTGCGCTCACCCACTCACCCCCCCAAAAAATAAACAGGTGTCGCGTGGTGCAACTTTCTTGCTCGAATCAGACTCTGAAGAAGAGTTGAACGAGTGGGTCGAGTCAGTCGAGCGAGCTGCCAGCGGTGGTCACGGAGAAGTATCAACCACTTCCACTAGTTCCATACCTCCGTCGCGCGCACAGTCTGTTTTCAAGTATGTGTTTAGAATGGGGTGGGTGGATATTCATTCCTCCTCGTATTTTCTAGTGGCTCTGCTGGGATCGATACCTTCATTAGCGACATGAACTATAACAGTGTGCCAACAAGGACCAACGGGCGGCAACTGTACGAGCTCGACGAAGCTGAACCCCCGTCTCCACGCTCACCAGACACTGGCGTTTTCCATAACGACCTCTACGAAGCGGACGAAATGATCGGAGACGAGGAAACCACTGAAGAGTTCGAAAAAACGTAATGTCTTGGGGGAAACTCATTTATCTCTATCTCTTTTTTTCTTTCTTCCACGACCATTTCCTTTTTATTTATTTATTTTTTATTCCCCCAAATTCATAAATACATTGTCCTGACGTGTTCATTCCCCCCCCAAAAAAAAACACCCTGTCCGCTTGGCTTTACATGCTTCATCATGATACGTCCATTCTATTTTCTGCCCTATGCACACACAACACATATATATAACGCTTGCAGGACCGGACAAAAGCTCAAGACGTCGTCAGGTCCAACGCTCAAGCTTCCTCCCGGCGGCGAGAGCTCGTCCAAGGGTTCGCTCGAGGCATCCCCAGTTTCTGATGCGGCACTCAACGAGGACGACTTCACTGCTGGAAAACGCAGCATGGGCACATGGGGACGCAAGAATGCGGCAGCAAAGAAGATTGCCGATGAGACCAAGGAAAAGGCCGAGCAAGCTATCAAGGCCCTTGAGGATGCCAAGAAGGCCGCCAAGGACGCCGAGCGATTGCAAAAGGAAGCCGAGAAAGCCGCAAAGGAGGCCGAAAAAGAGCGCGAAAAGTCACAAAAGCTCGCTGACAAGGAGGCCAAGGAGGCAGCCAAGAAGGCCGAGCAGGAGGCCAAGGAAGCCGCAAAAGAGGCCAAGCAGCAAGAAAAGACGTTGAGACGCAACAGTACCGTCAAGAAGGACAACGGTTCTGCCAAGGACACCCAAACATCAGCGCCTCTAGCACAGCCAGTGGCACAGGTAAAAATTATTATTAAAAAAAATGTTTTTTTTTTCTTTGGAAATGAACTCGCGATTCTAGTCCACTCCTTCTGGTCCCCCGCCACCGCCTGCTCCGAATGGTCCTCCAGCCCCCCCTCCTCCGCCATCTGGAGGCGCTCCGCCACCGCCACCACCGCCGCCAACAGCAGCTGGAGGGCCGCCGCCGCCGCCGCCACCACCGCCGCCACCGCCTCCATCTGGCCCGGTCAGTGCTCCTCTGCCTCCTCCTCCGCCGCCGCCGTCGGCCCTGGCCCCGCCGCCAGCTCCACCTGCAGCATCGGGAGCGCCGCCGCCACCACCGCCACCGCCACCTCCACCTCCGTCGTCTGCTGGTGGTGCCCCACCTCCACCACCGCCGCCTCCAGCAGCAGCAGGACCACCGCCACCGCCAGCAGCTGGAGGACCGCCGCCGCCGCCGCCGCCGCCACCGCCTCCTCCACCGGCTGCAGGTGGTCCGCCACCGCCTCCTCCACCGGCTGCAGGTGGTGCCCCCCCGCCTCCACCTCCTCCACCGGCTGCAGGTGGTCCGCCACCACCTCCTCCACCGGCTGCAGGTGGTGCACCTCCGCCGCCGCCAGTGGCCGCCGGTGGTCCTCCGCCACCTCCGCCGCCGCCACCACCGGGTGGTGGTGATGACGAAGGCGGCAGCGGTGGTGGCCTTCAAGCCGCCCTCAAGGCGATGAAACTCAAGAAGGCCGAGGCGCCAGCTCCTTCGGCAGGTGGTCCTCCTGCCCCGCCACCGGTATAGTGTTTGCTTTTTTTTTTTTTTTGGGTGATCTGATTTTTCTTTCTTCCTATTGTTACGTTAGTCTGGGTCTAGTTCTAGTGGAGGCGGCAGTGGAGGTGGTCGCGGCGATCTCCTCTCGCAAATCCAGGGCGGAGTCAAGCTCAAGAAGGCGCCAGCCAAGATTGACGTTACGCCCGCTGGAAACTCTGGAGCTGAGGCGGCAAGCGCCCAACCTGTGTCCCCTGGAAGTAGCAAACCGCCGGCTGCCGCTGGTGGCGGTGGCGGTGGCTTCATGGCCGAGCTATCAAAGGGAGTCCAACTGCGCAAGGTGAAAATAAAACAAAAGATTTTTTTTTTTTTTTTTTTGGATATATATTAAAAAAACAATGACAGGTCAATCGCGATCCGGCACCACCTGCACCAAATCCCGTTGTCTCGAATCCGGCGCCCGTGGCCCCAGCACAAACAATGTTGAGGAAAACGTGGGGCAACCCATCGTCGTCGTCTGCACCTGCGCCTGTCCCCGTGAATGCATCTGCTCCTGCGCCAGCACCTGCGCCTGCTCCTGCACCAGCACCTGCGCCTGCGCCCGTATACGCCGCGCCTGCACATGCGCCCGCGTTACAGGCCGCATATCCGCCCCAAGGCTATCCTCAGCAAGCCTACGCAGCACCGCCACCCCAGCAGGGCTACCCGCCTCAGGGCTATCCTCAGCAGGGCTATCCGCCGGCGCCTCCACAGGGCTACTACCAGCAACCGTTTGCAGCACCACCACCGCAGCAGCCCTACGGCTATCCTCCACCGGGAAATCCTTATGGCCAGTACCCACCGCAAGGATATCCTGGCTACCCGCCGCCACCACCGCAAGGTTACCCTGGCTATCCCCCACCGCAGCAAGGCTACCCGCCTCCGCCGCCGCAGGGCTATCCGCCGCAGGGCTACCCACCACCGCAGCAGGCGTACCCGCCGCCCCATGATCCCTATGCGGCTGCTCCTGCTCCTGCCCCTGCAGCTGCCCCCGCGCCTGCTCCTACTGGCACGGCTGCTGCCGCTGCTGCCTTTGGTGGCCAAGGTACCGTTGTATCGTCACGATCTGTCCCTAACTTGCGTTGACTCGTTGCAGGTCTCAAAAAGTTTGCACCTGTTCAGACCGGCGGTTTCCGCCGATAGGCGTTCCAACCACTACCACCATTTCCCTCTCTCTCTCTCTCTTTCTCTCAGTCTCTCTCTCTCTGTCTCTCAGTCTCTCTCTCTCTGTCTTTCTATTTTAATAAATCAATCATCTTTTTGAGTTACTGTCTGTGTTTGAACGCGTGGACTGCGAAACGTCATTGTTTCACAACAAGACTTGAAAGAGCGTCACTTTTCAGGTCGAGCAGCATGGTGCTCGGAGGCAAGAGCGTGCGCGCGGCGATCAAGTTCTCCGTGCGCCAGATAGCCAACACGCGCCGCAAGCCGCGGCCACACGACTGGCGACGGGCGCTGCTCGAGTTCATGCTCAAGGTGCGTCAGCAGCGGGTCCCGCTCATGGTGTCGGCCGGCTTTGTCCTTTTTGGGTTCCTGTACTATGCGTCGGTAGAGCCGGACACGTCGTTCCGCCACCTGCTCATGGTGAGCCTGTCGGTGCGCAACCCGTATACGACCTCGGACGTGAGCGGCCTGTACCAACTGTCCTTGCCCATCTTCCTCGAGGTCATCTTCTTTGGCTTTGTTCTCACGGCACTGGTCGACCGTTACGACCCCATTGCGATGGGGCGCATCCTCGCCAGCCAGCTGTACGATCACACTGTCGTGATTGGGTACACGGTAAGCGCAGAAGGTGCGGGGTAGTTGCTGACAGCCGGTTGCAGCACTTGGGCGAACGCATCGTCAATCACCTCATCCAACAAAACCTGCACTACTGCGTCATCGAGAGCGATCACAACAGCGTCGCCGAGCTCCTGGTCGTGAACGAGCCCGTGGTCGTGGTACATGTTCAGGTCTGGCGTGCCTCTCTAAACAAAGTGACTTCGTAGGGCGACCCAACCGACCTCATCACACTCGACTTTGCAAACATCAAGACGTGCCGCGAAGTCTTCCTCCTGGTCGACAACCTCCAGCAGGCCTTTGTGATCTCGTTCCACGTGCGCAGCATTTCGCCGACGTGCAAACTCTACATTGAAATATCAAACCACGAGGAGTTTCGCGAGTACTTTACCGGCGACCCGTTCAAGGCTTACACATGTACGACAACTGTCTCTGGTCGATCGATCGAAATAGTAATGCACGTGCTTTGTACAGTCTCGGTCAGCCGCTTTGCTGTCGATAGCCTCCGCGAATGGACGTCCAATCTCTCGCCAATCACAAGCAATCCAAACACCCCAACGGTCACTCCCAAGGCGGGCCCGCAGGTCAACCCACCAGACACGAGCGCTATGCCACCACTCTCGCTCAACAAGCCTGCCGCGTCGGCTGCTGTTCCTCACCCTAGTAGAGGCGACGTCGATGCGTCTGCAGCAACAGCACCGGGCGATACAATTGAGCTGCCCCTTCGACAGCAAAGTCCTCTTAATAACACTAGTGTTCATCCGGCCGTCTCACCAATGCCGAAACGAACACCCAGCCGCACGGATCCGCCGATCACGACGTCGCTCATAATCGGGAGCGACGTTTGTGCACGCGAGTTTGTAAAGTTTCTTGTCCGCGAGAGGCCATTCTGGAACACCATCGTCGTGGATGAGGGCCTGTCAGAGTACTTTTTGGCCGACGCCGTCGACTCTGAGGTGCAAGAGTTGTTGCCACAAATGCAGTCTTCGGTATATACAATATCACAGTTAATTTTGATCAAAAAAAATAAAACAAAAATAGACCGACTCATCGTCGAGTCTACTGGATGCCCTGCCAAAGGACATCGCACCATACGTCCTTATGGGTCGGCGTCGTTCGTACACACGGGTATTTCCGTCCCCTGTGCAGCCAAGTCGCGCAACACGCAGCCAATCAACGTCGGCATCCGCCGATCGCGATGCCGACAATAAAAAGAACCGGATGGATGTCATGCCAAACCTCACCCTCATAAACTGCTTTACCAAACGTCTGCGCTACATGGCCGAGCATATCGACTTTTCGCTCATCAACTACCTGTACGCTGCTTCAAATGTTTCAAATGTGCTTTTGGTATTTGCATCTTGATCATGTTTTTTTTTTTTTTTTTTTTTTTTTTGCAGCTTCATTACCTG
>Ga0302226_10003409_pt1 | contig 10855 bp, 13 predicted proteins | sample II_Palsa_E3_3_FD_193524 | JGI IMG/M metagenome (GOLD analysis project Ga0302226, IMG submission 193524) | Peat permafrost microbial communities from Stordalen Mire near Abisko, Sweden - II_Palsa_E3_3 | ecosystem: Environmental > Terrestrial > Soil > Palsa > Peat permafrost | place: Sweden...
AAGCAATCTCTCTTGCGAGGAGTAGTAAGACAGTGCCGACACACAATGAGCGACACAAGCGCAGAGCCGCAGCGCCTTCAACTTGTCAGTTATCGCTGGTGTTCTGTCTTTACAGAACACCATTGCTCGGCACCATCCTTAGGCAGGCGGCGCGAACGCGACACGGTTCCAGCGATCACCCAGCCGAAGCCGATTCATTCGTCGAAGGTTGGGGATTGCGATCCGCGAGCGCCTCAAGCATGGAAGCCGATGGGACAAAGAATAGGCTGCCGGTGACCGCGCGGCTGTAATCGAGAAGCCGGTCGTAGTTGCCAGGAGGGCGTCCAACAAACATGTTCTCGAGCATCTGCTCGATCGGCTCGGGCGAACTGGCATAGCCGATAAAGTAGGTTCCGAACTCGCCCGCGCCTGGACGGCCGAATGCCATGTTGTGACGCAGGATTTTCACTTCCTGACCGTCCTTTTCGATCGTCGTCAGCGAGCTGTGCGAAGACGAGGGCTTGACCCCTTCGGCGAGCTCAACATCGGACAGTTTCTTACGGCCGATAATGCGTTCCTGCGCCTCGACTGAGAGTGAGTCCCAGCCGGCCATGTCATGCAGGTATTTCTGCACCATCACATAACTGCCACCTGCAAATGCCGGATCCTGATCGCTAATCAGGGTGAAATCGACCGCCTCGCGGCCGCTCGGGTTCTCCGTGCCATCGACGAAACCCACCATGTCGCGCAGGTCGAAATAGCGAAAGCCATGGACTTCATCGACTACCGAGACCGCATCGCGTAACCGCTCCATCAATTGGGCAGCGAGTTCAAAGCAGAGATCCATATGGTCCGCGCGGATGTGCAGCAGGATATCGCCCGGTGTGCCAATCGCGCGGCGATTGCCCTCGCCAAATTCGCGGAATGCATGAAGGTTCGCGGGGCGCGGCGCGCCGAAAAGCTTATCCCAACCGTCGGAGCCAAAACCGCACACGCACGAGAGCTTGGCCGTAGGAGCACGCGTGCCGACCGCGCGAACCAGACCGGCCACGTCTTCGCATAACGCGCGCACCGTGCTTGCGCTTTCGGGACCGGCTTTAAGCGTGGCGACCATGAAAATCGCGCTGCGGGAGATGGGATCGCAAACGGCTTGAGGATCTGGAATGTCGGTGGGCATCGGATGGATATTCTCGATTGGTCAGGGAGTCTGGCAATCGCGGGCGAGCGCTTTTAGCGATGCCAGGACTCCGTTGCGGGATGTTTTGACAAGGTTAGTCAATTCCGGGGATCGGCGCGAGCCTGAAGACAGATTTTCTATCGAGTGTTTGGCGCCATCGCCCAATCTCACGCCTTCGAAGAGATATCCCGGAACCCCATCATCCGCCATACCGATGCCGCTCTGACAAGGCCTGTCAGACCAGCAAACCACCGCCATCGACGGGCAGGATTTGTCCCGTTGCGTAGCCGTTGAGCATGAGGTACACATAGGCCTTCGCGGCCTCTGCCGGCGACGCGGCGCGGGGCACTGGCAGGGGCGCGACCATCGACTGCAGCATGGCCTCCGGCATCTGCTTCACATGGTCGGTGAGGACGAGGCCCGGGCACACGGCGTTGACCCGCACCGGGCTGAGATCCATAGCCAGGCCACGGGCCAGGTATTCGACCGCTCCCCCCATTGCGGTCGGCAACGGCGCGCCTTTCCTCGGCCGATGCGCGAGCATGCCGCTTGTCAGCGTGATGGAGCCGTCCTGAGCGATCGTTCGGCAACCGTGCTTGACCGCCGCTAGTACGCCCCAGAAACGTACCGACAAGAGTTCCCGCGCCTGTGTGAGGTCGAGATCACGGGCGGAAACGAACATCGATCCGCTCCAATCGCCCGCCGTGATCGCCAGATGATCGAACGCGCCGAGTTCGCCGAAGAAGCCGGCAACGTTGGCCTCGTCGCGCAGATCGACGGTGCGACCCGTCGCGCCGGGCAGGCGCTCGACGGCCGCATTGACGTTCGCCGGGGTGCTCGAGGCGATGACAACGGCGGCGCCCTGAGCGTGCGCGAGTTCGGCAATGGCGAAGCCGATTCCCGATGCGCCACCAATGACAACCACGCGCTTTCCATCGAGTGACATCGCTGTACCGGTCATCCTGATTCTCCTATGCAGTTAAGGGCTTTATTGCGAATGCCAGGTAGCCGTCGCTTTCACGCTGCCCCCTGGCTGCGCTCTTTCGTCGAACGTCAGGGATGTGCGAAGTAGCCCGGCTGCTCGATGTCGGTGAGAAGGTCTGGACCGGTTGGTGTCCAGTCCAGGATGGCGCGGGTCTGCGCGCTTGATGTCGGTAGGTCCGCGCCGACGAACCTTCCGAACCATCCAAAATGCGCCGCTGCCTCGTCGTGAGACTTGGCGACCACAGGGATGCCAAGCCGGCGGCCGATCACTTCGGCAATCGCCTTGAACGGCACGCCTTCCTCGGCGATCGCGTGATAGGGACCATCGATAGCGCCACGCTCCAGCGCGAGCCGGAAGACGCGTGCAGCATCGAAACGATGCACTGCAGGCCAGCGGTTGAGGCCGTCGCCCACATAAGCCGACACGCCTTTCTCGCGGGCGATGCGGATGAGGATGGGGACAAAACCGTGATCGCCCTCACCGTGAGTGGATGGCGGTAGCCGCACGGCGGTCGCCCGCACGCCACGGGCTGCGACGGCCGCCGCTGCAGTCTCAGATCCGCGAGGAAAGTCACCGGACGGCGCGGGAGGATGATCCGCCTCGGTTGCTGTGCGGCCATTCCTCAGGAACGCCGTGCCGGACGTGACGAGCAACGGGCGCTCGCTGCCTTCGAGCACGCTGCCGAGAATTTCGATCGCACGCTTGTCTTCCTCGGCGCTATCCGCAAACCGGGAGAAATCGTGATTGAAGGCGGTGTGGATGACCCCGTCGGCGCTCGCCGCGCCCCGACGCAGGCTGTCGAAGTCGGTCAGCGATCCATGGACCGCCTCTGCGCCGGCCGAGGCGAGCGCCGCCGCTCCTTCCTCCGAACGGGTGAGGCCCACGACTTGATGGCCGTTCGCGAGCAGTTCGCGGACGACAGCGGAACCTACGAAGCCAGTGGCTCCCGTGACAAAGACGCGCATGTGATGCTCTCCCAAGTGGTCGAGGGAGCAATGTACGAGGTAAAATCATCCTGTTAAAGTAGTGACGTTATCCAGGTATACCTCTTAACAGGTTGCACATGGTCCACGCGAACGAGAACAAGAACGAGAACGAGAGTGCGAACGACAATCGGCTCGGCAACTATCTGAAGAACAGGCGTACGAAGCTCGATCCCGCGACCTTCGGCTTTTCCGGTAGCCGGCGGCGGACGGCGGGACTGCGGCGGGAAGAGGTGGCGCAGCGCGCCAATATCAGCGCAGCCTGGTACACGTGGCTGGAGCAGGGACGCGGCGGCAATCCGTCAGCGGATGTGCTGGATCGCATCGCGGGGGCACTGATGCTGACCGAGGTCGAGCGCGAACACGTGTTCCTGCTTGGCCTCGGCCATCCGCCCGAAGTCCGCTATCGCGGTGGTGACGCGATCACGCCGCGATTGCAACGCCTGCTCGAGGCGCTGCCCTATAGCCCGGCGATCGTCAGGACAGCGACATGGGACGTGGTTGCGTGGAACCGCGCGGCCGCGGCCGTGCTCACCGACTACGGCTCCTTGCCACCTGAACAACGCAACATCCTGCGCATGATCTTCAGCGATGCCCGCGTTCGTGCCGCGCAGTTCGATTGGGAAAGCGTAGCCCGCTTCGTGGTGAGCGCCTTCCGGATTGATGCCGCACGCGCAGGCGCTGACGCCGAGGTGGCGCCGCTCGTCGACGAACTGTGCCGGTCAAGTCCCGAGTTCGCCGCCATGTGGCGGGACAATGAGGTGCAGACCTACGGCGAAGGGGTCAAGCATCTGCGCCACCCCGTGCTTGGGCCGATCTCGCTCGAATACTCTTCTTTCGCGGTCGACGGCCGGCCGGATCTTCAGATGATCGTCTACAACCCGGCGACACCAGCCGATCAGGCGCTGATCAGGTCTTTGATCGAGGGAACGCCAGTGACCGCGGCGGAGTAAACCCGTGGCATGCACCATCGCTCGACCTCGGCCGCGTGCGCTATCGCTTGGGCCCTTTCATGATTTCCGATTCCATCGCGGCATTCCACTCCTCGCTCGCCTCGGTGGCATCCATCTCTTCTTCAACGGAACCCATGGCGCGCTCGGCTGCTGCTTTCGTCTCGTCTGCCGAGGCGTCGAACTCGTCGAATTCGTCGTTTTCGTCACCTGGCGGCTGCAGCATGTCCTTAAGCATCGCGCTGAGCTCCAACGTGTCCCAAGGCAGGCCGCGCTGCGTTTGCAGTTTAATGTAATGCCTCACTTCCGCGTCCTGCTCCGGGGTGAGGGGCAACCCGCGAAAGGTGGTATCAGGGTCAAGGTCTGTCATGGCTTTCTCCGGCGTGCGGCTGCCTCTTTAGTGTAGCTCCGTTGCGGATCCGAGATGCCGTTAAAGGGGGCATGGCCGACGTTGACGACTCAATGTGGGCAGTGCGCCGCTCGCCCGCGACGTGATCGGCAGAGCCCCTTACAGCGCAAATCCGGCGGGTGTCTACGCCTGTGCATCGTCGTCGGGCTCACTCACCTCGTCGTGTAAGAAGCCGCGCACTGCTGTCAGTACTTTATGGGCTTCCGCAGGGTCGCCGGCGGCTCGGGCGAGGATGATCCCGCCGATCATCGTCGCAAGTGTACCGATGGCTTGACGCTCGGCGTTGCCGCCGCGCGCGCCGTTGTCATGTCGTTGGATCCACGTCAGATAGGTCTGCACATTCTCGTGCAATGCGCTTCGCGTAGCGGGGTCGGCTCGGGCAAGTTCGGTCCCGCAGGCGGCTAGTACACAGCCGCGTTCCGGATGCTCACAGTGCATGTCGCCCAGGTAGGCGTCTGCGATGTCGGCCAAGCCAGGCATCTGGCCGGCGGCGTCTGCTGCGGTCTTCTCCAGAAAGTGCAGTGTCTCCGCGGTGGCATGCGTGATTGCTTCTGCCAGCAGTTCGTCCTTGGACGCGAAGTGCGCATAGAAGCCTCCATGCGTGAGGCCGCACTCCTTCATGATCTCGGCCACGCTGACGCCGTTCGGGCCGCGCGCACGGATCGCGCGTGCCGCGACGGCAATGATGCGATCGCGGGTTCCCTGTTTGTGTTTCTCGCCCCAAGGCATGATCAGCTCCATTCTTGACAGAATATGACATGTATCATATTCTGAAAATATGACGTCTATCATATTTTGAGAGGGAGGCTAATCGTGCAACTCGACCTGATTGGAGCCGTGGTCCTCACGGCGATTTCGGCGCTCGTCGGCGGCGTGTATGTCTATTTCCTCCGGTGGAGCGTCGCACGGCGCATGGCGATGGCCGCCGCGGGCATTGCGTGGTTCGCGCTGGTGGCAACGTGCGGCGCTACAGGCGTATTCGATGCCGTGGGCGGCGCCGGGCCGGCGGGTGTTGGCGTGGCGGTGCTGATTCCGTTTGCCATGCTCACCGTTGCCACCACCCGTGCGGGCGCAATGCGCGAAGCGGCGAGTGCGATACCCGTGCCGGTGTTGATCGGGCTCCACGCGACGCGCTTGCTCGGCTTGTTCTTTCTGCTGCTTTATTCAAGCGGGCGGCTCCCTGCGCCATTTGCGCCGGTGGCGGGCTGGGGCGACGTGCTGATCGGCCTGACGGCGGTTCCGGTGGCGTATCTGGCTTCGGTCAGAGCACCGGCGTGGCGAACGATTGCGCTGGTGTGGAACACGCTCGGTCTTTTGGATCTGGTGGTTGCCATCGCGTTGGGAGTTGTATCGTCACTTGGCGGTCCGATCGGCTTTGCCACATCGAGCGTGGATAGCAGCGTGATGACGGCCCTGCCGTGGATACTCATCCAATGTTTCAACGTCCCGCTGTTGCTGCACCTGCACGTTCTTATGTTTCAACGGCTGCGCAGGCGAGAACCGGCGATCGCGCCAGTTATTGCGTGACGTTTTCCCGTGTTCGCGCTGTCTTTTGTTCGGAACGGGTCGGAACGTCCTGCGTACGCATCGGGTTCAACAACCGTCAGCGCGACGGGACCGCCATGCGCGCGACATCACACGGTCAATGCTGTCGCCCCCGTCGCGCGCTCAGCTCAATGGCCGGGCGAAGCTGAGTTCGTGCCCGTCGGGGTCGCTGACATGGAAATAGCGTTCGTTCCAAGGCGCATCGCACGGTGTGGACATTGGCGTGATTCCGGCTGCGAGCGCCTTGCGGTGCATCGCATCGACGTCTGACACGTAGATGATCACCCGGCCCCACCAGTTGATCGGACCGTGCGTCTCAACGGTCAGATTGAGATACGACGTGCCCGTAGCAAACGATGTAAACGGTTCGTTTTCGCCGCCGTGCAATAGCGGGAAACCGAGCGCCTGGTAAAAGCGCACGGCGCTCCGCATGTCGCGAGTGGACAACGTGATGGCGCTTAAGCCTTCGATCACGGGCTCGGTTACGGCGGGGGGCAAGTTCATCGACGGGTGTCCTCTGGGTATCCTCTATAACCAATGCCGTTGTCAGCCTGGATGATGATGGGAGACGAGCGGCAAGACGGATATATCCGGATGCGTGCCGTCGATGATGCTTCGCCCGATGTGTCGCGCTTCCTGCACGGCGTCGTCCTCGCTCTTGAATTCGTCGTCACCGCCGGCGTGGAATTGAAGGGCTTCGCCCGGCGCCTCGGCATGCGCGCCGTGACGGCAGACAAAGCCAATGTAGACATAACGGGCGCTTGCTTGCTGCGCCGCGTGTGCAGGCATCGGCTCCAGCTTCAACTGGGGCAAGACGTGGATGTCGAAGCCTTCGTAATCGAAGACGCGCCATGGAGTAGCTTCGTCGGGCATAGCGTCCTCCCTCATATTCATTTGCTTCCGTGAGTAAACGTTACTCCTGGTCGCGCTTTGAATCCATCCGGGGTTTGGACGTATGTGGCGCAGAGCTGACCTTCCTCAGCCGGGCGGCGGCTTGCCAGTGAAAAGCGCCAATTGAGCGTCGAAAGCACGCTTGTACGCGGGCCGCGCTGCGCCGCGGGCGACATAGGCGGAGAGGTTCGGATAGTCGTCCAGCAGACCCGATGCTTTCAACCTGAGTAGCACCGCCACCATCATCAGGTCGCCCGCGCTGAACGCACCATCGAGCCAGTCGGCGTTGCCAAGGCGATCAGAAAGTTCGCCCAGCCGGTCACGGATGCGATCCTGGACGAGCGGCAGGCGCTGCTCGTACCACGTCTTGTCTCCCTCCAGGAACCTGGTGGTCTGGAGATCGAGGATCGGCGGCTCAACCGTGTTGAGCGCGGCAAAGATCCATGTGATCGCGCGTGCCCGGGCATTCGCATCGTCAGGAAGCAGGCCTGCATGGTGCTCTGCGATATGGAGCACGATTGCTCCCGACTCGAACAGGACAAGAGCGCCTTCTTCATAGGTCGGGATTTGCCCAAAAGGATGAAGCGCTCGATGCGCGGGTTCCTTCATTGCCCCGAACGAAACAAGACGAACCTCGTAAGGTTGGCCCACTTCTTCAAGCGCCCAGCGAACACGCATGTCACGCGCCAGTCCCCTGCCGCGATCGGGCGACCGTTCAAAGACGGTGATGACGGGGATCAGTGGAAGGGTCATGGCGATTTCTCCTTTGCTGGATATCTGGTGAGTGCCGGATACGCAACCCCCGCGTTCACCTGCTAGACGGTCGAGAAAGGGTTAAATCGACATTCCTGATTTAATTTTTTTCGCAAAGATTCGGCAAATCGGCGTTCCGAACGAAATAATCCAGGCAAAAGATCGGCCTAAAATCAAATTGGACTACTCAACTGCAGACCTTCGTGGACGGCCGGGCAGGGTCGTCTACGAAAGTTCGTCATGGTACGAGTTTGTACGAGTTTGACCGGAACCGGTCGTTCGAACCGAACATCGTGACTGCTCTGCCGCGAAGCAAGCGTGTCCGTTATCCAATGTCGCGCGGCCGGCTCCCGGATCTGTCCCGCCTCTCACGGCACCATTTGCATGTCACCCGAAGCTTGCGGCGGCAATTTGATTGAGAGAACCTTGAACTCCCCACTGGTCGCCTCGGACCCGGCATGCGCCGTCCCCTTTGGGACAATGATCAGGTCTCCGGCATGAATCGAACGCTGCTCGTTTCCCAGCCAGAAAGTGCCGCTTCCTGAGATCACATACTGGATTTCATCGGAGCCCATATGCGTATGCTTTGGCACGTTGCCGGTCTGCACTGCGACGGTTCCGTTCGATGTCACGACCAGGCCTTTTGAGCGCAGGGTTCCCATGTTCGGAATCTGTGCGCCAAGATCGGCATCGGTCATCGCCGTCAGATCCATGATTTGTGCCGTGAGCTTGCTATCTGGCGTCTGAGCGCGTGCAGGTGTGCTCATGTGAGACACAAACAGGCCGGCAACAAAGGCGAGGGGAATAGCCGCAAGATAGATGTGGCGATGCATGTTCTGTTCCGTTTTGGTTGAGCCGGCGATTGGCATGCAGGGCAACGGCACCATGGGATGGTGAGTCGCTGCTCAATTGTCACACCACAAACTGGTGGTTCGTAACCGGGTCAACACCTGAGTGCGCAGTGAGGAACAAAACTTTCAAAGGCGATGGTCTACCTGCGGGTCGAGTAAGAACGAGTGCGGCATCAGCCCCGCGCCGGTGATCACGACGACTTCTCCTTCGATGTTATTGCTCATCGTGTCATTCCTCACTGGACGCGAACTTGGCCAAAGCCGCGTGGTTTTCCTGACCGTTTGCCCTTGCTTCGCCCGATGTAACTGCGGCAACCGGCACGAGCAGCAATGCACACAACAGACTGCCGATGCTCATCAGCGCGATGACGCACGCCATTGGCCACGGGGTGCCATCGGCGAAGAGTCCCACGAGCGCCGAGCCCGTGATGCCGGTGCCGTACTGGATCGCGCCGATCAGCGCAGACATTGAACCTGCGCGCTCAGGGAAGCTGCTGAGTGCACCGGCAATCGAGTTGGCGACGATGAACCCCGTCGCGGAGATAAACAGGAAGAGCGGGATCACCAGTCCTGTCAGGCCGCCCCAGTCCGTCCGTGCATCGAGCGCGAGAAGGATGCCCGCAATCGCCGCGCCGACGGTGCCCGCCCGCATGAGGCGATCGCCGCCCAGCCGTATCACGAGCCTCGAATTGACCTGGTTCGTCAGCATGATTCCGACGATACCCGCGCCGAACAGCACGCCGTAGAACTGTGGCGAGACATGGTGATAGGTGATGTAGGCGGACGGCGTGCCGGCGATATACGCATAGATGCCGCCATAGAAAAACCCGCCCGCGCCCGCGTAGCCGAGTACCCGGCGATGCCCGAGCAATTCGGCATAGCCCGCCGCCGCGCGATGCAACGGCTGACGGTTGCGCCGCTCAGGCGGCAAGGTTTCAGGGAGGACGTAGAGCGCGGCGAGCGTCGCCAGCCCGACACCCACCAGGGTCCAGAAAATGGCGCGCCACGACGCGACATGGAGGATGAGTCCACCCACACTCGGTCCGAGCAACGGCGCGATGGCCATCACCGTCATCAGGGTCGACATCATTTGCGCCGCGCGGTGCCCGGTGTAGAGATCGCGCACCATCGCACGGGCAAGCACCACGCTCGCGCACGCACCCACGGCTTGCAGCGCGCGCCAGCCGACCAGCATCGGAGCGCTCGTCGATAGTGCACAGCCGGCCGAGCCGGCGATGAACAGCACCAGCCCGATGGCGATCGGCAAGCGGCGTCCGTGCCGGTCGCTGACTGGGCCCCACAGAAGCTGGCCCAGGCTGAAGCCGATCAGATAGCCCGAAATCGTCAGTTCAACGGTTCCGGCTTCGGCGCGCAGTGCGATAGCCATCGTGGGAAGCGCGGGCAGGTACAGGTCCGTCGAGATCGACGCGAAGGCCATCAGGACGCTCAGGATCAGGAGGATCCGCAGGCTGTGCCCAGCAGCGTCTCGCTGCATGGCAGACGCGACCGGCCGGGCAAAGGGTTGATCATCCGATGACATGGTTCGAAGTCTTGTTCCGAAAGCACGGCAATCCGGCGGCGCCACGGACCCGGGCTTCGGGCTTCGGGCGGCGGGCGCCGAGTGAATTGCAGCGAAGGTTGAATTAGCGATCGACGCACTAAATTTACTGGCTGCGTTGGCACGTGACTAGACGGTAGAATCGGCAAACTCATATGAGCGAGATTCATGAATGGCCCGCGAAAACCTCAACGACTTGCTGGCGTTCGTCGCCGTGGCGCGCGAGCAGAGCTTTACCAAGGCGGCTGCCAAGCTTGGCGTGTCGCAATCGGCGCTGAGCCACACTATCCGTGGGCTCGAGTCGAGGTTAGGGCTGCGGCTCCTGACGCGGACCACACGCAGCGTGTCGCCCACGCCTGCGGGCGAGCGGCTGCTTGCGACCGTGGGACCGCGGTTTGACGAGATCGATGAGGAACTGGCGGCGTTGAGCGAACTTCGCGATAAACCTGCCGGCACCATTCGCATCACGACAGACGAACATGCTGCGGCCACCATACTTCAGCCAAAGCTGGCTGCAGTGTTGCTCGAGTATCCAGATATCAAGGTCGAAATCATCGTTGACTTCGGGTTGACCGATATCGTCGCGCAACGGTATGACGTTGGCGTTCGTCTCGGCGATCAGGTGGCGAAAGACATGATCGCTGTGCGTATTTCGCCAGATATGCGCATGGTGGTCGTCGGCTCGCCTGCCTACTTCGCAAGACGAACGCGGCCGAAAACGCCTCATGACCTGACAGGACACAACTGCATCAATCTGCGGCTGCCAACCTATGG
>Ga0302226_10003410_pt1 | contig 10852 bp, 19 predicted proteins | sample II_Palsa_E3_3_FD_193524 | JGI IMG/M metagenome (GOLD analysis project Ga0302226, IMG submission 193524) | Peat permafrost microbial communities from Stordalen Mire near Abisko, Sweden - II_Palsa_E3_3 | ecosystem: Environmental > Terrestrial > Soil > Palsa > Peat permafrost | place: Sweden...
GGAATATTTGATTTACATGCCATTTTTAAGTCTACATGGAAGACTCGACATAGTTGCGCGCGAGGTCCTTGACGTGCTCGATGTTTGCCGCACTGCCGCCGTGACGCGTCTCAAAGTCGAGGTAGCGCTTGAAGAAGAACTTCATCTTCTTGGAGGACCACTTGAGGTGGACGATGCGCTCGAGCAGGCGGCGGCCGGCGGCGGCGTCGCCAGACTTGTCCTCCATGTCGACGTAGATTGACCACAGGTCGGCACGCTTGGGGTACGAGTTCAGCATGCCCTCAAAGATGGTGCGGCCGCGTTCCACCTCGCCAAACTTGAACTCCATCTGGGCGTACTTGCAGATGGTCTTGACATCTGTAATAATAATAATAATAATGAATTACGTATTGTTTCGTTGACATTCCGTACGTTTCCGCTTGGGAAGGCTCTTGAGCGAGCGATCGAGCAGCTTGCGTGCCCCGTCGGCATCCTTCTGCAGACGCAGGGCAAAGAGACAGTACTGGACCCATACTTTGCTGCTTTCCCTAAACTTTTTGATCATGACTTTGTAGAGCTCGTCGGCGGCCTCGAGCTTTTCTGTCCTCTCGTAGATCTTGACCAGGTGAATGTAGATCTTCTTGGGGTTGTTGTATTGCACCGCCTTTTCAAAGACCTATCCCAAAAAAGTGTTGGACTAAGCCAAAAAACGAAAACGCGACCCAATACCTTCATAAGCGACTCTTGAGTGCCATACGAGTTCTCGAGGTTCATGTGGGCCACCCAGATGTTGAGCTTTTCTTGCTCTTCGCGGAAGTTGATTGTCTTGAGGGCTCGCTCGGCAACGGCACGGGCCTTCTCGATCTCTGTCAGACCCAGTTGGAATGCCATGTACTTGATCCACAGGAACGAGCTGTTTGGGTTTGCTGCAAAACAAAAAAGCAATTGAGAATTGTATTAGTATGTTTCAATTTATTTACTTACCGATGATCAATCGGTCAAAGTCCTCTGAGGATTGGGGAGTGCCGGCGTTATCGATCAGGGCCTCTTCTTGAGCGGCAATGCGGGCCTCGGTTTCGTCACGTTGGCGCTTCTTTTCGCGCTTTGACTTCTTGCTCTTGCTGTTTGCGGATTCACCCTCCTCGTCCCCGTCGTCCTCGTCGTCGCTATCGTGGTCGGGCGTCTTTGAGGGTTCGACAAACGAGAAACCGTCATCCCAAGCGAAACCAGCCTTGACATCGAGGGGCCCAGATGCTGAAGGATTTTAAGAACGTTATTGCGTGCGGTATGGATAGATAATAGCTTGCCTTTTGCGGGGGCGACGTCCATATCTTCCTGCTCCTCGTCCTCTTGCTCCTCCTCTTCGTCCAGATCGGCGTCCACGTCCTCCTCGTCCTCGTCGTCAAACTGGCCATTGGTGAAGCCCTCCTCCTCATCCTCGTCCTCGCCGTCCTCCTCCTCCTCATCGTCGTCATCTTGGCCGTGCTTTCGCTTTGTGGCCGCGTTCTTGTAGGCAATGGTAAAGTCCATCTCGTCGTCGTCGTTCTCAAAGTAGCTCTGCTTGAGGCCGAGCGATAGCCGCTTCTTCTCCTCGTCGATCGACAGGATTGCGACACGGACGGGATCACCGACAGTGTAGAGCGAGGCAATGTCCTCCACGGGCTCATCCGATAGCTGTTTAACAAATAAAATTCTAATTAAAGAAAAAAACCAATATGCGGTTTTATGAACAATTGTACCTCGGACTTGTGGCACAGGCCAGAGAGCTTGGAGTTGTCAAACGAGATAAACACACCAAAGGTCTCGATCTTCCTGATCTTTCCGTCCAACTTCATGCCCTCCTTGAGGTCGGTCCACGTGAGGTCGGCCGACGCCCTTGCGCCCAGGACTTGGCTGCGCTTGAGGGTGATGTCGATGTGGCGGTTCGTCTTGTCGACGTGGATGACCTTGCCACGAACGAGGCGCCCGGGGGTGTAGCTGGTGGTCCAGTCCTTGACAAACTTGTCCGAGAGCTCAGAGATGCGGATACGGGCGACCACACCGGGCGCGATGTGCACAAAGACACCCTTGTCGGTCGAGGACTTGACGTAGCCCGCGACGATCCCGCCCTCTTGGACATCGGCAAACGAACGCACCGCCGTGGCGCCCTTGATGGGGCTGGGCAGGGCGACCTTGGCAAGCGCACTCTTGAGCTGGGCAGGCGACTTGGCGACCTTGGCCTCGTCGCTCTGGGCCCACTTGACCAGAGATTCACGCAGCGAGACAGACAAGTGGTTCTTGCTCTTGTCGTCGGCCTCATTGTGAATCTAGTAAAAAAAAGTTTATTCGACATCAGAAACAGAAATTTTTTTTTTTACCATGACGGCTTGGAGGATCTGACCAACCTTGAAGGCAGAGGTCGGGTTGGTCTTGAACGTGTCGGCCAGTTCTGTGAAAGGAACACGGGCTTCGACGGTGTGGGCCAGCTGAACGGTGAGGCCGGTGGTTTCGTCGATCTCGGCGACGCGGACGTTGACGAGGGAGCCGATCGCTTGGGCGGGGTCTTTGAACTTGGCCTCTTTGTCGGCAAGCAGACGCATGAGGAAGCGAGGCTCGTTGGCGCTCTTGGTCTTGTGGGAAGCATCGGTCAGCAGGATGCCTTGGACGAGCTGCTTGGGCTTGAACTTGGAGTCGAGCTTTTTGACAACTTCAAAGTCGGGCGAGGCGTCGATGGCGTAGACAAAGCCGTGAAGGCCGCCGGCAACAGACACGACGATACCCTTCTTGCCGATCGACTTGATGATGGCCTGGATGATCTGGCCCTTCTCGAGGTTGTCTGCTTGGGCGGTCGAGCTGCTGGGGGTGCCGTCGGGCAGGGCGAGGTCCGAGGGCTTCATCGACAGGTTGATGACCATGTTTGACAGAGCAGACGTCTTGGTGATGGCAAGCGTCTTGGGCATGGCACTTCGGTAGGAGAACCCAAGGACCTATGGGAAACGGAACGATTATTAAATTATACTTGTGCAAAAAGAGAATTTATTATTTTTCACCTTGACATCGACCGTGTCGCCCTTCTTGATCGAACCAAAGACGTTGCCTGCCTTGACGACAGAGAGCTTGTCCACAATAGCGGTGGCGTGGATGCGGCCGTAGATAGCCGAGGTCAGGTTGACGAGGATGTGGTCATCTGTCCACCGCACATGAATAACAATAGACTGTGTCACATATCGTACCATTGACTTTGTTAACGACCGCCTTTGTCTTGAGGCCGATGGTGATGTCCTCGAGCGAGGTAAGGCGAGAGTCGGCCGATCCGATGGAGAACTGCTTGGCGGCCTTTTGGGGGTTGGTCGGCGGGGCGGCGGCCTTGACATAAAGGACCAAGCGGCCGGCAACGGGTTGGTCGCCACGGTGAACAAACGATTCAAACTTGGAGCCTTCCTTGTACTTGTCAACAATGGGCGTGTTCAGGGCGTTGTAGTCCTTGGTGCTGACAAAGGCAAGAGCGCTGTTGAGCCTGTAATCATAAAACAAAAAAATAAAATTTTATAAATAAAAAAAAGAACGCTTTTCGGGCATACGAGGGGATGGAAACGATGACATAGTCGTGCTTGAGCAGCTCAACTTGGACCGATAGCGGAGTCTCCTTGTCGAGATTCTTCAAAGCGTTGGCTTCGGCCTTGGGCTTGACGGCCTTGCGGGACGCGACGAGATCCGTGCTCAAGCTGACATCAATGTTCTTCTTGGCGACGTCGATATCGAGGATGACCACGTCGACCGACTGGCCCACCGTATGGCCGTGGGGCTTGTGGACAGAGACCTTGAAGTCGGTGTTGGGGAGCGAGAGGAGGTGCGCCTTGAGAACAGTGGCGGTGGCAACCTGTCCGATCTTGTACGAGGGGACGGTGGTGGCAGAGTGGACGCTGCTGGCAACCTTGGCCGTCTCCGCAAAGTAGTTGGCGAGGTACGTGCCGTCGGTGGAGGCGCACTGCGAGGGCTGCAGCGACGCGGTCACCTTCTGGGCCTTGTCGTCGATGTTCTTGATAAAGGCACGGACGGTCTGGCCAATATAGGGGGCAGAAAACGAATTCTCGTGCTTGATCTACAAAAATAATTACCTTAACAGCATTTTTTTTTTAATTTATATATTATTTTACCATCTTGGGGGCGAGTGCAATCAAGTCGCCGAGGAACCCGATAAAGTAGCCAAAATCGGCGACCTGGCGGACATATCCAACATAGACGGTATTGCGGGTGAGCTGCTCGATCGAGCACGGGAGGGCACCTGCGCGGTGGGCCGCAATGACCGAGGGCTTGGCCGTTGCGTAAATGTTGTGGTACTTGTCCTTGGACAGGACCATAACCTCGTCGATCTCCGTCTTTCCGGGCTCTGCGCCCTCGTAAATGGCGTCGCTGTTGGCGGCGACGTCGCCGAGGTGAGCGTTGGAGAGGATGGCGTCAACCGGTGGGTTCACAGACGTAAGGGTGACGTAGATGCGGCCGTCGCGCTTGGCCTTGACGAGGCCGGCAGAGATCTCGCCGGGGAGGATGTGCGCGGTCTTGGCGGCGTTCTCCTCTGTGCGGTCCTGGGGCAGAGCGTCGGTTGTCTTGGCTGTGGCAATGACTGAGGCGCCTTTGACGTCGTAGCGAATCACCTTGACCTTGAGCGTCTTGCCGACGAAAAAGCTCTCAGACAAGTTGGCGGCGTGGAGGTCGCTACATAATTTGTTAGCTCATTGTGCCCTTTGTGTAGATACGTACTCGATCTCCTTCTTGGCCACGAAACCCTTCATGTTGTTGTAGAAGCGAATGTACAGGCCCTTTGCGGCCACGCCCGTGATGTAGGCGAGCGTGACGAGGCCGGGCTTGGCGTCGGCCTTGGTCAGCAGCTTGGGCAGGTCGCTTTGGATGAGCGAGCGCTGGTTTGACAGGATGATCTTCTTCTTGTCGGTGTCGACATAGAGAACCTGCGTAATGGGAGGATTTTTGAATGCAAGTTACGTGGTATTATTTCTTCTTACGACGCAGGAGATCTTGGAGCCGGGTGTAAACTTCTTGGCAATGTTACGGAGGGGCACATCGGCAACGTTTCGCGTGGGCACGAGGCCGCGGATGTGATCCGAGATGTCGACAATGATGCCGAAAGGACCCGTCTTGAGCACGTGGCCCTCGACGATCGAGCCCGGACGGATGTTGGCCACGGAGAGGAAGGGCTTGCTCAAAATCGACTCCTGCATCGACACGAGCGCAAAGCCGTCGAGATAGTTGAGGCCGACAACACGGCACGTGTGCGAGCTAAAAGACCAGTTATAATACTATTTTGAAAAGGGTGGTTGGTTGGTTTGGTACCTCCCCAGTCGGTGGACCTTTGTGAACTTTTCGAGGGGCGTGTCAGAGACGCGCGTAATGTATGCATAGAGGGGCACAGTGAGCGACGGGTGGTGGAGGATCAGCGCCGTCCCTGCATCGACGCGGGTGACGACGGCCTGCTCGAGGATCGTGCCAACCTCAAAGGGCACCTTGCTCTTGTTGATGTTGAGCTGCTTGGGAAAGGCGATCGTCTCCCAGCCGACAACAGACGGCTTGAGGGACACGCTGACGTGGCGCAGGTTCATGTCGACGTAGAGGACACGAGTGCGGACCTTGGTGCCGACGGGGAAACGCTCCTCCAGCGAGCGAGGCTCCTTGCCGTGCTCGGTCGCAGGCTCCTCCTCAATATGGATCGCATCGGCCGAGGCCTCGAAGAGCGACAGGAACGACAGGGTCAGCCCCCTGCTGGTGGCAGCGGTGACGCGGGCCTGACCGAGCTGGCCGGCGCGGATGGCGTCGAGAGTGAGGGCTTGGGCATTGAATTTCTGTTTGATAATAAAACATGAATGCATGAACAAAAAGAAGAAAGAAGTGGGGAAAAAAACATACAGAAGACGTCGACGTCATGGCCATTGTGTTGGAGGCGACAGTGACGGCACGACCGCTGGCAGTGATGGCCTGGATGGTCGTGGTGAGCACCTGGCCGACATGAAGCGCGTCGCCGCTGGTCTTGTCCGTTGGCAGGAAGCCTGTGACGTCGGCGATGCCCAGGTCGAGGGCGTAGCCGTGGTCCTCGCGCGACTTGATGGCCACACAGATGATCTGGCCGGCCTGGATGTCCTTCTGGCCGAGTCCGCTGTTGATGACCGTGGGGTTGATCGAAAGGTCGAGCTTTTTGCGGGCGGGCTGGGCCTCGACGGTCAGGACCGAGCACTGCACCAGCTGGCCCACTGTGAACATGGCTTTGAGGTCGGGCAGCTTGGTCTCGCTGCTGGCCTTTGTCTTGCCGTTGCTGCTCTTCTTCTTTTGGGCGGGTGCTGCGTCCATTGCATCCTCGTCCTCCGCAGCTTCGGCGTCCATTGCATCCTCTTCGTCCTCGTCCTCCTCGGTCTCACCGATCTTGGCAAGCTGGCCCGATGCCTTCTCGACCTGGGCCGACAACGCGTCCGAGATGTCGGTGATCGCCACATGGCCCACCAGATTGTTTGGCAGCGACACGACCAGGTCCAGCTCGTGCACCTCGACAATGGCGCCCAGCAGGACCATGCCCACTGCCAGCCGCTGTTGCATTTTTCCCCCCGTTAGAACAGTCACTCACACGGCAGCGTTGTTCTTACCTTGAAGCGCAGCTGGGAGACAAACGCGTTGCTGTCCAGCTTGGTCTTCTTCGCCTGGGGCTCACCAGCGGCAGCATCCTTCTTGGCCGCCTTCTTGGTCGTGGTGGCACCGGCAACAGGGCCGGCAGGCACAACGCCGCCGCTCTGGGCCATCTCAAACAGAACGTCGCGCTCAGCCTCGCGCTGCACCTCGCGGTACTCGAGCGGCGTCAGTCCGACCGAACCACCACGCGGGAAATCCTCGTCCTCGTCGTTCCTTGCCAAGGCCGCCTTCTTGGCCACGACGGGGACGGCCGCAACGGGGGCAGCAGCACCAGCAGTGGCAACTCCGTCCTCGCTCTTCTTCTTCTTGTGAGCGCTCATTCTCTGTCAAAGGCGTGCGGGGGGGAGGGGGGGTCAGATCAAACGAGACAGAGCGCGAGAGAGTGCCACATGGCCGGCCGCCATTTACAATGTACAGTACCCATAGATGTGGTAAAAACAATTTGTACGAATCGAAAGATGCAGTTTCTTTCTATGAATGCAGTGACTCGTTGATCTTGGACTGGATGGCGATGAAGACGCCGAGGGAGAACAGGACGGCCGAGATGAAGAAGAAGATGGCCGTGTCCGAGATCTTGAGGGCGAGATGGACGCCGGCGATCGCACCGACGATGCCGCACGGGACGCAGATCAGCAGGTAGTAGGCGAGGTCGCCAAAGAGGTACTCTTCCTCTTCGATCGAGCCAGAGTCAGAGCCAGAGTCAGAGCCAGAGCCAGCACTGCCGAAAAGCTCGTCGCTGTCCAAAAAGGAGATGCTGGCGGCAAACATAGTGATACAGCAGATAAATGCGCCTGTGCCCGTTGCGAGGCGCACATTAGTGCGGAATAAGCTCGCCGTCGCGAGCGCAAACATCATGCCACCACCGATAAACAGGGATCCCGACAGCGCACCCTATTGTTTATCATTAAAATTAGGGATCCTGTTTCTCTTTGGGCATACCATGATAACCGAGAACGCGGCCATGAGAGCGATCCGCAGACGGTACTTTGGGAGGCCCGGGGTGAGGATTGCGCGCTCGGGCTTGAACCGCTTGACAAGTTTTTGCCAGGTTGTCGCGTGGCTGGTGGCGACGTACTCGTCGGCCTCGGGCAGCTCGATCGGGTTGCTCTCGATTGGGTTTGCAAACGAGGCGGCCAGGAGCGGGGCGTGCTGGTTCTCCATGGCGGGCATGTCGACGACCTCCTTGATGGGCGTGAGCATGCTCGACGTGCTCTCGCGGATCGGCGTCATGATCACGCTCAGTCGTGTCCCCAGGTTGTTCATCTCAAGCAGCGTGGGTTTTCTCCATTCCCTTGGTGGCAGATCCCTTTTATGCATAGGCGTCATGGGCATTTCCTCTGGTGCAGTAATATTATTTCACAATGTTTTTTTTTTCCTTTGAAACGACGTTACCATCGACGTCCCCAGACTCAAAGATATCGTCGTCGTCGACGCTGCTGTAGTCTCTATTGGAGCTTGCCAGAGTGGGATCTGAAAAGATGCGCTGCGAGTTATCGTCCTGTACAGAAAACCCAAAAGTAAACGTTAGGTAAAGTAAACAAAACAAACGAGAGCAATACCGAGTAAGTTTTCGACAGTGACAATCGCGAGGGCCTCGTGGGCGTCTTTGCAGGCGAGTTGCTCTGTTTTTCGAGCGGCGATCCGTTGCTTGCAATCGCGTTGTTGGTTGTGTGGCCGTTCGAGACAAGCGGGGCATCGTCCTTCTCGTAGCCGGCGTTGACAGGCTGGCTCTCATAATAGTCGTCCTGGATGTCGTTGCCGTTCGCCGTGTCGCTGCTGTCGAGCCGGCCTCGCTCGATCAGGCCCAGTGACGACGACACGACCGTGGGCGGCTGCGAGCCCAGTCGCAGCGCCTTCCGCCTCCTCCACCAGACCATCGTGCCCTTGTACAGGAAGCCCATCGACAGCAGGAACGGGAACACAAACATGATGCCCGAGAGCGCGCCCTGCTGGCTCTGGACGACGTCGACGAGCACGTTGGAGATGATCAGCGCCATGACCGCGCTCACCGTCCCAAAGTACGCCCCGTACCACCAGTCGACCTTGCCGTGGTAGCCGTACAGCAGCGTCAGCGTGGCCGAGTTGCACGCGTCCAGCATGACCGAGACAAACACTAGCGATTCGAGAGATCAATCAACCAATCATAACGAGGAGAAAAGCGTACGTGCAACGGGCACAGACAGGCCAAAGCCGTTGAGCAGCAGCGGCACCATAATGTTCCACGCGGTGAACGACACCGTGGCAGCCGCAAAGCCCAGTGACAGCGACACCGGCGCCGCAACCAGCGCAAACGCGAGCCTCGTCACCGTCATCTATTTTAGGGATTGCGCCGGTGAAAAACAGGATTTGCCACGTGGCAAGCGAATTCAGCTCGAGGGGAAAAACCGGCCAAAAGGCGAGAGAGGGAGGGGGGTGGCGGGGGGGAGGAGGGGAGACAACACAGGCAATACAAGCAACAGCGTGGCGTGCAACGCTCAAAACGAGAGATTACTGAGCGATTGGTATGGTACATGCGCTCTAGAAATGGAGGATTATCACTTTCAGGCCTTGCTTTCTGTCGTGGTCGTTTCCCAATGTCAGGTAAGAAAAAACGCGCCCCTATAAATTGGCAGCGCTGACCCGCCCTCTCTTTTTGTTTTATAACCCAGCAGAGGAGTTGTACGGCCCGCCGCGTCCGGCCAGCGAGCTGCAGGACCAGCACGGCAACGGTACGTTGCTCTCAATCCCACCTTTTTTTTTTTTTTGCCCAATCTCCCCTTTTTTCTTTTCCCCCAACCCCCCTTCGACGTCTATTGTCCCTGTCACCTGACTGCCAACCCGTTTTACGTTGCAGGTTACCATGATCATGCTGCTGCTGGAGGTGTCGCCGCGATCCCCGCGTCAGAAGCCCTCTTTGCCGAAAAGACGACGCCGTCTCGCAGCGACCGCAGCGACCGCAGCGACCGTGAGCGAGACCGAGACCGTGATCGCGAACGTGACCGTGACCGTGATCGCAGCAGCCGAAGCGACCGTGAGCGAGACCGCGACCGCGACCGTGACCGTGACCGCGAACGTGGCGAACGCTCCAGCGATCGGGACCGAGAACGCGACCGCGATCGGGACCGCGAACGCGAACGGGACCGTGGTGGAAGCAGCAGCGGCAGCAGCAGCCGACGGCGTTCACGGTCTCCGCCTCCCTCGCGCAGCTCGCGCAGTGGTGACAAGGAGAGCAGCGGCAGCAGCAGCAGCAGCTCTTCCAAGCCCGCGGCTGCGCCCGTGGTCACGCTGGACAAGCGCATCCGCCGTGTCAGCCTGTGGGACTTGCCCCCGCCCGGCTGCGAGCACCTGACGCCGATGCAGGTCAAGTCGATGGGCCTGTTTGGTCCCCCGCAAAACAACAGCTTCCAGTACCGCGCCGAGTTCCGTGGGGCCCCTGGCGGCGGCGGCAACCCCATCAACATCCAGAACCAGATCAACGCCCCGTACCTGAGCGGCGGCTCACTCGCCGTCCCGGCACATTCGGGTGGCGATGCAACGGCACATCGCCAAGCCCGCCGTCTGTACATTGGCAACATCCCCAGCGGTTTCAACGAGGTAACACAGAACGACAAGAAACCGGATTATTTAATATAATACTTTTAATCCTCGCCCAAAGAACGACGTGATCGCATTCCTCAACGAGACCTTCTTGCAGAACGGCATCAGCAACGGGGCCTCGGGCAACCCCATTGTCTCCAACCAGTTTAACCAGGACAAGTACTGCGTCCTATTTTTTTATTTTGGGACTTCTTGTTTAAACGACATCCTTTCTCTAGGAACTTTGCCTTTGTCGAGTTCCGCACACCCGAGGAGGCCACGCGAGGCCTTGCCCTGGACGGTCTGAGCTACAACGGCGCCTCGCTGCGAGTAAAGCGGCCGAAGGACTATGTCGCCCTTGCATCTGCTGGTGGGGTCCCCGGAGGCTCATTCGCCGTTGAAAACCCGAATAAGCTCGTCGTGAACAACATCCCCACGTTCTTCACGGAGGACCAGGTCAAGGAGCTCATTGGCGCGTTTGGTGCCCTCAAGACCTTTGAGCTCGTCAAGGACCTCGCCACCGCTGCGTCCAAAGGCATCGCCTACTGCGAGTACGCTGATCCAGAGGTCACCGAGCTTGCCCTCCAGGGTCTGGACGGCATGGATGTATGCAATCTGTTTTTTTTTTTTTAAATCTACCAATAAATAT
>Ga0302226_10003412_pt1 | contig 10848 bp, 6 predicted proteins | sample II_Palsa_E3_3_FD_193524 | JGI IMG/M metagenome (GOLD analysis project Ga0302226, IMG submission 193524) | Peat permafrost microbial communities from Stordalen Mire near Abisko, Sweden - II_Palsa_E3_3 | ecosystem: Environmental > Terrestrial > Soil > Palsa > Peat permafrost | place: Sweden...
CGGCGAGCCAGCGTACGGATGCAAGCTGCCGATTGCCGCAGCGGCGGTCATGCGATCATGCGCGCATGACCACCTTCAGCACACTTGCCCTCAAACCCGCCCTGCTCGCCAGCATTGAGACACTGGGATACACCAGCATGACCCCGGTGCAGACGCAGAGCCTGCCGCCGATGCTCGAAGGCCGCGACGTGATCGCGCAGGCACAAACCGGCAGTGGCAAGACCGCCGCGTTCGGCCTCAGCCTGTTGCAGACGCTTGACGCCGACACGATCCGGCTGCAGGTGCTGGTGCTGTGCCCGACGCGTGAGCTGGCCGACCAGGTGAGCAAGGCGATCCGCAAGCTGGCCGCCAATATCGCCAACGTGAAGCTGCTGACCCTGTGCGGTGGCATGCCGCTGGGCCCGCAGCTGGCCTCGCTCACCCACGATCCGCACATCGTGGTCGGTACGCCCGGCCGCGTGCAGGAGCACCTCAAGCGGGGCAGCCTGCACGGCGGCGGCATCAAGGTGCTGGTGCTGGACGAGGCCGATCGCATGCTCGACATGGGTTTCAGCGATGCCATCGACGACATTGTCGGACGCATCGCCAAGCATCACCAAACGCTGCTGTTCTCCGCCACGTATCCACAGGAGATCCGCGCCGTCAGCCAGCGGCTGCAGAACGATCCCGTCGAGGTGACCGTGGATGCGCCGGCTGATGAGAAGCCCGCGATCGAGCAACGCTTCCACGAAGTCGAGCCGGCACAGAAGATGGACGCGTTGGCACAACTGCTCAGCGGCGAGCGTGCCGCGGAGGTTTCGGGCAATCAGGCGCTGGTGTTCTGCAATATGCGCCGCGAAGTCGACGCCGTGGCGCAGGAGCTCGATCGCCGCGGCTTCTCCGCGCTGGCCCTGCACGGCGACATGGAACAACGCGACCGCGACGAAGTGCTGGTGCGCTTCGTCAATCACAGCTGCAGTGTGCTGGTGGCTACCGACGTCGCCGCACGCGGACTGGACATCGCGGCGCTGCCTTTGGTGATCAGCTACGACATCGCACACGATCCGGAAACGCACACGCATCGCATTGGCCGCACTGGCCGCGCCGGGCAATCCGGCCTGGCCATTACGCTATGCGCGTCGCGCGAGCGGCCCAAGGCGAACAATATCGAAGAGTTGAACGGCACGCCGCTGCCGTGGAAGCCGCTGAAAGTCTCGCCACAGCGCAGCAAGACCCTGCATCTGGCGCCGATGAAAACCCTGGTGATCGATGCCGGCAGGCAGGACAAGCTGCGTCCTGGCGACATCCTCGGCGCACTCACGGGCGACGCGGGCCTTGCCGCGAAAGACATCGGCAAGATCGACGTCTATGCTACCCGCGCCTACGTGGCGATCAGCCGCTCGCTGGCGACCAAGGCGCTGGACCGACTGCGCGCCGGCAAGATCAAAGGCCGCAATTTCCGCGTGCGCCCGCTGGCTTGAGCGCGGGCATACCCATCACCCAACCATCATCACCCAACCAAACGACGGAATGATTCCGATGATTCGACGGCTGACTTACCTTCTCGCCTTCGCCATGCTCGCCTGCTGCACACAAGCCGGGGCAGCGATACCGGTTTATGGCTACAAGGTCGTGCACGTTTATCCACACGATATTTCTGCCTATACCGAGGGCCTGTTCTACAAGGATGGGTTTCTTTACGAGGCCACCGGTGAAGCCGGCGAATCCACCGTGCGCAAGGTCGAGCTGCAGACCGGCAAGGTGCTGCAACGTTACGACGTGCCGCCGCAGTATTTTGGCGAGGGCATCGTGGACTGGAAGGGCAAGCTGATGCAGCTGACCTGGAAAAGCCAGATCGGCTTCGTCCATGACCTCAACACGTTCAAATTGGAGCGCACCTTTGCCTACCCTGGCGAGGGCTGGGCACTCACGCGCGACAGCAAGCAGCTCTACATGAGCGACGGCTCGTCCATCCTGCGCATCCTCAATCCAGACACCCTTGCGCAGACCGGCAGCATTGCCGTGACCGCCGACGGCGTGCCGGTAACCAACCTCAACGAACTGGAATGGGTGAAGGGCACCATCTACGCCAACATCTGGCTCACCAGCAAGATCGCGCTGATCGATCCGGCAACCGGCCATGTTACCGGCTGGCTCGACCTGGCCAGCCTGCTTGATATCAGCCAACTACCCGAACCGGTCAACGATGTGCTCAACGGTATCGCCTACGACGCGAAACACGATCGGCTTTTCGTCACTGGCAAGCGCTGGCCGAAGCTGTTCGAGATCAAGCTCGTGAAGCAGCCCGCGCCTTGAATGCACTGCAGATTACGGCGTTCCAGGCCGGCCACTTTTAATCCATTCGGCGGCTCCGCGACCGGCGATCAGCCCACTGGCGAAGCAGGCGGTCAGCAGATAGCCGCCCGTTGGCGCCTCCCAATCCAGCATTTCGCCAGCAAAGAACACGCCGGGCCGCGCACGAAGCATCAGTGCATCATCCAGCGACTCAAGCCGTATGCCGCCGGCCGTGCTGATGGTCTCGGCCATCGGGCGCGGTTTGCGCAGGTGAAGTGGAAGCGCCTTGAGTTGCGCGGCCAAAGCGACCGGATCGGCCAACGTTGCCTTGGCGGTCAATTCGAATACCAGCGCGCTCTTGTAAGGATCCAACCCGGCCCGGCGGCGCAACCAGTCGCCGATGCTGTGCTTGCCGCGCGGCGCCGCAAGACGCTCAGCTAGTAGGGCCTGCGCGTAGCCCGGCACCAGATCCAGCATGAGCACGGCTTCTCCGCGTTCGGTAATCTGCTCGCGGAGCTCGGCGCCGATCGCGTAAATCAGGCTGCCCTCGATACCGTACTCGGTAAGCACGAATTCGCCCTGCCGCGCATGCGAGGTGCCCTGACGATCAGTCCAGTGCGCGACGACAGGCTTGAGTGGCGCGCCGGCGAATCGGCTGATCAGATGCTCACTCCAGGGAATTTCAAAGCCGCCGTTTGCCGGCTGCAGCGGAGCAATTCCGACACCTAGTTGCGACATCGAATCTACCCACGCACCGTCGGAGCCGAGCTGTGGCCAGCTGGCACCGCCCAGCGCGAATATCACCGTATTCGCTTTGACGATGTGCTCGCCTTGTGCGGTAGCGAAGCGTAGTGCGCCATCGTCCTGCCAGCCTAGCCAACGATGATGCATGTGAAACACGACACCGGATTCGCGCAACCGGCGCAACCATCGGCGCAAGAGCGGAGCTGCCTTGAGATCTGCAGGAAATACGCGACCCGAACTACCGACGAACGTATCCACGCCCAAACCGCTCGCCCAGTTGCGCAAGGCCTGCGCATTGAATGCGTCCAGCCAGCGAGTGATCTCTGTCTTGCGCGTGCCAAAACGATCGACAAAGTCAGCAAAGGGCTCGACGTGGGTCAGGTTGAGGCCGCCCTTCCCTGCCAAGAGAAATTTGCGACCCACCGAACCCATCGCGTCGTAGAGATCAATGGCGAAGCCGGCAGCGCACGCGGCCTCGGCCGCCATCAGGCCAGCGGGGCCACCACCAATGATTGTCACTTGAGGAACAGCGGCTTTAGTCATTCGTGCATGGTTGCACGTTGCTTCCACAGATCGAAACCGCCGCTTCAGCGCTTATTGCTGCAGACCCCGGCAAAGCATCGCGTTGCTTTCACGTAAGGACCAAAATTTTTGGTATTAACTCATGCCAATTAATTATTCAGATGAACTCATCGTAGACACTAAATTGATTGTTATTCATCCCCCTGGATAATTAAGACGCTATAGATAATCAGCATTGTCTTTTTATTATCCACGAAGATCTTCGTATATTCAGCCGCCAACCGTGATATCTGAAGCGATATGAATAATATCGATCTAAACGCATCTACTTGCGAAATATGCAAGTTATTGCTATTCCCGTCCGAAAATCTGCGCTCTCTTGAAGAATTTTCGCTGATCGCCGACTAGAAATTTAATATAAATTATTGTTTTTAATGATTTATCAATCAAATTTTCTTGGGTGTGTCGAGAATGAGATCAAGGAAAAGTAGTCAGCCAGAAAATCAGAGATAGCTTAATTTCCTGCGAAAACCTTTTCAGACGGAATAAAAATAAAACGATCCGACCGTTGTGTGATTGCAATCACCCAATACTTCAAAAAGTCCTATTGACGATACTCCAGACTTCGCCATAACGTCACAGAGTTCGCCAATCGGGAGTTTGGTAGACGGTCCTGTTACGACGTTTCTTTTTTGATTTTGACGTCGCCCTGTCAAAGCGTGCGTGTTGATCCTTGTAGAGATATTCAAAGAGGGCGTACGGAACGCAACAGGATTGCAAGGCAATCCAAGAAAGTCAGCCATGCCGTGTCTGTCCACGGCATTTATTTCATGAGGTCTTCGTGCCCCGTGCGGGCTCGTTTTGCCTCTTAAAACACTTCGGGAGTTCCAATGCAAAATCATTTCCGTCTCAAGCTGCTGGTCGCATCCATTGCCCTGGCCGCCACTGCGTCTGTCTGTGCCACCCCCGCAAGCAATGTCAGTAACGCGTTTGTCGCGCTGGCAACCCAACAAGTCAACGCGCTGCGTAACGGTGACGTATCGACCGGACCGCTGGCCGTCTCGCAGCCGATGCACATCGTGGTTTCGCTCAAGCTGCGCAATAAGGATCAATTGGACAGCTTTGTGGCCAAAGCCGAACAGCCGGGTACACCGGTCGCGCAGCGTTCGATGAGTCCGGCGCAATTCGCCGCGCAGTACTCGCCGACCCAGGCGCAGGCGCAGGCCGTGGCCGATTACTTGACCAAGGCTGGCTACAAGAACGTCACCATCGCCCCGAACCGTTTGCTGGTTGAAGGCGACGCGACCTCGGACACTGTGCGCGCTACGTTCAACACCACGTTCGAGAGTGTACGTACCCACGACGGCCGCAACGCTTATCACAATACAAGCGCCGTGATGATTCCCGCTGCGCTGCAGGACACCGTGCAGACCGTACTCGGTCTGGATAATGTACATCTGTCGCATACGTTCGCCGTCAGGGCCCACACGAACGCTGCACACCCGTTGGCTACTGGAACGGCCGCCGGTCACAACCCACTCGATTTTCCCAAGATCTACGGTGCCAGCAGCCTCCCTACCGCATCGACGGTCACGGTCGGTAACATCGTTTCGGGCCAGATGAGCGACGTGCTCAGCGACGTCAAGTCCTTTGAGAGCACCAACGGTCTGCCGTCTCTCGTGCCATCGATCGAGGGTACAGGCAACACCGGTAGCGTCTCGGCAAGCGGTGACGGCGAATGGGATCTGGACACCCAGGACATCCTCGCGATGACCGGTGGCGTGAAAAGCCTGATCCTCTACGATGCAGCAAGCCTTTCCGACGCGGCACTCACCACCGACTACAACCTGGCCGTGACCGACGACAAGGCTGTCGTGATCAACGTCTCGCTGGGCGAATGCGAAACCGACGCCAAATCAGCGGGTACGACCACGGCGGAAGATACGGTCTTCGAACAAGCTGTGGCGCAAGGCCAGACCTTCTCGGTGTCAGCCGGCGATTCCGGCGCCAACGAGTGCACCAGCGGCATAACCCCAAGCTGGCCAGCCAGTTCGCAATACGTGATCTCGGCGGGCGGTACCGAGGTGTATACCACCGGCACCACCTGGGACAGCGAGACGGTATGGAACAATCTCAGCGAGAGTGAAGGTGCAACCGGCGGCAGCCCCAGCACGTTCGAGCCGATTCCCAGCTGGCAGGTGGGCGTGGGTCAGAACGGTACGTCCAAGTTCCGCGGCGTGCCTGACATCGCCTATGACGCCAGCCCGGATTCCGGTGCGCTAGTCATCGTGGACGGCCAGGCAAACCAGCAGATCGGCGGCACCAGCCTGGCCTCACCGCTGTTCGTCGGCGCATGGGCACGTATCCAGGGCGCGAATGGCGGTGCCCTTGGCTTTGCCGCTCCGCTGGTCTACAAGGCAGCAGCTGCCAACTATGCGGCGGACTTCCACGACATCACCTCGGGCAACAACGATGGTGAGACGGCAGCAGTGGGCTGGGACTACACCACCGGCTTCGGCAGCATCATCGTCAGTTCCCTTTCGAGCAACATCAGCGGTGGTGGCGGCAGCACTGGCGGCACGCCAGTAGCCAACTTCAGCGACACCACCAGTGGCTTGACTGCTACGTTCACTGATTCGTCCACCGATTCGGGCGGTACCATCAGCACGCACGCGTGGACCTTCGGTGACGGTAGCACCTCGGCTGTCGCCAGCCCGAGCCACACCTATGCGGCCGCCGGCACCTACAGTGTGACTGAGACCGTGACCGACAGCGTCAGCGGTACTACCAGCTCCAAGACGGCATCGGTGACAGTCAGCAGCAGTGGCGGCGGCACCCCGACCCAGATCCTCGTCAACACTGGCTTCGAAACCGGTACTGCCTCGCCATGGACCTTGAGTTCGGGTGTGTTGTGCAGCACCAGCAGCTCGTCGTCCAGCTACTGCGGTAGCGGCGAGACCTCGCATGCGGGGACCTGGTTCGCATGGCTTGATGGATATGGTGCTTCGCACACCGATACGGCGTCGCAGTCAGTAGCGATTCCAAGCGGCAAGACGACGGCGACCTTGCAGTACTACCTGCATATCGACTCGACCAAGAGCACAGCGGCCGATACCTTGACCGTGCAGGTGCTGAATTCGTCCGGCACGGTGCTGAAGACCCTGTCGACCTTCACCAGCCTCAATACCAACACCGGTTATGCGGTGGAGACCGCCAATCTGGCCGCGTACATCGGTCAGACGGTCACCATCAAGTTCACCGGCAAGGAGACTTCGTCTTCGGGTAACACCGACTTCACGCTCGACGACGTCACACTGACCGTGCAGTAAGCCAAGCAAACCGGACAGCCGCTGGAACAAGTGGCTGTTACGGTAATCCAACGTGAAGAGCCCAGTCGCAAGGCTGGGCTCTTCTTTTAGTGAACCTGGCAAAGCGGCTACCGCCGGAAGGCGAAAATCAGATCACCGATAGTCTTTAACGATATCCAGCAGCGGGCTCAGATGCGTCTCGAAGTGTTTCCAGCGCGCTATGGATGATCGGTAGATCGGTTTGCGTACCTGGGCGATGCTGGCGGTTTTGACGACGCGCTTGTTCCGGTGGAAGTCGAGGCAGCGCTCGTCCCACGGCAGGCCGAGGTGGTCAAGCAAACGTCGCGCCTGGCCCTCGGTATCCGTCACCATATCCTCGTAGCGGACGTCCAGCACCGTGCCCGTCGGCAGTACGCGGTGCCAATGCTGCATCAGCTGAATGTAACGCACGTAATAGCGTCCCACCGTGTCCAGACTGTAGGCGAAATCGAGATTGTTGTTTGCGAACAGGCGTGAGTAACACGAGAAGCACGAGTCCATCGGATCGCGCATGGCATGGATGATCCTGGCATGCGGCAGCATCAGGTGAATCATGCCCAAGTGCAGAAAATTGGCCGGCATCTTGTCGGTGATGCGTTCGGCTTCCGGCGCCAGCCGCCAAATGCGTTCGATGTAGGTTTCGCCCAGGCGATGGAACTCATCGGCCGACAATGTGGTGACGACTTCCGGATAGGCATCTACCTGTTCACCTGTTTTCGTGGCGATGGCATGCACTACATCGTCCAAGTCGCTCAGCTCGCCAGCGCCATAAACTCCTGGATAGGTAGAAAGGATCTGCTCGATCAGTGAGGTACCCGAACGCGGCATGCCGACGATGAAGATCGGCGCCTTGTCCGCGTAAGCCGGCTTCGGCCGACTGGCAAAGAATGAGGCGCTGAATACGGATTGCAGACACTCCGTCAGCGCCACCTCGCGAGCTTCGTCGTGCGGAAATTGCTCGTGCTGCAAGCGATTTCCCTCCGCATAGGCGGCGAATGCATCCTCGTAGCGGCCAACATCTTCGCGCATCTTGCCCAAGGCAAACCAATAGCTGATGCGCCCTGTTCTCGGCAACGTGGGGAGTTGATGCTGCTGGCTTTCGAACAGTCTGAGATGGGGGTCGTCAGCGGTATAGGTTTTGAGTGGCGAGAGATTGCAGTGCGACTGAATGAAATCCGGTTTGATCGCGATGGCGGCCTCGAAACACTGACTGGCCTCTTCCAGGCGACCCTGCCGCTTGAGACACAGGCCCAGATTGTTGAGCGCCCGCAAATGATTGGGCGCGATCTTCAACGCGCACCGATAGCTTTGTTCCGCGTCGAGTTGCCGCTTCTGGTCACGCAGGATGTTGCCGAGATTGAAATGCGTCTCGGCATATCCATCGTTGAGCGCCAGCGCCTGACGATAGCTGGACTCCGCTTCAACCATGCGGCCCTGGTCGCCAAGCGCATTGCCTAGATTTGTGTGTGCCTCGACGTAGTTCGGGTCGATCGCCAATGCGCGACGATAGCAGGCCTCAGCGTCGGCCTTGCAGCCCTGGCTGCGATACACGATGCCCAGGCTGTTATGCACCGGCGCGTCGTCCGGGCGCGCTGCCAGAACGCGAAGCAGATGCACCTCTGCTTCGCCGGGTTGGCCGGTCGCGATGAGGGCATGGCCGAGCTTGGCATGGGCTTCGACGAAATCCGGCCGAATCACCAGCACGTGCCGATAGCTGTCCATCGCATCCTTCAGCCGGTGTTGTGCGCTTAGCGCATTGCCGAGATTGAAATGTGCTTTGAAATGATCCGGCCTGATCGCAACGGCACGACGATAACTGTCGGCGGCATCACTCTGCTGCCCTAATGTCATCAAGCTGTTGCCGAGGTTGTAATGCACGTTGGCATCGTGCGGCAAAAGGACGGCGGCTTGTTGCTCGATGGCAACGGCTTCCACCATCTGCCCCTGTGATTTGAGCGACGCGCCAAGTACCTTCCAGGCAAAGCCGTATTCGGGAAAGCGGTCGATAAGCTTTCGTGCCAGCGCTTCGGCTTCAGTGTGCCGCTGCTGGTTAACCAGATTGGCAAGCGCGTCGATGTCCTGCTGGCCAGGCGAACCGGCTGCCAGCGGCGTCGAATCCGAAGAATGCTGCGCTCGATACTCCATCCTCTCATTGTGCGACAAGCTTGGCCTTCGCGGTAAGTGACAACGCAGACCTCGCGAGCTGCTGCAACACACGCATAAAGCCAAACATGTTTTGCCGATCGATCACACCGTCAACTATTTACGCCAGCAATTATCCGCCTAAGAGTTGTATCGTGTTCGTCCCTTGACGGTGAGCAAATACGATGTATCGAAGCCTGCAAATTTTTGCCTTTTCCATGCTGGCAACCGCGAGCATCGGCGCCCTGGCACAAACTTCCTCCATTGCGTCGTACGATCAACCTGCCCTGCAAACGCTGGCCAGCGCACCGAGTGAAGCCGAATTGCGTACCACCATCACCCAGCTGGTCAGCTTCGGTACGCGCCACACGATGTCGGACACCACGTCGAAGACACGCGGCATCGGTGCGGCTCGTCAATGGGTGAAATCGCGCTTTGAGACCATCTCGCAGGATTGCGGCGGCTGCATCGAAGTGGTTACACCATCGCAGACGTTCACCGGCAAACGATTGCCCACGCCAACCGAAGTGATGGACGTGGTCGCGATCAAGCGCGGCAAGGGCGATCCCAATCGGGTGATCGTGATGACCGGCCACCTCGATTCACGCGTCACCGACGTGATGAACAGCAAGAGCGATGCGCCGGGCGCCAATGACGACGCATCCGGTGTGGCAGCATTGATCGAGGCAGCTCGTCTGCTGTCCAAGCAGGACAATCAGGCCACGCTGGTATTCGCCGCCTTGTCCGGCGAGGAGCAAGGCCTCTACGGCGGCAAGGTGCTGGCCGACTACGCCGTGGCGCAAGGCTGGCAGGTAGAGGCCGACTTGAACAACGACATTATCGGCAATAGCCGCGGCCAGAACGGCGCGATCGACAACACCTCGGTGCGCGTGTTTTCCGAGGGCACCAAGAGCAACGAAACCGCTGCGCAGGCAGCCTATCGCCGCTATCACGGCGGTGAGGTGGATTCGCCCTCACGCAATATGGCCCGCTACATGGCGAATCTGGCCGATACCTACCTGCCTGATCTGCACGTGCACATGATTTATCGCACCGACCGCTATGGCCGCGGCGGCGATCAAGTGCCATTTCTGGAGGCCGGCTTCCCCGCAGTGCGCGTGACCGAGTCGCACGAGGATTACACCCGGCAGCATCAGGATCTACGTATCGGAAATACCGACAAGGATCGGGGCGTGCGTTACGGCGACACCATCGATGGTATCGACTTCCGTTATCTGGCCCACGTTACCGCGCTCAATACGCTGACAATGGCCGCGCTGAGCCGTGCACCCGCACCGCCAACGGGCGTGGAGACCGAGGGCGCGCTGGCCACCGACACCACAGTGAAATGGAACAAGGTGTCCGGCGCCATCGGCTATCGCGTGCACTGGCGCGACACGACAGCGCCGCAGTGGCAGTACCAGCAAAGCGTCGGCGATGACGATCACACTGTACTGAAGGATGTGGTAATCGACGACTGGTTCTTTGGCGTCTCATCCGTATCAGCGGACGGCTATGAAAGCCCGGTCGTGTTTCCCGGCGACCCAGGCAGCTTTACGCGCTCACCGGCACCAGCCTCGAGCAGCACCGCTGCCAATCATTAAGCGCAAAAGCCGAGCGAAATAAACTCGGCTGAAATGATAAGGGCGCCTCAAGGCGCCCTTATCTAGATTTGCAAAAAACTTGCTCAACCGCCGCTGGAAGTTGCCGGCGCTGGCGCTGGCGAAGCCGAATCATCCGCCGCCTTTTTCATGTGGTGATGCTTTTTCATCGGCGCCGGCGAACTGCTCGCTTCGGCGGGTGTTGCGCTATCGGATGA
>Ga0302226_10003419_pt1 | contig 10840 bp, 17 predicted proteins | sample II_Palsa_E3_3_FD_193524 | JGI IMG/M metagenome (GOLD analysis project Ga0302226, IMG submission 193524) | Peat permafrost microbial communities from Stordalen Mire near Abisko, Sweden - II_Palsa_E3_3 | ecosystem: Environmental > Terrestrial > Soil > Palsa > Peat permafrost | place: Sweden...
AGCTGAGGAGGCTCAGCGTGACACCGGCCAACGCATCCATGGCGCTGTATCACAAGCTAATCACCTTCCTGAGCCAACTAGACCGGTAACTTGCATCGGTTCCTGTTTTGTTTGTTGTTTTTCATCCCACGTCGTGCTAGCAATTGGAAGAGCGGCCAGTGGAGGAAACGCAGCGAGCTGCGAGGCCACACGGATCTCGTGCTGGGACTGCATCTGGACCGAACCGCCAACCTGCTCGCGTCCGCCTCGTTCGACACAACCATCAAGCTGTGGGACCTGGACACAATGGAGTGTGTGCGCACAATGTACGGCCACGGTGACGGCGTGCTGTGCGTGCAGCTCTTTGGCAGGCTGGTCCTCTCGGGGTCGTACGACATGACCATCATCTTGTGGGACCGCGATACGGGCGCGCCCATCGCGACACTGGCCGACCACACGGGCTGGGTCGTGTGCATCCAGTATGACGGCAAGAGGCTGCTCAGCGGATCGTGGGACACGACCATCCGCCTGTGGAACGTCGAGCCCAACGGTCAGCACTCGCCCTGTCAGCACGTCTTTTGGGGTCACTCGGAAGGTATATATTTTTTCAAGAAGAAACATTTTTTGATGGTTTTGTACGCAGCTGTGACGACGCTCCAGTTCAAGGACAATTACCTCGTGAGCGGAAGCGGCGATAAGACGATTCGCGTGTGGGATATCGAGTCGCGTGCGTGTCTCATGGTTTTACAAGGTACAATCGAAAGGGGAGGGGCTGAAAGAAATCTAATGTTTTTCTGCGTAGGCCATCAAGACCTCGTGCGATCGGTGCGCTTCAATGACGAGTTTATCTTCAGCGCCTCCTTTGATCATAATGTGCGGGTGTGGGATCGCGCCTGTGGAGACAGCGTCAAGACCCTGTGTGCGCATAGACGAGGCATCTGGAGCCTCTCGCTCAGAGACAACACTCTCTTGAGCGGCTCACGGGATGGCACTGTTGCTATTTGGATCCTTCGAGACCGTGCCTCCAACGATTGGGTTCTGGCAGGGCATCTCTCCAGCCAGGACGATGGTAAACTCACTTCTGCTTCATTTTTCTAAGACATGTTTTATTTTATTCCTGCAAGAGCACGATCTGAACGCCGCGGTCCCACCTATCCAGTTCCCCGAGGCATCTGCGAGTGCGAGGCCACGAACCCGAGGTGGCGCAGGGTGGAGTGCAACGCCCCTTGCCGCAGTGCTCCGCGATGCCGACGAGGAGGAGGGCGGCGAGGGCCCAGCCCGCAACGCGCCCATCGCCCGTCTTGCCCGGCCGACGAGTGAGCACATCCCGCCCGTTCTCATGGACGACATCTACGCTGTCCAGCAGAACCATCGCTTTGTCTTTGCCGGCTCGCGCAAGTGCACGATCCGTGTCTGGGACTTTTCGCCCCCTCTCTTTCAATGACCTCCCGAATTATGATTCGAACGTAGTAATGCTCTTGTTTAAATTTTCGCAGTGTGTGTGCGCCGTCATACTGTACATATTCAATTTACACAAGAGGCACGACAGAGAGGGGACAAAAAAAGGGACCGAAAGAAAACCAGGAAGGGACTCTTTTTTTTTTTCCTTCCTTCCTTTAGAATCGCTGCAAAATAGAAATGGAGGGAGATAGAAACCAACCCTGGGGCTTTAAGATGCGAGACGACCTACTAATACAGCTGCTGTTGGTGCTGCTGCTGGTGATACTGCTGCGCTGCGGCTGCAGGATTGTGCGGATGGTGGTGATACTGTTGCTGAGCGCTGAGGAGGCAAAAAAAAAAAAAAAAAAAAAAGGTTACACAACTAAAATAGTTTGTCCTTACTCTAATGATCCGGGATAAACGACATCGTCAATGTCTGTTCGCAGCATGGCATCAACAAAATTTTGCTGTTCGATCCCGATGGCACCACCGCTGTTCGGATCGGTCATGTCGTCGCCGGTTCCCTCTGCGTAGAACGACTCTGTTTGTTCTTGAGATTAACGTGCGGATGAATTAAGAAAAAGAAAATACCTTGGGAGCCGTAGTAGACGTTGCCCGAGTCAGACCCGCTCGGCAGGTCGGTGAGGGAAGAGTCGGCGGTGAGGCTGTTCTGCTGGAGGTGCTGCTGCTGATGCTGCTGGTAGTGCTGTTGCTGCTGCTGCATTTGCAACTGCTGGAATTGAATCTCCATCATCGAGTGCTGCTGGTCCATGAGCTGCTGCTGTTGTTGCTGCTGATGATGATGTTGCTCCATTGCCTCGGTGACGTCGGAGTAGCTTGCGTTGGCGTTATAAGGCTTCCACAAAGATCCGCCGCTCTGTGTGGAGGTGCCCGTGCCGTGCTCCATGCCCATACTGCTGCCTCCCCGGACGACCTGCTCATAGTTGAACTTGGACGGGACGCCAAACTGCGCAAACAATTGCTGCTGTTGCAGCAGCTGTTGTTGTTGTTGCTGCTGCTGCTGCTGCTGCTGCTGCATGGAGGAAAAGGAGTCGCTGCTGTAGCCACCGTACGACGAGTCTTCGGGCTGCAGAGACCTCCGCCGGCGGTGCTCGAGGTGGGCTTGCTGTGGCATCCCCATCGTGTAAGGGTTCCCGGCTGCAAAGTCGCCCATCAGGGGGGATTGAAGCGGGTAGGGCAGGCCGCCACCTTGCTGGAAGGCGTTGTGTTGTTGCTGCTGCTGGAGGAACGAGCTTTGGATCTGCTGGAGCTGCGACGAGAGCTGCTGCTGCTGCTGCGATTGCCGCAAAAAGCCAAACTGCTGGCGGTCGGGGGAGGTCACGTTGTCGCTGCCTCCATAGGGTGCGGGGCTGGTCGCGCCCGAGGCACCATTCGAGACGGACGACGTGTTGTAGGGCTCCTCCTGGATGCCGGAGAGCACAGTCGGGTCAAAGTCGCTGAACCCTGACCCCGACGAGAGCCGGAACTGCATGCTCTGCTCAGTGTTGGACAGCGACTGGGCGCGGTTTCGGCCTGGGCGGATCTTGGAGATGTAGTTTGCGCCGCCGCCTGGGCTGAGCGCGTTAGCTGCTGCGGCTGCGGCGGCGACGGCGACGGCGGTCGGGTTGGTCGCCATCACGCCGGGCGGCAGGTTGAGCAGAGCCGCCTCCTCTGGGGTGGGCGTGTACAGGACCGGGTCCGACATGGTGCGCGAGCGGTTGCGGCTTCGTCCGCCGACGATGCTGGAGATCTTCGGGTCGGCCAGCTCGGCGACCGAGGCATCAAAGGACCAGTAGGACCCCTTGCCGGGCTCGTTGTACGGCCGGGGCACCTTGACAAAGCACTTGTTGAGCGAGAGGTTGTGGCGGATCGAGTTTTTCCAGCCGGTGCCAGCCGTGCGGTAGTAGGTAAAGCGCTCCTGGATCCAGGTGTAGATCTCGTTGAGCGTGAGCTGCTTCTTGGGACTGCTCTCGATGGCGTATTGGATTAGCGCAGCGTACGAGTACGGGGGTTTGCCGTCTGACGAGGTGGCCGCCGCCGGCAGGGGCTGCGTGGTGCTCGCCCCTTGCTGAGACGACGGAGGGGGCGGCGTGGACGCTGTTTGCGGGACGCCGCCGCCGGTGCTGGTGCTGCTGCCGTACAGCTGAGAAATGGGCATGCCCAGACCGACGCCGTCGCTGGTGACGCTTCCGCTGTGTGATGAGCCCATAAAGCCGCCGCTGCCCGTGCTGTCGATGCTGGGTGACCGGCGGACGACGGACGACTTGCCCGCGTGAATTGTGGGCAGGTGGCTCTGGTAAAAGTTTGCATTGGAGACGCTCCCCAAGAGCCCGCTTCCGCTTCCACTGGCCGAGCGTGGCCTGGTGGTCAAGGTCGGGCTGTTGCTGTACAGGGGCGATGTGGCATTGTTGTTGTTTCCGGCCGAATAAAACTCGGCCGAGTTGGTGTGGTCGTACTGCTCGGTGACGCTGAGCTCGTCAACGCTGTCGAGCATCGATGGCTTGTGGTTGAGCGAGTAGAGGCTGTCGGCGCTGGCGGTAGAGTTGCGCAGGGCACGCACATCGGCCGCCTTAAAGTGTGACGAGAGCGACGGGTTGGACAGCCGCCGTCTGCCTGCCGCAGATATAAAGCCAGCTGCATGGTACATTGTGGGTGACGACGGCTGCAGCGGCGACGTGCTGCTAAGGGGGCCGTACGGGCTGGGCGACTTGCGGGTGCCTGTGGGGGTGGACCTCCCCACGTTGCCCCCGGCCGTTACAGCGGTCCCGCCGGCCGTGTTGACCGAGCCAAACTGGACCATTCCACCGGACGACGTGGGCGTGGTGGGCGTGGGCGAGACGTGGTTGTTCATGGCCGAGGCGGCGCTGGCACCGGCCATGAGCAGCGTCGGTGGCGCTGAATAATTACGCATGAGCGGAGGATGCTGCTGCTGCTGCTGCTGGAGCTGGAGCTGCTGTTGCTGCAGGGTGCTGAGCATTTCCCTGGGCGACGGCACGTCCATGTTGCTCTCTGTGCCAGCAGGAAGCAGCCAAGGGGAAAGCAAAAACAGCACGTTTTATTAGAAGGGAAGAACCGTTACGCTATTCATTACCACGGGTGTGCCCTGAACTTGGGTCTTGCTGTTCCGTCTCTTCTCTCTCCAATGATAAAACCCACGCACGCACAGCGAATCAGGTTTCCTCGTGGGCAGTCGGTCCTAGTTGCAGACGGCTGTTCTGTTGTTGAGAGGGGGGGAAAAAAAAAACAAGGTCAAACAAAGAGGCCCTAAAAATAAGTCTGGAACCGTGAGTACGCTGGATTCAGCACGGTTAAAAAAAAACCCGGGAAGAAAGGCACGCGAGAGCGCACGTACACGCAAAGAGCAGGAGCTAGAGAATGCCAAGGGAGGGGGCCCTCAAGAGGGAATAACAATGACTCGTGTGTTTTGTCTCCTTTGTGTGCAAAAAACGGACAGCAGAGCTCAACGAGTGATCATTATGAACAAAGGGGGAGGGCCGCCCACACTCGTCCTCGTTCCAACTAACCAGGCGGCGCTTAACAGCCTCCCCTGCGTCTGCAAACGCTGGCTATCCCTCTGCCCTACCAAGGCCGCAGGAAACAGAAGAAACAGCACCGTGAGGCAAAAACAGTGACCCCAACAGAAAAAAAAACAAATCTAGCCGCGTTCGCTTCCTCGGTTTGCGAAGGAGCGAACAGTCGGTTCGCCACTCGATCTTCCACTGGGCGCGCTCTCCTGGCCTCTCGCGCGCCTCGCGGCAAAACAGAGCTGGTATGAAAAAAACGGCGACCGCCAAAACAGAGACGCAAAAAAAACGTGGACAACAGACTTTTTTTCCTTGGCGACAGCGGACACAAACAGTAGAGTAGTCATCGAACGGGGTCTCGACATAAAAAAACTCGGGCGACACCCCGGCCGCCCATTTCCGGCATTCAACGCAGAGACACCCCTCCACGCACAACAAAGACACACGGCGACTCTTTGGAAGGACGCGAGTAAGGAGTTTGTGGTCCACTGATGAACAACTGGAAAAGGGCCTGGGCAACGATGATCTGTCCATCGTCAAACGTTGGTTTCAATCTTTCAGAGAATGCTTCAAAACGCGCCCAGCGTCGACGCCGCGGGCCCAAGGCGTAGTTGCACCAATGCGCATCGATTCATTGTAGGCCATTCTCCCACTCCTGACTCGCTTTTGAATTCTTCAATTTTGTTGGAGGCAAATTGTGTCTCACTCCTTCTGGATCTGTTTCGGATCTGATTGTTTTTACTTTCTTTGTTCGAAAGACTGCATCCGACAGAGCATGGAGAGAAAAAAATAAAAGGACGGCGAGGGCTTCTTATTGCTGCAGCCGCAAGATGCCAGACCACATGCCAGCCAGGAAGCTGTTTGCCTGTTGGTCGCCGTTGGGAACAGACGCCTTGGCGTCGAGTTCATCCTCGGGTGTCACGGCCTCCCACTCGTCCCTGAAAAAATAATTAAAAAAGATAATCAGCATAATTAACTATTATTGTGCTGTACTCTTTGTGGTACTCGCTCGGGGGAGGCAGCATGCTCATCGGCGGCATGCACTCCTCCTCGGTCACGGGCATCGCTGTTGTGATTGGATCGCTCCTGTAACGTGCCATTTAGAAGAGGCTGGAAAGGTTTTGGTGGTTGTAAAGGGTTACAAGGCAACGAGGGGATGGCGGCCGATGAGGTTGACGTTGTGCAGCGTCCGGAACACTTGACTTTTGGGGATCTCAAGGCCCACCAACATGCCCAGGTACACGACCGTGTAATTGAGCCAGCCGAGCCCCTCGCGCAGAGCGTCCAGTAATTGCAGGTCGTCGTCGAGGTAGAGTGGCCTGATCCTGAGGTGGAAAAAGTTATTTTCCCCGAGTAAAATAAAAGCTACACTCAACGTACTCGCCAAAGACGCGGCTGTTGGGGGTCTGAGTTGCATCGACGTTGTACGGCGACAGCACGAGGCCGTTGGGGACGACGTAGCGCTTGCGGATAAACGTTGTTGACCCCATCGACAGCATCTGGTGCGGCAGTTCGAGCCTAAATTTGACCACGATGGCGTTCACCAGCCACGAGATGCATCCCAAGAGAATATTGATCTGGTCTGGTGGCATGCCTAGTATAATATAACACTTCATTTAATTAAAACGCATTAAAATTCCAGAATAATACCAAACAAGTTGCCCGAGCTGTCGCACAGAAACCCCACGATCGACATCTTGTCACGCTCCGGCTTCAACTCTGCGTGGTACAACAATTTCTTCCAGTAGGAATCCCACGTGCGGCGCTATTTTTTTTGTTTTGTTTTGTTTTGTTTTGTTTTGCATTCTAAAAGAAAGTGCAGCGAGGTGGACGTACAAACAAACGCTCCATTTTCACAAGCTCGTCCCTCTCGCCGTTGATGAGCACGCCCTTGTTGCGGTTGAAGTCGCGCACGACCTCCTTTAGTGCCGTCCTTTCGAGCGCCAGCTTTTTGCGCCGCTCCTGCAAACTAACCCGTTGTTGATCTGCCTGTACTTTTACTGCAACGGAGCATCTTAAAATTATTTCTTTCAAATGTCCAAGGGCGTACGTGCACTGCACTCGCGATGAAGCATCTCCTTGATCCCCGCAAGGTCGCCCTTCCTGGCGAGTAGCGCGTCGCGTTGCGCCATCAACTCGTGTATCTCGCGACAGTTGACCGTGTAGGTCGCCTTGACCTTGCTGCTGAGTTCAGCGATTTGCTGTCTTGCAATCTCATTCGGGCCCATCCTAGGCTCCCTCCAAAACGGAGTCAGCATAGCAAAGTTTCTGCGCACGTCCTTACCGCATCCGAACGCATCTGCCGCAGACTAACCTTTCCACCTTGTTGCCGCAAACCGAGCACGGCGCGCGGTTGTCCTCCTCAAACACAGGCTGGTCAACGACAGAGTCAATCTATTTATTGGGGGCGTGGGGCGGGCGTGGACGGTGAGACACAGAACAGGACAGCCCATGGACCGTACACTCACGACCCGCCGGGAAATCGCAGCGGCCGAATCAATGGCCGAGACAGCGGTCGCCGTGCTCATCGCTGGCAGCACGGCTACCGACATTGCGCTCGGCAGAGGCGGCGGCGGCGATGCCAGCGGCGACACGTGCGTCGCGGCGACCATCGAACGGGCCCTTGTCCTCGCCGCCGCCGCCGCCGCCGCAGGGGACGAGACAGAAGCAGCACTGCTCGTGGTGGTGGGTGACGACACTGTTGATCCCGCGACACCAGCCTTGTTATTGCTGCCAACGCCACTGCCATTGCCGCCCGTGTGGCCCAACCCCCCAGCGACGACGCCGACGCCGGGGCCGCCGGGCCCGTCCTCGCGTGGGCTCATTGCCATCGTTTGCTGTTGCGTCACTCAGGCGGCCAAACTTGACTCCGGCCATCATTTTGTGACTTCATGGCCCAGACAATGACGGTGTATGACGTAACCGTCTTGGAGGATGCCGCGTTTGTTGCGGCGCAGAGCCGGCACGTGCGGATCGGCTCTGCTGAGGCCATTGAGGCTGCCGCCGACAAGGTTACAACGGCCCTTTTTTGGGTGTTTCTTGTTTTTGGCTAAATTCAGTGTGGTGTTAGATTGTGGAAGGGATGCACAAGGAAGACTTTAGCTTGGCCAAGTGGCACGACAACGCGATGCATCCGCAGGGCCAGCCGACGGCCAGCACGATCGACTGGATATTTATGATCGACCTGCTCAACTTTTCGTTCTGGCTGGAGGACGGCACGTCTGTTCCCATCGAGTACAAGGGCGAGCGGTACACAGGCTACTTTACCCTGTGCGCGTGCATCAACCGTGCGCTCGAACAAGGGATCCCCGTGACGACGCCGAGCTATGTCGCGACGGCGCCCGAGGAGACACTCGCCAACGTGTTTGACCTGGGCGGATCGGCTGTTTTCCCCATGATCCCCGAGCGTGTGGCCAGTCTCAAGCAGGCCGCCGCCGCCCTCGTGGCCCACTTTGACGGCTCCTTTGTGAATGTGGTCGCCCAGGCCAACGGAAGTGCAATCGCCCTCATCAACCTCGTCCTCAAGCATTTTCCGACCTTTCGCGATATTGCCCAGTCCTATCACGGGCGGCCGATCCACGTCCTCAAGCGCGCACAGATCCTCGTGGCCGACATCTGGGCGTGCTTTGAGGGGCAGTCGCACGGCCACTTTCACGACATTGACAAGATAACCATGTTTGCCGACTACCGCGTGCCCCAGGCGCTCGTCGTCTTTGGGCTGATCGAGTACACGCCCGAGCTGCTGCAGCGGCTGGCTTCGCATGACCTCATCGAGTCGGGCGACGCCGACGAGGTCGAGATCCGTGCCTGCTCCATCTGGTCCGTCGAGCTTGTCCGCCGCGCCATCCTCCGCAAGCTCCAGGGCTCCCGGTTGCTAAACACGACCCCCGTCAACGCGATCGTGATCGACTTTTACCTGTACGGGATTGAACTTATTTTAATTGTTCTTTTCTTAATATGTAAGTGCAGTTGGGACTTTACAAAGGCCAAGCCGGGCGAGATCAAGTCGATTCCCTTCCATCGCACTCGTTCTCAGTTCTATTGATTAAAGTTCACCCAGTGTGGGACAACATTTTGAGGGGGGAAAAAACACGACGAACTGAAATGTCTGGTGTGCAATTCCGCGAGCTCGGCGCCATCAAGGGCGGCTTTGATGTGCTGCTGAAACCGACGACGGCTGCTGGCGCATGGTAGATAACAAACGGGTGCAAGGAACTGAGCTGGGAAAAAAAAAGGTTGCTGTTGGGCTACCTCGACGACAACACCATCACGTACCAAGGCCAGGGCAACGGTAAAAAGCCACGCCTGCGGTGGCCAATGGGTATTGACAATCGCCTGTACTCCTTGCAAACAGGCGGCGTGGCCGAGCTTGCTGAGCAGTTCAAGGACAACGAAATCCAGGTGTGTGAGTATTTGTTTGTTTATGTTCCTTCCTAACGGCTCCACGCACACAAGTACGCTGTGATCCGCATTACGGACGAGAAGGCTGGTAAGACCAAGCCATCTGAGCCATGGACCTGTACGCTAAAACACTGTTGCCAAAAACAGGAGCTGCAACGACTCGCGATGTCTTCATCGGCTGGTACGGCTCAGGTGCGTACTTTGGCCCCTCCTCCTACGCGCACTTACTTTATTTTGTTCTTTCTCAAAGCCATGTCCAAGATCAAGATGGCCAAACGCAAGACGCACCTCTCCGACGTCCAGAAACTGCTCTCTCCCAACCACGGCCAGCTCGAGGTCCTGGGCAAGAAGGACTTTACCGAGGACATCATCCGTGAGCGATCTGGTCCTGGCACCGGCTCCCATGTCATCGAGTAGAAAGACATGACAGTCCGGTGAAACGTTGTTTTGTTTTAAGTTCAACACGAAAACAAAAAAGCAAACTGATAGACGGGGGTAAAGAAGCCGACAACATGTAGAACTGCACAAATTAAAAAAAAAACGATCGGTACTTGATGACGAGGGTCCAGGTACCGACGGCCTGCTGCTGCTTCTGACGACCGGCGACGACAGCGAGGGCGACAATGGCCTCGAAAGGCGAGTCGCGAGGGTGGATGTCAAAAATGACATCATTTCCATCGGCAAGATGTCACAGCCACGCTCGAAGCAGCTCGACCTCCTCACCGCGCCACAGCGCAAGGCAAGTGCCACTGCCCCCCTACGGTACACGCAACTAACTTTTCATGGATCGGGCAGTCCTTCGACGAGTTTGCCGAGAAGGCGGCCGTGTTGTTCCGAGCCGAGTCCAAGGACGCCATCATCGTGCGGTCCCTCAAGGAGAAGGCCTTCCAGGACAGGTTCCTGCTGCGCTTCCTCCAGCGCGACGACTACAAGGTCGACAAGGCGCTCACCCGCCTGCAGGAGACCATGGAGTGGCGTATCAAGCAGGGCCTGGACGAGGGCAAGCTGGACACGTATGTCCACGCTCTACATATTCACGCGCTCAATCTATGTTCAATAGGGCTGCCCTCAAGAAGGCACCGGGCGCCAGCCCCATCTACCTCAAGACGCCTTTGAGGTCCAAACAGGGCGACATTGTGTTTCTGGACTGGATCCAGCTGTTTGACCCGAGCACGATCACGGTGGACGCACACATGAAGGTGTACATTGCGACCATGGAAGAGACGGTGCAGGAGCTGGAGGATGGCCAGCTGGTCTTTGCCGTGATCAACTGTGAAGGTATCGCGACCCTGCTGTGCGATTAGATCCCTGAATTTTCTTGTGTGTGTGTGTGTGTGTGTGCAGGCCTGTCGTGGGGCATCTCGTCGGCAACGCACATCTGGCACCCGTTGCTCGAGGTCATGCGCAAACACTACCCCGAGCAGGTTGGCCCCGTCATCATGCTCAATACCAGCACGATCTTTCGCTTCACCTTTTCAGTGTTCAAGCCTCTCATC
>Ga0302226_10003424_pt1 | contig 10836 bp, 13 predicted proteins | sample II_Palsa_E3_3_FD_193524 | JGI IMG/M metagenome (GOLD analysis project Ga0302226, IMG submission 193524) | Peat permafrost microbial communities from Stordalen Mire near Abisko, Sweden - II_Palsa_E3_3 | ecosystem: Environmental > Terrestrial > Soil > Palsa > Peat permafrost | place: Sweden...
TCCATTTCCTAGTAGTCCGCGAGCGTGTTTCAATGATTGAAAACCGAGTGAATCAATTACCAAGTCGATCTGGTGCAGGTTGATCGAGTCATCCATAAAGTGGTCAAGACCGAGGGACCGCTTGCGCTCGGGGGATCCGTGGACGGAATTGATGGAGCTGCTGGAGGTATCCTTGAGTCCGTTGGGACCGATGACCGAGCCGTCAGAGGTCGACTGGGCGATCACGACAATGCGCGGTTCCTTTGGCGACGGAGCGGCAATGGCAACGGTAACGAGTTCAGGGGTCGCGGCCTTGATGGCGACATGGCCAGGGCTCGACTCGGTAGACGACGAGGAGGAGTTGGACTCGGGGTCGGTCAGCTCCCCTGGTATTGGTGTGTGCTTTCGCGAAACGGGGCTGCTCCCAGCCATAGCGGCACGGTAGAACGCGCTAGTTGAGACGGCCTCTCGTTGCTGTGCCGAGATCTGCGCAGACATACACGTTAAAAATAACCACTACCGCTGTCCTTGGGTGCGTACAATAAACTGGACAAGACGGGAGCAAGGCGCGAAGAGGAACGACATGGTCGAGACGAGCTCTTCAATGACGACGTACTTTACCAGCCGTGACCGCTGGTACTCCATGAGTTTGGAGAGCTGCATCATGATCCGCTTGGCTTCGCCCAGGACAAGCGCCTTTGGCGTGGTCTTGAGGATGGCGATGCCCAGGTGGAGGATGTCCTCAAAGCCGGCCAGCTGCGTCGCGGCAATGGTCGTGGGAGGGTACGACTGTGACAAGGGGAACCGGAAGTTTATGTCCTCTTGCATGTGCTGCTGTAAGAAACGCCTGATGTTGCGGTCCGTGATATTCTTGATCGTCACGAGCTCCTCCATCAATTGCTCACTGCGTGGAAAATATTAGATCATGTGATTACTTATTTTTGGCCTCACTTACATGTTTTTCTCCGGCATGAACTGGTCCAACTCGAGGACGGGCTCGGCAGCGTTGCCGTACCGAGCGAGGTTGGGGTCGAGGATGTTGCTGCTGTCAAACGGAGGCGTCCTGAGGATGGGGCTATCGGTGTCATGCCGTAGTTGCTCCAGCTTTTCTTTGGAAGACGACGACTTCATCGACTTTACAGGGGTCACCAACGGTGGGGTCAGGAGCGACGACGTCGACCCTCCGAGCAGCATGATGGGCGTAGTAACAATGTCATCCAAGTCCTACATGGAAAAAACAAATGAGGAGAAGTGGGGGGGAAAAAAGGGGAAGACAAACGAACCCGGCTGGAATCGATCGACTTATCCTTCACATGGGCTATAATAGAAAAGTTGCGCAGGTCGACAGAGTTCCTCCTTGAACTGGCAGGCGATTTGAATTCATCTGGCACAGGTGGTATTTGGAAACCTGCAACAACAAATGGTTATGCATTTTCCCGCATTCGAGTCTGTACCTTCCCCCCAAATCTCCTCCGAGTCCTCCAATAGCGATGGCATCGACTGGAGCTTGCTGTGCATTTCTTCAAGGGCGGTCTGCAGTCAATCATGAACAAGAAAAAAGAAAACAAGGGCGGACATCAGACACGTTATTTTGGTCATTCAGAGAGCAATGCAAAGCGTACAGGCACTGGCGCGACCTCACCGGTCGACATTGCGCGTTTTATCCTTACTCGCCCAGCAGACTCGCCATAGAACCTCATGTTGGAGGCGCTCTGTGTCATCCATGACAAAAGTTGAGATCAGGACATGCAGGTCCGTTGGCCATTACCACTTCGTAGGGCGTAGGGGTTGCCTGGCTGACTGCTGGCACCATGACGGGCCTGCTCTTGGCTGACACGGAGGCGGTGCCAGCAGCGGCGCCTGCTGCAGCGGACGCAGCCGCGCCATCACCGCTGGCCTCCATTTGGTTGCTGGTTTTTTTTCTCTCTTTGTTCGAATCACCAGCGCAAGAGCGGCGATATCTCCACTTTCAGTAAATAGACACGTCCAGCCCCTTTCGCCTGCCTCCTCCGTCTGCACGATGGGGGGAAGTGACCAGGAGTTAGTTCAAGGAGTAGGACTAATGAGGCACACGCTTCATCAATGAAGGGTCCTCCTTAACGCCGCCACCAGACCCACGAGGGGGGAACGACAAAAAACAACAGCACGACCAGTCCCGACGGTCAGACAGATAGCTCCCACGCGGATCTGAAAATCACGCCGGACGGCCACAGCACACGCGCCGTTTTTACGTCGGATCTTTTTGAGATAGCCTGGCCGCGTAAAAACAAAGCGCAGCCTAGCAACGCACTCTGGTAGCGACAGTAGAGCACACACGCGCACACCTCGGCCGCCATCACGCCACCGAAACGACACACAGCAACGCTGCAATGGCTGTCGTACACCTCAAACAAAAAAACACCCGCATTTCGTCGGCACGACGAAACGATCGAACCACGCGACACGTGAAGCAATCATTTCAAGTGCGGTCCCCATGTCGAAGCGCCAACTTGGGACGCAGCCGGCGCTGCTGGGTCGGCCCGTGCGCGATGGGAGCAGTGGCATGCTCCTCGGTGACGGTGGCAATGGCGCTGCTCTCATCGGCGCAAACGAGGACGATGACGACGACGACGACGACGACGACGACGACGGCTTGAACGACGGCAACAACAGCGACGAGATGGACAACGAGGACGCAGCGGCGGCCATGGCCAACGACGATCCGACCCTGCGCGTGCTCCGTGGTGGTGGCGGCGGCAGTGGCGGCAACGGCGATAGCAATCCCTTCACGCTGGAGCCGATGCAGCAGCCGCAAAATAACAAGCCGGAAATCGACGATGCCGAAGAGCAACAAACACAGGACACCGCGATGGCCTCTGGACGCACGGCTGCACCGATCCTGTTGCGCAAGCTCCTTGTCTTTGAGACAAAGACCGTAAAAAAAACAAAAAAGAGGAGGGTTGCGCCTTTCTCAATGGTTTTTTTTTTCGCAACAGCGGTTCTACCTTGTCGGTGCCAATTTGGACGACACGTGCTACCGTGTGCTCAAGATCGACCGGACGAGCGGGCACGAGCTCAACTTCACCGAGGACGAGACCGTGTACGACCACCGCCAGATGGTCAAGCTGCTGGAGATGGTGAACGAGGGCAACAAGAGCACGGGCGGCCTCAAAAAGGTCGCGACGGCGGACGGCCTGCTCGGCTTTATGCGCTTCCTCGAGGGCTACTACATGGTCCTCGTGACAAGCAAGAGCCACGTCGCCTCGATCGGCGGCCATGCCGTCTTTCACATTGACGACTATGTTGTGCTCCCAATCGCCCAGAAATCAGACTCGCTAAAGCATCCGGACGAGCAAAAGTAAACTTTTTTTTTTCATGCGACCCTTCCAGTGCTTAAAATTTTTGAAAACAGGTACCTCGACTGCTGGAACGGCATCGACCTCAGGCACAACTTTTACTTTAGCTACACGTACGACCTCACGCACACGCTCCAGTTCAACCTGACGCATCCCGCGGCCGGCCTGCTGCTCAACGACATGTACATTTGGAACTACTACCTGTGGGCGTCGGCCTTCCCGTCGCTGCGCCGCAACGAGTGGATCATTCCTGTCATTCACGGCTTTGTCGACCAGTCGAGTACTGCTGCAGGATGCCCCAAAATATGGCTTGCTCATTTCCTTTTTTTTTTTTTTCCCCTTTAGAAATATCCATCTTTGGAAAGCAAATCTACATTACCCTCATCGCGCGCCGGTCACGATATTTCGCGGGCTCCCGTTTCCTCAAGCGTGGCGTCAACCACAAGGGACATGTCGCCAATGACGTCGAATCCGAGCAGATTGTCGCCGAGGCCGTCAACTCGACCTTTGAGGAGCATTCCTTGGTACTGAGTTTACATTTTTATTTTATTTTTATTTTTTTTTGGCACCTAAATTGCCACACATTTTTGCAGTCTCGCTTCTCGTCGTTTGTCCAGTACCGTGGCTCGATCCCGCTCTTTTGGTCTCAAGAACTCCCCAAGTCGACTGTGGCCGGTCTCAAGCCTCCGATTCAGAGTAATATTTTTAATTTTTTTTTTTTTTTTTAAACACTGGTGTCTAGTCCAAAGGTCGGACCCCTTTTATTCAGCCGGTGCGACGCACTTTGATGCAATGTTTAAACGCTACGGGACGCCCATTATCGTGTTGAACCTCGTCAAGGTATATATGATACGTAGTTCCTATTTTCATGTATTCCATCTGTTTGTCCCGGTTGTCAGCACAAGGAAAAGACGCCGCGCGAGTCGCTCTTGCTGCGCGAGTACACAATGATGATCTCGTACCTGAACCAGTTCCTGCCGATGAAGAACAAGATCAGGTACATTGCGTGGGACATGGCCAAGGCGTCCAAGAGCTCTGACCAGGACGTGATCGGCCTCCTCAGCGACATCGCCGATGACTGCCTGCAACAGACGGGCTTCTTCTTCTCGGGCGACCGCAAGCACAGCCAAGACAACGGGAGAAGTCGGCCGACCCTGCAGTCTGGCGTGGTGCGGACCAACTGCGTCGACTGCCTCGACCGCACCAACGCCGCCCAGTTCATGATCGGCAAGGCTGCCTTTGCCAACCAGCTATTCGCCCTCAAGCTGGTCGACTCGCCCAAGCACATCCAGTTTGACTGCGACGCAGTGGACGTGCTCTCGGCCATGTACCAGGACCACGGCGACACGATCGCGTTGCAGTATGGTGGCTCGTTCCTCGTCAACACGATGCAAACCTACCGTGGCCAGGGCGGCTGGACGTCCCACTCGCGCGACATGCTCAACACGATCAAGCGCTTCTACAGCAACAAGTTTAACGACCTCGAAAAGCAAAAGTCGTACAACCTCTTCCTCGGCGTGTTCCAGCCAGAGGAGGGCCGCTCGTCCATCTGGGACCTCGAGAACGACTACCACCTGCACAACGACTATGACATCACCATTGCACGGCCGCGACGAAGCTACCAAAAGTGGTGGACGTACGAGGCTGTCCATCAGCAGGAGGGTATTCAAATTGCACGTATCCAACATGCTTACATTTTTCTCCTTCTTTTTTATTTCCTTGAAAAATAGTGCCCAAGGTCCGCTTGAACCCCGTGGACAGGTCGTGGCAAAACATGTGGTTTGAGGAAAACCACCGCCCTTCGCAGATGACCTCGTTCGACAAGTCGTTTGATCTGCGCCTCGAGGCGCCGTTGGACCGCATCCGCAAGCCTGCGGACGAGGACGAGGACTTTTCGCCCTACTCGCCGTTCATCGTCCGCTCAAACGTCCCTCGTACGTGGACCTTTGAGATCAGCGGTGCGATGAAGTCTCTCACCTTTCAGTCGCGCCGACCACCCTGTACGGTCCTTTATTGTTGCTGCTGCCCCAGTACTAAAATCAAAACGACAGATGCAAATGACAGCCTGGACGATATGTCCTCGAGCAGCCAAAACACGTCGCGGACAGGTTCGCCCGTGGTCTCGACGCCTGCGCCAGTGCCTGCGTCGCCCAGAGGAGCGTCCACAATGGCATCGAGCCAAAGCACGAGCTCTTTCGCGATCGACACCATGCTGCCTTCTCCAGCCTCGACCGTGCTCCAATCGCCCCCGTCGCCGGTGACGTGGGAAAACAATCCGGCTCGCACCGTCTACGACCTCAAGAAGCCCGCGGTGTCGCAGCGCGAGCTGAACGAGTACACGAGGTATGTTTGCCGCCAGCATCGGTTTCCCTTTTTGTTCGTTCAAAACAACGAAAAAAAAAAAAATAGATACGTCAACGAGTTCTCACCCGAAAAATTCAACACGTTTGTGAGCCTGACAGGTCCGCCCTCGGCCACCGTCCCTGCGCTGTCGATGCAGTCGTACAACTCGCGCGAGTACCTGCTGCATCTCCGTCGCTCGTCCCTGTACGACTACAACATCCCCGAGAACGACATCAACCTGTACCAGCGCAACATATCCATCCGCTCGACTGTGCGCCCGCAGTTCATCGCCAAGGATACCTACGTGTCTTTTGCCGATTATCTGGCCAGCCCCGCCCGCATCGCGACAAGCCAATCCTCTGATTTATAACATACATGTAGATTGTTTTCTGCGGCGGCGACAACAGCAACAAAAAAAAAATAAAATTGTTGTTTGAAGAAATTACGCTAGAAGAGTCCAGGTCAGTTGAAGGTGGATCGTGCCGCACTCGACGTGCTCGAGCTTGACGCTCTTGTACGTTGGCTTGCCGTCCTCGAGGTCCTCGAGCCGGATGCTCCCGTCACCCATGGGGTCGTGCTTGCCGATGCGGTCCCAGTCCATCACGTGAAGGTTCAGTCTGTCGTCCAGCGATGCCACGCAGACTTGGAACGACTCGTTCCACACGGGTTGGAGCGTTTGGAATTTTACCTTGGATTGGACTTGCTGGTCGCCCACGGTAAAGATGACGTATGGGTCGCTCCTCCCCGACAAGTCGCGAGCGGCAAGGGTGTCTCCTCCGATGAGCTTGATCGTGAGCACCCCAACGTACTCGAGCATGGCCTTGCTTGCCGTTTTCGTGAGGTTGTCCGCAAGCCTGGTGTTGGGGGTGGGGTTTACAAACAAAGCGCATCCTTTCCAAATAATCGTACGAGGCCGAGGCCGAGTGGACGTCGTACTGTGCGTCCTTGCCGTCGTCCTTGTAGTCGGCACAGAACCTGCGGCGCACATACTTGGAGTAGATGAACTTTCGGCGCTGGTCCCTGGATCGTGCCTTAATTATCATATTTTATGTGCTTTATTTTACATTGTGCTGTCCAGGTGGGGCTTCTTGTACGTGTGTGGGACGCTGGCCTCGTACTCCTTGTTGGCGACCAGGTTGCCACGCTTGCTCACAAAGGCAATGTGCTCGGGCGACCACGAGTCAATCACGAGGCTGCACACCTTGGAGATGTGCACGCCCAGGGACCGATGGACGCCGCTGCACCGGATGCAGATGAAGATGCCCAGGTTGGTCGACGCCCATTTGGGCTCGTGGGCGGCACAATCTGCGCACACGCGGTTGTCGGCCTTGATGACGATGCGGTCGAGCGGGCTCAAGTTGTCCAGAATCTGCCGAGGGTTCAGTGACGCACCTTTTCCGACCTAATTACCTCGCCGCACAGCGATTGCTCCTTGGCGCGCTGTTTGGCGCACAGCTGGCGGTAGTGTTCCAGCAGTTCCACCAGCTTTTCCTCGCTCAGTTCGTCGACAAGGGGCATCGTTTTCCACGCCCTAACGGTAATTGGTCTAGGGGGCGAGCTAAAATGAAATGGCGCATTTTGAAAAAACCGTTACAAATGTCGACGGCACAGGAAGAGGCAATGCTCGCCGAGCTCAAGGCGCAGGTGGAGAAGGTGCGCGTTGCGTGTTGCCTTGCTGCAGGTGCTCATCCCTGTTTTTTTTTTTTTATGTGTGGGGTGTGTGTAGACACAGATGGCGTTGGAAAAGTTTGCCGCCGATCAACGGTCACAGCTGACGGCGTCGGCCATCCAGCACGAGAACGTGACCAACGAGGAGAAAGGTAACGCTGTGCGCCCATCCGACCTCGGCCAATTCAACCAATGATACAGAGAACCTACTGCGGGCACAGGCGGCGTTCGAACAGGCCAAACAGGCCGAAGCCGAAGCGGCACAGCACGCCGAGGCGGAGCAAGCAGAGGTCGCCAAGCTCAAGGGCGAGATCAAGGAGGTCGGGAGCCACAAGAGCGAGGTTGAGAAGCAACGAGCAGCGCTGAAGAAGGAGGTTGAAAAGCTGCAGGCCAAGGTCGCGGCAGAACAGCAGAATTTGGAGGTGAAGAAACAGCAGCGAGTGGAGCAGTCGCAGCGATCCAAGCGGGCCATCGAGTTTTTCGTCGACCGGCTCGGCCTGTCACTTGTCAAGAGCAAGGGTAAGGAAGCTCCCCAAAATGAAAAAAAAATTGCTGAGAAAGACACGATGTAGATGGATCAATGGCATTCGTTTTTTCAAAGATTGACCCCAGCAACCTCGACAAGCCTTTCATCTGCACACTCCGCATCGACTCCAGCAACGAGTTTGCTCTGGTCAACTGCCAGCCAAGCCTGCCCAACATTAACGCGCTTTTGGACGAGCTGCGCAAGAGCAACGACCTCTCTGTGTTTGTCAAGAGCGTCCGTGAAGGCTTCCGCAAGAGCGTTTGATTGTAGCGTTTGATTAGGATCCTACTGAGCGGTCTAGCTGAAGTGTGTGTGTTTTGTTTGGCCTAAACCTCGAGTGCACAACTGCACTTGAAAAATGTACGTCCTCAGCAAAGCAGACCTCGAACCCGTCAGGGCAACCGTCAACGGCAACAGCCTCGTCTACCAGACGATCGTGGTGGGCCAGCTGCAGACCAACTGCACCGTGCTCGCCAACGAGACCGTGGGTAAGGCGCTGGTGGTGGACCCGGGCGACGACGCCGAGGCCATCGCGGCCGTTGCCAAGCAGTGGAAGGTCGCCATCGTGGGCATCTACGCCACCCACGGCCATCTGGACCATATCCTTGCTGCGGGTTCGCTCAAGCGGCTGTGCCCGGGGTCCAAGCTGTTCATCCACAGGAACGACGCGACGTGGTGGAACAACGTCGACAAGCAGCTCAGGGCTTTTGGCATCCGGCACAGCACGCTCGGCGACGACGCACAGCTGCCCGCGCCCGATGCGTGGCTCGACGGCAGCGAGCAGCTCGACCTCGTGCCAGGGCTCAAGGGGCGGGCCCTGTTCACGCCCGGCCACACCGGTGGCTCGACCAGCTACTACTTTGCCGACCTCGGCCTGGTCTGCACGGGCGACACGCTGTTCAAGGCCAACGTCGGACGCACCGACCTGATGGACGGAGACTTCACCCTGCTCGCCAAGTCCATCCGCTTGCAGCTGTACGCACTGCCAGACTCGACAAAGGTCGTCCCGGGCCACGGGTCCTTCACCTCCATCGACTTTGAGAAGAAGCACAACATGTACGTGCCCGCGACCGCCGCTGGTGGCGATGGTGATGATGATGATGATGGCGTCGATAAGGCGGACGACGGCGGCAAGGTGCATCCGTACTTTTCGTCTGCGGTTGACGTCCCCCACAGTGGCTGCTGCTGCCTTCACGCCCATCACCTCGCAGTACAGAGTCATCTATAAAACATGATCCCTTTTGGATTGAATTTGTGATGGGAACAAAGCAAAACCTTTGGCAAAACACACGAGTTGTCAAAGAGAAGTAGAGAAAAAGAGAGAGAGAGAGAGAGAGAGGAACTGCACACACAGGTGCGAGTTGTAACTAATGAAAAACAAAAAAGAAGAATACAGAAACGAGTAAAAGCGGATGGTTGATTGTTTTGTAGATGGAACATGCCTTTCTTCTTTGTACGTACGAGTAGTCTTTTGTTTAGAAATTTAGACGCGGTGGATGTAGCCCATGACGGGGTTCCAGCAAAAGATCTCGCCCTGCGACTTGTCGGCGTAGTAGAACAGATCCTTGTTGGGGTCGTACAAGAACACGCGCGTAGAGTTGAGTTGCGTTGCTTTTTTCATCGTTGACATGGGTCCGTTGTTATCGCCTACCGAAAACAAAAAGAAAATTATTACGACTTGTTTGTCCGTTTTCAGTCTACCGTCGTCGGCGTCACTGTGCTCGTTCTCCTCCTCACTGATATCAGAGTCGGCGCTGCCGTCCTCGTCGTCATTGTCGTTGTCGTGCTCATCCTCGTCGTCATCTTCTAGATCGTCGCCGTCTTGGGCATTGTCGGCAAGGCCCTTGCCAGCCTCTTCCACATCTTCGTCAGCCTTCCACGGATTCACGCCGTCATCAGAGACCTCAAACGGTGCCACAACAAACACGTTGCCGTCTCCGTCGGGCTCGAAGAAGAGCATGCCCTCCTGCTCCTTTGCAACGGGGACGGACTCGGTCGCGTCCTCAACAAACAGCTCAGGCACGTGGTCTTCGGGCACGGGTTTGCTCCTGGGCGGCAAGCTGAGCAGGTAGCAGTCGTCGTTGAAGCTATTCCGGAAGCGGAAGCGCTGGAAATAGCGCACCTTGATGTCTGTTTTAAATTGAATCTATGGGAGGATGACTATTAAGTCGTACGAATCGACTATTTTTTGTTTTTTTTCATACCTTGCGAGTAGTTTGCCCATTGTTGATTATCTCCTTGGCGGTCTTGTGCTCGTTCTGGTGGAACTTTTGAAGCTGGGCCGCACGGCGTCCCTCGACCTCCTCATACGTGCGCGGCCGGCGGTGCTCGGGCGCGCGCCACTGCTCTTTGCCAGAGATGGGCTTGAGCGAGCCGCAGTTTGTGCATGCGCCCACCGAGCCAATGGAAAAGCCGCAGGCACACAACCCAAAGCACATGTTGCACAGGCTGGTGGAGGGAGAGAGAAATGAGCCACATTTTTAAAATAAATAAATAAAAGAAAAACATACTTTTTCTTCTTTGCGTCCTCGCTATGGCGTGGCTTTTCCAGCCCGAGCAGTTTCCACTCCTCCTCGTTGTAAAAGTCGTCCCAAGAGTAACGGGGCGACGACAGCTCGGGGCCCTGGAAGTCCTCGGAGCAGCAGTTGATGCACACAAACCTCCCCTCGTCCTGCAGCTGCTGGATAAAGCTCGACTTTTGCAAGAGCGAGAACGACGAGATATTGTGCTGGAGCTTTGAGGCAGGCGACGCGTCCTTGGAAGACGGCATGGGAACAAACGACGACGCATGCGCCGCCTGCTCGACCTCGGGCGAGTTGGGCGACTGCTCTCGTTTCCGGTCCCACTTTGTCAGCAGCGGCGCAGCCTCGCCGCCCTTTCCTGCAGACCACCGAGTGCTGTACTTTGACGAGAGCTGTGAGTTGAGTTTGGACTCGATCATCTTTCGCTGGATCGTGTTTTTCGTCTTGAGCAGCTCTGGGTCGC
>Ga0302226_10003430_pt1 | contig 10820 bp, 8 predicted proteins | sample II_Palsa_E3_3_FD_193524 | JGI IMG/M metagenome (GOLD analysis project Ga0302226, IMG submission 193524) | Peat permafrost microbial communities from Stordalen Mire near Abisko, Sweden - II_Palsa_E3_3 | ecosystem: Environmental > Terrestrial > Soil > Palsa > Peat permafrost | place: Sweden...
GCGATGATTAACAAATCGAGCGAAAGGCATATGTCAGCATCCGTCGCAAATTCTTCGACTAAAGTTGTCCCAGGTGCACCCGTTTTAATGCTTGGCGCCGTAGGCGTCGTTTTTGGAGACATCGGGACAAGTCCGCTTTACACCCTTAGGGAATGCCTGAAGGCCGCGGGCGGAGTCAGTCAGGCTAATGTGTTCGGCATCGTGTCGCTGATCCTGTGGTCGATCCTGATTGTCGTCACGCTGAAGTACGTCAGCTTTGTTATGCGGGCAGGCAACGACGGCGAAGGCGGCATTCTTGCGCTGACCGCGCTGGCATCGGGCGTTGCTCCCGAGCGCTTGCGTAACGTCCTGCTCACGCTGGGCGTGTTCGGTGCGGCCATGTTCTATGGCGACTCCATGATTACCCCGGCTATTTCCGTTATATCGGCGGTGGAGGGGGTGACGCTTATCGACGCCCAGCTCACCGCCTGGATCGTGCCCATTTCATTGGTTATCCTGACTGGTTTGTTCGCCATTCAGAAGCACGGCACCAGTGCGGTGGGGAAGGTCTTTGGGCCGGTCATGGTGGTCTGGTTCGTGACCCTGGCGGCGTTGGGCTTGCTGCATATCGTCCAGCATCCGGTCATTCTTGAAGCGGCTTCGCCGACCTTCGCCATATCGTTCCTGGCGCATAGCCCGGGTACTGCGTTCATCGTGCTGGGTTCGGTTTTCCTCGCGCTGACCGGCGGTGAAGCCTTGTATGCGGACATGGGGCATTTCGGTAAAAGGCCGATCCGTCTCGCGTGGATGTTCCTCGTCTGGCCGAGCCTGGTCATGAACTATTTCGGCCAGGGTGCGCTTGTCATGATGCATCCGGAAACGCTCAAGCAACCGTTCTTCGAGTCGGCTCCCGCCTGGGGGCTTGTCCCGCTCGTCATCCTTGCGACGGCGGCAACCATCATCGCGTCGCAAGCCGTGATCTCGGGCGCGTTCTCCATGACGAAGCAAGCGGTGCAGCTGGGTTTCCTGCCGCGCATTCCGATCGTTCATACGTCGACGCATGAGATCGGCCAGGTGTACGTGCCGTTCATCAATCTCTCGTTGTTCGCGGCGGTCGTGTTCCTGGTGGTGTTCTTCAAATCATCCGATAACCTCGCGTCTGCCTACGGTATTGCGGTGGCCTCCACCATGCTGCTCACGACTCTGCTGATGTACTTCATCACGCATTGCCTCTGGCACTGGAAACCGCTGGCAACGGCGCTTGTCATTGGGCCTTTTGCGATTGTCGACGCGGTGTTTGTCTCGAGTAACGTCAGCAAGGTGCTCGATGGCGGCTGGTTTCCGCTGCTGGCAGGCGCTACGTTGTTCACGGTCATGACGACCTGGCACAAGGGACGCGAAATGCTGGTCGACCGGATGAAGTCAGATAACTTGCCACTCAAGGACATCATCTATTCGCTGTGCCGGAGCAGCCACCCGCCGTCGCGCGTTGAAGGCACGGCGGTGTTCCCCGGCGGCGTGGCGGGCATGACCCCGACCGCGTTCATGCACAACCTCAAGCACAACCGCGTGCTGCACAATACGAACATTTTTCTCGCCGGCACGACCGACAATGTGCCGCATGTCAGGGACGCCGATAAGGCCGTGGTGGAGGACCTTGGCGATGGCTGTTATGCGGTCAGGGTGCGCCACGGCTTCATGGAGATTCCCGACGTGCCCGTGCTTCTGACGCTGATCCAGAAGCAGATTCCCGGCTGGACCTACGACGCAGCGGACACCTCGTTCTTCCTCGCCCGCGACACGATTCGTGCGACCGGTGAAAGCAAGGCGATGGCGCTTTGGCGCGAAAAGCTGTTCGCGTTCCTGGGTCGCAATGCGGCGCAAGCGGCGGAGTACTACAGCTTGCCGCCTAATCGCGTGGTCGAGTTGGGCGGACAGATCAATATGTAAGGGCGGTGTTGGGTGCCGCGTGCCGCTTTTGCGTTGCGGCTTATTCGACCGCCGCGCCATGATTGCCTTTTCGGAGAATGCTTAGCATACTGGCGTTTCACCAGGGGGAGCCTGCTCGGCTGAGAGGTTCTGGTAACGGAACGACCCCTATACCTGATCCGGATAATGCCGGCGTAGGAATGGAGAATCCGATGTTTCAAAGCCACTCTATGACGGCGTTCCACTGCGTGTGCCGTCCATCGCTTCTTTCGCTTTTCATCCCGCTTTTCATCCCGCTGCTCGTCCTGACTGCGTTGCCGCAATGACGCCGATCGTCATTGGTCTTGCGCTCTTCGCGGCCGTCTTGCACGCAACGTGGAACGCCGTGCTGCGCACGGGTTCCGACCGACTCTGGTCGGTCACCGTCATGAGCTGCGCAACCACGCTCGTGGCCATTCCGTTCGCCCTTGTGCTGCCCTTGCCACTCGCGGCGGCGTGGCCCTGTCTTGTCCTGTCGTCGTGTCTGCAAGTCGGCTATAGCGTCTTCCTGGTCCATGCTTATCGATACGGCGCGTTGGGACAGGTGTATCCCATCATTCGCGGCAGCGTGCCCTTGCTGGTCACGCTAGGCGGTTTCCTGGCGACAGGGCAGCGCTTGTCCCCTGTTGCGCTGACCGGCGTTGTCCTGGTGGCGCTTGGAATCATGAGTCTGGCTTTGGGCCGGCACAGGGCGTCGAAGCAGTCAATCGTGCTGGCGCTCGTCACGGCCTTGTTTATTGCTGGCTACACGACGACTGACGCAATAGGGGTCCGGCATGCCGGCAATGCGCGCGCTTATGCCGCCTGGATTTTCCTCATCTACGGCGCGCTGATGCCTGCGGCTTTTATCGCGTTGCGAGGAAAGCTGACGCTGGATATCCGCTCGCCGGAGACCTTGAAGGCGCTGGCGGGCGGGGTCCTTTCACTCATGGCTTATGGAGCGGTGATATCGGCGCTGGCGCTTGGCCCGGTGGGTCCCATTTCCGCGTTGCGTGAAACCAGCGTGGTTTTCGCCGCATTGATCGGCCGGGTTTTCCTGGGTGAGGCGCTGACAGTTCGCCGCGTCACGGCTTGCGCCGTGGTCGCGCTGGGAGCGATTTGTCTTAGCTGATGCCAGCGATGAAAAAAGCGCGAAGGACCGGTGGTCGCATCGCGCTTTCATACATGACAGTCGGCAAGGCGCCACGCAAAGGCTCATGCCGGCGCTTAGCCTTGGGTTGATCGCGTCGGCTTGAGTGCATCAATTAGCGCTCTTAGCTTTGCCTGCGACTGCGTGCGGACCGGGAAATACAAATACAGGCCGTCGCTAGGCGGCGTAAAGGGCAGCAACACTTGTTCGAGTTCGCCCGCGGCCAGCTCTCGCTTGGCTTCGAAATCCGCGACATACGCGAGCCCAAGGCCCATGCGAGCGAATTTCAGCAAGGCGCCGCGATCATTGACTGTCAGACGGCTACCGATATCGATCATGACCTTGCGGCCATCGACCTGAAAATCCCATCGGTGGATGACGCCCGATTTGACGAAGCGATACTGAATGCCTTCATGATTCATCAGGTCTTGCGGCGTTCGGGGACGTCCCGCCCGTGCGAAATACGCAGGGCTGCCGACAACGGACCAGACAGCGTCCGGCGTGAGCCGTAACGCCACCATGTCTTTCGCGAGTGCTTCGCCCAGGCGAATGCCGGCATCGAAGCCACTTTCCACCAGATCCACAGCGCCTTCATCGAGCGTCAGGTCCAGATGCACGTCGGGATGGGCCCGGCGAAACTGTTCAATCATTGGCTCGATCAGCAGCGTGCAGGCAGAACGGGTCATCGTGACGCGTAGCGTGCCGGAAGCATTGTCGCGAAAGCTATTCAGCGCTTCAAACGCACCGCCGATGTCTTCAACCGCCGGACGCAAGCGCTCGAACAGCGATATCCCTGCCTCGGTCAGCGCGACGCTCCGCGTGGTGCGCTGAAACAGCGACACGCCGTGACGCCGCTCCAGCAGCCGGATCGACTTACTGACCGCCGTGGGCGAAACCTGCAGGCGAGCGGCCGCGGTCGTAAAGCTCTTATGCTCGGCCACCGCCAGGAACATGGCCACGCCGTCCAGAAGATCCTTGTCCATGCGCCGCTCCATTATGAACTCGTGGTTCATAGCGAATGTACCTCGATACGCTTTTTCAAGCTGAATCGGATGCGTAGGATTTGCGTCATGGCAACCGGATTCCCGGTCGCCTTTCCGACCGGAGAGGTTCGACATGACCCTGCAAACAAGCTTCAAGCGTGTGTGGATGATCACGGGTGCATCGCGTGGAATGGGCGCCGAGATCACCGCTGCCGCGCTCGCTCAAGGTGACGCCGTGGTTGCCACAGCGCGCAAATCGAGCGCCGTCACCCACGCACTCGGCTTGCAGCCCGGCCTTTTGGCTGTCGACCTCGATGTCACCAGCGAGTCGGCGGCTCAGCAGGCCGTCAAGCTGGCGGTGGAGCATTTCGGGCGCATCGACGTGCTTGTCAACAATGCCGGTTATGGCTTGGCAGGCGCGGTTGAAGAGACCAGTGCGGAAGAGGTCCGCCGTATTTTCGACACCAACGTGATGGGTTTGCTCAACGTCACGCGCGCCGTGCTGCCGCACATGCGCAGCCAGCGTTCGGGGCATGTGATCAACATGTCGTCGCTTGGCGGGTATCGGGTGGGTGCGGGCTTCGGTGTGTACGGTTCGACCAAGTTTGCAGTGGAAGGGCTTTCAGAAGCGCTCCACGCAGAACTATCGCCGCTCGGCATTCATGTCACGGTTGTCGAGCCAGGTTATTTTCGAACGGACTTTCTCGATTCGTCGTCTGCGATGGAAGCGAAGAATGTGATCGCGGATTACGCAGAAACGGCCGGCAAGGTTCGAGTGTCGGCGAGCGCATTCAACCATCAACAGCCAGGAGACCCCAAGCGGCTCGCGCAAGCGCTGCTCACGTTGGTGTCCGCCGGGAATCCGCCGCTGCGGCTTCAATTGGGCACGGACGCCCTGACGCGGGTGCGCGAGAAGCATGCGTTCGTTGAGCAGGAGCTTCAGACGTGGGAAGCGCTGTCGCGATCGACCGACTTTGCGGTGTGAGGAAGGCGCGGTGCTGGGTGGTCAGGCGTAGTTTGCCAAGTGGCTTATCATTGCTAAAACCCTCTCCTGCGCAGCTGTGCAGATGGAATGCGGCCTAAGGGATGCAACCTGAGGGAGCGGGGCCGACTGCTTGCCTATGCGCGTCTCACCAGCGCCGGAGAGGACGGAACATGACTGCATCGAACGAAACCGGGCACGCCGCCACGAGGGATGTCATCACGCGCTTTTATCGCGCCATCGAGCTCGCGGATATCCCGCTTCTGCGCACGGCCGTCACTTCTGACTGGCAGTATCTGCCGAGTGCATCGGGACAACCGATCGGTGCGGAACAGATAGCGCCCATGCTTGCAGGCCTGTTACATGCGTTACCCGATATGAAAATCATCCTGCTCGATGTCCTGATCCACGACGCCATGGTCGGCGTGCGTGCAAAAGTCACGGGCACGCAGTCGGGACCGCTCATGGGCATTCCGGCCACGTCCAAGGTGGTCGATTTCGCGATTCATTCTTTCCACGAACTCCGCGATGACCGCATTGCCAAGACGTGGCACCTCGAAGACTGGCTAGGCTTGTTCCGGCAAATTGGCGAGTTGCCGCCGGGCTTCGCGAATCGTCCCGCTTAGCGATGGCGTGTGCCGGCATCGCACGTTTCGGCGTTTCTCATTACATCAGACCATACGTGTGAGTTGGTTATTTCCCGCCGGGAGATCGCGACCTTTAGCGGAATGCACTAACATCCGTATCCTCCATGGAGGATGACGGATGGAACGTATGGAATTGGACAAGATAGATCGCGCAATCCTGATAGCGATCCAAGCGGATGGCCGTGCCACTAACGCGAGCCTTGCTGAAGCGGTTGGCCTTAGCGAAACGCCGTGCGCTCGTCGTCTCAAGCGGCTGGAAGCGGAAGGTTACATTGAAGGGTATAGGGCGATCCTGTCCAAATCCGCATTAAAGCTGGGTCTGGTCGCATTTACGCTGGTGCGCTTTGGCGTGCACGACCGGCAACTGGCTGACGGGTTCGAGCGCGAAATCCAGGCTATCCCGCGCATTGTTTCGTGCCACAACATTTCCGGCAGCGCCGACTATCTGGTGCAGGTCGTCGCGCGAGATCTGGAGGACTATGGCACGTTCCTCCGCGACGTATTGCGGACATTGCCCGGCGTGACGGCAGTCGAGTCCACGCTTTCACTGCGCGAGGTCAAGCGCGATGCAGGGTTGCCGTTGCTCTGAGCGACTCGGTTAGAGATTAATCAGGAATGCGAATAAATGGCTTCCCCTCATTCACTGCGATCCACCCTTGGACACTTCAGCCGTGCCGGCACTATAAAAACGCACGAGATCGCTCTTGAGCGAATGCAGGGCTGCATCGTCGAGATAGATCATGTGGCCCGTCGGATAATACGTGCGCTGCACATTCGATCGTAGCGTCGGGTCGAGCTCCATATGCGCCAGATCGTATTCGGTCTGGAAGAACGGCGTTGCCAGGTCGAAGTAGCCGTTGAGCGACAGTACGCGCAATTGCGGATTCTGCCGTATCGCTTCGGCAAGGTCGCCTGCCGCATAGGGCAGCGTCAGCTGCTCTCCCCACCATTCACGATGTTTCCAGTTCCATTGCCTCAACGCGTCGTCGTTGAATACGCGATACGCATCCTTCGGCTCGACGTGCAGGTCTTGCGCAAGATGCTCGTGCAACGCGGCAACGTAGGCGCTTGATACGCTGGTGACCGATGGATCATAGTCGGCGCGGCCATCGGCATCGTCGAAGTCGATACCTTCGAATCGCGCATCGTAGCGGCCCACGATGCGCGATTCGTTTCTCAGCAGTTGCTTGCGAAATCGCGATGGCCAGATTTGCAGCCGCGTCTGCTTGACGTAATTCACATCGAGGCCTGTGTAATGCGCAATACGTGCGGCGATTGCGTCGCGTTCCGAATCGGGCAGCGAGTCACCCGCGGCTAACGCTTGCGCATAGGGGCCGGAAGCGAACGCGCGGACCTCGTCGAGGAACGCGGGCAAGCTTGGCGGCTTGGGGACGATCTTGTCGTGATACCAGGCGATGGCCGCATAGGTCGGCAAGTAGCTCTCGGCCTCCAGATCCGTCCCCGGCGAGTGCGCGCCCGAGTTGAGGACGGAGGACATCAACACGACGCCATTCAATGCAATGTTGCTCTGGCTCAACCGATACGCAAGCATGGCCGCGCGTGCCGTTCCATACGATTCGCCCAGCAGGTACTTCGGTGAATTCCAGCGCTGGTTCACACTCAGGTAGCGCTCGATAAAGTGTTCGAACGCGTCCAGGTCTTCATCCACGCCCCAGAAGCGCTTGCCGGTTGCGTGGCCTACGATTCTTGAGAAGCCTGCACCGGGTGCATCAATGAAGACCAGGTCGGTGGTGTCCAGAAGACTGTCAGGGTTGTCAGCGAGCACATAGGGCGCCGGTGCCGTGATGGCCGGACTCGACGTATGTGCTCGCTTGGGTCCGAACGATCCCATCAACAGGAATACGCTGCCTGCACCCGGGCCACCGTTAAAGAGAAACGTAATCGGACGCGCGGCGATGCTTTTCGTATTCGCGGTGTAGGCAACATAAAAGACGCTGGCCTCGGCCTGCCCCGCGTTGTTGCGCAGAAGCAGATTGCCGGCGGTCGCCGTGTAGTCGATCTTGCGGCCGCCGAGCCGGATCGAATGTTGCGTGACCGACGTGGTTTCCGGCGGCACCGGTATCGGCGTGTCGGCCTTCGTTTCGCTGGCGGCGTCGCTGGCTGCTACGGCCGTTCGTGCGGTGCTTGCATGGTTGCGACGCGCGGGGTTGACGATCGCATCCGACGCGGCGTTATCGGTCGCCGTAGCCGAGGGTTTCGTCGCGTCCGCCCGAGCGCGTATTCCTGCAGGCGATGAAGCGGGCGCGTCGGGCGACCCCTGCATATCAGGCGCGGCTGAGGTCTCCGCCGGTGTCGCGTCAGTTTCCTGGGACAAGACCGTGGACGGCCCGCCGGCGAGGCCAAGCACGATCAGGCTGCACATCAGACTGCTCATCAGGCTGCTTACCACTGGGTAGAAACAAGCGCGCATCTTGGCCCCGGCTGTTTTTGTGTTCTCTAGGTGTTGGCTGGGATTCTCGATAAGCCAACCCGCCGCGTCAATAGCGTTGTTGTCATCGGAGTGACGATGCAGGATCCGTAAGCGCGCATGTAAGTATTTCGAAGTCATAGTGTCAGCCAAGGCGCTTGCTGGTCACACCTACGACACGAAGCCAATAACGCTTGAGTTAACCCTTAGCGCGTTCTGCGTTCACTCCGTCGATACTGTCGGACGCGAGATCGATTCGCCGATCTGCTTACGCTTTCCTATACTTGGATCAACCAGAGATAACAAACCGCTTTCGCCTGACAATTAAGCCGGCTTCGGAATCGCTCCAGAACAAGTAGACGGACGATCCGTACCCCGGGGCCAAAGGCTCCGGCGGCGGCCATCTGGAGGAGACATGGGACCACATGCACCCGCTGCAGTCGGCGCTGAGAACGCCGGCGAGCCCCAGCCGCACCGGCCGGCCGTATATGGTCTCGCGCTGGCTGCCCTTGGCGTGGTTTATGGCGACATCGGCACTAGTCCGCTGTACACCCTGCAAACGGTCTTCGATCCCGCCAACGGGCTGAAGCTGGATCCCGGCAACGTGATCGGCATTGTCTCGCTGATCTTCTGGTCGCTGACGGTGGTCGTCTCGCTCAAGTACGTGACGCTCATCCTGCGTGCAAACAATCACGGCGAGGGCGGAATCATGGCGCTGTTGGCGCTTGCCGCGTCGTCGGTGGCGAGTCGTCCGCGGCTTCGCCATGTCCTGCTTGCCGTCGGTGTGATGGGTGCGGCACTGTTCTACGGCGATGGCGTGATTACGCCCGCCATATCGGTGCTGAGTGCGGTTGAAGGGCTGCAGGTCGCGACGCCGTTGCTCAAGCCCTATGTCATCCCCATTACGCTGGCTGCGCTGATCGCGTTGTTCATGATGCAAAAGCACGGGACGGCCGGCATTGGCGCGGTGTTCGGGCCGATCATGGTGGTGTGGTTCATCGTGATCGCCGGGGCGGGGATCATCAAGATCTTGAACGCACCCCATATCCTGATCGCGCTCAATCCGCTCGCGGGGCTGGCATTTTGCCTGCATCACCGGTGGGCGGCGTTCGTTGCACTGGGCGCCGTCGTGCTCTCTCTGACGGGCGCAGAGGCGTTATATGCCGACATGGGGCATTTCGGTGCCCATCCGATCCGCCTTACGTGGTTTGCGCTGGTATTCCCTGCGCTCGCATTGAACTACCTGGGGCAGGGCGCGCTATTGCTGGCCGATCCCTCCGCTGTGCAAAATCCGTTCTATCGATTGTTCCCGGTATGGTCGCTTTATCCGATGATCGTGTTGTCGACGATAGCCACGGTGATCGCCTCGCAAGCGGTGATTTCAGGCACCTATTCGATGACGAAGCAGGCGATGCAACTAGGCTTCCTGCCGCGTATGAACGTGGTGTACACATCGGCGAAGGAGATAGGACAGATCTACGTTCCGGGCATCAACTGGACCTTGCTTGCTGCCGTGGTGGCGGCTGTGATCGGGTTCGGTTCATCGACTGCGCTGGGGTCGGCCTACGGCATTGCGGTGACCGGCACCATGCTCATCACGACCGTGCTCACGTTCTTCGTGGTGCGTTATGCGTGGCATTACAACTGGCTGCTGTGCGTGGGCGCCACGGCGTTTTTCTTTGTGATCGACGCTACGTTCTTCTCGGCCAATCTGCTCAAGATCACCCAGGGCGGCTGGTTCCCGCTCGTTATCGGGCTGCTCATGTTCGCCGTCATGACCACGTGGGGACGTGGATGGGAAATATTGCTGGGGGAAGCCAAGGTACGGGCCGGGACCACGCCGCTGAAGCCCTTCCTGGAATCGTTGCTGGCTCGTTCGCCAGTGCGGGTCGGCGGGACCGCGATTTTCCTGTCACCCGATGCCCATGGCGTGCCGCATGCGCTGCTGAACAATCTCATGCATAACCAGGTGCTGCACCGGCGAGTGGTGTTCCTGACGGTGGCGAACAAGGAAGTGCCCTGGGTTGAGGAGCGCGAGCGCGTGGCGGTGCAATCGCTATGCAGCGGCTGCTATCACGTCACGATTGCTTATGGCTTCAAGGACGAGGTCGACTTGCCGCGCGCGCTTGAAGGATGCAAGGCATACGGCCTTGTGTTCGAGCAGTCGGAGACGTCCTACTTCCTGAGCCGCGCGACCGTGATACCCAAGCGCGGCCGCGACAGGTGCATGGCGCTGTGGCGCGAGCGATTGTTCGGCGTCATGCTGCACAACGTCGGTAATGTGTCGGCGTATCTCAAGTTGCCGACTAACCGCGTGGTTGAATTCGGTTCGAAAGTAGAGATTTGAGGTTCGTCCGCATAGGTGTTTGCTGGCCGCCTCGCTGTTTATGAGGCGGCCAGCCGACTTCATCGCTCTTCGCCGTAGCCGCCTCCCCCGGGCGTCTGGATGACGAAGACATCGTCGGGATTCATCTGTGCCTGATGCCGTGCGCCGAAGGTCTCACGCTCCTTTCCACCCGCTCGTTCGATCCAGTTCACACCTACCGCGCCCGGCTTGCCGCCTGCGAGTCCGAACGGTGCGACACGACGCCGGTTGGACAGGATCACTGCGGTCATCGGCGCGAGGAAACGTACGCGTCGCTCGGTGCCGTCACCACCCGCATGCAGTCCTGCACCACCGCTGCCGCGACGGATGCGGAAGTCG
>Ga0302226_10003432_pt1 | contig 10818 bp, 7 predicted proteins | sample II_Palsa_E3_3_FD_193524 | JGI IMG/M metagenome (GOLD analysis project Ga0302226, IMG submission 193524) | Peat permafrost microbial communities from Stordalen Mire near Abisko, Sweden - II_Palsa_E3_3 | ecosystem: Environmental > Terrestrial > Soil > Palsa > Peat permafrost | place: Sweden...
CCAACAACACGGGTTACTTCCTCACCGGCTCGGGTGGCTTCGTGCAGGGCCTGCTCTACGGCTTGACCGGGCTGCGCATCGAACCGAACGGCCTGCTCGAAACCTATCCGCCGATGCTGCCTCCAACATGGAAATCCATGACGCTGAAAGACATCACGTTCCGCGGCAAGCATTACGACATAACCATTGATCGCGATGCCAGCGGGAAGACCCGCCTGATACGGAAGGCACTCTGATGCTTCACCACGCGATGCGCCGATGCCGCCCGGCACCCTGAACGTTTCGCACCTGACAAATCGGACGCAAGACATGACAGACATGCAAGGCTCGTCCCGCTCACTGGTTCAGGCAATCCAGCCATGCATCAGTCGGCCCTGGCGATCGACACATGGCCGGTTGCGCATCTTCGTGCTGCTGGCGGCGCTCGCATTCGCAAGCAGCACCGTCGCAACAACCCGCCCGGATCCAGTCAAGACGCGTGCCTACATCGATCACGCGTGGGACACCCTGACGCGCTCGCTGGATGATTGCTCGGCGCTGGCCGACAGCAAGGTGAACACGCACTCGGTGCTCTATCTGCCCGCGCAGATGCCGGTGCCGGAGCAGCTCCGCGGGATCGCGAAACGCTGCGGCGTCAGCCTGCGCACCTTGCCACGCGTCATCGGCAAGCTCGGCGACATCGATGCTGCGCAATTGCCGATGCAGGGGCTGCTCTACCTGCCCCATCCCTACGTCGTACCGGGCGGTTTCTTCAATGAGATGTACGGCTGGGACAGCTATTTCATTGTGCTTGGCCTGGTCGCCGACCACCGCACCGAACTCGCCCGCGACATGGTCGACAACGCCCTGTTCGAGGTCGAGTACTACGGCGGCGTCCTGAATGCGAACCGCACTTACTACCTCAGTCGTTCGCAACCACCTTTTCTTACAGCGATGATATCCGCGGCACTCGGCGATCCGGCCAGCTTTCACAGCAAGGCGGATAGGCAGGCATGGCTGGCGCAGGCGTACCCGTTGGCCGTGCGCAACCACGATATCTGGACGCGCGCGGAACATCGCGCCGGCGATACCGGCCTGGCACGCTACTTCGACCTCGGCACGGGCCCGGTGCTTGAAGCGCGCGACGCCGGCTATTACCGCGGCGTGATCAAGTGGCTGCTGGCGCATCCTTCGGAAAATCCCGGTTACCTCGTAAAGGCATCGCAACATCCCGATGACGCCGAAGCCGCACAGCTGAAATCGGCGAGCTGTGATGTGCATACCTCGAAGGTGTGCGCCGATGCGTGGCTGGGCGGCTTTCGGTTGAGCGCCGATTACTACCTGGGTGATCGCGCCATGCGCGAATCGGGCTTCGACGTCAATTTCCACTTCGGCCCATTTGCCGGATCCACTCATCACTACGCGGCGGTGGGCCTGAACAGTCTGCTCTATCGCTATGAAACGGATCTGCACGACTTTGCGCTGCAACTCGGCAAGCCGGCCGAGGCCGCGCACTGGGCAAACGTCGCACAGGCGCGCAAGCAGGCCATGGATCGCTACCTGTGGCACCCCGATGCGGGCATCTACATGGACTACGACTTCGTTGCCGGGAAACCGGCGGCCCACCCTTACATCACGACTTTCTATCCGCTCTGGGCACACACGGCTTCCGCTCAGCAGGCCAGCGCGGTGCGCGACCATCTTTCGATCTTCGAGCGATCAGGCGGCCTCTCCATGGACGATCAGCCGAGCGGCGCGCAATGGGACGAACCCTTCGGCTGGGCACCCACCAACTGGCTCGCTGTCGCCGGCCTCGATGCCTATGGCTTCCACGACGACGCGCGCCGCATCGCCAGCAAGTTCTGCGCAACCATCGATCGTGGCGTTGCCGCGGACGGCACAATTCGCGAGAAGTACAACATGGTGCTCGGCAATGCGGACGTCCATATCAGCGCCGGCTATACCCAAAACGTCGTCGGCTTCGGCTGGACAAATGGTGTGTACCTGAAGCTGCAGGAGCTCCTGCATGGCGACGCCACACCCACGCCTTCCGTACCGGCAGACAACGCGATGAAGTGACACTCACCCGATCCACCCGCGACAACTACTCATCATCCGGCGCGACTACATCGAACCAGCGACACGGGAGGAAACACCATGCATGCACCACGTCTTCCACGCATCCTGTCCGGCATCATGCTGTGCGCAGGCATGTCGGGTACGGCAGCGCTCGCACAGACTTCGCCGCCTGGGGTGCAGGCCGACGGCAGTGTGACCTCGCCCGCGGCAACCGTGCCTTATTCGGATCTCGCATCCCCGCAAGCGCGGGCGTTCTTTCCGAAGATGCTTGCCGCCGGCAGCAAGGCGCCGCCGCTGACGGCGCCGATCACGCAGAGCCGCGCGTTCTACGACCGCATGAACAGCGATCGGGCCGCGCGCATGGAAAAGCTGTACCCGGTGAAGATACATGCCGAAGTCATCGCCGGCGTCGGCACCGATGTCGTGCTTCCCGCGCAAGGCGTGGCCGCCGAGAATGCGCACCGTGTGCTGATCAATCTGCATGGCGGTGCCTTCCTGTGGGGTGCGCACAGTGGCGCCTTGGTCGAATCCATCCCGATCGCCAGCATCGGCCGCATCAAGGTCATCGGTGTCGACTATCGGCAGGGACCTGAGCACACTTTCCCCGCTGCCAGCGACGACGTGGAAGCGGTGTATCGCGCGCTGCTCAAGCAGTACAAGCCTGCCGAGATCGGCATCTACGGATGCTCCGCCGGCGGCGTGCTCACGGCCGAAGCGGTCGCCCGCTTCATCACCGACAAGCTGCCGGTGCCGGGCGCGATCGGCACCTTCTGCGGATCGCTGACCGACCTGGGCGGCGATTCCTCCTACATCGCTCCACTGTTGAACGGCCAAGGCGTCCCGGCGCACCCACTCGGCCTGATTGATCTGCCCTATTTCCATGGCGCCAATCCCGGGGACCCGCTGGTGCAGCCGGGCCTTTCTCCGGCGTTGCTGGCGAAATTCCCTCCCACCTTGCTGATCACCGGCACCCGCGACATGGCGATGAGCTCGGTGGTCCATAGCCAGCAGCTGCTCGACCGTGCCGGGGTTCAGACCGAGCTGCATGTGTGGGAAGGCATGTGGCACTCGTTCTTCTCGGACCCGGAGCTGCCCGAATCCCGCGAAGCCTATGCCGTGACGGCGAGATTCTTCAACCGCAAGCTGGGGCATTAGGGAACCAGGCCAACGACGACAGCCTTTGCCCCGCAGCGTGGGGCCGGGTATTCTCTGGTATATCGACAGCCACGCGCAGTGCCATGAACCCACAGACTGTCCTGGTCATTGATGACGAACGAGATATCCGCGAGCTGCTGACCATCACGCTGGGCCGGATGGACCTGAAGGTTGACGCCGTAGGCACCGTGACCGAAGCACGCCGCGCACTGGCCGAACGCAGCTACGATCTGTGCTTCACCGACATGCGACTGCCCGACGGCAACGGTCAGGAGGTGATCGAACTGATCGCTGAGACCTGTCCGGATACCCCGGTGGCGATGATCACCGCTTACGGCAATGTCGATGCCGCAGTGAATGCCCTGAAGGCCGGCGCGTTCGACTTCGTCTCCAAGCCGGTCGATATCCAGATGCTACGCGGACTGGTGCGAACCGCGCTGCGGCTGGCCGAGGAGAAGCGCAACGGTGGCGGCGCGGCCAAGACCGGCGATTCCAGTGAGCGCCTGATCGGCAACTCGGCGGCGATGCAGCAGGTGCGCGCCACCATCGCCAAGCTGGCGCGCAACCAGGCACCGGTCTATATCGCGGGCGAATCCGGCGTGGGCAAGGAACTGGTAGCCCGGCTGATCCACGAGCAAGGCCCACGCGCAAGCGGTCCGTTCGTGCCGGTCAACTGCGGCGCGATCCCCTCCGAGCTGATGGAAAGCGAATTCTTCGGCCATCGCAAGGGCAGCTTCACCGGCGCCGGCGCCGACAAGGAAGGTCTGTTCCAGGCCGCCCAGGGCGGTACGCTGTTCCTTGACGAGGTCGCCGAACTGCCGCTGCACATGCAGGTGAAACTGCTGCGCGCCATCCAGGAAAAAGCCGTGCGCCCGATCGGCGGCCGCGACGAAATTCCGGTCGATGTGCGCATTCTGTCCGCCACCCACAAGAACCTCGGCCAGTTGGTCGAGCAGGGCCAGTTCCGCCAGGATCTGTTCTATCGCATCAACGTGATCGAGCTGCGCGTGCCGCCGCTGCGCGAGCGTCGCGGCGATGTGCCGCAGCTGTCCGCATTCATCCTGCAGGCGCTGGCCGGCAAGAGCGGCGAAGGCATCGGCCAGCTGTCGCCGGCGGCACGCGAAGCACTGGACGCGTATGAATTCCCCGGCAACGTGCGTGAGCTGGAAAACATCCTCGAGCGCGCGATGGCGATGTGCGACGGCAGCAACATCGATGCTGTCGACCTGATGCTGCCGCAACGTGGCGCACGCCAGCCGTCGATTGCGGAAGTGCCTGGCGCCAGCCGTGAGGCTCCGGTCGCACCACCCGCCGCCGGCGCCGATGGCGGCCTCGACGACTACATCAGCAATATCGAGCGCACCGCCATCGTCAAGGCACTGGAAGAATCGCGCTACAACAAGACCGCCGCCGCACGAAAACTCGGCATCACCTTCCGCGCGCTACGCTACAAGCTGAAGAAGCTCGGCATCGACTGAGCGCAGCAGGTTGTTCCCGGTTCTGTCCGAACCACCCTTGCTCACATCGAACGTGTCGCCTCCACCGGCGCTACGGCGGCCGCACGCCGCGCCGGACCAAGCACCGCCAACTGGCCGAGCAGCCATAGCAGCACCGCCCCGATCCCGAGCAACCACAGCGGCATCCGAGGCAGCTCCCAATACGTCATCAACGACAGGTTGGCCGCCACGCCAAGTAGCGTACCCAGCGCGATACCACCACTGACGATCAGGAAGTTCTCGGCCTGGAAATAGCGCAGGATGTCGCCGCGCGTCGCGCCGAGTGCCCGTCGGACACCGATCGAACGACGGCGCTGGCCCACCCAGAAGCTGCTCAACCCGACGATGCCACCGGCTGTCGCCAACAGCAGCAACACACAGACAATGCCCATCATGATCGCCACGCCACGATCGGTGGCATAACCCTGCGCGCGGGCCAGGGCCAGTGCGATCACTCCGTCATCGGTGCTGATCAGACGCAGGCGATTCTGTGCAAACAAAGCCGTGGGCGCCTCATGCATCACCGCAGGTAGCTGCTCCGGTTGCGTGCGCACCAGATAAATCACCCCATCGGGATTGTCGTAACGCGAGGGCAGCAGGACCGTATCTTCGTCGATCGAACGCGTGGTACTGCCGACGTAGGCACCTTCCAGTCGATCGACGATGCCGATAATCGTACTCGGCCCATCGTCGCTCAGATAGATCGTTCTGCCCAAGGCCGATCCATCCGGAAAAAGCTTGTAGGCCAGATCGCGCGTAATGATGATCACCGCAGGAATCAACTTGTCGTAAGGCCCGAAGCTGCTGATCTCGTCGGCGCGAAAATTGCGGCCGGCCACCACGGCGATACCGAAAGTATCCAGTGCATGTTGATCCGCAAAATAAGAGATTGCGAACTGTGGTTTTCTCGTCTGGTCCACTTGATGCTTGATGCGAACCAGTCCACCCCAGCCACCGAACGGGTAAGCCTGACTGGCAAACGCATCGCGTACGCCCGGCAGGTTACGCAACGTGGCCAGGTCGGCACGCATCTGCGCATCGATATGCGCCCCGTCCGGGTGACCGATCCACTCGTTCTTGATGACTAGCAGATGTGCTTCGTCGGTACCTGTCGGTCGTGACAGGTGCACCACTCGTGTCTTGACGATAAACAGCGCGTTGCTGACGACAGCAAGGGTCAGGGCGATCTGCAGCACGATAAGCGCGGTAGCCATTTTGTGCCGGCGCAGCGCGGCAAGAATTGGCCGGATCTGCAGGCGGGATCGAAGCAGGCTCGTCGAGGCGCGGTCATCCATTGGACTTCAGCTGCCACGCCGGCTGTACCTGTGCGGCGCGCCAGGTGGGATAAAGCGCCGCGATCAACGTGGTGGCCACCGCGACCAGCACCGTCAACAGCAGCAATGACGCATCCAGATGCGCCAGCCTGGCAATCTGCGGCTCGAACACCAGACCGATGCCGGCCATGCCCAGCGCCGTCAGCAGCAATCCCAGTAGGCCGCCAACGAACCCTATCGCCGCCGCCTCCGTCAGAAACTGGCGATAGATTGCCCCTCGCGATGCACCCAGGGCACGACGCACACCGATTTCCGGCGCGCGGCGCATGAATCTGGCCAACATCAACCCCACCACGTTGACAAGGCAGATCAGCAGAAAACTTACAGAGACGATCAACGACAACCAGGACGCCTGCGGCACCACATGATTGAGATACAGGCCCAGCCACTGCCTGACGTTGCTCAGCCGCACGTTGGGCGCCCAAGTGAAGCGGCCAATGCGTTGCTGCTCGGCGGCATAGTTGTGCAGATACTCGCGATAACGCTCGGCGTCAGCACGCGTGGGCAGTTCTACCCATGCGTCGATCCACGCACATTCGCTGTGCAGCTTACCGTTCCAATCCGCAAAATCAGGATTACTGGTATCCGCACTGCAATAGAAGTTGCCGCTGGTGTCTTTCTGCAGGTCGATGGCACGACTGAACGGGATGTAGATCTGCCTGGGATGGCTGAAGGGATAGAAGGCGCTGCTCACATCAAAAAACCGCGGGAGCGGGCTCCACTCGTCCAGCACACCGACGATGCGATAGATATGCATGTCCAGGTTGATCTCGCGACCCACGCTGTTGACGCCCCCGAACAACTTTTGATTGAGTGCCGCACTGATGACCGCCACCGCGGCGCGATGATCGTCATCCGTCGCTGCCCAACTGCCGCCGAAACGGAACGGTACATCGAACATCGCGAAGAAATCGCTGCTTATCGCATCACCCTCTTGCGAGAACGGCTGCCGCTGGACGTCATCCGGCAATACGGTCCATCTGGCCGGATAGATCAGCGTCTGTCGCCGCGCCTGCCGTGCCTGCAGGAACGCCACGGCATCCGTGTAGCTCAGCAGCATGGGAGGCTCGCCCTTCCAGTCGTGTACGGGGCCGAAACTGTCGACCTGCGGCACGAACAGCTGGCTCGATTTCGAAGGGATCGGGTCACCCGCGGTCGCCCGAAAGACCGCGTAAGTGACCATGCAGGTGGCTACGCCTAGACCCATCAGCACCACCACGAGTGCCGTCAGGACCTTGCTGCGCCGGCAACTGCGCAGGGCCAGATCGAAGTAGTAGGTCAACAAGCACAGCTCCCTGGATGACTCGTCTGCGCACGTACGAGACGGCCGGTCTAGCTACCGCTGTTGGCCGCCCGCAGTGCCTTGCGCAGTGTACGCAACAACACCAGGGTGGTAACCGGCTTGTCCATCACATAGAGATGTTCCAGTGGCGGCAGTTCGTGCAGGTCGGGTGGCTCGCCGGGACGCGCCAGCAGTATCACGGCGCCGCTGTAGCCCTGTTCGATCAACGCAGCCAGCGTGCGCACGCCAGTGAACAGGTTCATGTCCGCATCCAGCACCACCAGGTCGGGCAGACCACCGGCCTCGATCCATTGCAGCGCGGCCGTGCCACTCTGGCTGGCGTGCGTCTGGTAACCGTAGGCATCCAGCGTATCGGTCAACAGTGACAGCTGGCCCGCTTCCTCCACTACCACTAGTACGCGCTCAGCCGCGCCTTCGAGGCCGTCCTGTTCATCCAACTGGTCGGCATCGGTGACCAGTTCCTCCAACGGGATATACAGGTCGAAACGGGTACCACGGCCTGGGCCGCTGTCTACCCGCATCACGCCACCGTGGCTGCTGACGATGCGCTTGCATGAAAGCAGGCCCAGTCCAGTACCGGCCTCCTTGGTGGTGAAGAATGGCTCGAACAGATGCTCCAGCACGGACTGATCCATGCCTGGGCCGCTGTCGATCACGCTGATCCGCAGGTAGTGACCCAGTCGCGGTTGCTCTTCCGGCATAAAGAAGTCTGCTGCCAGCTGCGTCTGCGAGGTCTCTATGCGCAGGTTGCCGCCATCCGGCATCGCCTGGATCGCATTCAGGCACAGGTTGAGCAGGCATTGCTGCAGCTCGGTATGGTTTCCCTCGAACGACAGTTCCGGATCCTCGATCACCATTTCCATGGCCACCGTACGTGGCACGCTGCCCTGCATCAGCAGGTCGAACGCACTGAACAGCGCACCCAGCCGCACTTGCTCCGCGCGTCGCGCACCACGTGCGAACGACAGCATCGACTGCACCATGTCCAGACCGCGCTTGCCACAATCACGCACCAGTTTGCCCAGCCGCGCCAAGCGGGGATCGTCCTGATAATCCTGCAGGCTGTCGCCAGCCAGCAGCAGCGGTTGCAGCAGGTTGCGCAGATCGTGACTGAGGCCACCAGCCAGCATCGCCAGACTCTCGAAGCGTTGCGCGCGGATCAGTTCCCCCTCGGCGCGACGATTGGCCTTGCGTGCCTCGACTTCGGTGAGCGCACGACGCACCGCACTGGCCAGTCGGGCCGGATTCTGCTTGAGAATGTAGTCGGTGGCACCCTTGCGCAACGCCGCGATCGCCGCCTCTTCGCCCAGGGTTGCGGAGACGAAAATGAATGGAAGTTCCTCGTCGCGCTGACGCAACAGCTCGAGCGCATGCTCGCCGGAAAAGCCGGGCATGCTGAGATCGGACAACACGATATGCGGCTTGAACTCATCCAGCGCAGCGACGAAGCGCGCCTCATCGTCGACCAGCTGCACTTCGTAGGCGATGCCATCGTTATCGAGCTCAGCCAGCACCAGCTCGGCATCGAGCTGGCTATCCTCGACCTGCAACACCCGGATGGTCGGCATGGTACGAAGCTGCCGGTTTGGCATGGTAATTCTCACGACTTCACTTGCCTGTATCGGCGCTATGCGCCTCTCGCGAGCCGCACCTTCGCTGCTCACGTCCCCTGTAACATCGTAACCCTTTCAATCCTTCTCGGGTGCCTGATTCAGCACCGCCCAGAACTGTCCCAATGTGCGCACCGCTTCGAAGAACTGATCTACGTCAACAGGCTTGATCACATACGCATTGGCGCCCAGGTCCCAACTGCGCGCCAAATCGCTCTCCTCGCGCGAGGAGGACAGGATCACTACCGGAATCCGTCGCATCCGCTCGTCATCACGCATGTGGGTCAACACGTCGAGTCCGTTCATGCGCGGCATCTTGATGTCCAGCAATACCACGGCAGGATCGCCTGGCTCGCGCGTGGCCCACGCCCCACGCGAGTAAAGATAGTCCAGACATTCCACGCCGTCTTCCACGTGCACGACCGGATTGGCCAGATGAGCCTCGTTAAGCGCATCGATCGCCATCTCGGCATCAGCGTGGCTGTCTTCAACCAGTAAAATGGTGCGTAGCTCTTTCTTGATCATGTCGGTCTCAGGTACGTGCCCCGGCCAGATCGGTGGCCGGCAGCGAAAAATGGAAGCGGGCACCCTTTCCGAGCTCGGCATCAGCCCAGACGCGCCCACCGTGACGCACTATGATCCGCCGAACATTGGCCAGACCGATGCCGTTGCCGGGAAACTCCGAGGCGCGATGCAACCGCTGGAAAACACCGAACAACTTGTCGGCATATTGCATGTCAAAGCCCGCGCCATTGTCGGCCACGGTGAATTCGTAATCGCCATTGCTGCCCTTCTGCGTGCTCACCTCGATGCGGGCTACCTCGCAGTGGCCGGTGTACTTGACCGCATTGCTGAGCAGGTTTTGCCATACCGTGCGCAGCATGTTCTCGTCGCCGATGACCATCGGCAACGGCGCAACAGCCCACACGATGCGTCGCTCCTGCAACCCCGATTCGGCCAAAGCACACGCTTCATCGACCAGCGACTGCATGTCCACCGCCTGCAGGCGCAGCGCGCCCCGACCGAGTCGCGAGAACACCAGCAGATCATCAATCAGCAACGCCATTCGCTGCGCGGAACCAGAGATCACCTCAAGATAGTGAGCAGCCTTGTCATCAACGCGCTCGCCCAGATGATGCTCGAGCTTGCGCGAAAATCCCGCGATATGACGCAGCGGTGCGCGCAGATCGTGCGACACCGAATAGCTGAATGCCTCCAGCTCGCGGTTGACGTCGGAAATCTGGGTCACCTTGCCCTCGAGCTGGCGATTGAGCTCGTTCACCTTCTGCTCGGCCAGCGCACGCACGGTGACGTCGCTCACCGTCAGCAGCAACGCGGGCGCATCGGTTTCCCTCTGCTGCAGGCGACGCGCATTGATCACCACATGCCGATCGACTCCGTCGACCGTGCGCTGGATCATGTCGTAATCCCACAGTTCCCGATCGCGCAGCAACACGTCGTTGAGCCGCTGCAGCAGCACGCTGTCGCTCCAGGCACCTTCGCCCATCTGTGCAAGCGGCTGTGTACGCCGCTGCGGATCCAGCCCGTACATTTCGCTGAAGGCTGCATTCACCAGCAGTCCATGAAGATTTTCGTCGAACAACGCGATCGGCTCGCGCACCGCCTGCAGGATCAATTGCGAACGCTGCACCGCGCGGCTCTCGCGGGTCTCGGCCACTTCGCGCCGGCCAATCTGCCGTTCGGACGTGATCACGATGATGGTCAGCAGCAGCAACTGCGCCAGCGCGGTAATGCTCAACACGATACGGCCGTCCAGCGCCTCCCGTGCCGCTGCCTCCTGGCGACCCCGCAGCAGGTTGTCCTCGTTCTGAACCATGGTCGCGATCTGCGTGTTCATCTTG
>Ga0302226_10003435_pt1 | contig 10810 bp, 8 predicted proteins | sample II_Palsa_E3_3_FD_193524 | JGI IMG/M metagenome (GOLD analysis project Ga0302226, IMG submission 193524) | Peat permafrost microbial communities from Stordalen Mire near Abisko, Sweden - II_Palsa_E3_3 | ecosystem: Environmental > Terrestrial > Soil > Palsa > Peat permafrost | place: Sweden...
AGAAAGGCGAGTTGAAGGATAACAGCAGGATACAAGTTACCCGAAAACAACTCGCAGTACGCGGGCAAGAAAGCAAGCTGCCCCGGACAGAAGGAAGGTTGCCATGCGTAACGCCATTTGGAATGCTGGTCGTAAGTTGATGCTCGGAACAGCTCTGATTGCTGGATTACTTGGAACAGGCGCGGTGGCCGCCAATGCCGCGCCGCGCGAATATCGCGGGCCTGTTGGACGCGACTATGGTCGCGGATTTGTACGGCCGGTAGTTCGCGGTTACGGACGCGGATTTGGGTACGGCTATGCGGGGCCTGGATTTGGCGTGGCGGTGGGCGGACCGGTCGTCGGCGGATACATTCCTCCCTGCCCAGGCGACGGATATGTCTGGCTTGGCGGCGCGTGGGTCTTCCGCGGTCGGCCTGAAGTGGCCCGCGGTTATGGGTATGGATACGGGCGGGATGGCCGATTCGACCGCGGATACGCTCGCGGAAATGATCGTGGACGCGGCTTCGATCGTGGCTACGCCGCCCGCCGCTAAGGAAAACTGCTGTCTGGCTTGTATTTGCCTGCTCTCACTTTACCCGGCTCCTCCACCAACCCGTGGAGGAGCTTCTTTTTGCTCAATTCACAAGAAAATGCTCCAAATGACTCCGTGCAAGAATCTCTTCTGTGTACCGCAACTTTCCGCGGTAAGATGCGTTCAACAGATCAGACGCGCTGGAAACAGCGCAGGCTGACCGGAAGAGCTGAAAGCTCCCATTCGACGATTCCTTGAAGGTGAATCGGGACGAACTCCGGGAAGCAATTGGAGGTTCAAAATGCGGCATCTTCGCTTGGTTTTCTTCGCAGCGCTGCTGGCAGTGGTCTTATCGTTCGCGACCCAGGCCCAGGCACGCGTTTTCGTCGGCGTCGGGATTGGCCCGGTCATTGCGCCAGTGCCCTATGCTTATGGTCCCCCGGCCTGTGAGTACGGCTACTACTCGTACTACCCGTACGATTGCGCACCCTACGGCTATTACGGCCCCGGCTGGTTCAGCGGTGGGTTATTCCTCGGCGTCGGCCCCTGGTATGGATGGGGTTGGGGTCATGGATGGGGCTACGGACGCGGCTATGGCTATGGTTATGGACGCGGTTACGGCTACGGCAGAGCAGGATACGGCTACGGCGGTCGCGGATACGGCTACGGTGGACGACCTGGATACGGCGGCGCACGACCTGGATACGGTGGCGGAGCACGGCCTGGTTATGCAGGCGGCGGTCGACCGGGTGGATTTGGAGGCGGCGCGCACGTAGGCGGCGGTGGTGGTTTCCACGGTGGTGGAGGCGGCCACGGTGGCGGCGGTCACCGGTAATTTCCGTACAAGATGAAACCAAAAGGGATGGGCTTCGGCTCATCCCTTTTATTTTGTCCATTTTTCCGCAGGAATCTATTTCTTGCGGATCAGAGTAACGAGTCGGTCCGCAATGCGCTCTGCGGCTCCCGGGTGCGCCTGCGTACGAGCCTGGGTTCCCATGGAAAGCAGCTTGCGCGGGTCGGTAAGCAATGTGGGTAATGTCTCGAGCAGAAGCTCAGGCCGATTGAGCTGGCTCTCCTCGATCATCACGGCAGCGCCTGCATTTGCCATCACTTCCGCGTTGCTGCGTTGGTGATTGTCGGCAGCCGCGGCAAATGGGATCAGCAGAGCTGGCTTTCCGGCCGCTGCCAGTTCGGCGACTGTCGACGCTCCGCTGCGGGCCATGACCAGGTTCGCGGCGGCGAACTGCTCCGCCATATTGTCCAGAAATGCCTCGACGCGCCATCTCGCTGGATCGGCGCCCGAATCCCCGTAGGCTGCCCGGGTCGCCTCCGCGTGGCGGGCACCGGCCTGGTGAAGCAAGGTCAGACCAGGAACAGAAGCCAGTAAAGCCGGAGCAAGGGGCGGCATCAGGGTATTGAAGATACGAGCACCTTGGGACCCTCCAAAGACAAGCAGGTGCGGCGCAGCATCTGCCGGCGGTGGAGTCAACGCGAAAAATTCCGGCCGGACTGGAATCCCCGTGACCTCAGCATTGCGGAACCATTTGGCGGCGGGCGGAAAGTTGACGGCGGCCGCCTGGACACGCTTGCCTACCAGGCGATTCGCCATCCCCGGCACCGCGTTGGGCTCGAAAGCCATCGTCGGAACGCCGCGCAGGATGGCTGCGCCCATGGCCGGACCAGAGGCATATCCTCCAACTCCGAAAACGACGTCGGGACGGAACTCGCGAATGATCCGGGAACAGGCAAGCAGGGACAGTGGCAATTGGGCCAGGGTACGAAGGCGCGTGGCCAAGGAGACCTTATTCAGCGGGCCAACTTCAATGAGTTGCAACGCAAATCCAGCGTCAGGGACCATGCGCGACTCCAGGCCGCGCGGGGTTCCGACGAAGAGGATCTCGGCATGGTACCGGATCACAAGTTCGCGTGCGACAGCGAGGGCTGGAATGATGTGACCACCGGTACCGCCACCGGCGATGAGAATGCGAGGAAATTTTGAATCAGGCACGGCCAACTCAATCGATCTCTCGGGTGAGATTGAGTAATACGCCGATGCTTGCGAGCATGATAACCAGGGAAGTTCCGCCATGGGAGATGAATGGTAGAGGGATTCCTTTGGTCGGCAGAAGTGCAACCACTACGCTCATGTTGAAAAATGCCTGAATGAGGATCGTGACCGTGATGCTGAAGGCCAACAGGCGCGCAAATGGATCGCGCAGCAGGAAGACGGTGCGAAGGCCGCGAATGCCCAATAAGACAAACAGCAGCAGGATGAAGACTGCGCCCAGGAACCCGAGCTCCTCCGCAATGTTGGCAAAGATGAAGTCGGTGTGCGGCTCAGGCAGGTAGAAGAGTTTTTGCACGCCCTCCATGTAGCCGCGGCCAGTCCAGCCGCCGGTGCCCACGGCGATCAGTGACTGGTTGATGTGGAAACCGGCGCCCTGCGGATCGGCTTCGGGATGCAGGAAGACCTTCATCCGGGCCAGGCGCCACGGCACGAAGATGAGCAGCGCGGCCAGCACGGGAGCGACGGCGGCGAAGATGCCAAGGACATAGCGCCACTCCATGCCTGCAAGCAGAAGCACCAGCACCGTCATACCGAAGAGGACAAGGGCTGTGCCGAGGTCGGGCTCTTTCACGATGAGTCCGATGCAGACAAGCGCGGGAAGCACCGCGGGAAGCAGCGTATGCTTCCAATCCCGCATGGCGTTGAGGCGGGTATGGAGAAACCAGGCCAGGTACATCGCCAGCACTGGTTTGGCAATCTCGGAGGGCTGGAAGGTGAAAAAGGGACCGAAGCGAATCCAGCGATGGGTGGCGTGCGACCCTGGCGCCACGAAGACGCCCAGTAAGAGCAAGAGAGTGATCCCGAGCGCTGCGTAGATGAATTTCCTGGAGTTATAGCGGCGGTAGTCGACGCGCATCAGCACCACCATCGCGACGACACCCAAGAGTGCCCACAGAGCCTGGCCTCCAAGAAAGGTGTACGGCGATCCGAAGCGCGCCTGGGCCATAACAGCGGAGGCGGAAAAGACCATAGCCAGTCCGACCACTACCAGCGATAGCGTGGTGAAGAACAACCATTTGTCGACCCCGACTCGTTTTGCCATGGCCTGTTATCTCACGCCTTTCGATTCGACATATTCGAGAACCAGTTCTTTGAAGACCCGGCCGCGATGCTCGTAGTTTTCAAACTGATCAAAGCTCGAGCAGGCGGGCGAGAGCAGCACAGTGTCGCCGGGGTGAGCCGCGCTTCGCGCGGAAGCCACGGCCTTGTCCAGGGTCTCGCAGGACTGTATGGGCACAATTCCCTGTAGCTGCGATTCGATCTTCGCTGCCGCGGAACCGATGGTGTAGACGGCCTTCACGCGTCTGCGCAAAAGATCAGAGAGATCTGCGTAATTCGAGTTCTTGTCCTTGCCGCCGAGGATGAGATGAATGCAGCCTGGAAAAGCCGCGATGGCCTTGGCTGCCGCATCCACGTTGGTCGCTTTCGAGTCGTTGTAGTATTCGACGCCGTTGTCCGTAGCTACATACTCGAGTCGATGCTCGACAGCGCGGAAGCTCTCAACTGCCTTGCAAATGGATTCAGGAGAAGCACCGGCCAGCCGGGTCGCGCACACCGCTGCCAATACGTTTTCGACGTTATGAGCGCCTTTGAGCGGGATAGCCTTGAGTGCCACAATCTTTTCGATCGGAGCATCGAGCGCCATTCGAACGACAACATGACCATCCTGCACCCATGTACCCTGTGCAACCGGCTCTTCCAGTGAAAACCAGAAGACCTTCGCAGCGCTTCGAGAGGCAGCCTCGGCGGCACGGGCATTGCCGGCGTTCAGAATCAGCGAATCGTTCTTGGTCTGAGCGCTGAAGATGCGCTCTTTGGCCAGGGCATAGTTTTCGAAGCTGCCATGGCGATCGAGATGGTCCGGAGTGATGTTGAGAATGACGGCAATTTTCGGATGAAACAGCTCCGTGCTCTCCAGCTGAAAACTCGAAACTTCGAGGACGGACCAGCTGTTGTCGGTGCTCTTGGCGATGAGATCGACCACGGGTGTTCCGATGTTGCCGCCAACCTGGGACTCAATGCCGGCCTTCGCGAGGATTTCACCGGCCAGCGCAGTCGTCGTGGTCTTGCCGTTGGAGCCAGTGATGGCCAGGATGCTTCCTTTGAGGAACTGCGCGGCCAACTCCAGTTCGCCGATCACTGGCAATCCAAAGGCTTTGACCTGCACCAGTTCCGGCGTGTCGAGTGGTACGCCAGGGCTCACGACGATCAAGTCCTGGCGGCGAAAGGTCAGCAGGCCGTGACCGCCGGACTCAACCATGATGCCGTGCTCGAGCAGCGCTGGAATCTCCTTTGCCAACGCCGCAGCGCTGCGCATGTCGGAGACCGTCACCTGCGCACCACGCTGACGCAGAAACAACGCTGCCGACAGGCCAGACTTGCCCAATCCCACGACGAGAACCTTTTTGCCCTTCAACTCCATCTGTGCCTTCTGCTCCAGTCTCGATTCTTCGATCGCGCAAGTCTGATTCCCAGCATTCCCGGGCGCACTCTCAATTGTGGCATTCAAACGGACTCCGGTCGTCCCCGCTAGCGGAGTTTGAGCGTGGTGAGTGCAAACAATGCAAACACCAGAGCCGCGATCCAGAAGCGCGCGATGACCTTGGATTCCTTCCAACCCAGCAGCTCGAAGTGATGATGCAACGGAGCCATCTTGAAAATGCGCTTCTTGCGCAGCTTGTAGCTGCCTACCTGTAGCATCACCGAAACCGCTTCCAAAAGAAAGATGCCACCGATGAATGGGAGCAGAAGCTCCTGGCGGATGATGACAGCTACCGTGGCGATGGCTCCTCCGAGCGCCAGCGATCCAACGTCGCCCATAAAGACTTCTGCCGGATGGGCGTTGTACCAGAGAAATCCAATGGAAGCCCCTACCATGGCGCCGCAGAACACAGTCAACTCGGCAACCATGGGCATGCGCTGCAGTTCGAGGTAATTCGAAAAAATGATGTGACCGCTCACGTAGGTCAAAACCGTCAAAGCGCCCGCGGCAATGATGGTACATCCAATCGCCAGCCCATCCAAGCCGTCGGTGAGATTGACTGCATTCGAAGAACCCATCAGCACAAAGACCACAAAGGCAATGAATGGCACGAAGGCCAGAACACTCATGTGCGGCAGCGTCGCCGGCCAGTAATGCCACAATAGATCGGGCCGGAATTGCTTCAGGAACGGCACCGTGAGCTGAGTCGAGAACATGCGGAATTGCTGCAACACCACGAGCGCGATTGCAACGGCCGCAGCTGCCGTCGCCTGCCAGGCCAGCTTGGCCCGCGCCGTCAGCCCAAGATTGCGCCGCTTGACCACCTTGATGTAATCGTCGGCAAAACCGATGGCGCCAAAAGCCAATGTGGAGAGAACCGCCAGCCACACGAAGGGATTGGCCGGGTCAGACCACAGCACGGTGGGCAGTAGAATGGCGATCAATATCAGCACACCGCCCATCGTGGGAGTGCCCGTCTTTTTCTGATGCGATTCAGGACCGTCTTCACGAATGTACTGGCTGATTTGAAATTGGCGCAGCTTTTCAATGACAAACGGGCCGATCAACAAGGCGATGAGAAGCGCCGTCAAGGAGGCGAACGCGGTTCGGAAGGTCAGATACCGAAAGATGCGGAAGGGATGAAAATACGGGAATAGCTTTTGATACAGCAGCCAATAAAGCAAGTGGCCTCCGAAGCCGGACGCGGACTGAGGTTGATTCTCTAGAGCTTGATTCTATCGTGCGAAAGTTTCATTCGTATTGAGATCTGGGCACCGTAATGTCTCCAGGTACCTCACTCGGAACCTGACTCGCGCGATGCTTCACGCAAGGCCCCAATTGCGCGCTCCAGGCGGACTCCGCGCGAGCCTTTAACGAGCACAAGATCGCCTGATTTCAGGTTTTCTTTCAGCCACACGCCCGCCGCATCCGCATCGGGGAGAAAAATCGCAGCCACTCCGCGAACCCCAGCGTCTGTAGCCGCCATCACCAGGTGCTCAGCATTGCCGCGAACGCCAACGATCACGTCGATGCCGGCTTCGGCCGCTGCCTTTCCGGAGGCGGAGTGCAACGCAGGTGCGTGATCGCCGAGTTCCAGCATCTCTCCCGCTACGAGGATCCGCCGCTGTGCGGGTCGCGCGGCTAGCGCTTCGATCATCGATTTCAGGGCTTCCGGATTGGAGTTGTACGAGTCGTTGATCAGCGTTGCCCCAGTCCATTTTCCGCTGAGGGCGAGAACTTCGCCGCGTTTGTCGCCAGCAGTGAGGGCCTCCAACGCATGAATCGCATCCGCAAGGGGCGCGTCTGCCTCTCGAGCGACGGCCAGTGCAGCCACGGCGTTGCTGGCGTTGTGCCGGCCAACCAGGGGTAGATTCATCGTTGCCGTCTCTCCTTGAGAGAGCACGTCAATTTGAAGGCAAGCCACTTCTCCAACGCCAGATTCCCGGATATCCGTAATCTGCGGATCGGCGCAGGGGCCAGCTCCGAAGTAGACAACCTTCCCGGCGAAGTCACGGCCGAACTGGCCTACATAGCGGTCGTCGCAATTCAAGAACGCCACGCCCGAAGCAGGCAGAGCCTCCACCAGTTCATACTTGGCGCGGGCAATGCCAGCTTGTCCGTCGGGGAAATTTTCAACGTGAGCCATGCCGACGTTGGTGATCACGCCCCAATCGGGTCCGGCGATACGCGCCAGTTGCGCGATTTCTCCCGCGTGGTTCATGCCCATTTCGATCACGGCGAATTCGTCTCCCGCTTCGAGTCGCAAGAGTTGCAACGGCAGGCCAAAGCCGTTGTTGAGATTTCCCAGGGACTTCAATACGCGATAGCGTGCTGCCAGCGCTGCCGCAACTGCGTCCTTGGTCGAAGTCTTGCCGGCGCTGCCCGTCACGGCCACGACCCGGCCACCCCAATGGCGGCGAACATGGCCGGCGAGCGCCTGCAACGCCTGAAGCGGATCTTCGACGATGAGGAGCGGCGATGCGAGCACTGCATCCGGCAGCGTAGCTACGCGGGCCAGTGAAACCACGGCAGCGATCGCGCCGCGCTCAAGCGCGCCGGCGATGAAGTCATGCCCGTCAAGGCGCTCGCCACGCACGGCAAAAAATAGCTCACCCGCACCCACGGTGCGTGAATCGATTGAGTATCCCTGCGCGACAAACGCACCTACGCCGACGGCGCTTGCTGGAGCTTCCAGCTTGGCGCCACATCCAACCGCGGCCTCGGCTAACGTCAATCTCACTGCACTAAACCATAGCCCAGAGAGCTCAATGCTGAAAGAGCAACCTGCGCATCATCAAAGAAAATTGCACCGTCACGCAGGATTTGCTCTTTCTCATGGCCCTTCCCGGCAATCAACACCACGTCCCCTGCCTTCGCCTCGCGCAAAGCTAGCGCAATCGCTTTGGCGCGATCGGATTCGACGACATAAGGCACGCTGGTGGCCGCAACTCCCGGTAAAATCTCCGCGACGATAGCATCTGGATCTTCGGAACGCGGATTGTCGCTGGTCACCACGACCAAATCACTGCCCTCACCGGCCGCCTGGCCCATCTTCGGACGTTTGGTGCGGTCGCGATCTCCGCCACAGCCGAAGACGGTGATGATTCGACGCAGGTCGCTACCTTTCTGCTCAAGCAATGCCTGAGAGCCCGTGACCAATTGACGCGCCAGGGCGGTGAGATTGCGCAGCGCATCATCCGTATGCGCGTAATCCACAATCACGGTGAAAGGCTGCCCGGCATCCACCGGTTGGAACCGCCCCGGCACTGGCTTAAGCTTTGGAACTGAGGCAACCAGGGCATCGAATCCCACTCCGCGCGCCTCTGCTGCTGCCAATGCGGCGAGCAGATTGAGAACGTTGACCTCGCCGGCAAGGCAAGACTTTACCTTCGCCGTCCCCGGAGGGCCGACCAGCGTGAACTCCGCGCCTCCTGGGGTGAGCCTGAGGCCTTCGGCTCGCCAGTCAGCCGCGGCCACCAATCCGTAGGTGGCAACGTTAGAACCAGCTTGCTTTGAGGCTCGAGCAAGTTCTTCTGAATTAGGATCGCCGGCGTTCAATACGGCTACGCGAGGTGCGGGGTAACGCGCGCCGTCGAAGAGTAGTCGCTTGGCGGCAAAATATCGCTCCATCGTTCCGTGATAATCCAGGTGATCGCGAGTCAGATTCGTAAAGACGCCGACATCGAAGCCGATGCCTGCGACACGCCCCTGGTCGAGTGCATGGCTGGATACTTCCATCACCAGTTCGGTTGCGCCTCGGCTGACGCCATCCGCCATCAATTCAAAGAGGTCGCGTGACTCAGGCGTGGTGTGCGCCGATGGACGTACCTCGCCAGCCACGTGATACTCGATCGTGCCCACCAGAATGGATGAGCGTCCTGCGGCATTGAGCAGAGCTTCGATTAAGAACGCGGTCGTCGTTTTGCCGTTGGTGCCGGTTACGCCGGTGGCGCGAAGGTTTTGCTCGGGATGCTTGAAGTACGCTGCAGAAAGCTGCGCGAGGGATGCGCGCCCGTGCTCCACGAGCAGGCTTGAGATCTTCGGATGCGCAGACGACAACTTTGCAAAGGCTTCTTTGGAGTCAGTGACAATGCCCGCTGCCCCTTGTCGAATCGCGGCGTCGATGTAGCGATTACCATCCGTGGTCCCGCCGCGCATGGCGACGAAGACTGAGCCGGCCGCGACGCGACGCGAATCGTATTCGACTCCGATGATCTCGACGTCTTTGCCGGTCAGGCTGCCAGCTTCCGGAGCCTGGGACAGAGAGCGCACGTCGCGAATCAATTCATTCCAATGCATGCCGGAATTGATTCTATCGTTTGTGGGTCAGTCAATGAGTCTCGGTAATACCCGATGTCCCGTTGTGGCATCTGCTTATCGCGCGCAATGCACAGTGATCTGCGATCCAGGCCGCACCTGACTGCCTGCTGCCGGCTCCTGGGAACGCACCAGCCCGCGGCCTTGCACCTGCAAGTTGAGGCCAGCCAATGCGGCTTGTTCGACCACTTCACGCACCGGCATTCCTATCATGGAAGGAACCTTGATCGAATTCGCAGTCGGCAACGAAACGGCGATAACCTGTGGCGCCGAAGTTGCCCCAGCGTTCGCCGCCGGCGCAGTCGAATTGACCTGTTGAGCGGCGCCTTCAACCTCTTTGCTGGCAGCCTTGCCGGAAGGCTTAACTGAAACCTTTACGACTGTCTGCGCGGGTGTGCGGGCGTTGCTGACCGCTTCGCGCAGGGGATCGTCGGACGGCAGATCATTGACAGCCGCCAGCATCGCATTGACGTCGCCCGTATGCTCCTGCTCAGGCTCAACATCGTTTGCGGTAAGGTTCTTTGCCGCGGCACGCGGTGCGTGTATCTCAATATCGTGAGGCACTCCGAGATACTCGAGCGTATCCTGCGCGACCTGGGTAAAGACCGGAGCCGAGGCCGCGCCGCCGTAGTAGGTAATCCCGCCGCCCTTTGGATTATCGAGAACCACAGCGACGGCGATCACCGGATTGTTGACAGGCGCAATGCCCGCGAAGGAAGCCACATGCATGGTTTTTGAATAGGTATGCGTGGCCGGGTCGATCTTCTGCGCGGTGCCAGTCTTGCCTCCGGAGGAGTAGCCGTTGAGCTGAGCCTGCTTGCCCGTGCCATAGAGTACGACGCCCTCCATCATCTTACGCATCTGTGCGGCGGTCATGGTGCTGATGACGCGGTGCGCTCCTTCCGGAAGAGGATTCGGCAGTTCCTCACCCGCATGAAAGGGCATGGAGACAAGCTGCGTACCAGACTGACCCGCAATGTGGCCGTCCTTATCCTGCGTGGTCAACACCACGTGCGGAGGCATGTAGACGCCGCCATTGGCGATGGTTGAAACCATCGATACCAATTGCACTGGCGTCACGGCAACTTCCTGGCCGATGGCGATGGAGCCAATCGACGTTGAGCCCCACTTGGGTGGCGGGCGCAGCAGGCCGCGCGTCTCTCCGGGTAGTTCGAGACCGGTTTTTGCGCCGAAGCCAAAGTTGCGGATGTAGTCGTAGAAGTGATCCGGTCCCATCCTCAATGCCAGCTTGACCGCGGCTACGTCGCTCGAGTGCTCCAGCGCTTCATGAATCGTGATGACGCCATAATGATCCGACTTGTCGTCATGAATGGTACGGCCATTGAAGGTGATCGCTCCGCCCTGGCAGTCGATCATGTCGTCGGGTTTGACGATGTGCTGATCGAGCGCCGACGCATAGGTCACCAGCTTA
>Ga0302226_10003436_pt1 | contig 10809 bp, 10 predicted proteins | sample II_Palsa_E3_3_FD_193524 | JGI IMG/M metagenome (GOLD analysis project Ga0302226, IMG submission 193524) | Peat permafrost microbial communities from Stordalen Mire near Abisko, Sweden - II_Palsa_E3_3 | ecosystem: Environmental > Terrestrial > Soil > Palsa > Peat permafrost | place: Sweden...
CTGCCGAGCGCAGTCACATAGATGCCGCCCGGGCCACAATGTACGGTATGCGGACGGCTATAGCCCGTCCGGCTCGCGATGGTGGCCGGCTCGATTGTCTTGACGATGGTCGGATGAAGCGGATCAGGCTTCGTGTCGAGGATGTAGATGCGCGACGATCGCAACCCAGGCACAACCAGGTAACGCCGCTCCGTATGCGGATGCGGCGCGTTGGGGCAGAGGCACGAAGAGCAAGCATTCCAACCGAAATGATGCAACTCGTCGCCGGTATGCGGCATGGCCAGAGTGCCGACGATGCTGGCATAGGCCGGAGAGGCTGGATCGACATCAACCACTGCGATCTCGTCCGGCCGGGTGCGATCAGGATCGAACGCGGCCACATAAGCGAGCTTTTCGGGCGGCGCCTGTGCAGCAAGGCGCGGTGAGGGATAAAAGCTCGGGTCCGGCTTCCAGATGCCCATGGTGCTCCTCCTCCGTATCAGTGCGACTCGGGACGACACAACTAGCCATCATGAACTGTAGTTGGTTTAGCCCAACATCAAAGCTTGATATGGAATAAGCAAATGCGTCGACGTTATGGAGCGAGGCAAGTTCGCGCAACGCGCAATGCGTCGTATGCGATCTGTATGTCGAAGTCGATCGCGAGAGGAGGGGATGGGATGAAAACGTCGCTGCAGCGGTTTGATTGGCCGCGCAACGATTTGATGCAGCGCAAGTCAGGCGACCGAAGTCGCCCGACACGGCAAACGCTAGACTCCGCGCCGACTAAACAGGCGGACGATAAACAACAGAATGACCGCACCGATTACCGCTGTGATGATCGAGCCGATCCAGCCACCGCCAAGCGAGATGTGCAGGACGCCGGAAAGCCAACCGCCGATAAACGCGCCGACGATCCCGACAATGATGTCGACGATCAACCCGAAACCGCCGCCCTTGACGAGCACGCCAGCCAGCCAGCCGGCGATCGCGCCAATGATGAGCCATGCAATGATGCCGTGTTCCATAATCAAGACTCCATGGTTGAGCGTGAAAAATTCACGGTGACAGAGCTTAGTCTAAGGGGGTGACGCAGTCCATATTCGGGATATGGATTTAACAATGTCTGAATGTATTGTGGCGGCATTGGCAAGGAGGCCGTTGCGACGGCGGAACCGGACGCATAGCCGCGATGGCTATGGCGCAAAGGCGGGGTAAGACAACGCGCAGTCGCTCGGTTCATTTCGTTCTCGGTCTCGGGCTGCACAGACATACGGACCATCGATTCACACGACGCACTCTACCATCAATGCAACGCGGCGCCGGCCGATGCTTCGTCTACGGTTGTTATAGATGACGCCGTCGCCGGGCGCAAGGCGCGGACTACCACCCCGCGGTCGGTGTCGCCCGGTTGGGCGTCTGAAAGCGAAACGGCGGAGCAAGGCGAACAATTCCTTAGACTCCGCTTGCCACTCTCAATACGCAGCGCTACTCCGGCGTCGGTTCTGCTTCTTTGGCAATCCAGCTTACGCTCGAGACGCTCGTCTCCATACTGATGCGACTCGCCATCAATTCGAGCTTCGACTGATCTTTCGGATGCAGTTTCAGGTTAGCCGTGACGCGTATGCGCCCGGGTTGCTCCGCCACGTCCTCGCTCGTCAGACTCTGAAAAGACAGGGGCATGGAGTACATCGAGTTCGACAGCGCCGCGCGGATATGAACCTCATCCTCTTCGCGGCAGACCACGGTGAGCACGTACTCGCGCACGAGGTCAGCATTTGAAACCGGCGTCGCGTTGATGGTGCGGCTAACCTCGCGTAGCACCGTGTTGGTCAGCAGCACGATAGCTGTGCCAGCGAGTGCGGGACCGAAATGTCCCGCACCGCACAACACGCCGACGGCCGCGGAACACCAGAGGGTCGCCGCCGTGTTGATGCCCTGGATGGAGCCCTTGTCGCGCATGATCACGCCGCCGCCGAGGAAGCCGACGCCGGACACCACGTAAGCGGCGATCTGCGTGACGCCAGCCGTGCCATTGCCGGTCAGTACGCCCAACGAAACGAACAGGCACGCTCCGCTCGCGACGAGGGTGATCGTGCGCAGACCGGCAGTGCGTTGCCGCATCTGCCGTTCGATGCCGATTGCAACACCGCAGGAGAAGGCGGCGAGGAGCCGCCAGACAAATTCAAGCGTCATTGGATCAATAGTCGAGACGTGCCCAAACACGTAGTTTGAACCAGACGCGTGACAGCATCGCTAACAATACACGAGTTGCGATGCGTGTCTCCGCGCTATGCCTCGCGCAGGCAGATCAGGCCGTAGGAGCTGGCAGATCGAGGATGAGTCGAGTCCAGTGTGCACCACGCACTTCGGTGCGAAACGCTCCTGTGGTGGCGACGATCCGCCGGCCATCGGCTGCAGGGATGAAGACCTCCACGGAGTCAAAGGGCCGCTGCCAATGTCCTGTCCGAGCGTTGTCGCATCACTTTTAACACTGACCTTCCAGCAACCGTATGCTCCGGTGCGCCTGGCTTCCGATTCGCCATCGTTCATGACATTCGCCTTGCGTAACGCCTGCGCCTTGACAGGGCGCCACCATTCGAGGGTTCGACAACGGGCCTGCTTCAAGTCGGCCTGGCGCGGCTTCGGCGCGTCAGACTGGCGTTGCCCCGCTGCCAGAGGTCACGCTGCCAGTCTTCTCACGCCAGTCCAGCGGCGGCTTCGCATCAGATTCTTTCGCGCCGCAAAACCGCGGGGCTCGAAGGCCTCGAGCTTATTACGATTGAAGCTTCATCCTATCTCAAATTAAATATGGAGTCCGAATCTTGACAAGCCCCATCCTGGAAAACAGACTGGGCTGTGCTTCGAATCAAGTCGTGCAGTCCATGCGCCAGATCGCATGCGGCAGCCGAGCCCGGTGTCCTCCTGCACAACCACCCGGCGCGAGCACTCCCGGTGATCGGGGTTGCGCTCTTTGCGCGCCTGCCCGCGGCCTGATTCTCTTTTCGTTATTACCTGATTGAGGATTGCATGAACAAGAAAACCCTTGGCATAGTTGCCGGCGCATTGATCGCAGCGGCACCGCTTGTTTCGTCGGCAGCTGAAGCGTTGCCCGTAGCTTTCGAAGGCAACAGTGTGTTGCAGGCCGACGGCGTGGTGAAGGGTGTCGACCAGGCACGGCATGCCGTCACTGTGGTCGATGCGCATGGCGGTGAAGCATCCTTCACGGTCACCGATACCAGCAATCTTGCCCAGATTCATCCGGGCAACAAGGTCCATGTCCGTATGATCCGTAGCGCGCGCGTGAGCCCGTCGCATGGCGCGTTTGCGGCACAGTCGCCGCAAAACCTCACGGCTGAGGTGGTGGCATTCGACCGCGCTTCAGGTGTAGTCGAGTTGAGGGGACCTAATGGCGACGTGTTCCATATCCAGGGCCGTGATCCGGTGAAGGTCGCTAATCTGCAACCGGGGATGCGCGTTGACGTGGCGTATGCGCCGCACGTAAGCGTCGCAGTGGAGCCTGCGGCGCAGTAAAACGTCGACCAGCAAGGCTGGCGTAGTTACTTTGGCAGGTCGTACGCGGAGCGCCTGAAAGGGCGGTCCGCGTATTTCATCTCAGCTTGGCTCGCCTGGCACCAAACGCAGCCTCGTAATCTCCGAAGGCGCCCCGAGCCGCTTCGGCGGCCCCCAATAGCCGGTACCGCGGCTCGTATAAACCCACAACCCATTGAGCCGCGCGAGCCCTGCCGTAAACGGCTGCTGCAGGCGCACGAAGAAGTTCCACGGGAAAATCTGCCCGCCGTGCGTGTGTCCGGACAACTGCAACGTAAAACCAGCCTCGGCAGCGGCTTCGGCTGAGCGCGGCTGATGCGCAAGCAGCACCTTGATCAGCACGTCGCCAGGAGCGCCTGCAAGCGCTGCAGCAGGGTCGCTGTGATGGGCGGGGTCGAAATGACCCGCGGAATAGTCGGTCACGCCTGCAATCACCGCGCGGGCGCCGTCGTGCTCCACCACCACGTGCTCGTTGAGCAGCACATGTAAACCAAGCCGGCGAAACTCCTCGATCCATGCGTTGGCGCCGGCGTAGTACTCATGATTGCCCGTGACCAGAAATGCTCCATGGCGCGCGCTCAGGCGCGACAGCGGCCGCGTGTGATCCCGCAACTGCGGAACGCTGCCGTCGACGACGTCGCCGGTCACCGCGATCAGGTCAGGCTTCAGGCGGTTGACTGCGTCGACGATCGCATCCACGTAACGGCGTTTGATGGTTGGGCCAACGTGTATATCGCTGATCTGGACGATCGTGAAGCCGTCGAGCGCTTGCGGCAGATCGTCGATCGGGACATCGATCGTGACGACGCGTGCCCGCCTGCGCGCGTTAAAAAAGCCGACTGCCGTGGACAGCAAGGCCAGCAGCGGCACGGCCGCAGCAGAATCCATGCGCAAGCTCGCCAGTGGAATGGTGTGCGGCCAGATAGCGTCGACAGTCAGCAGCGACGCCAGCACGAGATCGCGCGCGAAGGTCAGCACCAGCAAAGAAGAGAAAAAGCCCATCGCCAGCAGGCCGGCCCAGGCGAGCCGGTCGCCGAGAGGCTGACGTTTGATGGTCCGTGCCAGCATGCCCAGCGGAATGAGCAGGACGGATAGTACGAGCCAGAGTGCCGCGAGCCAGCGGCCGGCGTTCCCCACTGGCAGGTCAGGAATGACCCGGAAGCCCACGTAAATGTGCAGCAGGACGCCAATGCCAATAATGCGAAAAAGGAACGATAAGCGGCGCATAGGAAGGGGGTAAGGCGAATCGGGTGCCGGACGTACGCGCAAACTTGCTGGCGCGTGCGGAGAAGGTGTTCGCCGGCAAGGCAGATCATTCTACCGACATGTCGTCACGCCTGCCGACGGTGCTCGAGCCTTTTTGAATTGCCTGCGCGGTAGGCTATTCTAAATGAGCGCGGCACCGCGCATGTCACCTCCCATTCCATGAACGATCTGTTTGACGACCTTCCCAAGCCCGACGTTGACTGGTATCCCGACTGGCTCTCGCCCGAAGCCGCTGGTCGTGCCTTGACGCAACTGATCGACGAGGTTGCGTGGAAGCAGGAATCGATGGGCACGCCAGCGGGACGCGTGGCTCTGCCGCGACTCACCGCCTGGCAGGGGGAAGCGGACGCGGTGTACGTCTACTCCGGCATTCGCAATGTGCCGCAAGCGTGGACGCCGGTGGTGGCCGAGTTGAAGGCAAGCGCCGAAACGACCAGCGGATGCCGTTTCAATAGCGTGCTGATCAACCGTTACCGCAGCGGAATGGACAGCATGGGCTGGCACGCGGATCACGAACCTGAATTGGGCGCGCAACCGGTGATTGCGTCGGTGAGTCTGGGCGTTTCCCGGACCTTCGATCTGCGCCACAACAAGACGGCGGTCGTGCAGTCGTTCCAGCTCAAAGGCGGCAGCCTGCTCGTCATGCGCGGAAATACGCAGGCGGAGTGGCGCCATCGGGTGCCGAAAGAACCGCGTGTCACCGGCGAACGTATCAACCTGACGTTTCGCTGGGTGACGTCGCGCCGCTAGCGTGGCTAGTTCACTGCCGTGACCGGTATCCGGGAAACACTCACCAGACGGTCCATGACGCTACGGTTGATGATCCGCGCAGCAGCATGGAACAGGTCCCTGCGCGGCGCTGCGACGACGATCTCGTCGCAGCCGTATTGTTCTGCACAACTTGCGATACTAGGTACCAGCGGGCCGACCCTGATCTCTACGGAATATTTAACGCCTGCGTCGTCGAGAATGCGTTTGGCGCGACTCAGCGCGGCCTCGCCGTCGGCACCTTCGAGTGTGCGCAACTTCGAGAGGGAATAAAAGGCTTCAAGACGCGTCGATTCGAGCGAGGGCTGCACGTTGACCAGCACGATCTCGGACGCACATCGCTCGTTATAGAGGAACGCAGCGTGCCGCACGGCTTGTAACGAGCGCGCCGAGCGGCTTACGGGAACCAGAAGTTTCAGCATGATCGGTTGTCTACCAGGTGACCGTTGGATCTGTCTGCAGACGTGCAGCAGGATCGACTAAAGGGTAGCGGCAGCCGCGTACCTGGCGTCTAAAGAATGCCCGCGAGCACATAAAAATCGCATCAAAAAATCGTGCCGAAACGCGATCCAAGGCCAGACTGGGGCGCCATCAGGGTATGCCCGAATACGTAGTCTGATTGGCATCGCTATACCAAAATTGGTATCAAGTGTGCAAATCATATGATTGGACGCGTGTCACGCCAGCCACTACGCTTCAACACGATCCCCTGCCGCAGCCTTGCTGCAGGCGGCTACGGATCGCCAGCACAACAACGATCAGGAGACAGACATGGCGAATTCACGGCGCGCGGTATTTCGTGCGTTGGGCGCGCTCGCACTCACGGCGGGCACCGGGACACTGAGCCTCGTGGCGCGCAGCGCATATGCCCAGGACAAGACCATCACCCTCGGTTTCGCGCAGGTCGGCGCCGAGAGCGCATGGCGCACGGCGAATACCGAATCGATCAAGTCGGCAGCAGCTGATGCAAAGATCAACCTCAAGTTCTCGGACGCCCAACAGAAGCAGGAAAACCAGATCAAGGCGATGCGCTCGTATATTGCGCAGAAAGTCGATGTGATCGCGTTCTCACCGGTGGTGGAGTCGGGCTGGGAGCCCATCCTGCTCGAAGCGAAGGCCGCAAAAATTCCGGTGATCCTGACCGACCGCAACATCGACGTGAAGGATACATCGCTCTACGTCACCATGATCGGTTCCGATTTCATGGAAGAAGGGCGGCGTGGCGGTCACTGGCTTGAAGACAACTTCAAAAGCAATCCAGGGCCGATCAACATTGCGGAACTGCAGGGAACGGTCGGATCGGCGCCGGCCAATGACCGCCATTCTGGCCTCATCGAGGTGATCAAGAACGACCCGAAATTCAAGATCATCGCCTCACAAAGCGGCGACTTCACTCTGGCCGGTGGCAAGCAGGTCATGGAAGCCTTTATAAAAACTTATGGAAATAAAATAAATGTAGTTTATGCGCATAACGACGACATGGCGCTCGGCGCCATCCAGGCGATGGAAGAGGCTGGACTGCATCCCGGCAAGGACATCACCGTCGTCTCGTTCGACGCTACCAAGGGCGGCTTCCAGGCAATGGCCGCGGGCAAGATGAACGTCGATGTGGAATGCAGCCCGCTGCTGGGGCCGCAACTGATGTCGGCCGTGAAGGACGTGGTCGCCGGCAAGCCTTTGCCGAAGCGGATTTTGACGCAGGAAACGGTGTTTCCGATGAGCGTCGCGGCGCAGACGTTGCCGACCCGCAAGTACTGAACCGAGTCACTGACAGAGTGACGCAGACGTAACAAGTTTCTCCAGCGGTGCCTGGCCGTCCTGCTGCGTTCCACGGCAGGCGGCCTCTTTTCCACCCATCGAGCGAGGTCTATGGCCCACCCGACTCCTGATTCCCCGGAACCCGTTCGCAGCCACGGCCCGGCCTTGGCGCAGCATGCCGACACGACCGCCCAGACGGGAGAAATTGAGCCAATTCTGGCAACGAAGGGCGTCACCAAGACGTTTCCCGGCGTGAAGGCGCTGCAAAACGTCGATTTTCGGCTGTTCCCCGGCGAAGTCCACACGCTGATGGGGCAGAACGGCGCCGGCAAATCCACCTTGATCAACGTGCTAACGGGAGTGGTCGCACCCGACGCGGGCGTCGTGCATCTTGGCGGTCAGGCGGTGGCTTTCGCGTCTCCCCAGGAGGCCGAGGCAGCCGGCGTGCGGACGCTGTATCAGGAAGTGAATCTGTGCCCGAATCTGTCGGTGGCGGAGAACGTGTTTGCGGGCCGCCAGCCGAGACGCTTCGGCGCAATCGACTGGCGCGAAATCAGACGTCGCGCGCAGGCGGCGCTGGAGCGCCTTGATGTCTCGCTTGACGTGACCAAGTCGCTCGACGCGTATCCAATCGCCGTGCAACAGATGGTGGCCATCGCACGGGCGATTTCGGTCGACGCGCGTGTGCTGATCCTCGATGAGCCGACCTCGAGCCTCGATGACAGCGAAGTCGCACAGCTTTTCAAAATACTTCGGCATCTTAAGCAATCGGGAATCGCGATCCTGTTCGTGACTCACTTCCTCGAGCAGACCTACGCGATTTCCGATCGTATCACCGTGATGCGCAATGGCGAGCGGGAGGGCGAGTACCTGGCGCGCGATCTGTCGGCGGACCAGCTGGTCGCGAAGATGGTCGGACATGAGCGGATGAGTACGCGGCTGCGGGAAGCGGCGCACGAAGCGCCGGTAGCGAAAGAGGCGGTGCAGCCGTTCGTCGAGCTGCGGGGAGTGGGGCGTCGCGGGAGCATGCAGCCGATCGATCTCAATGTGCAACCGGGCCAGATTCTCGGTCTCGCCGGCCTGCTTGGCTCGGGACGCACCGAAACCGCGCGCCTGCTGTTCGGCGCCGACCGTGCCGATAGCGGCACCATGACCGTGGGCGGTCGCGCCGTGCGCTTGCGTTCGCCTCACGATGCCGTGGCGCTCGGCATCGGCTATTGCCCCGAAGATCGCAAGAAGGAGGGCATCGTCGCCGAACTGTCGATTCGCGAGAACATTTTGCTGGCGCTGCAGGCGCGGCGCGGGTGGTTCCGCAAGATCAGCGGGCAGCGGGCGCGTGAGCTGGCTGACCTGTGGATCGAGCGCCTGGGCATCAAGGCTTCGGACGCCGAGCAGCCCATTGGCCTGCTCTCCGGCGGCAATCAGCAAAAGGCGCTGCTCGCGCGCTGGCTGGCCACCGAACCGAAGCTGTTGATTCTCGACGAGCCGACCCGCGGCATCGACGTAGCCGCGAAGTTCGACATCATGGACCGCATGCTTGCGTTATGCGCCAGCGGCCTTGCGATCCTGTTCATTTCTTCGGAGGTCAGCGAGGTGCTGCGGGTAAGTCATCGGGTAGCAGTCCTGCGCGATCGCCGCAAGATTGCGGAGGTCGCGGGTAACGCGTCGAATGAGGACAACATCTATCGGCTGATTGCGGGGAGCGGCGAATGAAGATATCGAACTGGTTCACCCGCGATGGCGTGGAGCGTCCGCTGATCTGGCCGTGCGTGACCCTCGTGCTGCTTTTTGTGCTGGATTTGTGTGTCAATCCGCATTTTCTGTCACTGCGTGTTCTTGACGGACATCTGTTCGGTGCGCCCATCGACATCCTGAATCGCGCCGCGCCGCTCGCGCTGGTGGCGACAGGCATGACACTCGTGATCGCCACGCGTGGCATTGACATTTCTGTGGGCGCCGTGGTCGCGATTGCCGGTGCGGCCGCGGCCACGATCCTGGCTACGCAACCGTTTCCTAGTGCAGGGCTGATTAGCGAGGCACTGGTCGCGGCGCTTATCGTTGGCGTGTTGAGCGGCATGTGGAACGGCATGCTGGTGTCGTTCGTCGGCATGCAGCCGATTATCGCTACCTTGATCCTGATGGTGGCTGGACGTGGGGTCGCGCAGTTACTGACCGGCGGCCAGATCATTCCGATCGGCGCGCCGGGGTATCTGTTCGTCGGCGGCGGCTATCTGTTTGGCATTCCGTTTTCCGTGTGGATCGCAACCGTCGCGGTGCTGGCGACCGCGCTACTGATCGAGGGCACGGCGTTGGGACTGTTTATTCGTGCAATCGGTGTGAATCCGGTTGCGACCCGGCTGGTCGGACTGCGTTCGAAAGCGATCGTGTTTGCCGTGTACGCCTTCTCGGGGCTGACGGCGGCGATGGCGGGCGTCCTGATCAGCTCGAACGTACGCAGTGCCGACGGTAACAACGCCGGCCTGTTGCTGGAGCTCGACGCGATTCTGGCGGTGACGCTGGGCGGCACTTCGCTGCTCGGCGGCCGCTTCAGCCTCGCGGGTACCGTGCTCGGCGCGCTGATCATTCAAACGCTGACTTACACCACCTATTCGATCGGCGTGCCGCCCGAGGCGACGCTCGTCGTCAAGGCTGTGGTGGTGCTTGCGGTCAGCGTGATCCAGTCGCCTTCGGCGCGCGCGCTGGCAATGTCAGTGTTTACGCAGCGCGGGGTGGCGCGATGAAACGGCTAGTCGATATCTGGACTCGCATCTTCGATCCGCGTACGTTGCCGATCGCTGTCACCATCCTGCTGTTCTGCGCGCTGTTCGGCTTTGGTTCGGTGATGTACACCGGATTTTTCTCGCTGCAAGTGCTGCTCGATCTGTTGATCGACAACGCGTTCCTGTTGATTGTCGCGATCGGCATGACCTTCGTGATCGTCTCGGGTGGGATCGATCTGTCGGTGGGTTCGGTGGTCGCGCTTACAACGATCGTCGAAGCGGTGTTGGCGGAACGCTTCCATCTTCCGGTCGTGGTGATCCTGGCCATCGTGCTGCTGATGGGCGCGGTATTCGGCGCCGTGCAGGGGGCGCTGATCCACTTCTTCCGTTTGCAGCCCTTCATCGTGACACTGGCCGGCATGTTCTTCGCACGCGGCCTGTGCTTCCTGATTACGACGCAGTCGATCACCATCACGGATCCGAGCTTCAAGGCAATCTCGGCCTACCGGCTGCAAATCGGCACCGGCTCGGTGAGCGCTAATGTGCTGATCGCAATGGTGACGCTCGTTGCGGCGATTTTCGTGGCTCATTTCACGCGCTTTGGCCGCAATGTTTACGCGGTGGGCGGCAATCCGCGATCAGCACTGCTGATGGGGTTGCCGGTGGCGCGCACCAGGATCGGTGTCTATGCGCTGAGCGGATTCTGTTCGGCGCTCGGCGGCGCGGTCTTCACGTTCTACGTGCTGTCGGGATACGGACTCCAGGG
>Ga0302226_10003437_pt1 | contig 10808 bp, 18 predicted proteins | sample II_Palsa_E3_3_FD_193524 | JGI IMG/M metagenome (GOLD analysis project Ga0302226, IMG submission 193524) | Peat permafrost microbial communities from Stordalen Mire near Abisko, Sweden - II_Palsa_E3_3 | ecosystem: Environmental > Terrestrial > Soil > Palsa > Peat permafrost | place: Sweden...
TTCAGTGCCGTGCACAGCGCTGTGCTCACGTCCTTGTTGACACGGTAGCCCGACGACGTTGCGAGCTTGTTGACGGTCCTGCAAACGCGCACACAAAACCAAATGCCCATTAGAGCACACACACACACTCTCTTCGGCAACCCAGCCAACGTACGCGAGCAGCATGTCCGTCAGCCCTTCCAGTCGGCCCGCGTTGGCCGCCTCCACTGCCTCCCTGTAAAAGTCGTTGGCAATGTCCTTGGGTGCCGGACCATACGACGCCCGGGCCTCCATTTCCCTATCGGTGCCGCACGTAAAAAAAAAAAAAGAGCGCGCGTTAGCCCAGGACGACTGCCTTCGTAAGCACTCTGCTCAACAGGGGAGCGACAGAGTTGGAAAAAAAAAAAAGCGAGGTGGAGGGAAGTGGGGCCGCCTGAGTAACTATGACACTCGGCCATTATTTCGAGTGTGTCGCCTCTTAAGACGTGCATTCCTGCCTTCTTCTTCCTGTCTTCTTCCGCTCTCGCCCCCCACGTGAGTCTGATACGTTTCAATACACAGGTCCGTTTTCGTTTCAAACGGGAACCCCTTCTGTGTTTGGCCGCGCGGTGCTCGGCTTGGCATCCAGAAGGCAACTTCCAACATCCCGTCTTGTTCGTCAAGGTAGACCAGTGTCTGGAGCAGCAGCAGCAGCAGCAGCGGCCAACAAAGCAGAGTCGCGTCAAAGCAGCTATCCTAGTGCAACACACAGTGCTCTCACGTCAGCACCAGTGCCACCAGCGCAGCGTGTGGTACCTAGACACACATCTTTCTTTTCCCTTTTTATTTTATTTTTTCAACTCACCAATCCCTTTCTCACTCCATCCAGACCATGTCGGCGTCACAGCAGCAACAACACACAGAGCCGTCTCAAGGGGCGAGTGTTTCCAGGGTCTACCCCAACGTCAACGCGGCACAGCCACGCGAGTACTGGGACTATGAGAACCTCCAGATCCAGTGGGGGTAGCGTGTTATTTTATCTCCTTCCCATTTTTTCTCACCTTTTTTTTTTTCCCTGACCGCCAGTGAAATCGACAACTATGAGGTCGTGCGTAAAATCGGCCGGGGGAAATATAGCGAGGTGTTTGAGGGCATCAACATGCTCAACAACGAAAAGTGCGTGATCAAAATCCTCAAGCCCGTGAAGAAGAAGAAGATCAAGCGCGAGATCAAGATCCTCCAGAACCTCAGTGGCGGCGAGAACATTATCCAGCTGCTCGACGTCGTGCGCGATCCTCAGGTAGCGAAATGAAGACAGAAGGCTTTGAAATGACTGATATCGTCAGTGTATGCTTTCGAACGATGTAAAGTCCAAGGTACCCGCGCTTGTGTTTGAGCACGTCAACAACACCGACTTCAAGGTCCTCTACCCGACTCTCGGCGACGAGGACATCCGCTATTACATCCGCGAGGTCATCAAGGCCCTCGACTTTTGCCACTCCAGGGGAATCATGCACCGCGACGTCAAGCCACACAACATTATGATTGACCACGAGACCAAAAAGGTACCCTTTGTTTTTGTTTTGTTTTTTCTCCATCTTTCTCAACACCTGACCCGCTAGTTGCGACTCATCGACTGGGGTCTCGCGGAGTTTTACCATCCTGGACAAGAGTACAATGTCCGCGTGGCCTCGCGCTACTTCAAGGGGCCAGAGCTGCTCGTGGACTTCCAAGAGTACGACTACTCGCTAGACATCTGGAGTCTCGGCTGCATGTTTGCTAGCATGGTATTGTCGACGGGTAAAACGTATTTTAATACTAAGTGACAAAAAAAAAAATTTTTTTTTTTTGCGCCGAAAAGATTTTCAAAAAGGAGCCGTTTTTCCATGGACACGACAACTATGACCAGCTGGTGAAGATTTGCAAGGTGCTGGGAACAGACGACTTTTTCGCCTACATGGACAAGTACGACATTGAGCTCGACAGCCACTTTGACGGCATCCTCGGAAGGTAAACCCAAACCAGTACCCATAATACAACCTCCCTTGCTCGCTTTCTTTCTCGTACCTGCCTCTTTTCTTAACGGCAAAAAATATCTCACGCATCCGGTATCTCCCGTTTGGCCATGGTGGACTTTATCTTCTCCAGATGAACTCACGGGTCGTTTTTGTGGTGCTATATTAAAATTTTTCGGCTCGAGCTCCTTGAGGGGCAAAAACAAAGACGGTTTCTTTTTGTTCTGGCGATCAGTGGAGTGTGTGCTTTTTTATCCACATGCTTTGCAGGTCGTTGCGCCGTACACTCTTCCTTTCCTCTTCCCTCCTCTCCTCCTCTTCCCCTCAAAAGTTATAAAAAAATATACAAAAGTATGAATAAATATTTACTCTTTCGTTCAGGTACCCGAAAAGGGAATGGAACAAGTTTGTGACGACTGAGAATCAACGGCTCGTGTCTGCCGAAGCCATCGATCTTCTGGACAAGATGCTTCGTTACGACCACCAAGACCGGATAACAGCAATGGAAGCATTGGAGCACCCCTACTTTGGTACTTTTGTTTGTTTGTGTGTGTGTGTGTGAGTGTCTTATTGATGCGTTACTTTCAAACAGACCTCATCCGCAACCAATAGAGCTCGGGTGCACGTGAAGCACAGCGCAAGAAAAAAAAAAAAAGATCTTCAAAACTCTTCTTCTTCCTCTTGGTTTTTTCTCTCTTTTGTTTGATGCCCCCAATTACAGTGGCTTTTCAGTTGTTCACTTTTTCGCTTGTAAACTTTCGTCTCAGCCCTATTAACCCGGGGTGCACAACCAATGCGAAAGTTAATGTACGTATACCAATCAGCACTGCCTGCACTGCCAACCCACCTACATGCAACTGCACCGCGGTGACTGCACTTTTGCGTGCAGACATTGCTTTTCTGCACTGATTTCTGGCTTCACTGCAGCTAATTCACTTTAGCACTTTCTGGGCATAGCCTATCGCCGTATTAATCCTTCGAGCAGGATGAGCGGTCAGGGCGTAATCGACGTCCTCCCAGTAGTTTGGGTTTGCTCTGTACCAGTCAACTTGAGGGAGTGCTTTCAATAAGCGATATAAAAATAGCTTGAACATACTTGTTGTTTTCAACCCTTCGGTGAAGGACACCTGGGGCTTCCATCCGAGGAGATGAAGTTTCTTAGAATCGATCCAGTAGCGACAGTCGTTGAACTGACGGTCCTCGACGTGTTGGATTAGCTCCGTTTCCTTGCTGGAGAGACCGAATAACCGCAGCAGCTCCTTGGCCACGGCTATGTTTGACACCTCTGCGTCCGTGCCGACGTTGTAGATCTCGCCGACCTGCCCAAAGCGCAGGATCGTTTCAAATGCATTGGCGACGTCACTGACGTAGAGGAACCTTCGCTTGTGCGTACCGTCCCCGTGAATCCAGCTGTTTTTTGTTTGTGAATTACAAGCACAAAATGAAGGACGAGTGGTGGTACCAGGGTTGATGGCGCATGAGTTGCATGATAAACTTTGGTATGATCTTTTCGGGGAACTGATTGGGTCCGTAGACGTTGTTGCTGCGCGTGATGATCACAGGCAGGTTGAACGACGTCCCGTACGCCTTGACCATCAGTTCGGCGGCTGCCTTGGTGGCCGCGTACGGGTTTGTTGGTGCGAGTGTGCTCTCCTCCAGACACGGCTTGCCATCAGCTTTCACTTCGCCGTACACCTCGTCTGTGCTCACGTGGATAAATCGTCTCACGCCGTGTCTCTGTTTTTGCATCATTTTGATTCTGAATGAATCAGGCCGGCACCTCTTCCTGAATACCTTGGACACCTCGAGCATAACGTGTGTCCCAATAAAGTTGTCGCTGGAGAAATCAAACGAGCTCTCAAACGAGCGGTCTGCGTCCACCAATCAGTTGAGCGTTTGACCATGCGAGGTTACGTCGTACCAACGTGCGATTGAGCCGCAAAGTGCAGCACCGTGTCGATTTTCTCCTGCCGCATGACAAACGCCACCAGGTCGGCCGAGGTGACGCTCCCCTATTTTTTTTTTTTTTTTTTGGGTCCGACGTTTCAGCGACGTGCCATGAACGACGATGACATAAAACGTACCCGCACAAACAGGTAGTTTGGCGCGTCCTGTATCTCGCGCAGGTTCTCGAGCGACGCACAGTAGTCCATTTTGTCCAGGTTGACAAACTTGCACGCGGGGAACGCCCTCACGAGCCTCAGGAGGACATGCGAACCACTTGTGGTTACGTCAGCACGAGGTTGATTGACGCACGACGCAAGTTAGTTTGAGTTTGAGTTTCTTTTCTTTTCTTCTCTTGGTGCGTACATAAAGCCAGCGCCTCCCGTCACGAGGACGCTCGTGGGCTGGAACTCGGCCTGCGGCGGCGGCGTCTGCGACATGATCCACTTCAACCACACTTTCGAATGTGCACCTCCCATGGCTGTCCAGCTCTTGCAGTGCGAGGTCAACCGCTCGACCGTATGCGATGGCCGTGGCCTGTTTGCCTACGTACCGATGGCGCCAGGTAACGTGCGCCTGCCCCGATGTGTTTGCTCTGAGCTAATACCCGACCAAGGGACGGAGATTGTGAGGGTGCCACCGTTTGCCACTGTCCTGTTCAGCGAGATGGTCGATTCGCTGTGCAGCGCGTGCATGACCGATCAGAGCGTGGACAAGAGGTGCTCGGCGTGCAAGCAGGTGCGCTACTGCGGCATCGAGTGCCAGGCAAGTGTGGCGTGAGGAAGATGCTGCTGGCTTACAATGTTTGCTTGTGCACACGTTCAGAAGAAAGACTGGGCAGAGCACCACAAGGCAGAGTGCAAGCTGTACGCCCACATGCCCAACAGACTCAATCTGCAGGTGCGGCTGACGGTTCGCGTCATGAATCGGGTGCTGCGACAAGGGATGGTGCCCGAGGCGCTCGCGAGTCTGCAGCCTCGCCCGTGTAATAATATTTTCTTTTTTTCAGTGGGCAATCCTTATTATAGTTTGGTTAGACCGGGGCAAGGAGGATGAGCAACAAGTGTACATGCGAGCAAGGCTGCTTTCAGAGCTCGTGCCAGAGGTCCTGAAGCAAGGTCTGCTGACAGTGGCGACGGTTGCCCGGCTGATCCTGCAAATCGAGTGCAACGCGCACACAATCGTGGACAAGGACGGCATTGGAAGCGTTGGACTGGGGCTGTACTTGAACGAGGGCGCTGCGATCAATCACTCGTGCTCGCCCAACGTGGTCATCTCGTTTTCCCGTGGTGTGCTCGTGCTGCGCAACGTCGTCGACCTCCTGCCCAAGACCGAGCTCTTGATCGCCTACACGGATGTGACAGAGACAACGCCCCGTCGGCAGGTCGAGCTCGAGAATAACTACGACTTCCAATGCAAGTGCAAGCGGTGCACGATCGACCTAGAAGCGTCCGGGCTTCAAAGGCCGCTGTTTATCAACGCGGAGCATGTGCTGTGTCCAGGGAAGTCGTGCACGGGGACGCTTTTCCTCGTCGATGGTACAATCTGTCTAGTTTTTATGTGTGTGTGTGTTTTTCTTTTTTGGCTCATGCCAGTAACGAAAAGGTGTGGACACCGAGTGCACCCAATGCGGCACGACATTGAGCGCGTTCGAGGCGCCTTTCAAGCGGCTGAGGGATGCAAAGAAACAGGTCGACACCGTGCGTCCACGCCTCGGCGCGGCCAATGACATGCTGGACGAGGACATTGCCGCGTTGCGCCTGTGCCTGCAGCTATTTGGACGCTGGCGGCCCCACAATAGCTTTGACTATGTGGACACACTCTGTCAGCTGTCGCAGGCCCTCGTACTCAAGGAAAAGTACGACGAGGCGATCGAGTGCAGCATCAAGGCGGTCGAGGGCTACAATCAGCTCTTCCCTTGGCATCCCACGATTGGCACAGAGCTCGCGCGCCAAGGCCAGCTCCTCGTCCTCAAAGGCGACAACGACACCGGAAAGACCAAACTTATCCAAGCCTTACGTATCCTCAGCACGCTGTACGGCTCGCACCATCCGATCGTCCAGATGCTCAACACTGGAATCTGGGAGCTCGAGAACGGCCAAAACCAGGGAGAATCGGGGCGTCCTCGTAAACTGCTGCATTAAATAAATAAAAAAAGAAAAGAGCATGTATGATAACATTCACGCGTTATAGTGTCTTATAAAGAATTACACTTTTTAGAGAAGAAAAAATACACATTGAGAGAAGAAATTCTATATCAATCTTTTTGTTTGTTTGTTGTTGTAGTAGAAAACAAAGGGGGGGTACCATTCATTGAACACGGATTAAAGACCGCGCGGCTTTGCCAAGGGCACAGGCTTGATCGGCAGACGTGCATAGCGCTCAGGAAGTACGAGACGCGCACCGACATCGCTCGCCGTGTAATCCCACGATGTAGGACGCCCTTGTCGCAGTGCTTCAAGGACAAGGAAGCGTCTTCGCTGGCTCGCGAGCACGGCTGCCTTAAGGGCGTCGACATCCCATCGGACCTTGACCTCCTCCTGGAACGTCTCGACGCGCGAGGCATGCTCGGGAACATTGGCCAAGTTCACGCGTTCCTCGGGGTCTTGCGCAATGTTGAACAGCTGCGGGCCGTCCAGTGCCGAGTGCACGTACTTGTACTGGCCGCGTCGGATCATCAGGATCGGGCATTCGGCTCCCTCGGCGTTGTACTCGGCAAGTACCGTGTCGGGCCAATCCACTAGAGGAAGACGATCAACATCCAAAAAAAGGGGGGGCCAATAATGCTGCCCGCGTACCTTTGTTGCCCATGTGAAGCATCGGCAGCAGGGTGTGGCCGTCGATCGGGTCGGCCAGTAGCATTGGTGGAGCGTTGGCAGCGGCAATATCGAGCATTGTTGGCATTACATCGAGCAGGGACACGTTAAATGCAATCCGTGATGCTGCATCATCATGCCCACGTCAAATAATTCAAACCCAGTAATGCGTACAGTTGAAGCGCGAGGGGCAGCTGATGATAAGAGGGACGCGCGAGGCATTCTCGTAAAAGACCATGGGGGACCACAACCCGCGATCGCCGAGCATGTCGCCGTGGTTGGACGTGAAGACGACAATCGTGTCATTCTGGAGTCCTGTCAGCTCGAGTGCCTTTAGTAGTTGTCCGACCTTGTCATCCACATAGCTGATTACACAACAGGAGTTTTATACTCCCAGCAGTTACAGAAAACAAGCTGTACGTACCTGACCATGCCATAGTAGGCGTGGCGCGCATTGCGTATGTGCTCGTCCGAAATATCGTATTGGTGATAGCTAAGCAGCTCGCGTACGCGCTTGCAGTGCCCTAACACGCACAACCAAAAGGGACGACATCAGTCATTTCTATGGTGGTGGGGAGGAGAAAGCACAACTGCTGCAAACCTTCGCTGTCGTCGTCCGCATCGGGGATCACCTTTGGCATGTCGATCTCGTCGTGGTTGTATCGGTCCCAGTACTCTTGTGTGGTCAGGTACGGGTCGCTCGTGTGCGACAGGCTCACAAACATGAAGAATGGGCGCTGAAGGGCGTCGCCCCCGGTGGCTGGCCGGTGCTGCCGGGCCCTGCCAATGTCGTGTATCCGCCGTACGCTCTGGAAGATGGTGTTTTCGTCATAGTCGATCTGGCGCGTGAGGTCATAGACGCCAGCCTCGGCCACGGCGAGCATCGACGGGTACCACTGCTGCGGTGGGTTGTGCGCCTTCCAATCGGGCGTCTGCGAAAAGTCTGCCGAGCAGATGTCGGGTGTCAGCCTCTCCTCAAACCCGTGGAGTTGGTCTGGTTTTGTTTTGCGTTTTTTTTTCTATCAGACTCCAAAACAGCTTTGGGCTTTTTTCTCTTTTACCAGCGCCGCTAAACTGCATCTTGCCAGCAAGGATCGTGTTATAGTTGAGGAGACGGAGGTAGTGTGCGATGGTGGGCACACACGAAGGCAGCTAAATATAGAGAAGGTGGTCAGTTGGTGCCATTTGCTCCTATCATTCTAGTATCTTACCTCTGAGGCGTTGTCAAAGGCCTCGATGCGCGACGGCAGCTGTCCTGTCAGGGTCGAGATCCGCGACGGCCCGCCCAGGGGAAAGTTGCAGTAGGCGTTCTCAAAGACGACACCCTTGCGTCCCAGCGCCTCAATGTTGGGCGCCTTGACGAGCTTGTTCCCGTACGTCGGCAGGAACGGTGCCCCCAGTTGGTCCACCATGATGAACAGGAAGTTGGGGCTCGCAGCAGGCGACCCAGGGCCCGAGAGCATCATGCTTGCAGTACTTTTTATTTTTTTTCCCTCGCTGTACGTACGAGGGGACGGGATAAGGGATCGGTCAGTACACACAGCAAGATCAAGAGAGCACGTGCAAGCCACGCATGCACACAGCAAGAAGGAGGGTGGCGTAAACAAGCACGCGAGACGCACAGAGCGCACAAGAGGACGGCTGGGAACAAAAAGCGAATAAACCTGTTTTTGGTTTCCGGCATATTTACGTGGAGTGTATCCCCCTGGAAAATGCTCGCTTCGTTTTGGAGGCACAGGTGGTCGGTCGCCGAGGCCGCGTACGGCGTGCTCAGCGCGATCGTGGTCGTGGAGGCGGCCAAGGCCGTGTGGGAGTGGAACCTGACGATGCCGATGATCGAGCTCAAGCCCAAGACGCCTGTACGTTGACGTCTAACAAAAATGTGCTGAGCGATGGACTTAGGAGCAAGCGTATGCCAAGCCGCTGTACAAGTCAGAGCCCTGGCCGTACCCCGGCGATACGGACAAGGTGAACGAGTTCATGGAGAAGCGGCAGATTGTCAGCAGGATGCAGGACACGGCCAAGAACTCGACCATCAGGGGCAAGGACGAGCTGCGTGCGTCGGCTATCTGGCACAAGATGAGGCAGGACCTGGCAGAGGAGCTCGTGGCGCAGGGAGGTGCGGCCGATAGCAATGTCGTTCTCAATGATATCACGAGCATCTCGTAAATTGTAAACAATGTTTTGATATATTTTGCTCTCTAAATTGCACTGGCACGCTTGACGCCGTGTCGGTCGATGATTGCCTGCACCTTTTTGAGGAATCCGTCTGCCTCGGCCATGTTTGACTGGATTTCGTAGACGCGGAACTTTCGGAATCGGCGATCGTCCGGATTCTTTTTTGTTATTATTCCTGCTTAGTAAAACAGAAGAAACCAAAAAAAAAAAAAAAAACATACATCCACTTCGACCCCGTCCAGCTCGAGGAGGACCTTCATAAGGGCCTCCGAGTACCCGGCAGCCGTGAGCTCGATGCGGCGGAGCATCTTGGAGCGATCCGGTGGCGACCACGAGAGAATCGTGTTCTCGTCCGGCAACTGGCTCTCCTGCTGACGTACAAGCGGGCGGAGCTCCTCAAACTTGGTCGTGCGCTGCAGGACCTTTTGCATCACGGGCGTGAGCACGCTCGGCGGCTTGTAGTCCTTCCACTCGTTGTCCTTCTGCTGCTGCTGCTGTTCAGATGCGGCAGGCGCCGCGGATGGTGCTGGTTTGGCACCCCAATCAATGCCTCCACCCGAGGTTTGGGCCGGCGGCGCTGCGGGCTTGGCGCTCCAATCGATAACGCCATTTGGCTGCTGTTGCTGTTGCTGCTGTAGGTATTTTTGGTGTTGCTGTTGTTGATATGACTGCTGCTGTTGAAGGAATGCTTGTTGCTGTGCCTGTTGTTGTTGTTGCTGTTGCAGAAGTTGTTGTTGTTGCTGTTGAAGCTGTTGTTGAAGCTGAGCCTGTTGCTGTGCCTGTTGCTGCTGTTGAAGCTGTGCCTGTTGCTGCTGTTGAAGCTGTGCCTGTTGCTGCTGTTGAAGCTGTGCCTGTTGCTGTTGCTGAGGGAACTGCTGAGGGAACCCTTGAAACCCTTGCTGGGCGTACTGAGGATACTGCGGCTGTGGCGGCTGGACGGCATACTGCGGCTGAACAGGATACTGGGGCTGCAGGGGCGTCGGCATCTGGACGGCGTATTGCGGCTGCAGCGGCGCAGCGGGCAGAGCAGCATAGTGAGGCTGAACGGCATACTGCGGCTGCAGTGGGGCAGGCTGCTGTGCACCGCCAAAGGAAGGAAACTGGCTCTGGGCAAGTGGGAATTGTTGCTGTGGCCAGGACTGAGCGGGCGGCGTGGTGACAGGCGGCAGGATGGGAAGCGACGACGAAGCAGCCGAGACGGCCGACGCAGACTTGAACGTGCCGAAATCGTTCGCAGCCGGCGTGCCTCCAAAGGACGAGTCCCAAGACGCAGCGGACGAGACCGACGCAGTGCTGTTGTTGCTGATCGGCGCATCCCAGTCAAACGGGACGGCCTTGACGGGCGCCGACGCAGTTCGCGTAACGTGATGGTTGCCGAGCCCGCCGTTACTGGCCACGGGAGCAGGAGCAGGAGCGGCCACAGCAGCGGCGGTGGCTGTGGGGTTGGCGGCAACTGCGGCCTCGTCGCCGGGACGAGCAGCCCATCGTTTCTCAGTGTACTTGATCTTCAGGCTACGGCAATGAAAAAATGTTAGCATGTTTGCTGCTGGACTTTGAGGCAGTGCGTACAATTCCGCGAGACGGTCCTTTTCGGCGCTGGTGGGCGTCGTGTACAGCTCGGGCTTCCAACGTGCCATCCAAACCCGCTCGGCCACCTGGTTGCCACCCTTTCGGAGCATCTGCACCTCCTCGGGCTTGAACTGCGCCATGGAGATCGACTTGACGCGGTGGTTAAAGTTGCGTCTGTGGAACCGCTATGAGCACACAAGCGTCGAAGAGAGAGGGGTGAACGTACACTATCCCAGCGCAAGTGTCGCACTGGAAGGCCCACGTGTTGAGGTCAACGTACTGCACAGACTGGGGGGGAAAACAAATTTGTGTACGTTGCTTATGCGCG
>Ga0302226_10003438_pt1 | contig 10805 bp, 11 predicted proteins | sample II_Palsa_E3_3_FD_193524 | JGI IMG/M metagenome (GOLD analysis project Ga0302226, IMG submission 193524) | Peat permafrost microbial communities from Stordalen Mire near Abisko, Sweden - II_Palsa_E3_3 | ecosystem: Environmental > Terrestrial > Soil > Palsa > Peat permafrost | place: Sweden...
GCGTCGACTTGATGATAGCGGTGCTGGTTTCCGCGCGCTCCGTCACCTTCGACAGGATTTCATCGAGCTGCTCGATCGAATGCAGATACAGACGGCAGACGAAGCAGTCGTCGCCGGTCACCTTGTCGCACTCCACGAACTCCGGGATACGCCGGATCACGTCTTCGACCAGATGCAATTGCCCGGGCAACGGCTTCACGCGCACGATTGCCTGCAGCGTGTAGCCGAGCGCGCGCGGATCGATCTGCACGGTGAAGCACTCGATCACGCCTTGGGTCTCGAGCCGCCGTAGACGCTCGGCGGTGCTGGGCGCGGACAAGCCGACCCGCCGTGCCAGTTCGCTGACCGGCTGGCGTGCATCTTCGGCGAGCGCCGCCAGGAGCGCCCGGTCGGTGTCGTCGAGTGCAGCTGGGGGGCTAGCTGGCGTAAGGCGCTTTGCCATGGTTGCCTTCGATTATTAGGTTTGGGCAGTTAAATGCCTAAGTTTAGCCATATATTCGACCATCCGGATTAAATACACTGACTCTCATACAGTGATCAATCCAGGGAGAGCGAAGATGGCTGCCAATGAAATGCGCGGGAGCGCCACCAGTCGCGGGGCGGTGGAGATGACCGTGGCGATGCTGATGTCGGGGACAATCGGCTGGCTGGTCGTATCGTCGCAACAGAGCGCGTTCAATGTGGTTTTTTTTCGCTGCGTGTTCGGCGGCGCCACCTTGGCCCTCGTGTGCGCGGCGTTAGGACTGTTCCGTCGCAACCTGTTCTCCTGGCGCATGCTGGGCCTCGCCGCGCTCGGCGGTGTGGCGATCGTGGTCAACTGGGTGCTGCTGTTTGCGGCGTATTCGCGCGCGTCGATTTCGATGGCCACCGCCGTCTACAACACGCAGCCATTCATGCTGGTCGCGCTCGGTGCGGTGGTGTTTCGCGAACGCATCACCGCTTCGACGGTTGCGTGGTTGCTGGTGGCGTTCGGTGGCCTCGTGCTCGTCGTGCGGGTCGAGCCCGCCGTGCTCGCGGTGCCGGGCCGGTACCTTGAAGGAATCGCTTATGCGGTTGGCGCGGCGGCGATGTACGCGGTGTCGTCGATCATCACCAAACATCTGAAAGGCACGCCGCCGCATCTGATCGCGGTGATTCAGGTGGGGCTCGGCGTGCTGATGCTGGCGCCGTTTGTGCGCTTCGATGCGCTGCCTACCACCGGCGCGCACTGGCTTGAACTCGTGACGCTCGGCGTCGTGAACACCGGCATCATGTATGTGCTGCTCTACGGCGCGATCCAGAAGCTGCCGACGGCGATGACCGGCGCGCTTTCGTTCATCTATCCGGTTGTTGCGATCATTGTCGATCGCGTTGCATTCGGCCAGAAGCTTGCATGGGTGCAGGTGTTCGGCGCTGTGCTGATTCTGCTTGCTGCCGCAGGCGTCAACTTCGGCTGGCGCCTCGTGCCGCAGCGCCGCTATTCGCCGACTTGAGTCGGCGTGCCCCGAGATCACAGTGTCAACCTTTTGTAGGGAAATCACCGATGCGGTCAAAAAACCCGCGCAGGTATCATTTGTGTAGACGATGATCACGTCGACCGAATTCCGCCGCTCGCCATTCTTTGCGAGCGGCTTTCTTTTTTGTGCCGCGGTTTTTGACGTTTGTTGAGCGACGGCGCTTGTCTTCCGCTTAGGCGCTGATCACGCGCTACGCGTGACGGTATTGCGTGCGACGATACATGAGCCATCCACCGTCAACGGACCGCCCTGCACAGCCAGTTCTTCGATCAGCCCGCGCAGCAGCGCTGGCCATTCCTCGCGCGGCTTGAGCATGGTGGCAGCCGCGCGCATCGCGCTGGCGCTGTCGAGCATGCGTGTGAGCGCATCGAAGGTCATGGTCCGCACTTCGAGCAGCTTGAACACGATCAGCACCTTCAGTGCATTCTTCGCGTTGCGCGCCGGATCGGCGCGCAACCATGCGACTCGCGAAAACGCTCGCTCCAGCGCCTGCGCAACATTCGTGAACGGCGCGCCGTGACCCGGGATCACCGTGCGCACATCGAGCTTGGCGATGGTCTCCAGCACGGCTTGTTCTTCCGCAAAGCCGCTTTCGCCTTCGAGCTCCGGAAAAATCACACCGAAACCGTTTTCCCATAGTGCGTCCGCGCTGATCAGCACACGTTCTGCCGCGCAATAGAGCATCAGCGAGTGCGGGTCGTGGCCAGGTGCGCCGAGCACCTCCCAGTCGAGCGCGCCGAGCTTGAGGTGCATGCCGGGTGCGATCGTCTCGGTGAAGGTGAAGCGCGTGCAGGTCTGGCCGGTGCCGCGATACGTCAGGCGAGCCTCATCCCAGTTGCGCACCGCTTCCGCCTCAGCGGAGGGGATTGCCGTGCGGCATGGCCACGCCGCCTGCAGTAACGCGTTGCCGCCGCAGTGGTCGGAGTGCAGATGGGTGTTGACGATCAGATCGAGCGGCCGTTCGCCGAGCGCCGCCTGCACTAAGGTCCGCGTTTGCGGCGCATGAGTCGAGTAACCGGTATCGACCAAGGCGGCGCAGGTATCGTCGACCAGCAGCACGTTGTTCGACGACAACCAGCCGCGCTCGAACACCTGAATCGACGCCGGTAAGCTCATGATGGATGGGACTCCTGGGCCGACTGAGCGGACTCCTGCATGGGCTTCGGCATCACGATGCGCGGCGCCGCATTCATTTCGCGGCCTGCCGGTTTTGCGCCATCCACTGCGCGTGGCGATCGTCGAGTGCATCCCAGACCGCGCGCCTGGTGGCATCGTCGTAGGTGGACCAGCACGCGATTTCATCGATGGTGCGCAGACACCCTTCACACCAGCCGCTCGCTTCGTCCATCCGGCACACATTGATGCACGGCGACGGCACGGGTGCAACCGTGTTCTGTTGGTCCACGGTGCTTGCCGTCGTCATTCGGCTTCTCGTAGCGCCACGTCGGCGACTGGCGCGCCGGTCAGGGCGACCAGCTCCTGCGGCGACAGATTGAATACCGCATGCGGGTGGCCAGCCGCGGCCCAAAGAGTGTCGAGCGTCAGCAGGTCTGCATCGATCAGCGTAACCGGCGGCGTGGCGTGGCCGATCGGGCAGACGCCACCGATCGCATAGCCGGTCTTTTCGCGCACGAACTTCGCATCAGCGCGCCCAATCTCGCCGACCTGTGCTGCGACCTTTTTCTCGTCGACGCGGTTCGCGCCGCTCGCGATCACCAACACAGGCGCATCGTCTTCGCGGCGGCGAAACAGGATCGATTTGGCGATCTGTGCGACCTCGCAGCCTAGTCCTGCAGCAGCTTCGGCCGACGTCTTGCCGGTTTCCGGCAGCATCACGATCTGTCCGGCGTGGCCGCGCTCACGCAGCAGCAATGCGACGCGGCGTGCCGAGTCCGGCAATGCGTTGAGATCGTCGGCGTGGGTAGGAGCGTTGTCCGTCATAAAGCACTTTCCAGTGAGAGGTGAGTTAGACGCACGAGGCCGGTTCGCTGCGTGCTTTGGCGAGCAACGCTTTACCGGCGCGCGAGTTGTTCGGCTTGCCGATCGAGGTCGAGATGAAATCGCCGATCGCGACGACCTGGGCGAGATCGATACCGGTCTCGATACCGAGTCCTTGCAGCAGATACAGCACGTCTTCGGTAGCGACGTTGCCGGTGGCGCCCTTCGCATACGGACAACCGCCGAGCCCGGCTACCGATGCGTGAAAAATCTCAATTCCTTCGAGCAGCGCGGCGTAGATGTTGGCAAGTGCCTGGCCGTAGGTGTCGTGGAAGTGCCCCGACAGTTGCTCGCGCGGAAACACTTCGGTGACCGCAGCAAATACTTCGCGCGTACGTTTGGGCGTGCCCACGCCGATCGTGTCCGCGATATCGATCTCGTCGCAACCGAGCGCGGCAAACCGCTTGACCACATCCACCACCGACGACACCGGCACCTCACCCTGATACGGACAGCCGAGCGCGCACGAGACACTGCCGCGAATCCGTACGCCATGCTCCTTGGCGGCCCGAGCGACGGGCTCGAAGCGCGCGATGCTCTCAGCGATGCTGCAATTGATGTTCCGCTGCGAGAATGCTTCGCTGGCGGCGCCGAAGATCACGATTTCGTCGGCGCGGGCCGCAAGGGCGCCTTCGAAGCCACGCAGATTCGGCGTCAGCACCGAATAGATCGTGCCGGGCCGGCGTTCGATGCCGGCCATCAATTCAGCGCCATCGGCCATCTGCGGCACCCACTTCGGTGAGACGAACGAGGCCGACTCGACGTTGCGAAAGCCAGCCGCGGACAGGCGGTTGACCAGTTCGATCTTGACGGCGGTGGGGACGAAGTCCTTTTCGTTCTGCAGTCCGTCGCGTGGACCGACTTCGACGACTTTGACGGCTTGTGGCATGGCCATGATGGGTCTCCAGCCGCGCGAGGCGGCGCTGTATTGGGAATTCAGTATCCGCGGTCGATATCGACGACCCCGCCCACCGGCTCGCCGCGCATCAAAGCGAGAATCTTGTGCGCGACCTGGGCGACGCTCTCTTCGCGCAAGGTCTGCGCCGAGCTATGCGGAGTGATCGTGATGCGAGGCTCCTGCCAGAACAGATGATCGACCGGCAGCGGTTCTTCGCGGAACACGTCGAGCGTAGCGGCGGCAATCTGACCGTCGGCGAGCGCGTCGAGCAGATCCTGTTCGACCAGATGTGCACCGCGCGCGACGTTGATCAGATAGGCGCCGCGTGCGAGCTTCGAGAAGGTACGTTGGTTCAGCACGTCGTGCGTCTCGAGGGTGTGCGGCAGCAGATTCACCAGCACCTTTACGCCACTGAGGAACGCCTCGAACTGCGCCTCGCCGGCGAACGTCTGCACGCCTTCGATCTGCCGCGCGCTGCGGCTGTAGCCGCGCACCGGCATGCCGAACGGGACCAGAGCGCGGGCCACGTAGGTGCCGAGTACGCCGAGGCCGAGCACGCCGACTGTGAAGGTGTCGCGCGGATGCGGATCGAGCACCTTCCAGCGGCGCTCCGCCTGCAGCGTTTTATATTCGTCGAAGCGGCGCAGGTAGCGCAGCACGGCGTGCGTCACGTATTCGGCCATTTGCGGCGCCATGCCGCCGTCTTCGAGGCGCACGAGTTGCGCGGACCGCGGCAGGGTGCCGGGATGCGCGTGCTCGAGCGCTAGAATCGCGTCGACGCCCGCACCGAGATTGAATATGGCGCGCAAGCCCTCGCGGTCTGCCAGCATCTCGCGCGGCGGCCGCCAGACGATAGCGAAGTCAGCCGGCGCCATGTCGCCCGGCTGCCATTCGCGCAGTTCGGCCTCGGGCAGTGCACGGGAGAAATCGTGCAGCCAGGAAGCGGCTTCGGACTGAGGCGTGCAGAAAAGTATCTTCATGCGATCGGTGCGGCCATCACTTGGCGAACAAGCGGCTGATGTCCTTGAAGGCCTTGAATTCGAGCGCGTTGCCGCACGGGTCGAGGAAGAACATCGTGGCCTGCTCGCCCACTTCGCCTTCGAAGCGGATATGCGGCTCGATGATGAATGCCGTGCCCGCCGCCTTGAGCTTGTCGGCCAGGGTGTGCCAGTCGTCCGTGCTTAGCACGACGCCGAAATGGCGCACGGGCACGTCGTCGCCGTCCACTGCATTGACGCCGGCACGGCCGGTTTCATTGGGCGCGAGATGCGCCACCAGTTGGTGGCCGAAAAAATCGAAATCGACCCACTCCGGCGAACTGCGTCCTTCCGGGCAGCCGAGCAGGTCGCCGTAGAAGGCGCGTGCGTTTTCCAGGCTGGTGACCGGAAACGCCAGATGGAACGGCTGCAGCGCTCGTGGCTGGACAGATGACGCTTGCGACATGGGGCCTCCTCCGTTTTATGGATAGGCTTCATTCTACTTTTTCGAGGCCGATTGCGCGCGCTTTGGCTCGGGCGGGCAGGTTGGCACCCGGGCAGGCGTGCCGGCTGCGTCCCGGGTTGCTGTCCAATAAGCAAATGAGAAAAAGTTGGTTCGTGTCCGCAGGGCCCCGCTCCACAATAGGTTTCCAGATTCCGGCAGCGAGGAGAATCATGCTTTCATGCAGCAAATCGACGTGGCCGCCACGGCTCGTGACTGTACCGGGCCTGCACGGCAGCGAGGGCGCGCATTGGCAGACATGGCTCGAACGGCAGTTCGCCCGCTCGTTGCGCGTCGAACAGGCGGATTGGGATGCGCCGGACCTGGCGGGCTGGGCGCGCTCGTTGCGCGACCTGCTCGCGCGCGAACGCGGGCCGTTCGTGCTGGCGGCGCATAGCTTCGGGTGCCTTGCGGCGGCGCATGCGTTGCAACAGGCGTCGTATGTGGGCGACGTGGTGGGCGTGTTGTTTGTCGCGCCGGCCAGCCCGGAAAAATTTACCTTCGCAGGACACTTCGAGGCGCGCCGGCTTGGCGTGCCGTCGATTCTGATCGGCAGCGAGAGCGACCCGTGGATGCCGATTGCCGGCTCGCGCGAGTTGGCGCAGCGGTTTGGCAGTGCGTTTGTGAATCTTGGCGATGCTGGGCATATCAACACGGCGGCAGGGTTTGGACCGTGGCCGCGGGCGAAGTACTTCGTCGATACGCTGGTGCATTGCGCAGCGCCGCTGAGGTTTCGCGAGGAGCCGGTGGAGGTAGTGGGGCACGCGTTGGTTTGAAGCTACGCAGTACGCAAGATGCAAAATGGCCGCGTCGATGAGGCGGCCATTTTTTCTTCGGCGCTAAAGCGTCAGTGTGATCCTGGCAGGCGGCATGGTCGCGCTTTTAACGCGCGCTTGGTCTGCCGCTCGGCTCCCTGTTTAGTTCGCGGCTCAATTCGCGGCCGAATGCCCATCGCAACCATGTTCGCAACCGCTCTTGTCGAGCGGCATCTGTTGCGCCGCTTCCGCACGAATACCCAGACGCTCAAGCAGCTTGCGATCCGCTTCAGCCTGCGGATTGCTGGTGGTCAACAACTGATCGCCGTAAAAAATCGAATTCGCGCCAGCGAGGAAGCACATCGCCTGCAACGCCTCATTCATCTGCTCGCGACCAGCCGACAGACGCACCATCGCACGTGGCATCGTGATACGCGCAACGGCGATCGTGCGCACGAATTCGAACGGATCGAGCGCCTCGGTGCCCGAGAGCGGCGTGCCTTCGACCTGCACCAGGTTGTTGATCGGCACCGATTCCGGATACGGGTCCATGTTGGCGAGCTGCGTGATCAGGCCCGCACGTTCGCGGCGCGATTCGCCGAGACCCACAATGCCGCCGCAGCACACGTTGATGCCAGCATCGCGCACGCGTTCCAGCGTGTCGAGACGGTCCTGGTAGGTACGTGTCGAGATGATCTGGCCGTAGAACTCCGGCGACGTATCGAGGTTGTGGTTGTAGTAATCGAGGCCCGCATCGCGTAGCCCTTGCGCCTGGTGCGTCTCCAGCATGCCGAGCGTCACGCAGGTTTCGAGGCCCATCGCTTTCACGCCGCGAATCATGTCCTTGATCGGCTCGAGGTGGCGGTCCTTCGGATTGCGCCATGCCGCGCCCATGCAGAAGCGCGTCGCGCCGTTGTCTTTGGCAACGCGGGCGGCGGCGAGCACCTCGTCGACAGGCATCAGTTTGTCGGCCTTAAGACCCGTGTCGTGATGCACGGACTGCGGGCAATACGCGCAGTCCTCTTCGCAGCCACCGGTCTTGATGGACAGCAGCGTCGACAGTTGCACGGTGTTCGCATCGAAATGCTCACGGTGCACTTGCTGCGCACGGAACATCAGATCGTTGAACGGCAGTTCGTACAACGCAATGATGTCGGCAACGCGGTAGCGTGCCGCGGGCGCCGCCGCAGTGGCGGCGTTGGCTACGGTCGAGTCCGTTTGGGGGCGGTCGAGGTGAAGCTGGGTCATATCGTCAATCCTCATGGATGGAGATGAAATGGGTTCAGAGCCGCGCGGTGCGCAGCGTCTGCAATAGCTTGGGTGTGTTGATGGCGTCAGCTGCTGCATCAGCCGAGATCGGCTGCAGATGCGGGACGATGCCAAGTAAAGGTGCGTCGTATTGTCGGTCGAGCCGGCTGCGGATTGCGGCGATGTTTTCGTCCGCGAAGCCCATGTCCGGATCGACACGGTTCGCGACCCAGCCTGCCAGATGCAAACCGCGCGCGGCGATCGCTTCAACGGTGAGCAGCGCATGACTGATACAGCCGAGCCGCATGCCGACCACGAGCACCACCGGCAGGTTCAGCGCGCAGGCGAGATCGGCCGTGTCCTGCGTATCGGTAAGCGGGACGCGAAATCCACCGACGCCTTCGACCACTACCACGTCCGCAAGCCGTAACGCCTGTGCGTGACAGTCGACGATGCGGCCGATATCGAGCGTGACGTTTTCCTGCGCGGCGACGATGTGCGGCGCGGCCGGCGTTTTCAGAAGATACGGCGTGCGAAGCGCGGCAGGCAGTAGCACGCTCGATGCAGCGTCGAGCTGGTCCGCGTCTTCGTTATGCCACACGCCGTCCACCTCGAAGGCGCCGGCGGCGATCGGCTTCATCGCGGCGGCGCGCAAGCCTTCGCGCGCGAAGCCGCGTAGCAGTGCTGCCGAGACCAGTGTCTTGCCGATTTCCGTATCGGTGCCGGTGACGAACACGGAGAGAGGCACACTCATGCGTCACCTCCGCCAAGCTGCTGCAAGCCCGCTTCTAGACGATCGAGGTCCGCCTGCGAGTGAGCCGCCGACAGCGAGACACGCAGCCGCGACGTACCCGCCGGCACGGTAGGCGGGCGGATCGCAGGCACCCAAAGACCGTCGCGCTCGAGCGTGGCGGCGATCGCGAGCGTTGCATCGTTCGCGCCGATGATGAGCGGTTGAACAGCGGTGTGTGAATCGACCGGCAACCACGGCGTGGCCTTAAGCATGGCGCGGGTGCGCTCGATCAGTTTCTGCAGATGCGCGCGTCGAGTATCGCCTTCATCGCCGCTGATGATGCGCAGGCTCGCCGACACAGCATGCGCCGCCGCCGGCACCGAAGCGGTGGTGAAAATGTACGGACGGGCGCGCTGCACGAGCCATTCGATTACGGTCTCGTGGGCGACGACGAAGGCACCCGACACTCCGGCCGCCTTGCCGAGTGTGCCAATGGAAATCAGATTGGGCGAACGCAGCGCTTCATCGGCGATGGCACCGCGTCCTTGCGGACCGAGTACGCCGAAGCCATGCGCATCGTCGAGGACGAGCCACGCGCCATGCTGCTCCGCGAGTTCGAGCAGACGCGCGAGAGGGGCGACATCGCCGTCCATGCTGAACACCGTATCGGAGACGATCAGCTTTACGGTCGCGTCCGATGCTTCAAGCATGGCGCTCAACGCTTCGGTGTCGGCATGCGGATAGACCTGCACGTCGGCCCGCGAGAGCCGCGCACCGTCGATCAGCGAGGCGTGATTGAGCGCATCGGAAAAGAGCGTGGTGCCGCGTCCCGCGAGCGCGGTGAGCGTGGCGAGGTTCGCCATATAGCCGGTGCTGAAGTACAGCGCACGGGGCGCATCGACGAAGCCACCGACGAATCCCGCTAGATCGTCCTCGAGCTTGGCATGCGCACGCGAATGGCCGCCGAGCAGATGCGAGCCGCCGCTACCAGAACCATAGCGCTGCGCGCCTTCGGCGATCGCGGCTACCAGTAAAGGATGTGCAGCGAGGCCGAGATAGTCGTTGCTGGCGAAGCCGATCATCTCGCGGCCATCGACCGTCATGTGTGCGGCGCACGGTGTATCGGCGATACGGCGCCGGCGCCGCAGCCCCTGAGCATCGAGATCCTGCAGACCTTGTTGAAGCATGTCGAGCAACGGCATCATGCGGCCTCCGCGAGCGTGGCTTCGAAGGTTTCAAGCGTGCGGGTGGCGAGCAATGCGAGCTCTTCGTCGCTGAGGATGTACGGGGGCATCAGATACACGGTGGTCGAAATCGGCCGCAACAGCAGTTCGCGCTGCAAGGCGTTCTGGAAGAAACGGCGTGAGAATGTTTTAGCTTGTTGTGCATCGGCGATCACGGCGTCGAACGCGAAGATCGTGCCGCACTGACGCAGATTGCGTACTTGCGGATGCACGGCAAGCGGCGCGAGCGCCGCACGCAGTGTGGTGGATTTCTTTGCGTTGACCGCGAGCACGTCGTCGCTGGCGAACAGATCGAGCGTGGCGAGCGCGGCGCGGCAGGCGAGAGGGTTACCCGTGTACGAATGCGAATGCAGGAAGCCGCGGGCGGTATCGTCGTCGTAGAAGGCCTGAAAGATTTCGTCGCGCGACAGCACGATGGACAGCGGCAGATAGCCCCCGCTGATACCTTTCGACAAACAGATGAAGTCCGGCCAGATGCCGGCCTGTTCGCAGGCGAAGAAGGTGCCGGTGCGACCGCAGCCGACGGCGATTTCATCGGCGATCAGATGCACGCCGTATTGATCGCAGAGCGCGCGCAGACCGGCGATGTACGACGGATCGTGCATGGCCATGCCGGCGGCGCACTGCACGAGCGGCTCGACGATCAGCGCGGCGATTTTCGTGCTACGTGACTCGAATAGGGCGCGCACGCTATCGAGCGCACGGCGCGCGACATCGGCCGCGCTTTCTCCGGGTTGCGCTTGCCGCGCGTCGGGCGAGGCGACGACATGAGCATGGCGGATCAGCGGATCGTAGGCATCTTTGAACAGGGCGACGTCGGTGACGGCCAGGGCACCGATGGTCTCGCCGTGATAACTGTTGGCAATGCAGACGAATTCCTGCTTGTCGGCGAAACCGCGATTGCGCCAGGAGTGGAAGCTCATCTTCAGGGCGATTTCGACGGCGGAGGCGCCA
>Ga0302226_10003443_pt1 | contig 10794 bp, 9 predicted proteins | sample II_Palsa_E3_3_FD_193524 | JGI IMG/M metagenome (GOLD analysis project Ga0302226, IMG submission 193524) | Peat permafrost microbial communities from Stordalen Mire near Abisko, Sweden - II_Palsa_E3_3 | ecosystem: Environmental > Terrestrial > Soil > Palsa > Peat permafrost | place: Sweden...
ATGGTTAAAAGACCAAAAAGAGAGACAGAGAGAGAGAGAGAGAGAGAGACAGCTCCTTCATGTACCAGATGTAGCCGAAGCCAAGAGAACGGCCGTGTGAGCTCTTCCGCAGCCGAGTGCTTTTACACGTTGCTTTGGCGACAGCCGAACTACTTCTTGAAAGTGGCTCGACTCGGGACCACTGCCCAGTTGGAGCGAGGTATTCAGGCCCATTCCGAACACGGCAGTCTGCAAGCCTGACTGCATCGCAAATACGCTGTGGCCATACCCAGCAGCCACGGAGATCGGGACGGGGGTGTCGTAGTCGCTCTACCACATACCTTTTTTTCAACGAAACGACTGAATCCAACAAAGTTACACTGACCTCGTGTGACAATAGGCTCTCCACAGGCAGGGGCGTTGCCTTCTCGTACACAGCCCGTGCATCCTTTGTCTTGGCAAGGCCGAGCGCGTTCAACGCGTTCGAGCCCCATCCGAGCAGACGATTGCGCCCCCCGACGGTCTATTCGTGTTCGGTATCAGTAACAAATTTTCGGATGGATGGATGTGGATCTACCCGTATGTAGGCGGAACCTTGCGTCGATTTCATCGGCCTACCGACTCGGCAGTCCAAATTAGTTCGATTCATCCGAAGTGTTCGATTCGATTCAAAAATAATAGGGTCCTACGACGGCAGCTAAAAAATATTATGTTCCGTTGTTGTTCATTAGTTCACGATGTGCCCTGCTAAGTGCCAAAATTGCTCGCAATCAATAGTCTGTCCAGGTCGACTTGAGGTGGCAAGTTGTCGCACGTGTAGCGATCCGTGTAAGCCCTCAGCCAGTCGTCGTATCCGAGCTGGCACAGCTCGTGCACAGACGCGCGAAGGACAAAGTCGACCTGCTCCGGAGAAAATACAAACATGGCAGCGCTGTCAGCTTGCTGCCGGGGCTGGTAGCCACCCACGCGTTGCCTGCCGATCGACGACTTGACTGCACAACCTATCCGGTCGTACATCTCTTGGATGATCTCGGGTCTCTTCACGTCGTCATCACGTCGTCTCCCGCCTTCAAAAACAAAATCGAGCACACCGAGCAGTGTGGCTTCTGACGACGTCATCAAATCCTCGTACCTGCCGGAAGAGGGCGTCAGATCCGCACTCCCCCCCCCTTCCAAAAAAAAAAAATCTGAAAGTGTGAACACGTACCGAACAAAGTGCGTGGGAATATAAAGGGAAACATTCTGCCAGTGTTGGATGTGCTTGACCCATGCAACAGTTTCGCGAATAACGTGTCCCTTCCAGGATTGTTGATTAATTCTATTTTTATTATTTATTTCTATTGAAAAAAAAAAAACACGAGAAAAACAAGGTATTACAAGGCGATGTCGACGGAACGATCGTGCTGCATGTCTGTCAGGGCAAAGTTGAAGTAGGACCAGATGGCATCGAGAGGGTTTCGAACGACGTACACTGCGCGTGCATATGCTGGGAGCTGTGCCGCGCCATCAAACCGGAGCGGCTCGTGGGTTTTCACAAATATCACGTCAACCGGTGATGTCCTGCCTTCTCCAAGCCATCCCTTCCTGAGCAGACCCTCGTCCTGTTTAGCACCATCAGCATTCGGTCCTGTCTCTCTTATAACTGTGTACCAAGTAGACCGATCCTGTCCATACCCCCGTCACCCGTTCAAGCAGTAGTCGAGTCAGCGAGTTGCCCGAACGAGGGTACGACGCCAAAGCGGTGACTCCGTGGCCCTCCAGCGCAGCCTCCAGCCGATGTCTGTCGCCACGAAACCCAGACCGGACACCGCAGTGAGGACTTTCGCCAAGCGAAACGCACATCGTCGTCACAAGCAGGCCCAGCACAAGGGCGATGCCGCCAACGGCCAGCAGGGCGAACTTGCGTGGCCACCACATCGTCTCAAACTGAGAGAAAGGAGGGAGACGCGCCCTGTTGTTCCTTGCATACGGTCGACACACTTTCCAAATCATGGCCTCCGCTCTGCGCCTGTCGCCCGTAAGTTCGTTCCGCACACAACGCATAACGCACCTATGAACCAACCCACACCTCGTCCCCTCGTCTCCACGGGGCATTAAGGCCTTTTTTCCTTATTTTTTTCATGTGCGTGTGTGTGCGTTATGTGCTAATCGTAGCTTTTTTTTTTCAACAGGTCCTTGCTCGTGGTTTCGCGACACAGGGCATTCAGGTATTGTTTTATGTCCAATGGGGGGGTGGGAGAAATGCGTTAGTTATTGTGTTGGTCGCAATGCCTGAGGCGGGACGGAGGGCCGTTGGTGTTTGGTGGGCCTTTTTTTTTTCCTTCTCTGTTTTCTTTTTTTTTCCGGGTGACTAAATTCTGCATTGCAAGACCCCGATCCGTCTGCCCGGCCTCGACGGTCGCTACGCCACCGCCCTTTTCTCGGCTGCTATCAAGACCAACGTCCTTGAGAAGGTCGAGAAGGACTTCCAGGGTCTACAGAAGCTGCTCTCGACCGACAAGGTTGCCCTCGACTTTTTCAACACCCCTGTCCTCAGCGTCAAGCAGAAGAAGGCGGGTGTATGTGCTTTATACTGTTCTTTTACTGCCCTACTTGCAAGGGCCGCTCTGATCCATCGTTTCTGCGGTTTTCTTAACAAACTGCAGATTGAGGGAATCGCAAAGAAGTTTGGCTACCAGGCGACCACTGTCCAGTTCCTCAACGTCCTTGCTGAGAACAGCCGCCTGAACGTGACTGGTAAGATCATCGCTGCCTACAAAGAGCTCCTTGCAGCTCACCGTGGAGAGGTATACAAATTGAGCAAGCTCTTTCTAATTATTATTATTTTTTTTTTCGTTCTGATTAGGTTGAGGCCGTTATCACCACTGTCAAGGACCTTGACAGCAAGACCAAGAGCCAGCTCGAGGCTGCCATCAAGAAGAACCTTATCTCTGGCACACAAAAGCTCACCGTCACCTCCAAGGTAAAGGGAAAAAAAAAAACAATTCAAAAAAAAAAAAGACATTTTATTTAAATTTCTCCTGGTTTATGTACAAAGGTCGACCCTACCATCCTCGGTGGTGTCATCGTCCAGGTTGGCGAGAAGACCATCGATCTCTCCATTGCCACCAAGCTGATCAAGCTCAACACTCTCGCTGCCGAGAACCTCTAGAGAGCTAGCAACCGATATTCGTCTCAATTTTTTTAAAGCTGTTTCTCCTCCTCACATTGATGTTTTTCCCAAGGTGGTTCTGCAGTGATGTGAGTGGGGGGTGGCAGGAAAAAAAAAAAAAAAGTAAAACAGTACAAAGACGTGACTTGAGGATGACGTCTTTTCCAACGCAGTTTCCGAGGCCATGCAACACCGGAAGGAGCTCACGCCACAAGAGCGTTTTGTGTCTGCTGGTGTGGGCACCTGCATTACTTCCCTCGTGGGTAAGTAGCCGGCGCGTGCACTCGTCCTCGTCCCGTTGAGCTAACCCATGTTCGTCTCGTAATCTTTTTGCCAGTAACGCCCCTCGATGTCGTCAAGGTGCGCATGCAGGCACAGGCCCCCCTTGCCGCCAGTGCAGCCACGGCGTCAGCTCCCGTGAACGCTGCGATACAGAGGGCGATGGCGATGGCGCCGTTCGAGCCCCCGTTCATGGCACAGTGCCACTGTGGCGACTTTGTCTTTTGCGAAACGACACTGGAGATGTGCACTGTCTCTGAGGCGCACGTCGGCGTCGCACAACAGCCCCAGTTTAGGCTCAACGGCACTCTCGTAACTAATGCTAGTTTGAAGAGCGTCAACTGAACAAGCTTACTTGCAAACTGCAGGACGGCATCCGAAAGATCGTGCACTATGAGGGAGTGACGGCCTTGTGGCGTGGTCTCTCTGCGTCACTGTATGTCTCGTCCGTGTCTCGTTTGACTGACTATCACCCCAAATAAATAAAATTAAAAAAAAAAACCATAGGGCGATGGCAATCCCGTCAACAGCCATCTACTTTGTCGGCTACGACATGCTCAAGGCGTCCCTCGAGTCGCAGCAAGACCGGACACTGTCGGCCGAGTACGCCCCATTGATCGCCGGGGGGTCAGCCCGAGGTTTGTCGATGGGGGGCTTTTGACATGGTTTCTAAGCGCATTGCAACAGCTGTCGCTGCAACGGCCCTGGCGCCTGCCGAGCTGCTCAAAACACGGTTATTTTCCACAAACGGGAAGGGGACACGAGGACATCTCCGAGCTGCGATCGCAGGGGTGCGAAAGCTCGTCGAGGCCAACGGAGCCACAGTGCTCTGGCGTGGCATCAGTCCTACGCTGTGGCGCGACGTCCCATTTTCAGGTATGCCTTCCGTAAAGACCGGCAAATATAAATGTCGGAGAGACAGGGATATACTTTTTGGGTTACGAGTCCATCCGCAAGAGTCTGCACCCGATCAATGGTGCGCGCCCACTCTCCGCTTCCGAAGACTTTGCGAGCGCTTTTTTGGCCGGGTCTGTCTCGGGTGCTTTTGCTGCAGCAATCACAACGCCTTTCGACGTCGCCAAAACCAGGCAGCAGATCAACAGTAGTGCAGCGTGTACGCTTTTTTTTATATTTAAAAAAAATTTTTTTTTAAAAAAAAAAAAAAATAATAATTTTGTTCCTCCTAATTTTTTAAAAAAAACTATTAGCCGAATCTGTGGTCACGTCGATGCGCAACATCTTTACCGAGAGCGGATGGCAAGGGCTTTTCCGTGGATTTGGGCCTCGCATCGTTCGAACAGCGCCAGCATGTGCAATCATGATAAGCTCCTACGAAATGGGTAAGAGATACTTTGCCATGACCCCCCTCTTCGCCTCATCTGAGCAACAACACCAACACCTTCATTGAGCATCCACTACGTGGTCACGTGTACATTTTCTGTAAAATAATTGCATATGGACTGTAATTACATCGTTGATCTTTTGTATGCACATGAGAGCTTGGGGCGGTGGTGGTGTGGGGGGAATCATGAGCCTTTCTTGCTGCGATCGCGGCTACGGCTGCGGCTACGGCTGCGACGTCGGCGAAAATCACGACCACGGTCCCGGTCGCGGTCTCGGCCACGATCGCGGTCACGATCAAGGTCCGCCACAAAGGCAGCAGGCATACCGCTGCTCATCGCCGGCAAGCCACTGCCCAAGGTTGAGAAGCCAGAGGGGTCGTACGGAGCTGGGTAATAGTAGGCCTGTTGTTGCATTTCTTGCATCTGCTGCATCTGGAGGGCCTGGGGATCGTACATCGGATTGCCATACTGATGATAGTAGTACGGCTGCTGCACCTGCTCCGGCGGGGGATAATAGTACGGGTATGATTCGACCGGGTAGGAGACAACGGGAGGAGCGAGAGGAGCGGGAGGAGGAGGAGGCGGCGGCGGAGGTGCAGGCACAGTGGTCGCGAAAGGCGCGATGTCCATGGTAAATGGTTTCTTGTCAAAGATCTCCTCGCGCTTCTCCTCGCGTTTCTTTTGCTGAGGTTGCTGAGAGCTCTTGGATCCACTGCGCCAGGACGACACCTCTTTTTTAACTGAAAACAAACACGCCATTAGTAAAAAACATTTCACGTCAAAAGGGAAATACACGTACCAGTGTACTCTTGGGGCTTGCTTGCAGTGGACGGTTTGGTGTGGGAAACGGGCGGCCTCTTGTCAGTGTTGCCTTTAACGATGACAAGTGCTCGGGCTGGGGGCTTGGACAAGATCGGGCGGTCCTTTGACTCTTCTGTTGACGACGGCGCTCGAGCAGGCTTGACAGTTTTGATCTTGATCGACTTGACGGAGGGCACGATGTGGCCATGATTGAAGTCGTCCAGGTGCTTGGAGGGGGCTCGGCTGCTGCCACTCAGGTTGTAGTGTTTGACCATGGGCTTGAAGGAGCGAGTGATCACAGGCTTGGGCTGGACGGCTGGTGGCGGTGAATGAATGTTTGTGGCCTCCTTGCTCGCAGCTGATGGTGCGCTGGGAATAAAGTAGTCGCTCTCGAGGAGCTGGCTGATCTTGACGGTTGACCGTACCAGCAAGTCCAGCGGATCGGACGAGACAAGGCCCTCTGGGAAGAGGACGGGTGGGCAGCGGGCTGTGAGACTGTGCAGTTCAGAGAAGACGAGCTCATCAGCGGCTACGTCAGCGGCCGCGCGCGGGGCACGGAACGACGCTTCGAGCGAGCGTAGCTCCGAGTCCTCGGTCGTCTGGGTGGCCTCGGTCGTGGCTGTGGGCTCGGTAAGGCGGTCCAGGAGAGGTGCAAGCTCGTCGACGATGAGCGGTTTTGCTTGCACAGACCAGGCATGCCACAGCGAGGCAACTTGCGAAATGTTTCCGAGAAGCCCCGTGCCGATGTTGCCCTCGTCCTCAGCAGAGGCCGGCCAGTTTGCACGGATGGCTTCGGCCGCCTGAAGAACCAGCACATTGACACGAGCGTGCAGCGATGACTGAAGTGCAGCGCGTCCACAGGGGCTGCTCGCAATCTCACCAATCGCCCACACGATCCCGACGACACTCGCGACCGCGTTCTGGGCGGACGTGGTCGACAGGGACTTTTCCAGCTCCGCGTCCAGCACCGAGAGCTGGCGGGCCTGGATAATGGCTGCCGCCGTGGCTCGGCGCGTTGGGCGCGTAGTTGCCGAGGCCGTTGTCGAGCCTGACGTTCGTGAGGGCTGCCTGTTCGTCATGCCTGTTTGCAGGGCAACGAGCGCATCACACAGCGAGTGAATGACCAAACGGGCGATCTGTGGTCGGCCCAGGTCGACGAGTTGGCGGAGAAAGGCCATGCGAGCAGCAAAAGCCGAACCTCCCACAGCATTTGTCGCGAGGATAATAGTAAGCGGGACGAGTTCGGTGCCCAGGGCCTCCATCTGCAATGCGATGACGTTGCAGTACGCAGCGTCGCTGACGACGGCAGCAGTCGACGCACCGGCAGCAGGGAATAGGGACAGCACCAAGTGCAAGAGTCCGTTGTAGTGGCCTGGAGAATCGAGCATGAGCATGCACAAGTCAGCAAACACGGGCTTTTGCGTGTGGCTGACGAGATTGAACCTGTCCTGGGTAGCGTGCGAAATCATGACGGCCTCGTCCTGCTGGGGCACGACTACAGGCGATGCCTGGACGCTGAGCAGGAGGGAGAACAGCTGGCGCACGTGGACGTGCACCACCGATGCGAGCGGCAGCTGGCCTTCTTCTTGGGTGCGGGCAACGCTGCGCAGCAGGGCAAACACGGCTGGCATAAAGTGGCGAGTGTACACCTTGATCTTGCCATCGCTGTAAAAAGAGCCGAGGACAGAGAAGAGCAGCTGCAGGGCGGGCGCGGCCACATCGAGGGCAAACATGCGCTTCCACTTGACGCGGAGGGACGGGTTGAGAAGGAAACGGGCGTGTGCCATCAGTAGACCCTTGGAAGCGATCCTGAGAGCTGTTGACGCAAGCGACAGCAAAGGGGCCTCGCTGAGTGCGATGAAATTGGTGCCCGCCGTGTCCTGGCCCATACGGGCGCTCGACGCGGTGTACTGGTGAGCTGGTGCGGCGAGGAAGCAAAGTTGACGCAGGCAGACGCCAACCCCCTCGAGCGTGGCCATGGCCTTGTCCGTCTCGCCCGCACCGACCCCGTCCGAGAGCACGCCCCAATGCGATACGACCTGTTGCTGCTGCTGATGGAGTTGGGCCGTGGCTGCGGCAACGAGCGCACTGGCGGTGGCAGACGGCTGGGCCACTCCAGTGGACACGCTGGCACTCGCTTTGTCCGAGGACTCAGGCTCGTCAGCGGTCGGCCAAAAGCTGTGAAGGCGCTGCAAGTAGTTGACCAGCGAGGGGACGCCACCGGCTCCAGGCATGCCGAGGAAGCGGACTGCCTCGAGGATGTTCTGGGACGTCATGTGCGAGGGCCACTCGATCGGCCACTGGGTGAGCGCGTCAAAGACTTCGTTATTTTGCTGGAGGACGCGGATGCCACGTTCCGTCCGGGCAAACACGTCGACGTAGAAATCTCGCAGGGGCTTGACGATGAGGCTTGAGGACGATAGGATGGCGGCCCCCTCGACAGCTGAAAGAGCGGCCATCTGCTCGTCGCTCTTGGAAAGGGTTGTGTGGGTCTCCACCAGCTGCAGAGCCGTCTTGATGACATGAGCGAGATCCGACCAGCTCGATGTCGCGTCGGCCAACAGGGAAAGTGCCTGCAAAATGGAAAAAAAAAAAAAAAAAAATTTTTTTTTTTTCTGTGAGTTCACATAGGGGAAAAACAAAACAAAAACAGTCTTGCTTACCTCCTTGCCAAGGTTCGAAGAGGCCAAGTGGTGCAGATGGAGCAGGAGAGCGGTGCGGTCCGAGTTGTTCGTGAGGCTTGCGGCACCGGGCCAAATCTTGTGGAGGAGGATCGCTGCGTCCTTGGTTGCGTGGAGAGAGGCAAAGAGAAACGAAAACGAGGGGACCGCCGCGAGTTCCAAGAGCTCCAATGAGGCGCCATTGAGGTGGGCATCCAGACTAGCTGCGCCGGATCGTAACGAAACAGCGTCCAGTAGCACGTTGAACTGCTCCGGGCGAAGGACGAGCCAAAGCCGGAACTCTGGGCTGCGTAGCAGGAGTGCGACAAGTTGTCGAACGGGAACGTCGGCAGCAGGGTCCGCCACCAATGAAATAAAAGAAGCCAGCGAGACGACAAAGTTATGATGGGCAAGGAGGCGTAGAACGGAGTGAAGATTTGCATCGCACGATTGCTGTTGCTGGTGGACAGGAAGCATGAGCTGTGGCAGCGCGACGAGCAGTTGTTGCAGGGCTGCACTAGCACTGGCGAGGTCGTTCAGGCTGGACGTGAAGGCAGCGAAAGCACAGTGGGCCGAGGCGAGGGTCAGCGCCGAATAAAGGGCCCTGTTGATCGGCTCAGGTTGGGCCGCGGAAAACGTGCGGGCGAGCCACGCCACCAACAGCGACGACGACGGACGTCCATCTGTGGGCACGACAGTGATGTGGTGGAGCAGGCGTGGCCATGGGGCCGCCGCCAGTGCTACCTGGAGGACGTCCAGTACCGACGAGGCAACAACGTGCTGATTTGCTGCAAGCAAGGCTATTTGGTCAAAGAGGGAGGCGAGGAGTAGGAGCTGCTCTTGCGACGAGAAAAGCGACGTCGCCTGGATGAGCTCGGGCACACACAGGAGCGCACGACGAAGATCTCGCACGAGAGGCCATTCTTCGGCCAGGACACGCTGGATTGCACCAACGACATCGCCCACGAGACCAGATACAGCTGCAAGAGGAGCAGCCGTTGAAAACAGGTATGCGGTCGCAGGGATGATGTCGAGGTGTGCATCGTCGTAAAGCTTCTTCTCGGTGCTGAGCCGCTCCCACGACTCTCGTGCAGCCACAAAGTCGTCATTGTCGCACTCGTTGTGCTCGACACATGCACGAAGCGAATCCACTTGGCGAGCCAGCGGCGACAAACTTGTCAGTGCAGCAGCCAGCTGTGGTTCCGCGCGGCTCATGACGACCTGCGTAAGAAGCGCACTGGTGGACGGTGGTAGTTGACCGGGAAGCGGGGGCAGGTCCTTCCGCAACGACAGCAGGGCTGACAGTGCGTCCCCGTCACTTGGCCCGTGCCACTCGACCAGTAGGTCGCTGTTTATCTTGACTGCATCAACGAGTTCCTCCTGCAGCAGGTGAGCAAAGACAGGGTCGGACATCGTTCGGGCAGTAGCGTCGGCCAGCAAGTCCTCGATGACGAGCTTTGACTGCTCAAAGCTGTCGACGTCCGCGACGGCGGCCGTTCCTGAACTGGGTCGGCTGCGAGCCTCGTCTGTGGGCGATAGAGGGCCTGTTCCAGACGTGGACGACGGTATCGAGGGAGGCATCAACGGGGAGACGTCCTGGCTCCGGCGGCGCTTGGGCGGGTTCATCAGCAGCTCACGACGCCACCCCATTGCAGTCTCTCCAGAGGCGGCACGGCGACCATTCAATCCAGCGGTAGCCTGGATGTTTTCGTTGTTATTTTTACATAATTTTTGTGAAAGTAAACGACAAGAACGTACTTGGGTCTCGGGATGGTAGTTGTCAACCACGATGACATCGTGGTCGTAGCGCGGAACATCACCCGACTCCATGACCTCTTCCTCAACCTCGTCGTCTCGGTATGCGATCATGTCATCATTGTACCCGCTGTCATGCTTGTACTCGTCGTTCTCGTCGTCGTTGACATGCCTTTGTCCACCGTTGGCGCTCGCCACCGCCAAGAACTCGAGCTTGACTGCCGCGTCCGACGCGTCCACGTCTGCAGGAGTGGGGGCAGCAGCAGGAACAGCGGCGGTGGCGGACGTGGCCGAGTGAGTGTACACGTACCCGTCGATGGACAGCGTGATTGCGTGAAAGTCGCCGCGGACAACGAGCGAGTCGATTGGCTCCTTGAACAAGTGCTGCGGAATGGCCAGCACCTGCACCGTCTCCTGCTCAGAGTACTCAAACTGGGTGTCCTGTCGCTGCAGGCGACGATAGCAAGCCTTGTCCCGCTCGTCGATCTGGTCGTTGCCGCCGTCGCCGCCGCCGCCGCCGTCCTCGTGCTCACTGGTCAGGCTGTGCCTGAGACCAGCAAACAGCTCAAACTGGAACCGGCTCGGCGCCGTGCGCGCAGCCGAGTCCGCACCACGCGGCACCACACCAATTTGCGTGAGGCACACCGGCGTCTTGAACGCAATGTCATGTGCGTGCACACTGCTGCCGGCGCCTACCATCCCCTTCTGCACATGAACCTCGTCGCCGCTTTGTGTCCCCGTCACTGGAGCAACCAGCGTCCCGAAGTACAGCCGCATGCTCGGTGTGCCGGAGGGGTGAGGTCGCTGGGGGGGGGGGGGGGCAATT
>Ga0302226_10003454_pt1 | contig 10780 bp, 10 predicted proteins | sample II_Palsa_E3_3_FD_193524 | JGI IMG/M metagenome (GOLD analysis project Ga0302226, IMG submission 193524) | Peat permafrost microbial communities from Stordalen Mire near Abisko, Sweden - II_Palsa_E3_3 | ecosystem: Environmental > Terrestrial > Soil > Palsa > Peat permafrost | place: Sweden...
GCGCGCTCGCCGCCAGCTGCTTGTTCGCCAGATCCAGTTGCGCCAGCACCAGCAGCGCCGCCACATTCGGCTTCATGATCATCGAAGTTTTCGCCTCGTCACGCGCTCCCGCCGGATCCCCACTCGCCTCCCGCAGCTGCGCCATCCCCGCATGCGCGTCGGCCGAGTTCGGGCTCGCCTGCAACGCATCCTGGAACTGCGTCTCCGCCTCTGGCAGCAACCCCTGCGACAGGTACTCGCGCCCCAGTTGCGTATATTCCGTCGCCCGCTGGTCCGGCGGCAGCATCGTCATCCGAATCGCGCGCACCTGGTCCAGCTGGAACGCCGCCTGCCGGAATCCCGTCTCCGAATAGTTTCGCCGAATCCGCTCCAGCGGGCTGAACCCGCCCTCCGGGTCCGCCTTCAGCTTCGTCCCCGCTGGAACTTTCTTCAACTGGGCCAGCAGCTCAATCGCCTCGTTATCTGCGGGCTTCAGCTTCAGCGCGGCTGTGACCTCACGCGTCGCTCCCGCAGTGTCCCCGCGACGAAACATCGCAACCGCGAGATTGTAGTGATAATCCTCATCCGAGGGATCCGCGTCACTCGCCTTACGGAACAGATCCACGCTGTCCTTGCCCTGCCGGCTTACCGCGACGGCCTCGTTATTCACCACCTCGGGCAGCGGCAGCCGGCTCGCCACAAACGAAAACGCCACCTGCGCGCCCGCATAGTTGGCCGAATTAAACTCCGCCAACCCTAGATAAAAATTTGCCTCCAGCGCCAGCCGATCCGTCTTTGGAACCCTCGCAAGCGTCGCCGCCGCTCCATCGAAATCCCTTTGCGCATACTGCTCTTTGCCCAGCTCCAGCAATGCCGCAGGATAGTTCGGCACCTGCGCCACCGCGTTCTTTAGCCGCTTCAATCGCTCGTCCCCACTCGGCGCATTGATCCCGCGGATATAGTCTTCGAACGCCGGCAGCGGCACTCCACCCGGCGCCGCCAGAAACGTCTGCTCCGACACCGCGAAGTGCGGATCCATCGCGCCCGCCACCTTCCACGCAATCGCATTCTCGGCATCAAATAGCCGAGTCAACTCAGCCGAATCCTCAATCATCCCCGACAGCCGCAGCGCGTCCATCGACAGCACCTTCGCCTGGATCATGATCCGGCCCATCGCCTGGCCCTTCGCCCCACCGCCCGGTCCCGGCACCACCGTATAGCTGCCAATCACCACGTAGTTCGCGTCCAGCTGATCGGCAATGCGGATCGTCGTCGCCCGCGTCGGCCGAAAGTCCGCCGGCAACCCCAGGTGGTCGTACGCATACAGGCGGTCATCATGCGAAATGGTAAGAAACCCCGCCGACGTCAGCCGCTTGTTCAGCGTGTCTGGAAACGAATCCCCAATCCAGTTCAGCGAAGCGTTTCCCGAATGGTTATCGAAGGGAAGCACCAGCACCACACGTCCACCAGCGCTATCTGCCGTCTGCGTAAAGGCAGCCGGGCTACAGGCGAAGATCGCCACCAGAGCGAGGACAAGGGCGAAGAACTTCGTCGGAAACCGCATCCCGACAATTATAGGCGGTCGCTTTCTTCTGGCAGCCCTATCGGCCGGCAACGAAGAACTGAGAACGGATAACTGAGGACTCTCGTTGCAGGCAACCAATTTCCCCTGCATCCTTTCGTGCTCCCAAAATTATGCCAGTATTTGCTCAATCGCATCTCATTGTTGCAGGAGCTTCCATCTTTGCCTCGCAGGAGACTGAACCCATGCAGCTCAATCCGAATGACCCCAGACTCATCATCGGTATCGTAGTTCTTGTCGTGATCGTCGCTATCGTCATTGGTGTCGTGATCTACCAGCGCAAAAAGAAAGTCGAACATCTCCGTGATCGTTTCGGCTCCGAGTACGATCGCACTGTCCTCGAGCGCGGTTCTGAACGCAACGCGCAAGCCGCTCTCGCCGCCCGCGAAGAGCGTGTCAACAGCCTCCACATCCGCGACCTCGCCCCCGCCGAGCGCGAACGCTTTCTCAGCGAGTGGCAGGTCGTGCAGTCCCGATTCGTCGACCATCCCCGCGGCGCCGTCATCGAAGCCGACGACCTTGTCGCCTCCCTCATGAACGCCCGCGGTTATCCCGTCGCCGACTTCGAACAGCGCGCAGCCGACGTCTCCGTCAATCACCCGCGCGTGGTCGAAAACTATCGCTCTGCGCACGCCATTGCGCAACGACTATCTGGTAACGAAGCCAACACCGAAGAGATGCGCACCGCCATGCTTCAATACCGCGCTCTCTTCGACGAGCTTCTGCAGGTCAACGTCAGCGCGCCCCGCGAAACCGTAGCCGTCTAAGCCTTTCGACCCTCAGAGAAAACGATAGCTGCATGCCGAATCTGACATGCAGCTATTGTCGTCAACTCTCGCCGTTAGCGCAGGGCTCACCGCTTCCCAAACACCTCGCCCATACGGCGAATCTGCGCGCCCACGCCCCGCAGCTTTTCTTCCAACCGCTCATACCCGCGATCCATGTGATACACCCGGTCGAGAATGCTCTCGCCATCGGCCACCAGCGCCGCCAGCACCAGCGCCGCACTCGCCCGCAGGTCAGAGCACATCACCGCAGCCGACTGCAGTTTCGTCCCACCGCGCACGGTTGCCGACCGTCCCTGCACAGAAATATTCGCGCCCATCCGGCTCAGTTCGCCCACATGCATAAAGCGGTTTTCGAAGATATTCTCCGTCACAATCGAAGTACCTTCCGCCTGCGTCGCCAACGCCATAAACTGCGCCTGCATATCGGTAGGGAAGCCCGGATACTCTTCGGTCGTAATGTCCGCAGCCTTCAACGCACCGCCCGAATGCACCCGCACATTCTCCTTTCCAATCTCGAGCTTCACGCCCATCTCTTCCAGCTTCCCAAGCAGCGATCCCAAATGCTCCGGATTGCAGCAATCAATATTCAGATCCCCGCCCGTAATCGCGCCCGCCATCAAATAAGTTCCCGCCTCAATCCGATCCGGATTAATCCGATGCCGCGCCCCATGCAATTTCGCAACACCCTTGATCCTGATCGTAGAGGTCCCGGCGCCCTCAATCTTCGCGCCCATCGCATTCAGCAGGGCCGCGAGGTCCATCACCTCGGGCTCGCGCGCGCAGTTCTCAAACAACGACTCGCCCTCCGCCAGCGCCGCCGCCATCAACAAATCTTCCGTGCCCGTCACCGTAATCTTGTCGAACACAATATGAGCGCCACGCAGCCGCTCCACCCGCGCCTCTAAATACCCATGCTCCTGCGTAATCGTCGCGCCCATCGCCTCCAGGCCCTTGATGTGCAGATCGATCGGCCGCCCGCCAATCGCGCATCCGCCCGGCATCGCCACCCGCGCCATTCCCGTCCGCGCAATCAAAGGCCCCAGCACCAGCGAGCTCGCCCGCATGGTCTTCACAATCTCGTACTTCGCCACCGGATCACTCAGAACCGCGCATTTAATCGACGTCCGATGCTGCGCCCGCCCATACCCCAGCTCCACTTCCGCACCCATCGACTCCAGCAGCTTCCGCTCCGTCTCAATATCCCGCACCTGCGGAATGTTCTCGAGGATCACCTCATCCTCAGTCAAAATCGCTGCGGCCATACACGGCAGCGCAGAGTTCTTCGCCCCCGAAATCTTAATCGTCCCAAGCAGGGGATTGCCCCCGCGAATAACAAACTTGTCCATCACCCCAGTCTACGGAATGCTCATGAGGAAAGGGGTACTGCCCTAGATTCAGCCCCCTCGTCATCCCTACTCCGGCCCATCCAGAATCCGCGACTTCACCTCAAGCCGGTGATAGTTCCGGTACGTCGCCTGAAACGTCCAAACCGTCACATCGAAACCCGATCCACTGGTCGTCCGCATCCCGATCGCCGACGGCATCCAGAACGTCTCGTTCCCCAGCAGCACCGGCGCATAATCCACCGTCAGCTCCCGCCGCCCAACCTCGGCCTCCGAGTACTCGTTCCCTTGATCGATCACATGCCGCGGCGTGTCAATCTCCAGCCGCTTTAACTGCATCGACGCCGCATCGACCACCACCCGCCCCTTACTCTTCTCCTGTAGAAAACAGTCCGCCGTATTCGATGGCGTGAGCAACGTAGCGAAACTCACAACGATCTCCCCTGGCCGTTTCCTTCGCTCCAACTTGTAGTTCATGCACGATGTCTGCCCCACAGAAACCACCGCCAGGCCGCCCTCAAAAATTCCCGTCAACAATGTAGGAACGGGAACAGCCTCAGACGTCGCCGGCCTCCCATTCACGCGCTTGATCTCGCGCGATTCTACCAGAGCCGTCGTCCCATCCGCTTGCGCCGTCCGCTTCAGCCGAAACACCGAGTCCGTCGCACTGCTGTCATCGCGCTCATGCGGCACACTCCGCGACGACACTACATGCTCATCACAAAAGAAACTCGGCACCCCCACGTCGTAGCGATTCAAATTCGCTTCTAGCCGCTGCAACATCTCGCCCAGCGTAGAAGCCTTTGCCCCCGGCGCACCCAGCGCCGAAGGAACACCCACCAATGCAACGCCGCCAAGCCAGATGCAAATCACCCGCAAAAGGCTCGCCCGTTCCATCCTTTACAACTCGAGCCGCGAGTCCTCGATAGCCAGCCGGACATTCCCATCCGACTTCTGCAGTCGCCGCACGGCCTCCATCTTATCCACGTTGGCCTTCAGCATCACCACCGCAATTGGTATCGACTTGCCCGCCGACTTGATCGTCCGAATCGCCGTCTCGCGATCAATGCCGCACACCTTCATCAGCACCCGAATTCCGCGCTCCACCAGCTTCGCGTTTTTCATATGCACGTTCACCATCAGGTTGTCGTAGACGTAGCCGAGCCGCGTCATCGCTCCCGTGGTAATCATGTTCAATATCATCTTCTGCGCGGTCGACGCCTTCATGCGCGTAGAACCCGACACGATCTCCGGCCCAACCTCCGCCAGAATCGTAATGTCTACCACCTGCGACAAATCCGAGTTCGCATTGCACGTAATTGCGGCCGTCTTCGCGCCACAAGCCCGCGCGTATTCCGTCGCCCCAACTACATAAGGAGTCCGCCCGGAAGCCGAAACCCCAATCACAATGTCCTTGCGCGTAGGCCGGCGACGGGCGATGTCCCTCTGCCCCAACTCCGGCGAATCTTCATTTACATCGCTGGCGCTGGCCAGCGCCTTCGGTCCACCCGCCATAATGTACTGCACCTGCTGCGGAGCGGTCGAGAACGTCGGCGGACACTCCGACGCATCCAATGCCGAAATCCGTCCCGACGACCCCGCACCCACATAGATCAGCCGTCCGCCATCCCGCAGCGAGCGCGCAACCGTATCAATCACAAGCGCAATCTCGGGCAGGGCCTTCTTCACCGCCGCCGCAATCTTCGCGTCTTCGTGGTTGATAATCCGCGCAATTTCAATAGCGGATTTGGTATCGAGACCCTCGGATGCCTCGTTGGGTCGCTCTGTTGGGAGATTTTCAAGATCGGAAACAATCCGTGCAAACGGCTGTTCAGTCGGAGATGAGGGCATAGTCAGCGTTGACATGGCAAATAGGTCACCACACTCAGTCTACTGCATTAGCCTGTGATACGTCGCACATCACGTATCTCTTGGGGCTCCCATGGTCTGTTCGCCGACCGACACCGCACCTCTAACCCCCCGCGTATCATCATCCCGAGGCCCCCATTAACCATGCGTACCCTCCCCACCCCCTCCCAAAGCCGCGCCCTTTTCCCGATCACAGCCCTGTTTGCTGTCTCCATCGTCCTCGCCGCCCAAACCCCCGTCCAGCCGCCCTCCTCTATCCTCCAGCAGCAACTCCAGCAGCTGACCGCCGCCCGCGCCTCCGCCGGCCTCGGCCATACCGCCCTCTACGCCATCCGCCTCAACACCCCTGAAGCGGTCGGCATCGACGCCGACCTCCCCGTCCAGACCGCCTCCGTCATCAAGCTCGCCATCCTATACCACGCCATGGCCGAAGTCCGCGCCGGCCGCGCCCGCTGGGACGAGCCCATCACCCTCCACCCCCACGAAGCCGTTCCCGGCTCCGGCCTCCTCACCTTCCTCGATACCCCGGTAACCCTCACACTCAAAGACGTCCTCACGATGATGGTCATCGTCAGCGATAACACCGCCACTAACCTCGCCATCGACCGCTTCGGCATCGACCCCGTAAACGTCCGCGTCCAGGCCCTCGGCCTCGCCAACACTCATCTCTACAAAAAGGTCATGCTTCCGCCGACCGGCCCCATGCCCGCCGACCAGCCCAAGTTCGGCCTCGGCAAGACCACCCCGCGCGAGATGGCCTATCTCATGGAAGCCATCGGCCTCTGCCATCTCCACCAGCAGAGAACTGCCGCCGCCCCGGGCGCAGCAGTCTTCGCACCAACCGACGCAGCCGACCGCGCCGTCTGTTCCGTAGCCCTCGACATGCTCAAGAATCAGTTCTACCGCGAGACCATCCCGCGCTATCTCGAGACGGTCGACACCAGCGAAACCGGCACCGCCATCGCCAGCAAAACCGGCTCGCTCGACGCCGTTCGCAACGACGTAGCCATCGTCATGGGCAAGTCCGGCCCCATGGTCCTCTCCGTCTTCACCTACGGCAATCGCGACCACGGCTGGACAGTCGACAACGAAGCCGAAGTCTCCATCGCAAAACTCGCCAAAGTCATCGTCGATGACTGGGCCCCCACCGGCCTCGACGGCAAAAACCTCGTCCCAGGCCTCGGCCTCCCCGACGCCACCACCATCCCCTCGCCACCCACTCCGTAGCATTGTCCAACGGACGGGTGGGATGATGAACCCAACCGCAGCATTCACCCCGGCATACACAAGCCCACCAGTATCGTCTAATCTCAAAGAAGCCGTTTTCTCCGGCTCAGCACCGCCATCGCCACCGAGGCTTCCCGAACTTGCCCGATCTACAACAACCGCCCGCCGAACAAGAAGCCGAGCAGCCAACCGCGCCGCAAACCGACCTGACCCCAACCTCCGTCCTGCTCGCGCCTCAGTTCCGCTCCGGCCAAACCCTCATCCCCGAGGGCCCCGCACCCGCCGAGCCCACCGGCTGGCGCTCCTGGTCGCGCGACATCTTCGCCTCCATCGCCATCTCGATCTTCATCATCCTCTTCCTCTACCAGCCAGTCCGCGTCGAGGGCACCAGCATGCTCCCCCGCCTGCAGGATCAGGATCGCCTCTTCATCAACAAGTTTGCCTATCGCTTCGAGTCCATCCAGCGCGGCGACGTCGTCGTCTTCCTCTATCCCGGCGACCACACCAAAAGCTACATCAAGCGCGTCATCGGCCTCCCCGGCGACACCGTCCGCATCGACCACGGCGACGTCTACGTGAACGACCACCCCATCCGTGAGCCCTACGTCCCCAACCGCTTCCGCGACGAGCGCTCCGAGCCCGAACACCGCATCCCCGCCGGAGACTTCTGGGTCATGGGCGACCACCGCAACATCTCCAGCGACAGCCGCGACTTCGGCCCCGTTCCCCGCGCCCTCATCTACGGCAAAGCAGCCTTCGTCTACTGGCCCATGGACCAAACCGGCGTAGTCCGCTAGGCCCGTGCTCTTGCTTTTCTGGCTGTCATCCCGCAGGGATCTGCTTCTGCTTTTGTCGTTGGCCTTGCTTTTCTTTCTGTCATTCCCTCTGGAATTTGCTACGGTTTGCGCGTCCCGAGATCGGCTGGGACTTCAGTCCCGGCAATAAGAACTCAACCCACGCCCCTGGCTTTAGCCCCCGGGACTTTCCTACTTGTACTTAACAATGTTCGCAAACGTAGTTGGCACCAAGCTCGCCCCACCCACCAGCGCCCCATCAATATTCTCCTGCGCCATCAGGGCCGAAATATTATCCGGCTTCACCGACCCCCCATACAGAATCCGCGTCTTCTCCGCCGTCTCCACGCCGCAGCAATGCGCCAGCTCTTCCCGAATGATCCGATGCGCCTGCTCCGCCACATCCGGGTGTGCCGTTGACCCCGTCCCAATCGCCCAGATCGGTTCATACGCCACCACCAGCCGCCGCGCCTCGCTCGCCGAAATATTCCGCAGCGCCGTCCGCACCTGCGTCCGCAAAACCTCCGCCGTCTGCAGATCCTCTCGCTCCGCCAACATCTCGCCAAAGCACACTATCGGCGTGATCCCATGATTGATTGCAGCCTTCAACTTCAAATTCACGCGCTCATACGTCTCGCTAAAATAAAGCCGCTGTTCCGAGTGCCCCAGCAACACATGCCGCGCCCCAATCGACACCAGCATCGTAGGCGACGTCTGCCCCGTATAAGGCCCTTCGTTCAACCAGTGCATGTTCTGTGCCCCGGCCCGCACATTCGTCCCCAGCGAAGCCTCAATCACATACGCCAGCGAACTCATCGTAGGGAACAGCAGAATCTCATCCCGCTCATGCCCCTCCACCAGGGGTAAAAACGCATCCAGAAACGCCAGCGACTCCTTCGGCGTCTTGTACATCTTCCAATTTCCTGCAATTACGGGTTTGCGCATAGGGAATAGGTCTTCGTGTCAGCCTGTCGTTTTTGGAGAGTACGGGGTTTGAGAAATAATTAGCAAGCCTGTCATCACTTGAAGAAGGAGAATAGGGCGATAAACGGCAAAGCTGTTAGATGCAGAAGCCAGAAAATCGCTGCAGCCACTGCAAGGATCCAGACAATCAGCTGCTTGCGTAGACCTCGAACGCCGCTCGATTCCTTTCGCCACTTTGCATCGATCGCGCTTCTATCGTCAGCAACAATCGAGTAACCCGCGACATCTTCAACGTTCAGCGATAGCCATCTGCCAACGAACCAGATCGGCCACAGATACATACCTAGCGCCAGAATTCCCCAAACTGGAAATGTGACTGCAAGCAGAAAAACGTCATCGACAGACGCAATCGCAATCCATACAAAAAAACCACCCGTAGCCCAAACCCACAGTTGACTCCGGATATTGACTCGGGCTCCTAGTAGCTGACCCTTCTCGGCGTAGCTTGTGCTTCTGAAGAGCAGGCTGTAAGCAAGCCCTACAGAAGCTGCGAGCAAGAAGCCAAACCAACCGAAGATGGATACCGCAACTCGTCTCGCTTCATCGATGGAGAGCGGATGAGGCAGTGCCATCACTTCTCCGTCAGCGCCGCAACCCCCGGCAACGTCTTCCCCTCGAGGAACTCCAGGCTAGCACCACCACCCGTAGAGATGTGCGTGATCTTGTCCGCGACTCCAGAATTATGCAACGCCGCCACCGAGTCCCCACCACCCACAATCGTGATAGCGTCCTCGTTCTTCGCCAGCGCCTTCGCAATCGCGTTCGTCCCCTTCGCGAATCGCGGAAACTCCGCAACGCCCATCGGCCCATTCCAAACCACGGTCGCCGCCTCCGCAATCTCGTCCGAGAACAGCTTCACCGTCTCCGGCCCGATATCCAGCGCCATCCACTCAGCAGGGAAGGGCCCATCGCCCGAGAACAACTCCGTCTTCGCATCCGCCGCGAACTTGTCGGCGAGGCAATGATCCACCGGCAGCAAAAACTTCACGCCCTGCTCCTCAGCTTTTTTCAGCGCAGCCTTCGCGACGTCAATCTTGTCCGTCTCCACCAGCGACTTGCCCGTAGTCTGCCCCTGCGCATTCAGAAATGTGTACGACATCCCGCCGCCAATCAGCAGCGAGTCCACGCGATCCAGCAGCGCATTGATCACCTCAATCTTGTCCGACACCTTCGCCCCGCCAATGATCGCCACAAACGGCCGGAACGGCTCCGTCACCGCCTTCCCCAGGTAGGTGAGTTCCTTCTCCATCAACAATCCCGCCGCCGACTGCTTCACAAAATGCGTAATCCCCTCAGTAGACGCATGCGCCCGATGCGCCGCACCGAATGCGTCATTCACATACACATCGCACAGCTTCGCCAGCTGCTGCGCAAACCCCGGATCGTTCAACTCTTCGCCCGCATGAAAGCGCAGATTCTCCAACAGCAGCGTCTGCCCCGGCTCAAGATTATCCGCCATCTCTTCCGCTACCGGCCCAACGCAATCAGGAGCGAACGCCACATTCTCATCGGCATCGAGCACGCCATCCAGCAGCATCCGCAGCCGCGCCACCACCGGCTTCAGACTCATCGAGTCAACCTTCTTACCCTTGGGCCGACCCAGGTGCGCCGCCAGAATCACCTTCGCCTTGCGCCGCAGCGCATACTCGATCGTCGGAATCGTTTCGCGGATGCGCGTGTCATCCGTAATCGTGCCCTCTTTCGAAAGCGGCACATTGAAGTCCACGCGTATGAAGACACGCTTGCCAGTAAGGTCGAGGTCACGAATCGAAAGCTTTGACATTGCCAGAAGGATAACCGAACCCGCCGCGATTGAATAGCATGCAGCGCCGCGACCTCCCACAAATCGAAGCGACCGTTGTTGAAATTCCCCAAAGCTTAATCCCGACCGCCGTCGCAGATGGTAATGCTAACCACAATCTCGCGCCAATCCTCGGGTCGCACAAAAATCCGCTGATGGCCCATAACAACTTCTGCTTGGACGCAAACCCACCCACGCCCCCACAGTAAGAGTCGGAGCCAGAACCCATGACCTCGACCGCAACAAACCCAGTCCTACCCACCCCAATCATTCCGCACCCTCATCCCGCAGCGCACAAGCTGCTCGACAGCCGCACCGTCTTCCTCCTCGGCCTCCTCATCGCCGGCAGCGGAATCGTCTCCCCACCCATTGCGCTCCTCGGCGGCATCGCCTTCGGCTTCACCGTCGACCAC
>Ga0302226_10003456_pt1 | contig 10779 bp, 9 predicted proteins | sample II_Palsa_E3_3_FD_193524 | JGI IMG/M metagenome (GOLD analysis project Ga0302226, IMG submission 193524) | Peat permafrost microbial communities from Stordalen Mire near Abisko, Sweden - II_Palsa_E3_3 | ecosystem: Environmental > Terrestrial > Soil > Palsa > Peat permafrost | place: Sweden...
CCGTTTTGTCGGTTTCTTGTTCGCTGTCCACTCGCCTGGAGTATCAATGATCGTTCGTCCGAGTCGGCCGCCTCATTCACAGCCTTGCTTCCTCAGCCGCTCGCGGCGCGCGGCGCTGATCGCGGCAAGCCTCGCGAGTGTGCTGCTCGGGACGGCCGTTTCTTCCGATGCCATCGCCCAGGCCAGCAGCGCGACAGCCGTTTCGGAAGCCTCGGCGCCTGCGGCTGCATCGGGTGCGGTGACCCAATACAGCGTGAAACCCGGGCAGTCGCTCAGCGATATCGCCTCCCAGATCACCGGGTCGAACGACCGCGCGACGCGCGAAAAGATGTCGCGCGCGCTCTTCGACGCGAATCCCAACGCGTTCATGGGCCATGACCCAAGCCGGTTGAAACTCGGATCGGTATTGAACGTGCCGGCGGTTGAGGACGCGGGGGTGGCTGCTGGGGCTTCTGGGGCTTCTGCGACTGTGGGAGCATCGTCGCCGGCAGTCGAGGCTAGCAGTTCCGCAGGAGTTGCGGCGCCGGCCATGGGTGCGTCAAATGCTGCCAGTGCGGTGAATGGACCTTCGATGGCGGCAAGCGGCGCGGTCGCTACGGTTGCGCCGGGTGCATCGAGTGATGCGAACGCGGCGTTGCCTACATCGGAAGCTCAACCCGCGGCGAATGCCAGCGAGGCTGCGAACGCGAGCGAAGCGGCGCCTGCATCGGCAGCGGCTCCGGCATTGAGTGTGTCGAGCGCGCCTGAGGCGACCGTCGCACCGGCAAGCGCGCCGTCGGCGACGGGCTCGTCGGCTATGTCGGCGAACGGGCCGATTGGCTGGCTTGTTGGTGCCGTCGTGGTGATCGGCTTGCTGCTGTTCGTGATGCGTGGTGCTAAACGACGCCGTGCCGCAAGCGCCGCCGCCGTGGCGACTGCCGATGAGCGCGCGCCGCAGGAGCCGCCGGTGGTGTCGACGGCGCCTGAGAAAACCGCGGCGCTCTCTCACGATGGATCGACGAGCCACGCGCAGGCTTCCACAGGCGCTGCCGATCTCGACGGTGCATCGGTTCAGCGCGGTCAAAGCGAGCTGAACGTGGTGGCCGCGAGCATGGAAAACTACGATGCCGCGCAGTCCTTCGATACCCCGTCCGAAGACAAGCCGTTTCCGCCGGCCGAGATCAACTCACTAGATGACGATGCCGACGGCACGCGAGTGACACTGGGCGAGAACCGTGCGCCGGACGCAGCAGGTGAAACCCGCGACGCGGACACGAAACGCGCGCCGTTCATGCCCGATGCACCCGCAGCGCTTCATCGCGATTTCACGCCGCCGCGCCCGGGTGCGATTGAAGCGGCGCTGGCGGCGGAGCGGGCAGCGGCAGATCGCGCCGAGGCATTGCGCGCAGAAATGGAGGCCCGGGAAAACGAGCTTCGCAAGGCAGCGGCGTTAGAACAAGCGACGCGAGAGGCGGTGGCGCAGGAAGCTGCGGCGCGTGAAATGGAAGCTCGCGAGGCAGAAGCCCGTGAGGTCGCTGCACGTGAAGCTGCAGTCCGCGAAGCTGCAGCGCGGGAGGCAGAAGCTCGGGAGGCCGCAGCGCGTGAAGCTGCAGCCCGGGAGGCCGCAGCGCGTGAAGCAGAAGCTCGCGAAGCCGCAGCCCGCGAAGCCGCAGCCCGTGAAGCCGCAGCCCGCGAAGCCGCAGCCCGCGAAGCCGCAGCCCGTGAAGCGGAGGCGCGCGAAGCAGAAGCGCGTGAAGTCGCCGCCCGCGAAGCCGCGGCGCGTGAAACGGAAGCGCGTGAAGCTGCCGCCCGCGAAGCCGCAGCGCGTGAAGCTGCAGCCCGCGAAGCTGCTGCTCTCGAAGCGCAGGCGCGTGAAACAGAAGCCCGTGAAGTAGCGGCCCGTGAAGCCGCGGCACGAGAAGCATCGGCGCGCGCATCGAACGAGCGCGAAAGCGTCGAACACCTGGCATCGGCCCCGTCGGCTATCGCACCCGAACCAGCAACGAGCCAGCGAAACGACGCGGAAGACGCGGCTGCCTACGACGACGAACCGTCGCCGGCTTCCCGCTTCCCGCAACCCAAATTCCCGCAAGAGGCTATTGAAGCTCTGAGCGCGCTCGATTTCGGGTTGCCGCCGCGTCAGGAGGCGCCCGCACCTTCGGACGCTCACCCGCCGGTTCCCGCTGCCCCCGCTGAATCCGCCGCGCAAAACGAAGCCCCATTGGCCCCCGCGCCCGCCATGCCCCAACCGATCGCCGACCCGGCCGTCTTCGATCGTCAGAACGCGCAGCACAGCCACCCTGAAGCAGCCACGCTTCCGCCATCCGCGAGCCAGCAAATCGAATCCGGCATGACGGGCGCGGCATCGGTGGCGGGTCTTGGTGCATCGCGTTTTGGTCCCCTAAGCCTCGACTTCGACTACAACTCGCCCGCGAGCCAGACCGAGCCGCTACCGTCCTTCACCCCCGAGCAAATTTCGACGATAGCTCGCAACAAGCTCGAACTGGCTGTCGAATACATTGAACTCGGCGATTTATCCGGCGCGCGCACGTTGCTGCAGGAAGTGATCGAATCGAACGATCCTGCCACGCGCCAACCCGCCGCCACGCTGTTATCGACACTGGCGCCGCTGTCCTGAGATGCCTGTGAAACGCATTGCATTAGGCATCCAGTACGACGGTTCGGCGTTCAGCGGCTGGCAGACTCAATCGGACGTGCCGACCGTGCAGGACGTCCTCGAACGCGCGTTGGGGAAATTCACGCAGACGCGCGTGCAGACCGTCGTCGCGGGGCGTACGGATACCGGCGTGCACGCGCTCGGCCAGGTCGTGCACTTCGATACCGAACTCGAGCGCACCGACTTCGCCTGGGTGCGCGGCACGAACGCATTCTTGCCGCAGAGCGTCGCGGTGCAGTGGGCGCGTCCGATGCCCGAGGACTTCCACGCCCGTTTCGGCGCCTATGAGCGCACCTATTACTACGCGCTCTACGTGCACCCCGTGCGCTCGCCGATGATCACCGGCCGCGCCGGCTGGTGCTACGCGGCGCTCGATGCCGCCGCGATGCGCGAAGCTGCCGCCAGCATTATCGGCAAGCACGATTTCACGGCGTTTCGCTCGTCGGAATGCCAGGCGAAGACGCCGGTGAAATACCTGCATCAGATCGATATCGTGGAGCAGGGCGATTTCATCCACTTTCGCTTCCGGGCGAACGCGTTTTTGCATCATATGGTGCGCAACCTGATGGGATGTTTCGTCGCGATTGGCCGAGGCAAGCATCCCGCGTCGTGGATGGCGGAATTGCTGGAAGCGCGCGACCGCAAACGCGCCGCGCCCACGTTCATGCCCGACGGCCTGTATTTGGCCGAGGTCGGCTATCCTGAGAACTTCGCAGTGCCCGCGCCGCGCCTGGGCAGCTACCCGTGGAGCGCGGTCTGGCAGGACAACAATAACGAGACCAAGCATGAGTGACGGAATAAGTAGCGATTTGCGCCGGACGAGAATCAAGCTGTGCGGTTTGTCGAAGACGGAAGACGTCGATACCGCCGTCGCGCTCGGCGCGGATGCCGTGGGTTTTGTGTTTTATCCGCCCAGCTCCCGTTCGGTCAGTGTCGGGCAGGCTGTCGAACTGGCGGAGCGCGTGCCGCCGCTTGTCTCGGCGGTCGGTTTGTTCGTCAACGCCACGCCGGAATGGATTCGCGAGGTGACGTCGAACGTGCGCCTTTCACTGCTGCAATTCCACGGCGATGAAACCCCGGCCCAATGCGCGGCGCTCGCTGAAGTGGCCGGCTTGCCGTGGTGGCGCGCTGTGCGGGTAGGGCCTGATGCCACCGCACGCGATTTGGTAGAATCATTTCTTGATTATTCAGCAGCCAGCGGTTTGCTCCTCGACACTCTCGTCGACAGCTACGGTGGCGGTGGAAAGGTATTCGATTGGTCACTTATCCCAACAGATCTCGGGCATCGGGCCGTTTTGAGTGGTGGGTTGAACGCGCAAAACGTCCTTGACGCCATCCGGCGCGTGCGTCCTTACGCAGTCGATGTCTCTAGCGGCATCGAAGTAGTGGGGGCGAAGGGCGTGAAAGATCACGCCCGAATGGCGGCGTTTGTACGCGCGGTGCGCGAAGCAGACGCTGGATGATTAACGTGGGCAAGCGCAACGCTTCCACGTACCGAGAGAGTGACACATGTACAACTTACCAGACGATCGTGGCCATTTCGGCCCATATGGCGGCACATTCGTATCTGAAACGCTGATCCACGCGCTCGATGAACTTCGGGATGCCTACGCGGAATGCAGCAAGGATCCGGCGTTTATCGCGGAATACGAATACGAACTGAAGCATTACGTCGGCCGTCCGTCGCCGATCTATCACGCCAAGCGCTGGAGCGAAATGCTCGGCGGCGCGCAAATCTTCCTCAAGCGCGAAGACCTGAATCACACCGGCGCGCACAAAGTCAATAACGTGATTGGCCAGGCGCTGCTCGCGCGCAAGATGGGCAAGCCGCGCGTGATCGCGGAAACCGGCGCGGGACAGCACGGCGTCGCAACGGCGACCATCGCTGCGCGGTTCGGCATGGAATGCGTGGTTTACATGGGCTCGGAAGACGTACGGCGCCAAGCGGCGAACGTGTACCGCATGAAGCTGCTCGGCGCGACGGTCGTACCCGTCGAATCCGGCTCCAAGACGCTGAAAGACGCGCTCAATGAAGCCATGCGCGACTGGGTGACGAACGTGGAAAACACGTTCTATATCATCGGTACGGTGGCGGGGCCGCATCCTTACCCCATGATGGTCCGCGACTTCCAGCGGGTAATCGGCGATGAATGCAAGGTCCAGATGCCCGAAATGACGGGTCGCCAGCCAGATGCGGTAATCGCGTGCGTTGGCGGCGGATCGAATGCAATGGGCATCTTTTATCCGTATATCGACGATAAAAACGTGAAGTTGATCGGCGTCGAAGCGGCTGGCGATGGCATCGGCACCGGGCGCCACGCAGCGTCGCTGATCGGCGGAAGTCCGGGCGTCTTGCATGGCAACCGCACGTATCTTCTGCAGGACGATAACGGCCAGATCATCGAGACGCATTCGGTTTCAGCCGGGCTGGATTATCCCGGTGTAGGCCCGGAACACGCGTGGCTTAAGGATGCGGGCCGCGCTGAGTACGTGGGCATTACCGACGAAGAAGCGCTGAAAGGTTTCCACGATTGCTGCCGGATCGAAGGGATCATTCCAGCGCTCGAATCGAGCCACGCTCTCGCTTACGCCGCGAAGCTCGCGCCCACGCTGCCCAAAGACAAGCTCCTGCTGGTCAATCTGTCGGGCCGTGGCGACAAGGACATGCATACGGTCGCCGAGCGCACCGGCATCACGTTCTGAGCCCGCAACCGATGCGCGATGAAATCGATCATGCAAGTGCGCACGGCGCCGCTGGTGGCGATGTCCACAGCGGCATCGACCGCGGTATCCACTTGCATCACCGCGATTTCTTAACCGATGCAGCGAACCTCCCCGACGGCTCGATCGATTTGATTGTGGCAGATCCGCCGTATGGACTGGGCAAGGATTACGGCAACGATTCGGACATGCGTTCGGGCGATGCCTTCCTCGACTGGACCTACGGCTGGCTTGAGCTGGCTATTCCGAAGCTCAAGCCAAGCGGTTCGCTTTACATATTTTGCACGTGGCAATATGCGCCGGAGATCTTCGTCTTCCTCAAGCGCCGCCTCACAATGGTCAACGAGATCGTGTGGGACCGGCGTGTACCGAGCATGGGCGGAACGGTGCGTAGATACACGTCAGTGCACGACAACATCGGTTATTTCTCGGTATCGAAGGATTATTTCTTCGATCTCGATCCTATCCGCATCCCCTACGACGCAGTGACGAAGAAAGCGCGTTCGCGCAAATTGTTCGAAGGCAGCAAGTGGCTGGAATTGGGTTACAACCCGAAGGACGTATGGTCCGTGTCGCGGTTGCACAGGCAACACGCCGAGCGCGTGGACCATCCGACGCAAAAGCCGCTTGAGATTATCGAGCGCATGGTGCTGGCGAGTTGTCCGCGCGGTGGACGCGTGCTTGACCCGTTCATGGGCAGCGGCACGACCGCCGTTGCCTGTGCGCGGCATGGGCGCGAGTTCATCGGCTATGAGATCAACGCCGACTATCACGCGATTGCCGAGAAGCGAGTTGCGCAGACGCGTTCCGTCGGGGTCCGGGTTGAGCCGCTGCCAGCGGAAGAGGCCACGGCCACCGCTGCCGTCGATCAAGCGAACGCCGCCTAAGTTGTCGCGAAGTCACTGCTAAAAAACGCTAAAATGCGCAAATTTTGCGCAAAGAGATTAACTCATGTCCCGTATTGAAAACACATTTGCGGCGTTGGCCGAGCAGGGCAAGAAAGGTCTGATCCCGTTTATCACGGCTGGCGATCCGAACCCTGAGCAGACCGTCGAATTCATGCATGCGCTCGCGAAGGGCGGCGCTGATGTCATCGAATTGGGCGTGCCGTTTTCCGATCCGATGGCTGACGGGCCGGTGATCCAGCGCTCGTCTGAGCGAGCGTTGGCCAAGGGCGTCTCGCTGAAGCACGTGCTCGCTGACGTGAAGCGCTTCCGCGAAACGAACACCACCACGCCGGTGGTGCTGATGGGCTACGCGAATCCGATCGAACGGATGGGCACCGAGGCCTTCGCCCACGCAGCGAAAGAAGCGGGCGTGGATGGCGTTCTGGTCGTCGATTACCCGCCGGAAGAGTCGGCGGAGTTCAGTGCATCGATGCGCGCGGCCGGCATCGATCCGATCTTCCTGCTTGCGCCCACATCGACCGATGACCGCATTGCTGCGGTCGGCAAAGTGGCAAGCGGATATGTCTACTACGTGTCGCTGAAAGGCGTGACCGGTTCAGCAAATCTGGACGTGGCCAGCATCGCGAGTAAAATCCCGGCCATCAAGGCGCATGTTGCGTTGCCGGTGGGGGTGGGTTTTGGCATCCGCGACGCTGCGTCCGCGAGGCTGGTGGCCGATGTATCAGATGCCGTGGTGATTGGCAGCCGTCTCGTGCAATTGCTCGAGGAAGCGCCGCCAGAGGAGGCGGCCGAGATGCTGACGCGCTTTATCGCTGAAATACGCTCTGCGCTCGATTCTGCAAAATAACCCGTTATTGCGGACCGGAGGGTTTATACCCGCTCCAAACGGGCCGCAAAATACGTGAAACAAACAGGAAGAACATACGATGAGCTGGCTCGACAAACTGCTACCGCCGAAGATCAAGCAAACCGATCCGAAAAGCCGCAAAGGCATTCCGGAAGGGCTGTGGATCAAGTGCCCCTCATGCGAAGCGGTGCTGTACCGCAATGACGTCGAGGCGAATCTGCATGTCTGCCCGAAGTGCAGCCATCACATGCGAATTGGTGCGCGCGAAAGGCTGGACGGGTTGCTCGATCCGGAAGGCCGTTACGAAATCGGCCAGGAAATCCTGCCGGTCGATGCGCTGAAGTTCAAGGACAGCCGGAAATACCCGGACCGCCTGAAAGAGGCAATGGAAGATACGGACGAAACCGACGCCATGGTCGTCATGGGCGGCGCGATCCACACCATTCCGGTCGTGACCGCATGCTTCGAGTTCTCGTTCATGGGCGGCTCGATGGGCTCGGTGGTCGGCGAACGTTTTGCCCGCGGCGCGCGTAACGCGCTGGAGCAGCGCACGCCGTTCATCTGCTTCACGGCATCGGGCGGCGCGCGGATGCAGGAAAGTCTGCTCTCGCTGATGCAGATGGCGAAAACCACGGCCATGCTCACGAAACTGGCCGAAGCCAAGCTGCCGTTCATCTCCGTTCTCACCGATCCGACCATGGGCGGCGTGTCCGCCAGTTTCGCGTTCCTGGGCGACGTGGTGATCGCGGAGCCGAAGGCGCTGATCGGCTTTGCGGGACCGCGCGTGATCGAGCAAACGGTGCGCGAGAAGCTGCCGGAAGGGTTCCAGCGCTCGGAATTCCTGATCCAGAAAGGCGCCATCGACATGATTGTGGATCGCCGCAAGATGCGCGAAGAAATTGCGCGCCTGATTGCGTTGCTGACGCTGCAACCGGCGGATTCGGTCGCCTGAGGTACGGTTTTCCAGCGCGTGTTGCGCGGCGATCGCTTGGAGCGCGTCGGGCCGCAGGCGTTAAACGATGACGGCCCAGGCGCCGCGCGCGAACCCGCCGAGGGTCGCGTGCGGCGTTTTTGTATGGGCGCTACTTTCACTTTTTGCCGGCTTTGGCCGACGAGCACGATCAATCATGGCGACTTCATCGATCACCTTCCCGACGCTCGACGCGTGGCTTACCCACCTGGAATCTGCGCATCCGGTCGGCATCGACATGGGATTGACGCGCGTCAGCCAAGTGCGCGACGCGCTCGGACTGACGTTCACGTGCCCTGTGATTACGGTCGGCGGCACGAACGGCAAGGGTTCGACCTGCGCGATCATCGAAACCATCCTGGTGCGCGCGGGGTATCGCGTGGGCTGTCATACGTCGCCGCACCTGCTCGACTTCAATGAGCGCGCGCGGCTGAATGGGGTCGACGCCACGGACGACGAGCTGCTCGAGCATTTCGAAGCGGTCGAGCAGGCGCGCATCAGCCTGGCCATTCCGGTTTCGCTGACCTATTTCGAATTCACCACGCTGGCGATCATGCGGCTGTTCGCAACGCGTGAACTGGACGCAGTGATTCTCGAAGTAGGGTTGGGCGGACGTCTGGACGCTGTCAATATCATCGATACCGATTGCGCGATCGTAACCAGCATCGATATCGACCATACGGAGTATCTGGGCGACACCCGCGAGAAAATCGGCTTCGAGAAAGCCGGGATTCTCCGCCCGGATACGCCTGCCATTTGCGGCGATCCCTCGCCGCCGCAGTCGTTGATCGACCATGCGAAGGCGATCGGCGCGGACCTGTGGCTGGTTGGCCGCGATTTTCGCTACGAAGCGCAAGGCGGCAACGAGCGCCAGCAATGGAGTTACATTGGCCGGACGCAGCGACGCTCGGCGCTCGCTTACCCGGCTCTGCGCGGCGCTAATCAGCTGATCAATACGTCGGCGGCGCTGGCCGCGCTCGAGTCGCTGCGCGAGCGCATTCCCGTGTCCGCGCAGGATATCCGGCTTGGACTAGCGAACGTCGAGTTGCCGGGGCGTTTCCAGGTCGTACCGGGCAAGCCGCAAGTGATCCTCGATGTCGCTCACAACCCCCACGCCGCGGCCGTTTTGGCTCAGAATCTCGGCAACATGGGCTTTTTCCCGTACACCTACGCAGTCTTCGGCGCGATGGGCGACAAGGACATTACCGGGGTCGTCGAGCATTTGAAGGGCGAAATCGATCACTGGAACGTGACTGCCTTGCCAACCCCGCGTGGCGCGTCTCCGGAAGTACTGGAAGGCGTTTTACGCGATGCCGGCGTCAACGATAGTAGTGACAGCAGCGTTACACAATTCAATACTCCGGCCGACGCTTTTCAAGATGCGTTAAAGCGAGCGTCCGAAAATGATAGAATTTTGGTTTTCGGCAGTTTCCATACGGTGGCCGGTGTAATGGCATACCGTAAATCGCAGCGTCATTGAACGGACGGCCGGCCAGCCTCTCGCAAAAGCCAACCATGTCCTTTTTCTCGTTCGGCAAGAAAGACGACGCGCCCTCAGGTCGCGACGCATACTCCGACTCCCCGCGCGGCTCGCGTCAGACCGTGCGTACCGAACGCCGGACGCGCCGCACCGACCGTCCTGAAGCCGATGCAATGATGCTAGACCCCACCCTGCCTGAAAAGCAGCGTGCGCGGCGGCGTCTGGTCGGCGCGCTCGCGCTGGTCGCGGCGGCGGTGATCATCCTGCCAATGGTGCTGGATTCGCATCCGAAGCCCGTCACCGACGACATCTCGATCGATATCCCGGCACGCCCGGCTGCGCCTTTGCCCAAGACGAGTCATAACGACGCGACCGATGGCGGCGCGGTTGATTCGTCAGCCGATACGCAAGCCGGCGTAGCGCCGGACGATCCGGCCGCGGCTCCGGACAATGCAGCGGCGGTGGCTTCAAAGCCCGACTCGAAATCCGCTTTAAAGCCCGACTCGAAGCAAGCCTCTAAACCCGTAGAAACCCAGGCGCAGGCCAAGGCCGCCGCACCGCAGCCCGAAGCGAAGCCGGTGGCGCCGCCACCCGCAGCAACGGCCGCCAAGCCGCCGGTGGACGCGCCTGCAGCTACCGCAGCCACCCCGAAACCGAACACACCGGCCTCCCCGGCGGGAAGCCGTTTTGTGGTCCAGATCGGTACCTTCGATGACGACACGGCGGCTCAAGGCTGGGTGACCAAGTTGAAGGCGGCGGGAGTGCCCGCATATGTCGAACATCGGAAACAGGCTGACGGCACCACTCGCACGTTGTTGCGTGCTGGTCCGTTCGCTGACCGGACGGCTGCATCGGCGGCGCTGGTGAAGGTGCGGCAAGCCGGGCTGGGCGGCGGCAGCAATAACGCGCCGGCGAACTAGCTGTAGATGTTTACGAGTTTCGACTACGCGGTGATGGCCGTGATCGGCCTGTCCGCGCTGCGCGGCATGTGGCGCGGCCTGCTGGCCGAAGTGTTCGGCCTGATCGGCTGGATCGCGGCACTGTTGATCGCGGGGCGTTTTGTCGCAATGGTCGTGCCGTACATTCCGGCGCATTGGCCGGGCGGGGCGCTGACCCAATGGCTGATCGCGTTTTTGTTGATCGTCGCGGGCGTGCTGGTGGTGTCGAGCGTGGCTGGCGCGTTGTTGACGCGCGTGA
>Ga0302226_10003457_pt1 | contig 10777 bp, 12 predicted proteins | sample II_Palsa_E3_3_FD_193524 | JGI IMG/M metagenome (GOLD analysis project Ga0302226, IMG submission 193524) | Peat permafrost microbial communities from Stordalen Mire near Abisko, Sweden - II_Palsa_E3_3 | ecosystem: Environmental > Terrestrial > Soil > Palsa > Peat permafrost | place: Sweden...
GCTCAGCTGCACCAAGTCAGGCACGAAAAGGAGGCCGAGCATGCCCAGAACAACATGCGCAAGGAGACAATCGTCCAGGTAATATCCACAAGCCGAGTCTCCTCTTTACTGCAACTTCACCGTAGGCCTGTACGCCATTCTACCCCCCAACTGCAATCCCGCCGCCAAGCGTCACGCTCGTTCGTGAGAATATGAGCGATTCCGCGGACGATGGCATTGTCGCGGCCAAACAGGGCTACCTGTTCAAGGTAACGTCGTTTCGTAACCTTGCCCTGATTTTCTTTCTTTGGTTCTGCAGAAATCGTCGCAGAAGCTAAAGCTCAACGAGTGGCAGCGCCGCTACTTTGTCATTCGCGGTGGTCTTTTGATCTATTACACGCGCGGAAAGGTAAGCCGCAGAGGAGAGTGCACAGTCTTAATGGGTCCAACTTCCCAGGACAACGAAGAGCCCACGGTCGCCACCAACTTGCGCGTGTGCACGGTCAAACTCGTGTCTGACAGCGAGAGGCGCTTTTGCTTTCAGATCATCTCGCCCATTCGATCATACGTCCTCCAAGCGTCCAGTGCTGAGGACGCCTCCAACTGGGTGAGTGCAATCACCCAGGCCATAGGTAAACATCATCATGCGGCAATTGCCTTTTCTCTGTCCTTGACCCACGGAAACTACCCTAGGCGTGGCTTTGTCCAGTCCAGACATGGGCGATTTTGGCATGAACAAGGAGAAGAAGGAAAAACTGCCCAAGGGAATGGTCGTCCCACCTCAACGACGTCTGCAAGAACCGTACGACTTGCACCTATACCATGCTAAACTAACAGATTCTTTTCAACGGGACGCTAGGCAGCAAACCAAGCAGTCCCCACTGATGCAGTTTATGTCTCCCAAGCTCGCCAAGTACGCTGGTCGAGCATCGACAGCCTTGGCGAGCGCAGTGGGTGTCCACCGGGACCCATCGTCATCTGCGTCGGCAGTGAGCGGGTCCATCAGCAAGGAAAGCATCTCGAGTGTGGCAGCCGGCTTCCCCCCAGATCGATTGCCGGAATTGCGAGCTCGGGAGGGCAATGCCGGATGCGCCGACTGCGGAGCTCCTGCCCCGGACTGGTGCAGCATCACGCAAGCCGTGCTCCTTTGCATTGAGTGTTCGGGCATTCACAGGAGTCTTGGGACCCACTTGTCAAAGGTGCGATCCATCACCCTCGACATATGGGACACCAACCTGCAAAAGGTACGTGTGCTTTTTTTTTTTTTGGCCTATGTTTATCAAGATGCACTATTCTCTCTCTCTCTTTAGATATTTTTGTCGATGGGAAACTCAAAGGTCAATGCTATCCTTGAAGCGGACCGCAGGAAAGCTGGCTTGACCGCACCTGAGCCAACGTCGTCGAGACCCGACAAGGAAGCATGGATCAAGGCCAAGTACCAAGACCTTGCGATGGTCGTTGCACTCGACAATCCTGACGTGGTACCTCGCTTTGTTTTTTCGCGATCACTTAACCGGGTACTTTTGTAGGCACTCTTCGACGCGGTATTAGAGGGCAATATCGTAGACATGCTGGCAGCTAGATGTTCTCGGGCCAATCTGAACTCTGTCCATGGCGAACACGGCTGCACTCCACTCATTCAGGCCATCGGGATCCAGAGTGATCTCTGCGTTGAGTGGCTCCTGTTGGTACGTCTTTTATGCTTTCCTTTCACAGTGCGGTATGGTAAACTCTCTGTTATTCGACAGTGGGGCGCCGATGTACAGTGCAAGGACAATTACGGGCAGACTCCTCTCATCCACGCAGCTCTCGTGTCCAAGCCAAAGTACGTGGCCGCACTGCTCAAGCGGCACGCCAAACTGGATGATCACGACAATGCCGGCAAAACAGCGCTTGATCATGCGACGGAAAATGGGAGCGCAGATGTCATCGCTCTCCTGCGAAGCTCGGGCGACGGCACCCCAGACTCATTCTCGTTTGACGCTGGCGCCGGCGAATCTGCGTCAGCGACACCTCCAACCGAGCGATCCGCAGATCCAGACAACCCCTTCTTGTAAAAAATTAGAATAAAAATTGATACATATATGAAAAAAAAAAAATTTTTTTTTTTGTTAAGGTGACAAACAAAAGAGAGCAAAACTTAGAGCTGGGCCTTGCCCTTCTTGGCCGCAGCCGCGCTCGCCTCGACGGCCATCGTGTACATGTCGTCAAAGACCTGGTAGAGAGTCTTGCGGAACCTGACAAAAAGGCAACAAAGAGAGTTCAGATTATTTCCGAAGAGTTTTTTGCACATACAGTTCAGAGCTTGTCTTGCCGCTGGTCGTACGTGAGGCAATCGAGACCCAGATCGCGTGCGGGCGGATGCCGTAGCAGCAACCGTAGCCATCGTGCAGGTACGCACCAAAGCCACCAGCCCAGAACGTGCCAGGGGTCATGTTGGACGTCGACTACACCACATGAAAAAATTTTGTTGAGCTGAAAGAATATATCAAATGTGACTTGCCAGCATAAAGTTGTTGCACTTGGCCCAAGCAACATCGGACAAAAACTTGGGGGGTTCTTCGTTGGGCTGGACGCAAAAGCGGAGGCCAAGGAGATGGCTGCGGGTGATCAAGTTGATGAGTCTGTTAATCTCCCCATCGTCTAAAACAAGTTTATAAAAAAAAATACCGATCCATGCCCTTGCCAAGACCGGCCTCGTTCATGTACTTGACGTGAGCGCCGATGGCTTGAGCCAATGCGGCGTACTTGGCGATGGCAGAGGACTTGCTGTCGTGGAAGATCTTTACAAACTTGACCTGATCGACGGAAAGGGGGCGTCCGGTCTCTGGCGGGTCGGAATGTTTAAGCAGCCTAAACAACAAAGGTCGCCGCCTTTTTTAGCTTACCAGTACGGCCATCGCGGAAGGAACGAGTGGTCTGGGTTTCGTAGACGGCCGTGCAGGTGCCGGTGAGGCGATAGTATGCTGCCTGAAGGCCCATTTGGACCCACGAATCGGGGCTCTGCTTGGCCAGGTTGCGGATAAAATGCATGCCGTACTTGGGGTACTCGAGCAGCTTGATGTCGGACGAGGAGGCGTAAGCGACAGCCTTGGGGATGGCGATCGTGAGGTCGTCTGCGACTGAAGGCGGGACTTCAATCGGCAGGTGCCACCACGTTTTAGTTTTGGGTTGCTTGTCCTGTAAAACAACAAAATATCAGACAAAGAGATCAGTGTTCACACACACCGAGTTCCACTTGTGGTCCCAACGGTGCACGTTGGACAGGCCAATGTACTCCTCGGCCGTCTCCAAAGCGGTGATCTACGCAATCGCAAATTTTGAAAAAAAAATAACCTTTTTTTGACCTCGTACAAAGGAGAAGCCGTGATGTGCGGTGGGCGGGGCATCGTACGGCGTGTGCTCGGCATTGTTGCCCATGCGGCCGTTCGCGAAAAAGATCGCCTGGGCCGACTTGTCAAAGTAGCGCATGCGCCCCTCGCCGTTCAGGGACAGGTGGGCGCTCTCGTCGTTTGTCTTTGGCGAGTTGTCGTCAAAGACGATGACGGTAATGCAGCTAGACGTGCATTTGATTAAATTGCGTCCTTTGAAAGTAAGTCTCACCTCTCGATGCCCTCGATGCTTGCGGCGTTCTGCGCCGAGTGCTGGACAAGCTTTGCGCGTGCCTTGGCCCAAAAGGTGCGATCTTGGTACGTGAAGACGCTGATGGGCGCGGCGACGGGCTGCGAGTTTGCAAAGGCGACAAGGTCCTCCATGTCAAAGAGAATGTCCTTGGCCGAGCGCGGCTGGAGCTTATCGTCAATGATCTCGAGGTAGAAAAAGTGCTCGCGGATAAGGACAGCAACGTGGCGCGACTTTTCTAGAGGGTAGGTCACGAGGTGGTCGACCTGTTCGCCGGGCACACGAACGGTCGAGTAGACACGGGTGTGCTGGTCCATGCAGAATGGCTTCTTGCCCTGCAGAGATGAAGATAAGAGTGATTAAAAGGAGCAAGCAGTGTGTGTTATCACCGGTCCAAAGTCGATCGGGATCTGGCCTCGCGCGTGCAGCAAGACACTGATGGCCATGTGGTTGGCGACCCCGGAGGCACGGATGACCGGGTCGATCGCTTGGATGACGGCGAGCGGGTGGTCGCGCGACACTGCGAAAATAATTATAAAATATAAAAAAAAAAAACAGCATTAGAGAGGTGTTACGGCCGACGAGAGTACTGTACCCGCATAGACGTTTGAGTTGATGGCAATAGGCACGCGGTCCGACAGGTACGCGCCGTAGAGCCACCAGTCTTTGAGCCAATTGGTGACGCCCTTTTTCTTGCAGTCCTCTTCGTGCTGGACCAATAGAGGATTTAGAAAGAAACACACACACACACACAGCCGGGGGGTCACGGCCATCACGAACAGTACCGCGAGCAGGCGGGCCTGGAGGATCTTGCCCTGGCCGTTGCGGAACTCGTTCACAAGCTTCTTGGTCGTCTCAAACTCGGCCTCGGTTACGACTGGCAGAACGACCTCAAGGTACTTGTCCAGTGTCTCGTTCAGGTCGGGCACGGGCAGGCGCGGCAGCTTGTCCTGGTTGCTGAACGTGTTGGGGATCTTCTCGGGGCTCTCCGCCACCTGCTTGAGCCAGTCCTGTGGACTGCGTGTTTCCCACATCCTTCTTTGAACGGACTCGCAGCACTACAAACTTGGGTCAGAAATCAATTCCAAAAGCAATCAAGTCGACTGAAAGAGTGGGGAGGAGAGGGTAGTGTTTCTGTACAATTAGATAGATTTTTTACTCCTATATTTTAGAATGGAGAGAGAGAGAGAGAGAGAGAGAGAGGAAGAGAGGAAACATAAAAAAAAAAAAAACAGAATATTTAGAGGCCGAGCTTTTCCCAGTGTCCGGGCCACTCCTTGGCATGGCGACGCATGAAGACACGGTCGGGGTGGAGGATATGTGCGGTCCAAAAGTGGTCGACTGTGTTGCGATCGACGTCGGGGAGGCCGAGGCGGTGCTGGATCTGCAAGAGCTTTGCGTCCATCAGGCGCGACGAAGGGCGTGTGGACGGCGGGGGTACGCAGTCCAGGACGGTGTGGATGAGATCGAGGTCAACGTGGCCATTACCCGAGACGACACTCTCGACGACCCAAAGACCCATGGCGGCGTTGCGGAGGCAGCCCTTCATGCGCGAGAGATAGTCGCCTTGGCGAGATTTGGTCTCGGCCTCGCGGCGGATCTTGGCGCCGACGGCCTGGATGTGCTCGATGATGATGGCCTTGAGACGGCGGACGATGCGGTCCTCAAACTGCTCCAGGGACTCGGGCTCGGACGTGCCGTTGCGACGGCGGCCTTGTTTAAACATGGCGACGACTTGCTTGCTGCGCGCGGCCACGGCCGTGGGGTTGAGCTTGGAGATCTCGCCGTTGCCGGCCAACTCGGGTACGGCATGCTCATCGCTGTCCGTATCGCTGTCTTTGTCATCACTGGCGGGCGCGGGCGCGACAGACGTGATCGGCGGACGACCGCGGCTGCTGCGAGTGTTTGGTGCAGAAAAACTCTCCAGAGTGGGCACGGCACGGCGTCCTCGTTTGGCGGCAGAAGCCCGAGACGGGGTGAGACGACGGCCAGGAGAGTAAGGCGCATCGTCGCGGTCCATTCGAGTGCCCTTGTGGTCTTGGTCGTCATCGTCGTTCTCTTCATAGTCGGATGAGGTCGTCGATGAAGAGCTGTCCGCGTCTGCGAGATCGGGCACTGTCGCGTGGTTGCTGCCGCCAACAGAGACCTTGTGTGAAGAAGTCAAACTCAAGCGGCGCTTCTTGGCAGGAGGCTCAGCAAGGGCTGCGGCGCTCTCTTGAACCGGTGCGGCAATATCGACGAGCCTGAGTAGAGTGGGGGCAAGGATGAGGGGTGTGACACCAAGGGCCGATCCGTTCGATGTTGCAGTGGCTGTTTGCTGCTGCTGCTGCTGCTGCTGCTGCTGCTGAAGTGGAGGACGATGCGTGCTGCGACGCGGCTCGGGATGAGGCATCTCATCCACGAGACCTTCATGCATCAACGAGAGGCGGGGCGAGACGTCCTGGGGCGAGACACCTTGGTGCACATCGACGAGAGACAGGGCTGGTGCTGTGGGCTCCTTCTTGATCTCGGGTACGACGCGAAGAAAATCGCGATCGCCGTTTGTTGCGGTCATCGACGAGGGCGAAGACCATATGGACTGGGCGATAGCCGACTCTCGGGCGGGTGTGGTGCTGCCGCTCGGGACACGAGACGCCGGCGTCATGATCAATTCGGGGATTGCTTGATGGTTGTTGAAGTACGAGCTCTGGAGACCATTGTTGCTGCCATCGGGGATGCTGCCGCCGCTGGGCTGCTGCTGCTGCTGCTGGTTGTCCTGTGCGGCATAGGAGAGTTGGAGAAAATCAATGCTGGTGTTGTTGCTGTTGCTGGCAAAGTTGTTGTCGGTGCTGCACATTCTGCGTCCGACTATGCTCGAAAGGCAGTTGCCGCAGTTGCCGCTGGTGTCATCGGATGGCTGCTGGCGGTGAGGCTGCTGCTGCTGCTGATCTTGGACCGATGATGATGCGTTGACGTCGTCTTCAATCCATGAGTCAGAAATGACATCAAAAGTTTCCAGCCAAGAGAGTTGATCGGAAAAAGAGGACGAGACAGTAGGTGAGACAGCAGGGAGGGACCACATAAACACATCAGACGAACAGACAGAGGAGGAGGTTTCCGTGAAAGGGGGAGAAAGTGGGTTAGCAACGTGGTGGTGATTGTGCATCATCTGCTTCTGTGTTTCCTCGTCTTCCTCTTCCAAATCCGCCATGACCGCGTTTTCAACTTCCATCTTCTCCAACTCCTCCACCTCCTCCAACTGTAGCTGCGGCTGCTGCCCACTCTTTTTCTGTTTCTGCTGCCGCTGATGATGATGATGATCAGTCACAGCCCCCACCACCTCACTCAGAGCACACGCAGTGTTTTGCACGGACGCAGCAAGAGTGAGAGGCGAGGGAAGGAAAGAAGCAAGATCAACAATAAAATCAGATCCATTGTCACCATTGTCGTGCTCCATCAGGAACTTGCCGAGCACGCTGTCATCGTCCACGCCCCGGAACCAGGCCAGGCTAGCCTCTTTGTCGCCGCCGTAGTAGTCGTAGTAGTCGCCGCTGCAGTTGGTGGAGCTGCTCATCTTTCTCTTCAACGACATGAGCGGGCGTTGCTGTTGCCCTGTCATCTGATTATTCACTTGGCATCGACTGCCCGCTGGCGCTGGCTCCCAGTCCCAGTTCCACTCGGGCTCGAACAGGACTGTCTGGGCAAAGTCGCTGTTGCCACTGCTGTTGAAGTGGACAGTGGACATGGGCGAAAGGGAAGACGCTGTCGCAAAAGAGGTACGACGACGACGCACAGAGGCAGAGAGAGAAGCAGATGAGGCCAGAGAGAAAGGAGGAGGAGGAGAAGAAAAGGATGGAGCCGATGCCTTTGCAAACATACCGACTCCTCGCTGCTGTTGCAGAGAAGGAGGCTGGAAGGTTGTATCGCTGCTGTCGTCGCAGAGAACTGACGGCGAGTGAGAGTTGACACGGGACAACAACGACACTGGTGACTCCTTGTTGTGATAATAAACCATGCGCTGGGGGGAGGGGCTTGTTGTTTTTGGGACACAGAGTCGAAACAAGCAACCTCTTGAACAAGAAAGAGGCCTGCAGAGGACAGAAAAAAAAAATTTGAGGTTTAGTGCTCGAGGTTGCGTGAGGTTGCGTAATCACGACGACGTGTGGAGTTGGAAATCATAGAGGTTGGTTAAAAGAAAATACGAGTCGACGTTACGCAATACAAGCACCACACACACACACACACACGCACGCACGTCGGCACGCCCACACAAAGCGCAAGTGCGCACGTCGAGACTTTGAGCGAGAGTGTCCAAACGGATTTTCGCCAAAAATCGACACACGTTGCTTTTCGCCAAAAAAATTTGCCAGCGCTTTGCCCCTCAAATCACTCGAAAATATTGAGCCAAACAGAGAGGACAGACAGAGAGGACAGCAACAGAGTACTCCAAAACCTCGCACGTTTCCAGCACGAATAAAAAAAAAGAAGAAAAGTGAAAACAAGGTCAGTGACGTCACGGCCAGTTTCTTTTCTTCATCCGTCCGCCATCGTGCCAAGGTCGGCCTCAGGGGAGGAGGCGTCGCCTTCTTGCGCCTGAGGCTGATCTTGAGTTGTTTCGCTGACATCAGGAAGAACGCGAGCGATCGTCGACGGCTTGGGGAAAACGACGTTTGCTTCAAGCATCATTGCCCAAGTTGCGACCATTGGCGTAACGCTGACATGCCTGTGGTTGATTGCCCAAGCATCCGATCCAAATTCTGGACCCTGTACATGGTTGAAAGAGGGAAAAAAAAGAAAATTTACTTTTTTTGAAAAATGTATTTTTTTTCCGTACACTTTTGAACATGCCCGGATAGTCTGGCTTGAAAGCAAAGGTGCTTGGGGTTGTTGGCGATGGGGCAAAAAGACTACGACACCGTGCACGATTGAAATGAGTTGTATATACTTTGGGGCTCTCGAGGATGCCGCCATAAAGTGGCACGTTGATCGAAAAAAGCTCGACGCCTTCGGGCCAGTGAGCCCAAAGCTCCTGGATGACCTTAACAGCTGTTTTGGACGCAATCGACACATCAGCATCTGTGAACGGGTGATCGCGGTAGTAGGCAAAGGAAACGGCCACGGCTCTCACGCCGCACAAGGCTGCCTCCAGAGCAGCGCCGATTGTCCCGCTGGCTGCCGAAAAGATCCTAAACGTACGCACCCAAATAACATTTTTTTATAATTATGTAGTGAATCGAAACCAAGCGTACGTTCCCGTGTTGCGTCCGTTGTTTGCACCGCTGTGTCCAAGGAACAAAGTTACCAAAAATATTTATTTTTTTTAAAAAAAGGTAAGGTCGAAGAAAAAAAAATTCGCACCTAATGACAAGGTCAATGTTCTTGTCGGCGTAGACGTTGTGGAGGGCAATGTTGACACATCCAGCAGGAGTGGTGCTCAACAGGTTCCATTTGTCTTTTTTGGGGGGCCCGTGTCGTTTTGTAATTTGGGTTTTAATGAATTGGTGTACCTGTGTCATTGTTCTCGTACGTCGTGTGCACAACAGTGTCTTTGGGACGGTGCGCCTTGCCTATCCACGATTGCTGCTGCGATGGCAGGCACACGCTGTACATCGACACGTGTTATATTTTTTACCACGACTCACCACGTGTTGCATTTTTTTTTTTGTCAATCGTACCCTCGAGGCCACTGTGCGATCTCGTCCAGCGCACGCACAAAGGGCTTGACGAACGGTGAGTCGTGCTCGTTTGGTGGTCCGTCATCGTTGGACACGAGCACAAAACGTGGTGCGGCCTGAGACATTTCCCCCCCGATCCCGAAAAATAACTAGGAGAGCGACGTCCGACGCCAAATCTTAGTCGACTGCACCAGCAGACCCTGCGGCAGACCAGTGAAGAAAAAAACAGAAAGAATGAATTGAAAGAAATCCGGGTTTGCCAAAGGCACAGACGTGGGAACCATGATTAACAGAAGACCCTCCCTAACCCGCCACCTCGCAAAATCACATACGCATTGTCGTAACTGCCTTCACACATGGAAGACGTGCTGAGCGAGGCAGCCCGGATGTGCGCCCGGCAGATGGAGACGTACATGATGTGCTACGATGCGAACGGAGACTCCCCGTTGTGCGACGGGCCGAAGCGAGCCTTGGTGGCCTGCACTTCCTCAAAGTAAGCAACACGAAGAAGGGGGGGGACGACGCAGAGTTCATTGAGGAGCATCTGGACAGATCCCAATTAGCGCAGTATGTACAGTCCCGTTGCTCTGAGAGGATTCAAGAGTTTTCGGCCTGCTTGCATCGCTACAAGGACACTGCGGACGAGCGTTGCCAAAGACCGTTTGCCTTGATGGAACAGTGTTCCTCGTTTGCGCATGCCGACTTCATCGCAAGCTCTTCATCGTCGACAGCGTGATGCAATTGTAAATGTGTGTATGCGTGTACAGTACGACTGGATTGATTCCAAGTGTTCTAGGGGTTTCACGACGATTACAAAGATAGGGAACCGTTTCACTGAGATATATAGGGCAAGCGACTGTGAGAGGGGGAGAGAAATAGGAAATACAGGGATAGGGAGACATGCGATCGTGTAGTTTTTCAAAAAGTAAAAATTTAGGATCATGGTCATTATTGCAGGGGGACAGGAATATCAACATCGTTGCTGAAAACACTGTTGCCAGTGCCGTGGTTGGTAAACTCGTCGGCGAAGCTCTAAAATTAATTTTTTTTTTTTTTTTTTAAAAAAAAATTCATGATTACAAATTAAATGAGATTACCCCTCGTCGGTTGCGATTGCGGTACGCCTCCATGTGCATGTTGACGTGTGATTGCAATTCCAATGCAGAGTTGAATCGCATATCGCAGGAGGGCACAGAGCAAGCCCAGTCGTTCGAGAACTGGCTCTGTTCGAGTCTGATCAGGACGTCGTCCACTCCACTTGCAAACATCATGGATGAAGGCATCGTCATTGGCACTTGGCCGTCGTCATCGTCGGCTTCCTGCTGGTATTGAATTTTTTTTCAATATGCAAAAGTACGTAAGCAAACAAGACATACCGAACGTCGTCGCAATGCACGCATGTGTGTGTTCATGTGCTGCTGGAGGTTGTCAGCCCGTGTGAAGCTCTTGCTGCAGTTGGTGAACGTGCACACCCACGGCTTGAGGCCAGTATGCTCAATCTTGTGGCGCTTAAGATGTTCGAT